>Ga0256405_10006074_pt1 | contig 19820 bp, 18 predicted proteins | sample RumenRJG_02DNA_FD_189096 | JGI IMG/M metagenome (GOLD analysis project Ga0256405, IMG submission 189096) | Bovine rumen microbial communities from Lethbridge, Alberta, Canada - RJG_02 | ecosystem: Host-associated > Mammals > Digestive system > Stomach > Rumen | place: Canada: Alberta... | reverse complement strand
ATCCTTGGTGAAGATTTCATAAAACTCGCTTTTGAATATGCACACGAGGCAGATCCGGATGTTGAGCTTTATTACAATGATTATTCGATGAACAAGGCATCCAAAGTAGAAGCCGTTGCTAATTTTTTTGCACCTTTGGTAAAAAACGGATTGCCGCTTACAGCAATCAATATGCAAGGTCATATAATTCTTGACGATGGTGCTCAAAAAATTATCAGCGATTACGAACATTCTATCGAGACAATCAAAACGGTTGGTGTAAAAACCGGATTTTCAGAATTAGACCTTTCAGTTTTGCCGAATCCCTACGGATTTTCAGGAGCAAATGTAAGTGATATGTTTGCATATCGTCCGGAAATGGATCCGTACATCGACAGTTTGCCGACAGCAAGACAACAAGAAATCGATCAGTTTTGGATCGATTTCTACAAAATGCTCATTAAGAATGCTGATATGATAACACGTGTTAACTTCTGGTGTTTAAACGACGGCAATTCTTGGAGAAATGATTTTCCGATTCGCGGTAGAAAAGATTATGCTACACTTTTTGATCGTAACAATAATCCGAAATCTACAATTGCAAAACTTATTAAACTTGTTGATAATAAACAATAAATTATTTAGTTTATGAAAAGATATTTGTTACCGAAAGACGTGTATATGGCAGACCCTTCTGTTCATATTTTCAACGGTAAGATTTTCATCTATCCGTCACACGATTATTATTCAGGTATTCCCGAAGATGATTGGGGAATACATTTTGATATGAAAGATTATCATGTACTTTCAATAGACGGTGATCCTATGACCGGTAAAGTTACCGATCATGGTGTTGTACTAAAACGTGAAGATATTCCATGGGCTTGGAAACAACTTTGGGATTGCGATGTACAAGAAAAAAACGGTAAATACTACATGTATTTTCCTGCAAAAGACAAAACCGGTATTTTCCGTTGCGGTGTAGCAATTGCCGACAAACCGGAAGGTCCGTTTGTTCCACAGCCGGATCCTATCAGAGGTTCGTACTCTATCGACTATGCTGTATTGAAAGACGACGACGGATCATACTACATGTATTTTGGCGGAATCATGGGCGGACAGTTGCAACGTTACAACGAACAAAACGAAGCTGTTAACGACATCGTATTCCCTAAACCTGAAGAACCTTGTTTTAGTCCGAGAATCGTAAAGATGTCAGACGATATGTTGCAATTTGCAGAAGATCCTCGTCCTATACGTATTCTCAATCCGGACTATACCCCGATGAAAGCCGGAGATCCTCACCATTTCTTTGAGGCTTCATGGATGCACAAATACAACGGCAAATATTATTACTCTTGGTCAACAGGTGATACACATTTGCTTTGTTATGCTATTGGTGACAATCCATACGGTCCGTTTATTTTCCAAGGCGAATTGATGACTCCTGTTTTGGGTTGGACTACACACCATTCTATTGTGGAATTCAATGGCAAATGGTATTTATTCCATCATGATTGTCATCCTTCTAACGGTTATACACCGCTTCGTTCGCTTAAAGTTTGCGAAATCGAATACGACGAAGATGGTAAAATCAAAACCGTAGACGGCAGCACTGAATTATAGCGATGTTAAATGATTATCAATAGTTTAATTTTAAAACTAAAGACCCGCAGATAATTTTTATATCAAATTATTTGTGTCAACGGGAGATGTGGAATTATTTTCTGCGTTTTCCGTTTTTTTGTATTATTTAACAAAACATCAGCAAGTGTTTCCCGTTGTTTATTTACATGCGGAATTTGATATATATAATATTTTTTTGTTTTTTCCACCCGTCGAAAACGCAAAATCAAAAAAATTGATGTTTTTTCCACCCGTCGAAAACGCAAAATCAAAAAAATTGATGTTTTTTCCACCCGGAGAAAGTATCATATCAAAATAATTGATGTTTTTTCCACCCGGAGAAAGTATCATATCAAAATAATTGATGTTTTTTCCACCCATCGAAAACGCAATATCAAAATAATTGATGTTTTTTCCACCCGGAAAAAGTATCATATCAAAATAATATTGTGTTTTTTCCACCCGGAAAAAACGTAATATCAAAATAATATTGTGTTTTTTCCACCTGTCGAAAACGCAATATCAAAATAATATTGTGTTTTTTCCATCTGTCGAAAGTATAGCATTTAGTGTATATGTTATACTTTTGACGTTTCCATTATGTTATCAAAAAAAACGCTAATCAAAATAGTTGAAATGAAATTGTAAAGAGATAAAAAATATTTATTTTCACTTGTTGCAACGGGAAATGCGGGATTTTTTTCTGCGTTTCCCGTTTTTGTTAAGTAAATTTCTTATTTTTATTATAATATTTTTTTTGTTTGAATTCTGTTGTATATTTGTACAGAATTTTTGAAAATGCAAATATAGAATTTGTAATTCTTTTGTCGTGTTTTTCGGGGATTAGAATATTATTTTTATTATACACATAATAACTATGAAACATTTATTGAAAATTGCAATTGCAGTAATGTTGATGTTTACTGCGTACAGCAAAGATGAAGTCAGTTTTCAAAATGAAACACCAAGTGAAACACTTGAAAACTGCAATTCTGAAAAATTAATTTCAGGAAATGAAGTAACGCTTGAAGAAGCGCGTGAAGATTTGGAAAGTCTTTTGAAAGATTTTTCTTCGCTTAGTAAAAGTGGAGGCGGTGGTGATTTTTCTTCTCGCAAAATCTCAGACGGCTTTACCTTGAAGTCAGAACGACATGGCATTTCCAAATCATCTAACGGCGATTCAGAAGTAAAAATACATGTTTTCAATTTTGATATTTCCATAAAGTTGTCTAAAAAAACGTTTACTAATAAAGTTGAAATGAAATTGTAAGGAGGTAAATTATGAGAAAGATAATGTATTTTTGTTTCATTTTGTCGGTGTATCTTTTTTCTCTTGCTTGTGAAAAAGATGCAAGTCATGACACTGTTATTGATGGCAATGTTAACAAAGAATCAGATTCAAGCGTAGATTTTGATACTTCATCTATGGTTGAAGGCGTTTTTAAACTGAAAAACTTTATCAGTACATATTGGGAAGTTGGTTCAATTGTACTTTCACATTATACCCAAAATCAATCAGATTTACCTGTAATTGAAGTAAGTTTCGACGGTTTGAAATATGCTACGGGTAGCCTAAAACATACTCAACTTTCAGAACAATTGGGTGATACATGTTATTATGGTTATAGTAATCCGACTTTTGGTGTCGTTAATGATGAGATAAATTCAATTGATATTGTTTGTAATGAATCTTATGATGCTGAGCACGGAAAAGGTTCTTCTTTGTTGGATATAGCTTCTGTTGTTCTTTCGTCGCCATACAATTATCTTAAAAATGGTTATAAGGATGAAATTCAAGAAGAAAGATATTATGAATTATATAATTATTTTGCAGTTTATGGTATATCGTTTATTCCTCATTATGAAATTACATACGATAATCTGTTAAATATTTCATCCAAAGGTATTAAGTTTTTTGACTTGAATTTTTATATAATTTTGGCTCAACTTCCGGAAAAACACGGTACTTATACTTTTGAGGTTTCAATTAAGTTGTCCCAAAAAACTTTGACAGGAAAAGTTGAAATGGAATTATAAGGAGGAAAATTCTATATACAAAATGCGGTGCTCAGTTTTTTTTTATTGAACACCGCATTTTATTTATTTTGAGTCTGTGTAAATAATGCAACAGATGTTACTGTTTTCACATTCCGAATCCCTAAATACGTTAAGAAAATTGTTGAATATTTTTCCCTTACAATTGAAAATCGCGATGCAAGTTGGTGTATCTATTTCGGACAGACAATCATACAAGGCATCCAAGTTTCGTCCGTAGTATTCGGGTAGTTCCATTTTCTGAAACAAGTATTCGTGGATTTCTTCGGCATTTTTCAAATTGCTGAAGTCGAGTATTATTTTTTTCATAAGCTGTAGATTTAGTAAATTTGTTCAAAAGATTTATAGTGATTGTTGGTATAATAAACCAAACCGTCGTTGCTGAAAATTATACGTTTGGCATTTCGTCGTCCGCCGGTATAATCGATGTCACATTCATAATATTGTCTGCCTTTGGCTTTAGGTAACAGACCTTCGTAGTTTCCGAACCTGTCGCCGCCGATGCTTTTGCCCGGTGCTACATCTTGAAGGTTGCCTTTGGAAGATTCCCAACCGAGAGCTTGCGCTTTCGACTTTTTGATATAGTTTTTCGGTAACTTATTGAATGTATGGATGTAGAGAGCTACTTCGTTTTTAGAAGTATAAGTACCGTTTTGCTCTATAGTTACGTTATTAATATTATTGTCTAACGCATTATTGATATTGTTTTGCGGAATATCGATGTTGTCGGGGCTGATATTCAGCGGCGTTTCGTTGTTGACATCGATTTCGTTAACAGTGATATTGTCTTTTGAGACATCGTTGCCGTTGCCCGAAAAGCAAGACGAAATGCCAAGACTTACTGTTAATGCTAATAAAAATGATAGTATTTTATTCATTTGTATAAAGTTTTGATTTTAAATGCCACTAAAATACAACAAAAATTATGAAAATTTCAAATTCTTAACAAAAATATTTTTCGTCCGAAACTTCATATTTTCAGTACCTTTACAGAGAGGTATCCAAAGTCAAATACAAAAAATTGCATAAATTCCGAAAAAAAATGTAAAATAATTTGGCAGATTAAAAAAAAAGTGCTTATATTAGGTATCAAATAATTCAAGATATAAGGTTGATGCTAATACGCTGATAATCTTATTGAAACTGAAAATTGTTTGACAAAAAATTATGGACGATTTAATCAAGTTTGAAGAATATCTGAAATATGAGCGGCGCTACAGTCCTCATACTATAAAAGCGTATCTTACGGACTTGAACGAATTTTTGGTTCATTATCAGGCTGAGACTCGTAGCGACAATCTTTTGGAAGCAGATAGCAAGATTATCAGACATTGGATATCGTCGCTTAGGAGCAGTGGGGAAGAGGCTACTTCTATTAATAGGAAGATTTCTTCGCTGAGAAGTTTTTACAAGTGGTTGATGATAACGGGCAAAATAAAAGTAAGTCCCGTAATATCGCTTCAGAACTTGAAAAAGCCGAAACGGTTGCCGGAATTTGTTCCCGAGCACAAGATGAATGAGTTGCTTGACAACAACGAACTTTTTATCGAGGATAAAGACGGCTATCGCAACAGGTTGATAATAGAACTGTTTTATGACACCGGAGTTCGAGAGACTGAGCTTATTAATATAAAGTGCAAAGATATCGATAAGGGAAATCTTACGATAAGGGTCTTTGGAAAAGGAGGAAAAACGAGGTTGATACCTATAAGCCGTACATTGTGTGAGCGTTTGGAGCCGTTGATGACCGACGGTGACCAATATTTGTTTCTTACCGACAAAGGCAGACAGATGTATCCCCGTTTGGTTTACAGGATAGTGCATAAATATTTGGAAACTACAAATAGTGTAAATCAAAACAGTCCGCACGTGTTGCGGCACAGTTTCGCTACAAGTTTGCTGAATAACGGTGCTGACCTTAATGCGATAAAAACATTGTTAGGACATGCGAACTTGAATGCTACACAGATTTACACACATACAACATACGAAAAATTAAACAGAATTTATAAACAAGCTCACCCTCGAGCAGAAAATAATAAGGAGGAAAATTTATGAACGTAACAATCGAAGCAATTCACTTTAACGCAGATGCAAAACTTGAAGAATTCATTCAAGAAAAGGTAAGCAAACTTTCACAGGTTGCAGATGACATCATCAAGGCAGAAGTTTACTTGTCACTTGAGCGTTCACAGAGCAAAAATTACGACAGCAAGGTAGCAAAAATCAGAATTGAAGTACCGGGCGGAGCAATTTTTGCAGAAAAAAAATCAAAAACATTTGAGGAGTCAACTGACACAGCCTTAGAGGCTTTGCGAGTTCAATTGCTCAAGAGAAAAGAAAAACAGAAATAATTTTGAAAAAAAGTCTGAAAAAAATTTGGAGGTTTAAAAAATAGTCTCTACTTTTGTGTCGTCGAAAAAACAAAACAAGTGTTGATTTCGACGACACATTTTGTGAAAAGGTTTTTAAATAAAACTTATAGCACTTAATAAAAATTAATGCCGGCGTAGCTCAGTTGGCCAGAGCAGCTGATTTGTAATCAGCGGGTCGGGGGTTCGAATCCCTCCGCCGGCTCCAAAATAGTGTTGGGAAGTTCGTATAGTGGTCAATTACGGGAGACTGTAAATCTCTTGCTTCGGCTTCGGTGGTTCGAATCCATCACTTCCCACAAATTTATGTAGTAAATAAAAATTACGACATAAAACAAATCAAAAAAATGCGGGAGTAGCTCAATTGGTAGAGCGTCAGCCTTCCAAGCTGAAGGTCGCGGGTTCGAGACTCGTCTCCCGCTCTAATTAAAAAAATCATTAAGATTTTGCCGAAGTAGCTCAGTGGTAGAGCACTTCCTTGGTAAGGAAGGGGTCATGAGTTCAACTCTCATCTTTGGCTCAATTTTTTTATGTATGCACTATAATGATGTGTGTGCATAAAACTATATAAAAACAGTAAATAATTAAAAAATATAAATTAATTTTTTTACCAACAAATATTATATACCATGGCTAAAGAATCATTCGATAGATCAAAACCACACGTAAACATTGGTACTATTGGTCACGTTGACCACGGTAAGACAACTTTGACAGCTGCTATCACAACAGTATTAGCAAAGAAAGGTCTTTCAGAAGTAAGAAGTTTCGACTCAATTGATAACGCTCCGGAAGAAAAGGAACGTGGTATCACCATCAATACCGCTCACGTAGAATATCAAACAGCTAACCGTCACTACGCACACGTAGACTGCCCGGGCCACGCTGACTACGTTAAGAACATGGTTACTGGTGCTGCTCAGATGGACGGTGCAATCCTCGTTTGTGCTGCAACAGATGGTCCTATGCCTCAAACTCGTGAACACATCCTTTTGGCTCGTCAGGTTAACGTTCCAAAGATCGTTGTTTTCATGAATAAATGCGATATGGTTGACGATCCTGAATTGCTCGACCTTGTTGAAATGGAACTTCGTGAACTTCTTTCTTCATATGATTATGATGGTGACAATACACCTATCATCAGAGGTTCTGCTCTTGGTGCTCTTAATGGTGAAGCTAAATGGGAAGAGAAAGTTATGGAACTTATGGACGCTTGCGATACATGGATTCCACAACCAACCCGTGACGTTGATAAACCATTCTTGATGCCTATCGAGGATATCTTCTCAATCACCGGTCGTGGTACAGTTGCTACTGGTAGAATTGAAACTGGTATTGTTAAATTGAACGATCCTGTTGAAATCGTAGGTCTTTCTAAGGAAGGTGCTTTGAAATCAGTTGTTACTGGTATCGAAATGTTCCGTAAACTTCTTGATGAAGGTGAAGCTGGTGACAATGCTGGTTTGCTTTTGAGAGGTATTGAAAAAGATCAGATTAAGAGAGGTATGGTTATTGCAAAACCTGGTTCAATCACTCCTCATACCAAATTTACCGCTGAAATCTACGTTTTGAAAAAAGAAGAAGGCGGTCGTCACACACCATTCCACAACAACTACCGTCCACAGTTCTACCTCAGAACACTTGACGTTACTGGTGAAATCGCTCTTCCAGACGGTGTTGAAATGGTTATGCCTGGTGACCACGTTACAATCACTGTTACATTGATCTATCCGGTTGCTTTGAACGAAGGTCTTCGTTTCGCTATCCGTGAAGGTGGTAGAACAGTAGGTTCTGGTCAGATTGGTAAAATTATTGAATAATAGTTATTCAAACAATATAAGGAGAGTTGAAAAATACTCTCCTCTATATACGGGTGTAGCTCAGTCGGTAGAGCACTAGTCTCCAAAACTAGGTGTCGGGCGTTCGAGCCGCTCCACCCGTGCTTAATTCTTAATTGTAAAATGGCTAATATTAAAACATACCTGCAAGAGACTTACGATGAGCTTGTTAACAAAGTTTCATGGCCTTCAAGGACAGAACTTATGAACAGTGCTGTGATCGTTATGGTCGCTACATTCATAATTGCTCTCGTGGTATTCCTTATGGATATCTCTTTGAAAGAAATTATGGAGTTTATCTACGGGCTCTTCATTAAAAAATAAATATTCTCTAACCCATTAACGAGAGGGCATTCATTATGGACGAAGTAGAAAAGACTATTAAAAAACCAAAAGCTAAAAGGTGGTATGTTCTTCGCGCTATTGGCGGTCAAGAAAAGAAAGTAAAAGAATATATCGATAGTCAAATCACCCTTCTTAATTTGGGTGACTATATATCACAAGTTTTAATTCCATCTGAAAAAGTTTATCAAGTACGAAACGGAAAGAAGTATAGCACTGAGCGTACATTCTTCCCCGGTTATGTGTTGGTAGAATGTCTTCTTACACAGCAAGTAACCGGTATTCTTAGAAATATTCCGGGAGGTCTTGGCTTTTTGGGTGAATCTAAGGGTGGAGATCCTCTTCCAATTAGAGAGGTTGAGGTTAACAGAATACTTGGTAAAGTGGACGAGGTGACAACAGAAGAGGAAGTAATTGAGTCGCCTTATGCTCTTGGAGAAAACGTGAAAGTAGTTGACGGACCTTTCAACGGTTTCATCGGCATTATTGAGGATGTCAATGATGAGAAGAAGAAACTGAAAGTTATGGTAAAGATTTTCGGTAGAAAGACTCCGTTGGAGCTTGGATATGTCCAAGTAGAAAAAGTAAAAGAATAATATACGAATTTTGGTTGTTTTGAATTGGTTTTACCTCTCAAGATAAACATATAATGCTTCCGCAATTCAAAATATACCAAAGTAGATTATTATAAAACAAATCAATTTTTTTAAGAAAACACAAAATGGCTAAAGAAATTACCGGATTTGTTAAATTGGAAATCAAAGGCGGTGCAGCAAACCCTTCACCTCCAATTGGTCCTGCATTAGGTTCTAAAGGTGTTAACATTATGGACTTCTGCAAACAATTTAACGCCAAAACTAAGGATAAAGCTGGTAAAGTTGTACCGGTTGTTATCACAGTTTACAGCGATAAATCGTTTGACTTCGTATTGAAGACATCTCCTGCTGGCGCTCAATTGAAAGAAATTGCAAAATTGAAATCTGGCTCTGCAGAACCAAACAGAAAGAAGGTTGCTACTATCACTTGGGATCAGGTAAAAGCGATCGCTGAGGATAAGTTGCCTGATTTGAACTGTTTTACAGTAGAATCTGCAATGAAAATGGTAGCAGGCACAGCTAAAAGTATGGGTATCGTAGTAGACGGTCCTTCACCTTTTGATAACTAAATTTATAACAAAATCGAAATGGGAAAAGTAAGTAAAAATTATAAAGCTGCGCTGGACAAAATCGAGGAAGGTAAACAATATACCTTGGCTGAGGCTTGTGAATTGGTTAAAACATTGGTTTCTACTAAATTCGATTCTTCAGTTGACGTAGATGTTCGACTTGGTGTTGATCCAAAGAAATCTAACCAAATGGTTAGAGGCGTTGTTACTCTCCCTAACGGTACAGGTAAGGACAAAAAGGTTTTGGTACTCTGCACTCCTGACAAGGAAGAAGAGGCTAAAGCTGCTGGTGCCGATTATGTAGGTCTTGATGACTATGTTCAGAAAATCCAAGGTGGTTGGACAGACGTAGATGTTATTATCACAACTCCTGCATGTATGGGTAAAGTAGGTAAATTAGGTAGAATCCTCGGTCCTCGTGGTTTGATGCCTAACCCTAAAACTGGTACTGTTACTATGGAGATAGCTCAGGCAGTAAAAGATGTAAAACTCGGAAAGATAGATTTTAAGGTTGACAAATACGGAATCATCCATTCTCCGGTTGGTAAGGCTTCATTTGATGTACAGAAATTGTATGAAAATGCACGTGAATTTTTGCGTACAGTAATCAAATTGAAACCGGCCGCTGCGAAGGGTACTTATGTAAAATCTGTTTACGTAAGTGGTACAATGACTCCAGGTATCCCTGTTGACGTTAAATCTCTTGATAAGGCCGAATAATAAAGGAAACAAAATGAAACGTATAGACAAAGGTTCCATAATAGATTCATTATCAGAAAAAATAGCAAATTCTCAGAATTTCTATTTGGCCGATATTTCCGACCTTAATGCTGAAGCTACTTACAAACTTCGTAAAGTTTGTTTTGAGAAAAAAGTAACTCTTCAAGCAGTGAAGAATTCTTTGCTCAAGAAAGCTTTTGAAAAGAGTGGCAAACAGTTGGATGAGTTGCTTCCTCTTCTTAATCACAATACTTCGGTAATGTTCAGTGAGACAGCAAACGCTCCTGCACAAGCGATTAAGGAATTCAGAAAATCAGCTGACAAACCAATCCTCAAGGGTGCTTACGTACAAGAAAGCATCTATATTGGTGATGATCAATTGGACGTTCTTTCAGCTATCAAGTCTAAGGAAGAACTCCTCGGAGATATTATCGGTTTGTTGCAGTCTCCAATCAAGAATGTTATTTCTTCTTTGAAGTCTGGTCAAAACAAACTCACAGGTCTCGTAAAAGCTCTCGAAGAAAGAGCACAGTAGTTAAAATTTTTTAATTAAACAATTCTTAAAGAAAAAAAATAAAATGGCAGATTTGAAAGCATTAGCAGAACAACTCGTTAATTTGACAGTTAAAGAAGTTAACGAACTCGCTCAGATATTTAAAGATGAATATGGTATCGAACCAGCAGCTGCTGCAGTTGCAGTAGCTGGTCCAGTAGCAGGCGGCGCAGCAGCTGCTGCAGCTGAACAAACTGAATTTGACGTAATCCTCAAATCAGCAGGTGCTCAGAAACTTCAGATCGTTAAGTTGGTTAAAGAACTTACAGGTCTTGGACTTAAGGAAGCTAAAGACTTAGTTGACGGTGCTCCTAAGACTCTCAAAGAAAAAGTATCTAAAGAAGACGCTGAAGCTTTGAAAGCTAAATTGACTGAAGCTGGTGCAGAAGTTGAATTAAAGTAAAAAATTCGCTCTTTTTATAAGAGTTCTAGGTTTAGTATCTCCAGTAGAAAAGCATGGGGATACTAGACCTTTTTGTCGTATTCGTAGAATTCTAACTATCATTGCCTTACGTTTTTTTACTAAGGTTTTAGTGGAATAATTTTTTATTTAAAAAAAATAATTTTAAAGATCAGATGGCTCTGAATAACCCTAGAATTAGTTTCGCTTCAACTAAAAATCAGTTAGAGTATCCTGATTTTCTGGAAGTGCAATTGAAGTCTTTTCACGACTTCTTTCAATTGGAAACTACTCCGGAAAAAAGGAAACAAGAGGGATTGTTTAAGGTTTTCAATGAAAACTTTCCTATAACAGATACTCGCAATAATTTTGTGCTTGAATTTATCGATTATTATATCGATCCTTCAAGATATTCAATCCCAGAATGCCTTGACCGAGGTTTAACCTATAGCGTTCCATTGAAAGCTAAACTCAAATTGTATTGTACCGATCCTGAGCATGAGGATTTTGATACGGTTATTCAGGATGTCTATCTTGGTACCGTTCCATACATGACACCGGCCGGCACTTTCGTTATCAATGGTGCTGAACGTGTGGTTGTTTCTCAGCTCCACCGTTCTCCGGGCGTGTTCTTCGGTTCTAGTATTCACGCTAATGGTACCAAATTATATTCTGCCAGAATTATACCTTTCAAAGGTTCTTGGATCGAATTTGCTACTGACATCAATAATGTGATGTATGCTTATATCGACCGTAAAAAGAAATTACCTGTTACAACGCTTTTGAGAGCCATCGGTTTTGAATCTGATAAGGATATTCTTCAGATTTTTGATTTGGCTGACGAGGTTAAGGTTAATAAGGCTTCGTTGAAAAAGGTTGTAGGCAGAAAACTGGCTGCAAGAGTCCTCAAAACTTGGACTGAAGATTTTGTTGACGAGGATACCGGTGAAGTTGTTTCTATTGAAAGAAACGAGGTGGTTCTCGATCGTGAAATCGAAATCCTTCCTGAACATGTTGAGCTTATCGTTGATTCCGGTGCTCAAACTATTCTTGTTCATAAGGATACTGCTAATCACACTGACTATTCTATCATTACAAATACTCTGCAGAAAGACCCCTGCAACTCAGAGAAAGAGGCTGTTCTTCATATCTACCGTCAGTTGCGTAATGCTGAACCGCCTGACGATGCTACTGCTCGTGATATGATCGACAAATTGTTCTTCTCTGACAGACGTTATGACCTCGGTGATGTTGGTCGTTACAAGATCAATAAAAAATTGTCTCTTGATATTGATCAGAACATCAAGGTTTTAACTAAAGAAGATATTATTGAGATTATTAAATATCTTATCGAACTTATCAACTCTCACGCTGATGTTGATGATATCGACCACTTGAGCAACCGTCGCGTACGTACTGTTGGCGAGCAGCTTTATGATCAATTTGGTGTTGGTCTTGCTCGTATGGCTCGTACTATTCGTGAACGTATGAATGTGCGTGATAACGAAGTTTTTACTCCAACTGATCTTATCAATTCTAAGACTTTGGCTTCTGTTATCAATTCATTCTTTGGTACCAACCAGTTGTCTCAGTTTATGGACCAGACCAACCCACTTGCCGAAATTACTCACAAGCGTCGTTTGTCAGCTTTGGGTCCCGGCGGTTTGTCAAGAGATCGTGCCGGATTTGAGGTTCGAGACGTTCACTATACACACTACGGACGTTTGTGTCCGATTGAGACTCCTGAAGGTCCTAACATCGGTTTGATTTCTTCTCTTTGTGTATTCGCAAAGATCGATGAGTTGGGATTTATTGAGACTCCTTACCGTAAGGTTAACAACGGTGTTGTTGATTTCTCTCCGGAAGGCATGCAATATATGACTGCTGAAGACGAGGACAATAAGATTGTAGCTCAGGCTACTGCTGCTGTTGACGAAAACGGTTTGTTGATTGAAAAGAGAGTAAAAGCCCGTCAAAATGCCGACTTCCCGGTTGTTTCTCCGGAACAAGTTGAATTGATGGACGTTGCTCCTAATCAGATTTCTTCTTTGGCTGCTTCGTTGATTCCGTTCTTGGAGCACGACGATGCTAACCGTGCATTGATGGGTTCTAACATGATGCGTCAGGCTGTTCCTATTCTTTCGCCTGAAGCTCCTATTGTTGGTACCGGTATTGAAGCACGTTGCGCCAAAGATTCTCGTACTCAGATTGTTGCTGAGGATGACGGTGTTATCCAATATGTTGATGGTCAAAAGATTGTTATACGTTACAACAAGACTGAAGACGAAAGATTTGTTGATTTCAACGATGAAGATGTAACATACTATCTTACTAAGTTTAAGAAAACCAACCAGAGCATGTGTATCAACATCCGTCCTATTGTCCGCAAAGGTCAAGAGATTAAGAAGGGTGAGATCATGACAGAAGGTTATGCTACTCAAGGCGGTGAATTGGCTTTGGGTCGTAACATGAAGGTTGCATTCATGCCTTGGAAGGGTTACAACTATGAGGATGCTATTGTTATTTCTGAAAGAGTTGTTCGTGAAGACCTCTTCACTTCTATTCATATTGATGAATACCAGTTGGAAGTTCGCGATACCAAACGCGGTATGGAAGAGCTTACTTCTGATATTCCGAACGTTAGCGAAGATGCTACCAAGAATTTGGACGAGAACGGTTTGATCCGTGTTGGTGCTGAAGTTACTCAGGGTGACATCCTTATCGGTAAGATTACTCCTAAGGGTGAATCTGATCCGTCTCCGGAGGAGAAACTTTTGCGTGCTATCTTCGGTGAAAAGGCCGGTGATGTTAAGGATACTTCTCTCAAGACTCCGCCTTCTGTTAAGGGTGTTGTTATTGAGAAGAGATTGTTCTCTCGCCAGATGAAAGACCGCAAGGTTAAAAATGCTGATAAACCGCAAGTTCAGAAGATTGATAAGGATTTCGAAAAAGTTGCAAACGACTTGAGAAACAAACTTATCGAAAAACTTTTTGTTCTTACTAATGGTAAAACATCTCAAGGTGTTAAGGATTATTTGAACAAAGATGTTATCGCTAAGGGTGTTAAATTTACTTTGAAGAACCTTCAGGAAGTAGAAGATTACCTCGAAATCAATCCTAACAAGTGGACTACTGACAAGAAGAAAAACGATACTATTAAGGCTTTGCTTCACAATTATGTTGTTAAATACAAAGAAGAAGAGTCAGTATATCGTCGTCAAAAATACAACTTTATGATTGGTGATGAGTTGCCTATCGGTATTATCCAGCTCGCTAAAGTTTACGTTGCAATGAAACGTAAATTGCGTGTAGGTGACAAGATGGCGGGTCGTCACGGTAATAAAGGTATTGTTTCTCGTATTGTTCGTGCTGAAGATATGCCGTTCCTTGAGGATGGTACTCCTGTAGATATCGTTCTTAACCCGTTGGGTGTGCCTTCTCGTATGAACTTGGGACAGATTTTCGAAACTGTACTTGGTTGGGCAGGTCGTACAATGGGTGTGAACTTTGCAACACCTATTTTCGATGGTGCTTCAGCTGAACAGATTGGAGATTTGATGGAAAAGAACGGTTTGCCTCGTTTTGGTAAATCTTACCTTTACGATGGTGGTACAGGCGAGCGTTTCGACCAACCGGCTACTGTAGGTGTTATCTACATGTTGAAATTGGGTCACATGGTTGATGATAAGATGCACGCACGTTCTATCGGTCCTTACTCACTTATCACACAGCAACCTCTTGGTGGTAAAGCACAGTTTGGTGGTCAGCGTTTCGGAGAAATGGAGGTTTGGGCTATCGAGGCATTCGGTGCTGCAAACATCCTTCAAGAAATTCTTACTGTAAAATCAGACGATGTTGTTGGTCGTGCTAAGGCTTACGAGGCAATCGTTAAGGGTGACCCGATGCCAACTCCGGGTATTCCGGAATCATTCAACGTTTTGTTGCACGAACTCAGAGGTCTGGGCTTAAGCGTAAATCTTTCATAATTTGTAAAAAAAATTGCTGCAATTCAAGTCGGTATTATGCTGGCTTGGGTTTGCAGTTTTTAAAATATAATCTATAACAAAGGCAACGAACATGGTAGCATTTCGTAAAGACAATAAAATTAAAAACAATTTCACTAAGATTTCGATAGGATTGGCTTCTCCTGAGGAAATTTTGGAACGCTCGTCTGGCGAGGTTCTCAAACCGGAAACCATCAACTATCGTACCTACAAACCTGAGCGTGACGGTTTGTTTTGTGAGCGTATTTTCGGCCCTGTTAAAGACTATGAGTGCCACTGCGGTAAGTACAAACGTATCCGCTACAAAGGCATTGTCTGCGACCGTTGCGGTGTGGAAGTTACTGAAAAGAAAGTAAGACGTGAGAGAATGGGACACATTCAATTGGTTGTTCCGGTTGCTCACATTTGGTATTTCAGAAGTCTTCCTAACAAGATTGGTTACCTTCTTGGTTTGCAGACTAAGAAACTCGATTCTATTATATATTACGAAAAATATGTAGTTATTCAGCCGGGTGTTAAAGCTGCTGACGGTGTCAACAAGCTTGATTTCCTTGCTGAAGAGGAATATCTTGATATTCTCGACTCTTTGCCAAAAGACAACCAGCTTTTGGAAGATTCAGATCCTAACAAATTTATTGCCAAGATGGGTGCTGAGGCTATTTACGACCTCTTGAAAGAAATCAATCTTGACGAATTGGCTTACACTCTTAGAGACAAGGCCAACAAGGAAACTTCTCAACAACGTAAACAAGAAGCTCTCAAGAGACTTCAGGTTGTACAGATGTTCCGTTCTTCACCTGAATCCAACCGTCCTGAATATATGATTCTTAAAGTTGTTCCGGTGATTCCGCCTGAGCTTCGTCCGTTGGTTCCGCTTGATGGCGGACGTTTTGCTACTTCGGACTTGAACGATCTCTATCGCCGTGTTATCATCCGTAACAACCGTTTGAAAAGACTTATTGAGATCAAAGCTCCTGAGGTAATCCTCCGCAACGAAAAACGTATGTTGCAAGAAGCTGTTGACTCTTTGCTTGATAACTCAAGAAAATCTAATGCTGTAAAATCTGATGCTAACCGTCCGTTGAAGTCTTTGTCTGACTCTTTGAAAGGTAAAGCTGGTCGTTTCCGTCAGAACTTGTTGGGTAAACGTGTTGACTACTCTGCCCGTTCAGTTATTATCGTAGGTCCGGAGTTGAAAATGCACGAATGCGGTTTGCCTAAACAAATGGCATCAGAGCTTTACAAACCTTTTGTTATAAGAAAACTTATTGAAAGAGGTATTGTAAAAACCGTGAAGTCAGCTAAGAAAATTGTTGACCGCAAAGACCCGGTAGTTTACGATATTTTGGAAAACGTTTTGAAAGGTCATCCGATCCTCCTCAACCGTGCTCCTACACTTCACCGTCTTGGTATTCAGGCATTCCAGCCTAAACTTATCGAAGGTAAAGCTATTCAGTTGCATCCTTTGGTTTGTACAGCGTTCAATGCGGACTTCGACGGTGACCAGATGGCTGTTCACTTGCCACTTGGTAACGCTGCTGTTTTGGAAGCTCAAATTTTGATGTTGGCTTCTCACAATATTCTTAACCCTGCTAACGGTGAACCTATTGCCGTTCCGTCTCAGGATATGGTTCTTGGTCTTTACTACATGACTAAGGAACGTAAACTTGAAAACGGTAAACCGGTAAAAGGTACAGGTCTTACATACTATAGCCCTGAAGAAACGATCATTGCTTACAATGAAGGCAAAGCTGCTCTTCAAGCCGGTTGTAAAATCAGAGCAAATGTATTGGAAGGCGATGAACTCGTTAGCAAGATGATTGATACTACTGTTGGTAGAATTCTTTTCAACCAGATGGTTCCGCCTCAGGTTGGTTTTATCAACGAAGTTATCAAGAAGAAAAACTTGAAAGGTATTATCTCTACCGTAATCAAACGTTGCGGTATGGCTCGTGCCGTTCAGTTCTTGGATGATATCAAGGCTATGGGTTACTACCGTGCGTTCAAGGGAGGTTTGTCATTCAACCTTGAAGACGTGGTTGTTCCTCAAGAAAAAGCTTCAATGGTTCAAGAAGGTTACGATCAAGTTGACGAAATCCTTTCTAACTATGGTATGGGTTTCATCACATTCAACGAACGTTACAACCAGATTATCGATACTTGGACACAAATCAACCACAAGCTTACTGAAGCTGTGATGAAGACTCTTAGTTCAAACAACGACGGTTTCAACTCTGTATACATGATGCTTGATTCCGGTGCCCGTGGTTCTAAGGAACAGATTCGTCAGTTGTCCGGTATGCGTGGTTTGATGGCAAAACCTCAGAAATCAGGTGCTTCTTCAGGTTCTGAAATCATCGAAAACCCGATTCTTGCAAACTTCAAAGAAGGTTTGTCTGTGCTTGAGTACTTTATCTCTACTCACGGTGCTCGTAAAGGTTTGGCGGATACTGCTTTGAAGACTGCCGATGCAGGTTATTTGACACGTCGTCTTGTTGACGTTGCTCAGGACGTTATCGTAACTCAGGAAGACTGCGGTACTCTCCGTGGTTTGATTGCTACTCCGTTGCGCAAGAAAGACGAAATTGTAGAATCTCTTGGTGACAAGGTTTTGGGTCGTACATCTGTTCATGATGTTATTCATCCTCAAACCGGTGAAATCATCGTTCGTGCCGGTGAAGAAATCACTGATAAGATGGCTAAACTTATTGACGAATCTCCGATTGAGCAAATCGAAATTCGTTCAGTACTTACTTGTGAATCTCGTAAGGGTGTCTGCGCAAAATGTTACGGACGCAACCTTGCTACTCACAGAAAAGTTCAGATTGGTGAAGCTGTCGGTACTATCGCTGCTCAGTCAATCGGTGAACCGGGTACTCAGTTGACACTTCGTACATTCCACGTCGGTGGTGTTGCGGGTGGTATTGCTGCTGATTCTACTTATACTACCAAATACGACGGTTACATCGAAATCGATGACCTCAAGACTGTTCCTTATACAGACGAAACCGGTCGCGAAATTCAGATTGTAATTTCTCGTTTGGCAGAAGCTAAGATTATCGATACTAATACAAATATTACACTTACTACTACACCAATTCAATACGGTTCTCGTTTGTATGTTAACAGCGGTGACACAGTTAAGAAAGGTGATGTAATTTGCGAATGGGACCCGTTCAACACTGCAATCATCTCAGAATTTGGTGGTACAGTAAGTTTTGAAGATATGATCGAAGGTGTTACTTATCATGAAGAATCCGACGAACAAACCGGTTTCGCTGAAAAAGTAATCATCGAAGCAAAAGACAAAACCAAGTCTCCTTCTATTCGTATCGTAAACGACAACGGCGAAATCCTCGCTACATACAACATCCCGGTATCTGCTCACTTGATAAAAGGTGAAAATGATAAAGTTAATCCGGGTGATATCTTGGTTAAGATACCTCGTAAGGTCGGTTCTCTCGGTGACATCACCGGTGGTTTGCCTCGAGTAACAGAATTGTTTGAGGCCCGCAACCCATCCAACCCTGCTGTGGTATCCGAAATCGACGGTATCGTTACTATGGGACGTATTAAACGTGGTAACCGTGAAATCACAATTACATCACGTCTTGGTGAAGAGAAGAAATATCTCGTATCATTGTCAAAACAGATTTTGGTACAAGATCAAGACTATGTAAAAGCCGGTACTCCTTTGTCAGACGGTGCTGTTACTCCGGCAGATATTCTTGCTATCAAAGGACCTACAGAGGTTCAGCAATATATCGTTAACGAAGTCCAGGAAGTTTACCGTTTGCAAGGTGTTAAGATCAACGACAAACACTTTGAAGTTATCGTTCGTCAGATGATGCGCAAAGTAAAAATCGAAGATCCGGGTGATACCAACTTCCTTGAGTCAGAAACAGTTGACAAATGGCAGTTTATGGAAGAAAACGACAGAATGTTCGGTAAGAAAGTTGTACTCGATGCCGGAGATTCTCAGACCCTCAGAGCCGGTCAGATCGTTACAGTTCGTAAACTCCGTGACGAAAACTCTGTACTCAAACGTAAAGACCTCCGTCTTGTAGAAGCTCGCGATGCTGTTCCTGCAACATCAAGCCAGATACTTCAAGGTATTACAAGAGCATCATTGCAGACTACAAGTTTCATGTCAGCCGCATCATTCCAGGAAACAACACGCGTGCTCAACGAGGCTGCTATTTCCGGTAAGGTTGATTACTTGGAAGGTTTGAAAGAAAACGTTATTGTCGGTCACTTGATTCCTGCCGGTACAGGTATGAGACGTTACGATCATATCCAAGTAGGACCTAAAGAGGCTTACAAGAACGAAGACTAATTAAAAAAAGTAATAATTCTAATTCTGTAATTTATATAAAAATTATGGCAGAAGAAAAAAAAGCGCAAATTAACATCGAGCTTTCTAACGAAGTAGCTCAAGGCATTTATACTAATTTTGCAATCATTTCACATTCAAGTTCTGAATTTGTGGTTGATTTCATTAGTCATTTGCCCGCTATGCCGAAAGCTCAAGTTAAGAGCCGTATCATCATGTCTCCTGAAAATGCAAAAAGACTTATGATTACACTTCAGGAAAACGTTTTGAAATACGAATCTGAATTCGGTAAAATCAAAAACGTAAATGGTGCAGGTTCAAACACATTGCCTTTGTTTGGTGCTAACCCTACAGAAGCATAACTTTTTTTAAGAAATATTCTTTTAATGATTTATATAAAAATTGAGCGAACGATTCTAAAAAATTCTGCTCG
>Ga0256405_10006072_pt1 | contig 19824 bp, 24 predicted proteins | sample RumenRJG_02DNA_FD_189096 | JGI IMG/M metagenome (GOLD analysis project Ga0256405, IMG submission 189096) | Bovine rumen microbial communities from Lethbridge, Alberta, Canada - RJG_02 | ecosystem: Host-associated > Mammals > Digestive system > Stomach > Rumen | place: Canada: Alberta... | reverse complement strand
CAAAGGCAACGGGAGGAAATGAAAATGGAGCGCAGGCAGATCAGCCGGGAGGAACGGGAGGCGGAAGCCCAGCGCCGATTCGAAATGAAGCAGGCGAAGAAAAAGGAAAAGAGGCGCGGACATTGATCAAAAGGGGTATAACACAGAAAATAACTATTCTTTCCGCCATCATGCTGGTGATATGCCTTCTGCTGACAGGGTGTGGGGGAAATAGTACTTTCGACGGCTCCAGAACATCAGATGATATAGGGTTCCGGATGGAATACAGCATTCTGGACAAAGAAGAATCCGCCGAAATGAAGCTGACGGAAGGCGATCAGATACAGGTGCATATTTCACATATCACTGGAAATGTGGATGTGATCGTCGGCGAGAATGGTGAAGAACCGATATACAAGGGGACTGAGCAGGAAAATGCAGACTTCATCCTGACGGTTCTTAAAACCGGCTGCTACCATATCTCTGTAACAGGCCATCGGGCAAAGGGAGAGGTTTCTTTTACCCGCATTCCGTTGAAAGAAGAATGAAGGGGATATGGCAAACACAATAACTTTTTTCAGAATAGCTGCCAGTATCGTTCTGCTTTTCTGTCCGGTGTTCTCTCCTGCCTTTTATGTGTTTTACATAGTGGCCGGGGTGTCTGATATGCTGGATGGATTCGTAGCGAGAAAAACAAATACAGCCAGTAGGTTTGGGGCAAGGCTGGATACGATGGCGGACTTTGTGCTTGTGGTCGTATGCCTGATCAAACTGCTTCCGATTCTTAGTATTCCTGCATGGCCGTATATATGGATCGGAATCATTGCCCTTATAAAGGTTGTGAATATCGTTTCGGGATTTACCGTGCAGAAGAGGCTTGTGGCTGTTCATTCGATTATGAACAAAACGACAGGAGCTCTGCTGTTTCTGTTGCCGCTGACGATTCCCGTTGTCCCACTGAAATACTCTGCGATTGTCGTCTGTGCGGTAGCAACGTTCGCCGCAATTCAGGAAGGCCATTTCATCAGAACAGAAAGAGAATAGCAGCCCGGCTATGTAGAGCCGGAATTGGGAGGAAAAGCACCAAATGGACGGCAGAAACACAAAAGGAATATATGAAAATGGATTATCAATACAAGAGATTGGACAATAACAATTTTACACGTAATTCATTGGACGATTTTGTCCGTCACCAGACTGTTACAGAGTGTTGGAGAAAGATAGACAACGGTTGGAAGCTTGTGCCGAATGTCTATGAAGAAAACTGGTCGCAGGTGCAGTGCCGGGAAATTGCAGAAGACATGGTGCATAATACAAATCTTGACCAGACTGGCTTTGGCGCGTTCGATGGCGAGCGGATCATTGGGTTTGTGACCGTCTCTCACCGTATATTCGGGGCTGCGGCAAGATATGTGCAGCTGGTTTGTTTTCAGATATCAGAGGAATACAGGCGTCAGGGCATCGGCAGGAAGCTTTTTTTAATGGCTTGTGAAGAGGCCCGGCGGCTGGGTGCTGAGAAGTTGTACATATCAGCCCATTCCTCGAAAGAGTCACAGGCGGCATACCGGGCATTTGGCTGTACGCCTGCGGAGGAGGTCAATGAGGGACTGGCAGCAGCGGAGCCCTTTGATGTCCAAATGGAATACAGATTATAAAAGAGTGTGAAGGAAGATATTACGGATCGGAAGCTGCAGAATAGTCCCAAATTGTCAGTTATCTGGAGATCGTTGTGCAATAGTAAAGAGAATAATCGGTGTTTGTCAAAGCGGTGCCATTCGCATTCCGCTTCGCTCCATGCTCATGACGCGCTGTCGCGCTATACGTCTTAGCGCATAAAGGCCCTTGTGTGAGCAAGCTCCCACCGGGCCTTATGCTCCATCCGTGCACCGCTCGTAGAAACGCGCAAATTCGGATTTGTGGAGGTGACTTCATTGAACAATGTCTCATATGAAATGATATTTAAGAGGAAGTCGTTTCATACTTTCAGAAATGTTGGGGACGAATCCATCCGTAAAGACGAACTTAACGATATGCAAAGTGCATATTCAGATTTTACTCCCCTGAATCCCGGAATCAAAACCGCCATTCGAATTGTTCCTGAAAAGCAGACGAACTGCAAACGAGGCGGAGAATATTGTGTCCTGCTTTACAGCGAAAAGAAAGACGGCTATCTGCAGAACATCGGTTATCTCGGTGAACAACTCGATCTTTATCTGGTATCCAGAAGTATCGGAACGCTCTGGTTCGGAATAGGCAAAACAAAAGAAGAACCCTTTGAGGATATGGAATTCGTCATCATGTTTTCCATCCGGAAGATCAGTGATGACTCCAAATACCGCAAGGATATGTTTAAAAGCAAAAGAAAGAGCGTTGAGGAAATATGGGAAGGCGAACATATCCCGGGTGTGAGTGATATTGTCAGGTTTGCACCGAGCGCCTGCAATTCTCAACCGTGGCTTGTAAAGAACAACGGTGAGCTTTCGGTTTACAGATACAGGAAGCCCGGTAAAAGGGGGATCATGCCTGCCGATAAGGTTTCATTTTACAACCGGATCGATATAGGAATTTTTATCTGCTTTATGGATATTTGCCTTGAGCATAACGGTATTGGATTTGAGAAAGCGCTTTATTCAGATGCCGGTGATGATGATAAAGAATTGGTGCTGAATGCAAAGTACAGACTTTATAGATACAGTGATGGAGGTTATGAGCATGGATAATATGACTGCGCTTGTCAGCGCATTCGCAAGAGCGTATCACTATAGAAACAATCATACATGGGTGTTTGCGGATCCTATCGCAGAGAAAATGTTGACGAATGAGGAGTATACCGCAATTTCACAGAACATGAGCCAGGGCATCTCTTTCTTTGCACCTGAGTTCCGCGGAACCCAGGAAGAAGCACTGAGGTACATTGTTGACCATCAGCTTGCTCCATCTGTTCTGGCCCGGAGTGCCTTTTGCGAACGTGCAATCGAAAATGCAGTAAGAATCGGGTGCGGACAGGTAGTGCTGTATGCTTGCGGATATGATACATTTTCTCTGCGAAATCAACATATGGAGCTGAAAATCTTTGAGCTGGACAGGCCTGAGATGACCCACGACAAGCAATACCGCATAAGGCAGACAGGTCTTGAGCCGTCTTGTCGGGTAGAATTCATAGGGTGCGATTTGTCCTTGTCGACCTGGAGGAAAGAGTTGATCAACAGGGGCTTTGACTGTGGCAAGTCATCCTTCGGAAGCTTGCTTGGCATCAGCTACTATCTTTCAAAAGAGGAGTGGAGGCGTCTCATTGGAACGATCTCTTCGTTTGCATGTGAAGGGTCGTCCATCTGCTTTGACTACCCGCTTGCAGAAGGAGGAGCGGAAAGCCAACGTAACCGGGAACTCGCAGCTGCAGCGGGCGAACCGATGAAAGCGAAGTATTCTTATGATGAAATGGAAGCGTTGCTTTCGGAGGAAGGATTCCTGATATACGAACACATGAACGCAGCCGAGGCTGCGGAAGCTTTCTTCCGGGAATACAATCAGAAAAACGCGGAGCACATGATGACGGCTCCGGAAGGCGTAGGCTATTGCCTCGCCGTGAAAAAATGACTTACTCACTGAGGAGGATATTGGACATGAATGAATATATCGCCTATTGTGGTCTGGATTGTGAGACGTGCGAGGCCCGTCTTGCAACTGTAAATAATGATGACGCGCTCCGCCAGAGAGTCGCCAGGGTGTGGTCTGAACTGAACGGTGTGAGGATTACGGCTGAGATGATCAATTGCTCAGGATGCAGGATTCCGGGTGTGAAGACGCCATATTGCGATTCCCTGTGCCCAATCCGGCAGTGTGCTATGGGTAAACAGATGGAGACGTGCGGTAGCTGCCCGGAAATGAATTTCTGCGAAAAGCTTGCGATGATTACAGGAAACAATGCGGATGCGCTTCGCAGGCTGAAAATGGAGAAACCGATGGTAGAACTCAGAGCAATAACAGAAGAAAATTTTATTGACGCTTTTAACCTCAAGCTTGCACCGGGCCAGGAGGAGTTCGTGTCTCATCCGATACGCAGTCTTGCGCAGGCGTATGTTTACCGGAATCAATGTCAGCCGTTCGGGATCTATGCGGAAGATAAGATGATCGGGTATGTGATGGTGATTTACGACTATGATATTCCCGAGTATGATATCTGGCACATGATGATCGACGAGTCTGTGCAGGGAAAAGGCCGCGGCGGTGAGGCTCTGGATCGGGTAATTGACTATATCAGGACAAAGCCATTCGGGGATTCAGGCAGAGTTGCCCTGACCTGCAATAAAAACAATCCAATAGCAAGAAAGCTGTATGAAAGCAGGGGCTTTTCTGCAACCGGCATTGAAGATGAAGACGAGATAGAACTGGCTATGATGATCAGGTGAAAATCATTTTTTTGGAGCGATGGGACATATGGAACAGCAGGGCAGTCTGGATAGAGGGATTGCATTACGAAGACCGAGCAGCCGGTATGCTCGGCAGGTCATGGATTTCCGGGATGAATTAAGAAAAAACGGCGACGTATTCGATGGATGTGCGGGGCTGGAGGATTGTGCTTCCTTTGAAGAATGGATTCGTTTCGAGGAGCGCCTGAAAGCCAGATACAAAGAGGGCTATGTCCCCTCCGAGGTCTTTCTGGCCGTCAGAGAGACGGATGACCGTCTGGTTGGGATCATCGATTACCGGCATCCTCTCACCGACTTCCTTCTGAGATTCGGCGGGAATATCGGCTACAGCGTCCGCCCGTCCGAGCGACGGAAAGGATACGCTTCCGAGATGCTTCGTTTGATGCTGGATATATGCCGCTCTTATGGAGAAAAGCGGGTTCTGCTTACCTGCGACAGCGATAATATGGCATCAAGGAAAACCATTCTCAAGAATGGTGGTGTCCTGGAAAATGAGATCGAAGATACAGTGGGGCTGAGTAAATGCGGCAGAATCCAGCGTTACTGGGTTCCAACCGGTTCCATTTTTTGAAAAGGAAGGGCTTCGAGATGGAATATAACAGCACAGTTATGCTGAAAGACGGCAGAGCCTGTACTCTTCGTAACGGGACGGCAGCGGACGGACAGGCTATCCTTGATGTTTTCAATCTGACACATGAGCAAACGGATTATTTGCTCACCTACCCCGGAGAACACGGTCATACTGCACAGCAGGAAGCGGATTTTCTGAAAGCGAAAACGGACAGCACCGATGAGATCGAGCTTCTCGCGGAGCTGGACGGAAAAGTTGTGGGCAGTGCAGGGATCGGCTGTGTCGGCCAAAAAGAAAAGATCCGGCACCGTGCAGAGCTGGGCATCAGCGTGGATAAGGCATACTGGGGCCTCGGTATCGGACGGGCACTGACAGAAGCCTGTATCGAATGTGCAAAAAAAGCGGGATATGCCCAATTGGAACTGGAAGTCGTGGCAGAGAACAGAGCCGCTCTTTCGCTGTATGAGAGTGTGGGCTTCGTGGAGTACGGCAGAAATCCCAAGGGCTTTCGTTCCCGCTATACCGGCTGGCAAGAGGTCGTGCTCATGCGGCTGGATATGGAAAGGTTAAAGAATGGTATATGAATTAGTTGATACGACAAAGGCTGCCGCCCTGTTTGGTGGCTGGCCTGAAACATTGATCTGGTCCTGCCTGCAGAAAGTAATGGGCAAAATATACGTCACAGATTTTGAAAAGCCACAGTCAGCTCTTGCTTTTGTCGGGTGTTTTGCCTTTTATGCAGGAGAGCCGGATCGAGAGCTTGTCATGCATAAACCTGCCGGTTTTGTGATCATGACACCGCAAAATGAAGCATGGGCTTCCCTTATCGAAGAATGCCGGCCTTCCGCCAGAAAAGAAACCAGATTCGCCATTAGGAAGGACACGTGTTTCGATATACTGACACTGAAAAAGTTGGTGGAAACGATTCCGGAAGGCTATGAGCTTCAGAAGATTGATGCAGAGATTTACGATCAGTGTCTCTTGAATCCGCTTACCTGCGACTTTGTATCTTGTTTTGAGAGCAAAGAACAGTATCTGGAACTGGGACGCGGAATGGTTCTTTTGAAGAATGGCCGGATCGTCTCCGGAGCATCTTCCTATACAAGGTATAAAGAAGGCATCGAGATCGAAGTTGATACCGTTTCGGAAGAACGAAGAAAAAGCCTTGCGACAATTGTGTGCGCAGCGCTCATTTTGCAATGCCTTGAAGAAGGCCTTTATCCGAGCTGGGATGCTCAGAATATGAACTCGGTTCACCTGGCGGAAAAGCTGGGATATGAATTTGACCATGAATATACTATATATGAGGTGTCGGGCGATGAAATAAGCTCTTGACTCTCACACTGTGGCAGGCATTAAGCTTGACGTGAGCTCAAAAAACAGCAAGAGGAGGTACCGCCATGCTGAAAATAGGAGAATTTTCGAAACTGTCCAGAGTCAGCGTCAGAATGCTCCGCCACTATGATGAGATCGGGCTTTTAAAACCGGCTGAAATCGACCGCTTCACAGATTACCGATATTACAGAGAGGATCAGCTCCCTATAGCGGGCCGCATTGCTGCCCTGAAGGATATGGGATTTTCCCTTGCGGATATCGTCAGGATCCTTGAAGCTTATGATGATCGGGAGAAACTCGATCAGTTCTTTTCTGCAAGACAGGAAGAGCTGAAGGCCTTATCAAAGGATACAGCATATAAGCTGACGCTTCTGGATGCAGCCAGAAAAAGGCTGAGAAAGGAAGAAGACATGAGTTACAACGTGACCCTCAAGACTATTCCTGAGCGCTATGCCGCGACAATCCGGATGATCATTCCCCGCTATGAAGACGAGGGCGTGATCTGGGGCAAGCTGACAGAAGAGACCTGCCGGATGAATCTTGTGGAGGATGATCCCTGCTTTTGCGCAGTTACCTATCTCGACGGCGAATACAAGGAAGAAAATGTGGATATGATGGCGTGGAAGACCGTCAGGGGAAACTATCCCGATACTGAGCATGTGAAGTTCCGAACGCTTCCGGAGGTAACGGTCGCAAGCTGTACCTACCAGGGAAGCTACACTCAAATCACGGATGTCTATGCTGCTGTGATCGCATGGATGGAAGCGAACGGCTACGAGCCTGATGGGCCGATGTTCAACATCTACCACGTCAGCCCGCATGAGACACAGAACCCCGATGAATTCGTGACGGAAATCTGCTATCCGGTGAAGAAGAAATAAGAGGTTAAGAGGTGACTTTTGCCCCGGTCTGTAAAAGGCCGGGGCCGTCGCCCATACTGATAAGGCTGTCGGATAAGCAATATAGAACTCGGAGGACAGAGCAATGGCTTTTGATTTCAAAAAAGAGTATAAGGAATTCTACATGCCGAAGAACAAGCCTTCCATATTGACGGTGCCGGCCATGAATTATATTGCCGTTCGCGGTCATGGTGATCCGAATCAGGAAGACGGCGAATATAAACAGGCAATCGTTCTGCTATATGGCATTGCCTTTACGATCAAGATGAGTAAAAAAGGAGATCATCAAATTGAGGGGTATTTTGACTATGTAGTGCCGCCTCTGGAGGGATTCTGGTGGCAGGACGGCATTTTGGGAGTCGACTATGCTCACAAGGAAGATTTCAACTGGATCTCTGTGATCCGTCTGCCAGATTTTGTGACGAAGGCCGACTTCGACTGGGCTATTAAAGAGGCAGCAAAGAAAAAGAAACAGGATTTTTCGAAAGTGGAATTTCTGAACTATGATGAGGGGCTATGCGTTCAATGCATGCATTTAGGTTCCTATGATGATGAGCCTGCTACTGTTCAAATAATGCATGAATACATGGAAGCGCAGGGTTATGAACTGGATATCACGGATCAGCGTCTGCATCATGAAATATATCTGAGTGACGCAAGGAAAGTCGCCCCGGAAAAGTTGAAAACTGTAATCCGGCATCCAATAAAGAAGAGAAGAGGATGAAACATCTGGCAGTGAGCTCTTTTGGAATTGTGGGTTAGGGCACGAAAATGAGGCAGAGTGTTTACATAACAATTGGTTTATTACTGTTACTATGTGTTTCAGGGTGTGCTGGCAAAGACCAGCAGGATCCGCCGGCTCATAAGGATTACGTAGCAATGGCTGCGGAGCAAGATATGACAGAAAACGCCCCGGAGCTATCCGAGAAGCCATCCGGGGAGCCATCTGAGAAGCCATCCGAGGAACCGGAAAATCCATTTACCCCACATTCTGCGGATATTCTTTCAGAAGAAGAAAAAGAGCAGCTGCAGAATACTGCCCTGGCAGCAGCAGAATCGGTCAAGGAACTCTATAAGGATTCTATAATTGCGGATGCTGCACATTATTCTTCCGGTGTTAGTGAGTTTTCAAGTGAACAGCGGAAAGCCGTTGTAGAGCAATTGGGGAAGGCAGGGCTGGTAAGTGCAGCGGAAGATACCAATATGCAGAATCCGGAAAAGGTAGAAGTGTTTTACACAGACTACCTGAACGGACAGGATTCGATGGTCACTGTTTTTGACGTGCAGCGGGACGGATTGATCGGGGCAGTGACTTTTGTTTTTCGGAAGGGGCAATTACAGGTCTATTACATAGGAATCCAATGGAAGGACGACGGTACGCCGGAAATACAGAGTATTTCGACAAATAATGTTGCCGAAATAAAGCTTACGGAAAAAGGGTATTTCATCTATGCCTATGAAACAGTGATCGCGCATGGCTGCATTAGGCAGTATTGGAGAATCAGTCCGCTTTCGGAAAAGTGCAGGGAACTGACGAAGAAATACATCTCAGAACTCAGCTATTTGGATCTCGAAGTTCTTGTTACAGACTGGGACAGCAGTAATGCCGGAGATATTTTGACACCTTCCCTGTATGATGCGATCTATCGGATATATACCGGTAAAACATTGCCCTCTGATACAAGAAGGATTCCTGCCGAGGAATATGAGAGTGTCATGGCAACGTATTTCCCGGTAACAGCCGAACAACTGCGAGAGCGCTGCGGTTATGATGAGGACAGCGACAGCTATGAATATGAGAAGATGCATGTCACGCAATATCCGCCTTTTGGAGAAGTCGTCGACTATACAGAGAATGCGGATGGGACAATCACGCTTATAGTGGATGGCGTTTGGCCGGATCATAATACGGATCTCGCTTTTAGAAATACGGTCGTTGTGCAGCCTTTTGAAGACGGCACATTCAGATATCTTTCTAATTCCGTAGAGGAAATATCAACGGACCGGAAATAAAGAGGAGACATGACATTTCAGAAAGAGGAGGAAAGCAAATGAATGTGACCTACGAAAAGAAAGATGCGATGACCTTCATCGGTTACCATACCGAAATCCGCCCGGAGGAGGGCTATCAAAAGTGTCCGGAATTCTGGGACAAGGAATACGCAGCCAAATATGCGAGACTTTGGCAGACGATGAAGCCGGAGAATGCTGTGGAAAAAGCAATCCTTGAAAATGGGATCGGTATGTTTGCAATCTGTGCAGATTCTGAAAATGCATTTACGTACTGGATCGCCGGCCTGTACAAGGGTGGAGAAGTTCCGAAAGGACTGGAGTTATATTCTTTCCCGGCAAGTGAGTGGGCTGTTTTTACAACCAGAGGGCCTATGCCTGATTCTCTTCAGACGCTGAATACGGCAGTTTGGCAGGAGTGGTTCCCGAATGAAGGGCAGAAGTACCATGCAAATGGAAACGCAACACTGGAGGTGTATTCTGCCGGGAATCCGCAGTCACCGGATTACGAATGCGGAATTTGGGTGCCGATCAGTGGCAGAAGTGATGAATATGATGATGCGAATGAATATGAGGCAGCGGAGATCATCACAACAATGATGGTGACCGGAATCCTGTGACGCAGAAGGGGAGAAAATGGTTATTGAAACAAAGCGTTTGATAATTACTACTGCATCTCAAGTTGAGATGATCCGTTTTATTGAAGCGCAGACAGATGAGATTCTAATAAAAGCTTATAGAGAAATGCTGCAGGGATGCCTTGATCACCCGGATCACTGGGAATGGTACGCAATTTGGTTCATAAAGACGAAATACGGCTCTCATATTGGCGATTTGAGCTTCAAGGGCTTAAATGAAGATGGATCAGTTGAAATAGGTTATGGGATTTCGGAAATAAACCAGGGAAACGGCTATGCAACTGAAGCCGTTAATGCAGTTGTAACATGGGCTTTGAAGCAACCGGGGGTCTTACGTGTGGAGGCAGAGACAGAACCTGATAACAGGGCGTCACAAAGGGTTCTGGAAAAATGCGGCTTTATCCCGTCGGGGATCATTGGTGAAGAAGGGCCTCGTTTTTACAAAACTTGTTGACATATTCCGGTTTACTCACCTATACGGTTAAAGGGAGGCGGATTATGAAAAGATCATTGATTCACTGGCTGGGCCTGACAGGTATTGCTGCACTGCTTTCCTACGCTGCGGCGGTAATCTTCGCACCGTTTGCCTATCCTGGCTATAACTGGATGGCGCAAGCTGTCAGCGATCTGTCAGCAGAAACTGCACCATCGAGACAACTATGGAACCAGTTGGCAGCGCCTTATAACATCTGCAGCGTAGTATGTGCGACCTGCGTTGCCCTCTTTGTATCGCAAAATCAGGTTTCATCCCGACTGTTTCGGGTCGGCATCTACCTCTTTACAGCGATGAATTGGGTCTCTGCTGTGGGTTATCGAATGTTCCCTCTCGCTGATGGCGGTAAGGACATCGCTTCCTTCCAGGAGGTCATGCACATCGTTGTCACGGTGGCAGTGGTGCTTTTGTCCATCGCTTCACTGATCATTCTGATTTTCGCCGGATGCAGGGACAAACGGACCAGTGGAATCGCTGTATGGGCAGCCGTGGCGTTCGGGATGATGATGGTCGGCTCCATCGGCACTGGCATCGTACCGACGCAATACTTCGGCATTGTAGAGCGCTTCAGCGTCTTTGCTGCGGTGGGGTTTAATGCTGTACTGGGATGGCATTTGTTCAATGGATTTCGGAACATTACGGAGTAAATCATTTGAGCGCATCGAATACATATCAACCTTTCATGTCCGGTGAGAGGCTGATTATTATATCCGTCTTTCCGCGCTGGGATTTAGTGCCATGCAGCTGCTGGTGATTGATGGCGATGACAGCCGTATTCACGAGACTGCAGCGCTGCGCATGGTCGATACGGCTATGGAGAATGGCATCTTTGGCGGATTTTTCTGAAAAGCTTGGATAAGGGGAGCCCCTTTTCTCATGAATTCAGACAAGACGAATATATAAATGACAGAAAGCAATGTGAAAGGAGTTCAGAGAAAATGAAGAATCTTGGCTTTGGCATGATGAGACTGCCGGTTTTATCCGGCCCTACTGATTTTGATTACGAGCAGTTGAACCGGATGGTGGATGCATTTCTTGCTGCCGGGTATACCTATTTTGACACCAGCTTTGTCTATCATGACGGGAAAAGCGAAGAAGCAACCCGTAAAGCGCTCGTGGAGCGGCATCCGAGAAACAGTTTTACTGTGGCGACCAAGTTCCCGACGTTCATGATGATTCCAGAAGACAAGATTGAAGAAATTTTCCAGAGCCAGCTGGACAATCTGGGTGTAGACTACATCGATTATTACCTGCTCCATAACATTCAGACCGTTAACTATGACGGTTATGACGGTAAGGGCGGCATTGTAAAGACGACGCATCTCTTTGATCATGCAAAAAAGTGGAAGGAAGACGGGAAGATCCGGCATTTGGGTATCTCGTTCCATTCCTCCGCAAAACTGCTGGACCGCGTCTTAACCGAGCATCCGGAGATCGAATTCGTTCAGATTGCGCTCAATCCCATTGACTGGGACAGCGAACTGGTTCAGGCCGGCCCCTGCTATGATGTAATCCGTAAGCATGGCAGGAAGGTCATCATCATGGAAGCAGTGAAGGGCGGCGGTCTTGCAAAGTTGCCGGAGGAAGCGGAAGCTGTTCTGAAGGCCGTTCATCCGGACTGGAGTATCGCATCATGGTCTGTACGGTTCTGCCTCGAGAAGGAAGACGTGATCACGGTCCTCTCAGGCATGAGCACGCTGGAGCAGGTGCTCGATAACACAAAGACGAGCGATGAGGCACAGCCGCTGAATGATGCAGAAAAGGAAGCGCTCGCAGAGGCTATGAGAATCTATCGCGAAAGTGCTCCCATCAGGCAAAGCGAGATTGATAAGTACAAAGGACTTGTATACCACGGTGTTCCGGTAAGCGCGATCCTGCAGGCTTACAGCATCTGCCAGATCCAGCCGGATCCCGGCTTCTCGGATGATAACAACTATCTGAAGAATGCCATTGCGGAAGTCGAGCATGTGGATTTCCACAATGGGCTGGAAAAGCAGACTGTCATTGCACCGGACGGGACTGATATCACGGAAATCGTGGAGAAGGCCGTTACATGGCTGACAGAGCACAGCTTTTAATCTTACTATGATAATCGCATAAAGTTAAAAATGGGCTTCTGAAGCTCCGCTGTGAATACTGCGGAACCTCGGAAGCTCTTTTTTACAGTGCAGTTCCCTTAGTCGGAATTGTAAATTGTCTCATATCATTGCCCTCCAGCTCAAGGAGGGCTTTCTTTCGCAGGATTCCTCCGCCATATCCGGTCAGGTTCCCGTTCGCTCCGACCACCCGGTGGCACGGAACGATGATGCAGATCGGATTATGTCCGACCGCACCGCCAACCGCCTGTGCGGACATCCTCTCGAGCCCGCGCTCTTTTGCCAGTTTGTCGGCAATCCAACCGTATGTAACTGTCTTCCCATAAGGAATCTCGCACATAATCTCTCCGACATGATTGCGGAAATCGGAGCCTACCAGATGGATTCGAGGGAAAAAGCCCGGATCGCGGCCTGAGAAATAAATATCCAGCCATTCTTTCGTCTGGTCAAAATAGTCCGTTTCGCGCCGACTGGCCCCTTTTTTCAGACCAAGCCCAATATATCTTCCGCCTTCCGTAAACCAAAGACCAGTTAATCCCTGTTCATCGCCGGCAAGCAGGATGCTTCCCAAAGGGGATTCGTAATTATTTGTGTAAATCATTTTGCACCTCTCGTGTTTTTTCTATGAATATAATATCCTATTCTTGATGAAGAAAGCGACTATTGCACCAGGAATTAGAGGGAGTAGAGATAATGATAACAGAAATACTTAAAAACAGGTTTTTTCAGAATATTGACACGACATCCTGATTTAGAATGGGAATTCGTCGAAGCTCGTTTGAGTGAGAGCAAAGAAGCTCTTGAGGTGCTCAGGCTGATGGAGGAAAGCGGAGGCGAGCCCGACACCATCGGCATTGATGAAACGAGTGGGAAGCTTATTTTCTGTGATTGTTCGAGCGAATCTCCTGCCGGGCGCAGAAGCCTGTGCTATGACGATGAAGCTTTACAAAAACGCAAAAAGAACCCTCCGAAGGGCAGTGCCGTACATCAAGCTAAGGAGATGGGGGTATCCTTATTAACTGAAGAGCTTTACAGGCGATTGCAGGAACTTGGACCGTTTGACCAGAAAACGTCAAGCTGGATAGCTACTCCGGATGAAATCCGCAGCAAGGGAGGAGCCTTGTTCTGCGAGCGCCGATATGACGCTGTGTTTACGTTTCATAATGGTGCAGATTCATATTATTCTGTGCGCGGATGGAGAGGTTACATAACTCTTTGATACTTTTGGCTTTCAATTGGAAATATGCCTATGTATAGAATAATCGTAGTTGAAGATGACAAAGGAATAGCGGACGGCATTTGCGAATGCCTGGGAAAATGGGGCATGGAAGCCTGTCAGATTAGGGACTTCCGGCGTGTCATGGAAGAGATTAGAGGATATGAACCGCATTTGGTCATCATGGATATCACGCTTCCGTATATGAGCGGCTACCACTGGTGCACCGAGATCCGTAAGAACAGCTCTGTTCCGATCTTATTTATTTCTTCCGCAGCAGACAATATGAATATGATCATGGCCATGAATATGGGCGCGGACGACTTTATTCCGAAGCCGTTTGATCAGAGCGTGCTTGTCGCGAAAGTCCGGGCATTGCTCCGAAGGACATATGATTATGGTCATGATCCATTTACGTTGCATGCGGCAGGGGCCGTTCTGAATACGGATGAGAACACTCTCGTTTATAACGGCGAAAAGATCCCTCTTTCCAGAAATGAGTACAGGATCCTGCTGACACTTATGCAGAATAAAAACAAAGTCGTGAGCAGGGAGAAGCTGATGGAGGTTCTGTGGGAAACAGACGCCTTTGTCGATGAGAACACTCTTACGGTCAATATCGGCAGGCTGCGAAAGACCCTGAAAGAAGCCGGGATCAGGGATCTGATCAAGACCAGATTCGGCGTAGGGTACATTCTGGAGGCAGACTGATGTCGCTGTTTAACAGTTATCTGAGATCACGAATCAAAGCAATCGCGGTATGCATTGCTGTCATCTGTATTTTTTCGGCTTCTTATCTGCTGTTCGATATGCCGGTGATCGTGACCCTGTATCCGCTGACTCTCAGCTTACTGGTATGCGTAATTGCTGCAGCCTTTGATTTTGGGGCATACTGCATGCGCCACAACAAGCTGATCCGGAATGAGAGACCGGTCCCGGGGGATCAGATCGAGTCAGATTATCAGAAGATCATCGCAGACCTTGAAGATGAAGCAGAACGATCAGCGCAGCGCGCATCAGAAAAGTTCAGTGATATGGTGGAGTACTATACCATATGGGCGCACCAGATCAAGACTCCTATTGCGGCAATGCGGCTGACTCTGCAGTCCGAGGATACGGAAACAGCCCGGAGGCTCAGCGGAGACCTGAACAGGATCGAAGAGTATGTTGAGATGGTCCTCACATACCTCAGGCTGGATTCGGACGATACGGACTATCTGATCAGAGAGTATGATCTTGATGAGATCATAAAGCCGGCGGTCCGCAAGTTCGCAAGAGAGTTCATCCTTAAAAAGCTGGCTCTTGACTACGCCCCGACCGGGTATACTGTCCTGACAGATGAGAAATGGCTGTCTTTTGTCATAGAACAGATCATTTCCAATGCTGTAAAGTACACGTCGGAGGGAGGCGTCAAAATATACATGGATGAGACAGGTGTTCTGTGCATCAGGGATACCGGCATCGGCATATGCGCTGAAGACCTGCCGCGTATATTTGAAAACGGATATACCGGGTTCAACGGACGCGAGGACAAGAGAGCAAGCGGGATAGGCCTTTACCTGTGTAAGAGGATCGCGGATAATCTCGGGCACGGAATCAGCGTCGAATCTGTTCCGGGAGAAGGAACTACGGTCAGACTGGATCTGAGAAAGCATGATCTTGGCGTGGAGTGAACGAGGATACGCCGCCGCAAATGTGACATGATTGTAAGAAGTATGTAAGCAGATTCAATGGAATGGATCTGCTTCTGTTTTTATACTGTGTTTATCAGTTCAAAACAGGAGGTCATAACAGTAATGAGTCTGCTTGAAGCGAAGGAAATCAGGAAGATCTATAAGACGCGCTTTGGAGGCGCAGTTGTAGAAGCGCTGAAAAACGTCAATTTCTCAGTCGAAAAGGGCGAGTACGTCGCGATCATGGGAGAATCGGGCAGCGGCAAGACTACCCTGCTAAACATCATAGCCGCGCTGGATAAATCTACGGAAGGCACGGTCACACTTGATGGAATGAAGCTCAATTCTGTAAAGGACAGCGAGATCGCGAGATTCCGCCGTGAAAATCTGGGGTTCGTGTTTCAGGATTTTAACCTGCTTGATACGTTTACACTTGAAGACAACATCTATCTTCCGCTCGTCCTGTCCGGAATGAAGCCGTCAGAAATGCAGAGACGCCTTGATGCGTTGGCGGCTCCGCTGGGCATCAGTGAACTGCTCAAGAAGTACCCCTATGAAGTATCCGGCGGACAAAAGCAAAGGGCGGCAGTTGCGAGAGCGCTGATCACGGATCCCCGCATCATATTGGCGGATGAGCCTACCGGAGCCCTTGACTCCAAATCATCAGACGAACTGCTTGACCTTTTCGCGAAGGTAAATCATATGGGCCACACTATTCTCATGGTCACACATTCCGCCAAGGCGGCAAGCAGGGCGTCGCGGGTGATGTTCATCAGGGACGGCGTAGTTTTCCATCAGATCTACAAGGGGGAAGCGACGGATCAGCAGATGTATCAGAAGATCAGCGATACGCTTACGCTTCTGGCGCAGGGAGGTGAGAGACGGTGAAGGCAGGCTTTTATATGAGTCTCGCTGTATCGGGAATGAAGAAGAACGGAAGGCTGTATGTGCCTTATCTTGTGACATGCATTATGATGGTCGCAGTATATTACATTCTCCACTTCCTCGGGAACTCAGGGATCATGGATGGCATGCCGGGCGGTCACACAGCATCGGATATGATGCAGATGGGGACATACATCATGGCGCTGTTCGGGACGATCTTTCTTCTATATACGCAGTCAACACTTATAAAAGGGAGAAAGAAGGAATTCGGACTCTACAGCATACTCGGCATGAACAGATTCAACCTGGGAAGGGTCCTTATTCACGAGACGATCATTACATGGGCGGTCGCGCTGGCCGGAGGTCTGGCCGCAGGCATCGGCCTTTCCAAACTGGCGGAACTGGGATTTACGAAGATGATCGAAATTCCGGTGAGGTATACTTTTTCAGTCCCTGCCGGTTCAGTGATGATGACGATCGCGATGTACACCGTTATCTTTGTGCTCATATTTCTCAATTCGATCAGGCAGATCGGTCTTGCGAGCCCTATCGAGCTTGTGACGGCAGACAGAGCAGGAGAAAAACCACCGAGATCGAATTGGGCTGTCGGATGCCTTGGAATTGTCTTTCTCGGAGCAGGCTATTACATTGCGCTCAGGATCGAGCAGCCGATGGCGGCGCTCATGTGGTTCTTTGCAGCCGTGATACTGATCATGATCGGCACGTATCTGCTGCTGATCGCCGGCTCGGTGATACTGTGCAGGATGCTGCAGAAGAATAAAAATTACTATTACCAAACAAACCATTTTGTCTCGGTATCGTCGATGGCATACAGGATGAAGAGAAACGGAGCAGGGCTCGCGTCGATCTGCATACTGCTGACGATGATCCTGGTCATGATGTCGTCGACTTCGGCTCTTTATACAGGGGCGGACCAATGCCTGAACGTGCGCTATCCTAATGAGATCGGAGCCTTTGCCTGCAAATACGGGTATGATGAAAGCCTTGAGCAACTTGGTGAAAAACTGGATGAGGACCTGAAGTCCGTTGCAAAGGAACACGGCGCAGTCGTGACGAACAATAAGACTTATTATCAGTGGTCTGTCAGCGGGTATTTTGACAACAGCAAGCTCGATATTACGCTCAATTCCAAGAGCAATCTTGCGTTCGTCAACTATGATAAAGTCGCGCAGATCATCTTCATAGATGTTGATGTATACAACAGGGTGTTCGGCTATAACGAGACCGTGGCTCCGGGAGAGGCTCTGGTCGGTACCGCCAAGAAGATCCCGATCGGCGAAGTGATGACGATTGGTGATATCCCTTTCAAAGTCACGAAAAGGATCGATGACCGCATAGGGGAGATAGATCCCGCTGCAGTAGTATCTGCTTCCCCGGGAATCTATATGATCGTAAACGACGCGAACAACATTGCAAAGAATTACGTCAAGTATACGGACTATGACGGAGAACCAATGCTGGCGTGGTTCTGGGACTGCAGATTCGACACCGGCCTCGACGAGTCTGGCCAAATAGAACTTGCAGAAACATTGGACAGGACCATCCGCAGTGAATTGGAAGGTCTGGGGTTCTCAAACATGTATTGCGAAAGCCACGAGGCAGAGCGCGGCGACTTCGTGGGCACCTTCGGCGGCCTGTTCTTCCTCGGTATCATGCTGAGCATCATTTTCCTGGTCTCCTGTGTGGTGATCATGTACTATAAGCAGGTGTCGGAGGGCTTCGAAGATCAGGCGAGGTTCGGGATCATGCAGAAGGTGGGCATGACCAGGGAAGAAATACGGAAAAGCATCGACTCTCAAATGCTCACAGTGTTTGCAATCCCGATCATCTTCGCTTGCATCCATCTGGCAGTTGTGCTGCCGATCGTCAATAAGCTTCTGATGCTGTTCGGGCTGTTCGACATGCCGCGCCTGATGATAAGTGCGGGGGTCTGTGTTTTGATCTGCGGAACGCTTTATGCAGTCATCTACAGACTTACGTCGAATGCATATTACAGGATCGTGTCTTAGGGCTGCATTTTTCAATCGATTTTTTACACATTCCAACGCGGACCTTGCATTTTCGCTAGATGGCATCGAGAGAGTTCGAGCTCGGAGGAGGCGTGAAGATCGGGTTTTCCCCGCTTCTGGTCTGCATGATGCTGGGAACAGTATTTTGCAATTTCAGCGAGTACTCCGTGGATATCATGGACCGCTCCTCCAAATGGACAGCTCCGCTTTACGCGCTTTTCTTCGTGCTGTCCGGCGCGGAGCTGGACCTGGGCGTTTTCCGGTATCCTGCGACCATATTGATCGGTGTCGTATATATTCTTACGAGGTGCATCGGCAAATATACAGGCGCGCTGCTTGGCAGCTCCCTTATGAACTGCAGTGAGACGGTACGCAGGTATCTGGGAATTACTCTGTTCCCGCAGGCCGGCGTGGCGCTGGGGATGGTCGTCACGGCCCAGGCGCTTGGCGCACAGATGGGCGGCCTGGTCCGCAACATCGTCCTCTTCAGTGTGCTGGTCTATGAGCTGGCCGGCCCGCAGATGACAAGAATGGCGCTGACGAGTGCGGGCGAGATCAAGGCCGGCGCAAGTGACGCCTGCAACAGAGCGCGCTTCGAGAAGAAGGAGAAGATATCCGGGATGCGTGTGAAGAAGGCGTGAAGCCGCAAGAGAAAAGTTCATGGAGTATGGCTATGAAAAGAGTACGGCTAAGAAAACGCTTCCATGCGTTTCCGGGTTTTCTTTTCAAACTTGACGCCGTTAGCTAATTGTGTTAGCATGAAAGTTAGATAAAGCTAACGAGCGGAGGGAATCGTGCCGAAAGATAAAACAGTGACCCATATAAAAGTCCTTGCAGCGGCAAGAGAAGAGTTCATGGAGTATGGATATGAAAATGCTTCCATGCGCCGTATCGGGCAGCGCTGCGATATGACGGCAGCCGGCCTTTACCGGCACTGTAAGGATAAGGCAGGCCTGTTCGGCGAACTGGTCTCACCTTCCATCGAGAAGATCGACGCATGGCTTGAGGCGCATATCAACCGGAGCATACAGACTATGGAAAATGAGACCATAGATCTGTGGAAGGACTCAGAGATCGATATGATGCGGGACCTGATCTATCCCAACATGGAGGAATACCGGCTTCTGCTGACAAAGGCTCAGGGTTCACCGTACGAGAACTATCTTCACGACCTGACGCAAAAGCGACAGGAGAAGATGCTTTCTTTTCTGCCGCTGCTTCAGGAAAAGGGATATGTTCCGCATATGATTGATGCGAAAGAAATGTATCTTCTACTGAGCGCATATACGACGGCCTTGTTTGAGCCGGTCATTCACGGATATACGGAGGAAGAAGCGTACCGGTGCTCGGAAATGCTGGAAGAGTTTTTCCTCCCCGGCTGGAAGCAGTTGTTAGGTTTTTGAACAAACAGCGCAGCAGCTCGCAAGGCAAGCATTGAATAGTTCCTGAATCCGTGAAGCTCAGCTTCAAGATGTAGGGATCGGCTCACTTAAGGCATTTATCCGATGCCCTTTATGGTGATGATCCCTGTTCATGAGTTACTGTTGTTGAATTGCCGGTTGCCAATGA
>Ga0256405_10006071_pt1 | contig 19829 bp, 15 predicted proteins | sample RumenRJG_02DNA_FD_189096 | JGI IMG/M metagenome (GOLD analysis project Ga0256405, IMG submission 189096) | Bovine rumen microbial communities from Lethbridge, Alberta, Canada - RJG_02 | ecosystem: Host-associated > Mammals > Digestive system > Stomach > Rumen | place: Canada: Alberta... | reverse complement strand
GTATCAATTTTGTCAGCAGAAATGTTCATTCTTTCAGCAACATCTTTTGTATTAACTTGGCAGTTGTATTGTTTTTCCATTTCAGATTTAATTTTAGAGAATTTTGATAATGTTTCTTGAATGTATACAGGAATTTTCATGCAGTGGCCTTGTTCAGAAATAGCTTTGAACATAGATTGTTTAATCCACCAGCTTGCATAAGTTGAAAATTTGTAACCTAATTTCCAATTAAATTTTTCAGCTGCAATCATAAGACCTAAGTTGCCTTCTTGAATTAAGTCAACCATTGGTAAATTTGACATGTGAATAGCTTTTTTTGCGATTGTGATAACTAATTTTAAATTAGCTTGAACTAATTGTTTTTTTGCTCTCATATCACCTTCAGCAGCTCTTTTTGCGATTTCTTTTTCTTCAAAAGGTGATAAAGTTTTGATAGTTGCTAATTCTCTAACGTAAACTGATAAAGCAGAATCATTTTCGCTAGCAACAACTTCGCTTTTTGCAGGGTTTGTAAAGCTTTTTTTCATTTCAACAGGACAATTTCTCATAAGCATCTCTCCTCATCTTCTTATTCTCTCATTCTCTTTTTCGTTTTTAATGATGTTTTTGAAAAAATCAACATCTTAAAATTTCCGCAACACAAAGCAAGCTATTAAAACATAATTTTTAACAGACGAACTAAGCTATACGATAGATATACTCTTCGTATTTGCGATTTTGGTGGTTTTAATTAAACAGACTTAAAAAATTACTTTATGCAAGACTCCCACTTGCAAAATTCAAATGTATAATATGTACATTTTTATTATAGCATTTACATGAAATTTCCGCAACCCTTTTATTAAGTTTTGTTAAAACAAATTTATTTTTTTATCGGTTTTCTTAACATTGCTTAACAATTGTAAAGAGATTATATTTTATCTTATAATGTAGCAATGGATACTTTGGCTCAATTTGTACAACGTAAAAGAGAAGCATTAGGCTTAACACCTTTTGGATTGTCTAAAAAATGTAATGTTCCTGCGGTTATAATTGAGGAAATTGAAGCCGGCAGAGAATTATTTTTGTCTGTTACGGTAAGGCAAAATTTAGCGAAAGGATTGCGTTGTCTTGCAGAAGAATTAAAGGCTTTAGAAAAAGATTTTGAATTTGAAGAAGTTCCAATGGAAGTTATGGATGTTTTAAAACAGCGTATTCTCAATGGCGAAACTGAATTGTATTGTCCAAAATGTAAATCTCTTTTAAAGGTAAGAATTGAACAAATGTATGATTTAGAAGATAATTTAGTTTTTGCACCCAGAGGTTATTGCACCAAATGCGTTTTCCAGATTAAATAATTAAGTTGCTTGACAAAAATCAGTTCACCGTTCACACATAACAGTTCACTCAATTCACCATGCAAAATTATCCAACTGGAGTATAGGAAAATTTGTACGAAAAAGATTTAATATAATTAAATCTTTTTCATACTTCCAGCTATTCTTAATTTCAAGCCTCAATTTTTGAGGCTTTTTTTTGTTTTGTAACGAATTGTAAAACATGTTTATAGCATGGTAGCAAAAAAAAATATTACAGGCTTTGTATGAATGCAACGAGAAAGGAGTTGCATAAACAGTATAAAATTGAATAAGGAAATAAGGTTCTGCAATGGTAGATAACAGAGCAGCGGGATTTTATGGTATTGGAGGCTCCTTTAATTTTAAAAGCGGAGATGCCTCAGGTACAGCTGCCGGCCTAAAAGATGATAAAATGGGTCAAGGTAACGAATATTCCCGTCAAGATAAAAAAGATGACAATTCTCTAAAAGAATCGGTGATGCAATACACCGACAGGAGTGCACAGCTCAGGGCAACACTCAATTCGCTGGCTATGATGAACGTCGCAGGCGTCATTAATACCAAAAAACGTCCAAATCGACTGGATGATAAGGATGAAAAATTTGATGAACATGAGTTTTATGCAAAAACTCGTAAAAAACGCCGTGAGTTGTTGTTGGAAAATTCGCTCCTCGATGAGGAAGAGTACGACGAATAAATAAATTTTTAAATATTACTTATTTCACCTTACTGTAGGATTAACCACATTAAGGTGCTTTGTGTTGATTTGATTTCGTATATAACTTTTGCATTTTTATATGCCCAAGTTCTTATTTCGTTTATGTTTGATTTATGAGGTGTACAATCATAAGATAAAAACATAATGTATTTACCCTTATTTAATCTGTTTAATAAAGTTGTGTTGTTTTCTTTGTTTTTAATATCTGGTTTTAAATATTCAATTTTATTATTCAATTTAAAAAATGTGTTGTAGTATAAAAAATCTGCATTTGATGTTTCATTTAGTATAATGATATCTTGAGGATATATGTTTACTGAAAGAATATTCATCATGTTTCTTGCATAATCGTTTCTGTTTATATTTTGATAATGTAAACATTTAACTGCGAAGATAAAATGCGGAATTAGCAATATTGCCACAATTAACCAACTTACAAAACAATTTTTTATATCTGTTATTTTGACCATATATATTACAAGAATTGGTATTAAGAATAAAATCATTCTTGTTGAGAAAGGGTAAAATTTTAGCATTGATGCGCAAATTAGTGTTGCAAAAATCATCAATGAAATTTGTGTAAATAAAAAGTCTGATTTTTTGCAGAATATTATAATTCCTGCAAATATACATAGTCCTGCAATTGTAATAGAAAAATGCGGAATATTTTGGAAGAAGTAATTAAAATTGTCGGTTATGAGAGGATGTATATTTGAGAAATCTTTGTTAACAAAAGCATTATGCCAATAACCAATCATGCCTGCTGAATTTTGTGTATAAATCTTTACGACAAACAGGTTAAGATACAAAAATGCGCTTGTAACCGGAAGTGCTAGTAAAGATGTGAAAAATGCGGGATTTTCTTTTTTGAAACTTAATATCATAAATCCTGACAAGATAGCAAAAGTGCTTGCGAATGAAAACCATGGTAATATTGATAAAATAAACCCATATTTGAAAATTTGTTTTAATTCTATTATTTTAAAATCTATACTCATAAATATGTATATTACAAGTAAACAGCAAAATACATCAGTACTATATGGCTTAAATTCAAAACTGTAGTTGATTAAAGTCGGATTAAGTGCTACAAATGCCACAGCAGCAAGATTTGTCCATTTCGATTGATAAACTTTTTTACATAAAATATAAAACATGATTATTGATAAATTACCAAAAATGAATGGAAGAATTCTCAGTACCATGTCGCACCTGTAAACGTGATTGTAGCTGTCAGTTAAAAATACCAAAAATTTCGTGATTATAAGAAAAAATGGCGGTGCTATTTGTAAAAATCTTAATTTGTCAAAAAGTTCAACGTAACTTTTATTTAAAACATTCCAAGCTAATGCACTTTCATCGTGCCAAAAAGACGGATTAGATAAAAGTCCTTTTAGCCTTAATATAAATCCTAAAGTTAATACAAGGCATAGTAGGATATAATATATAATAATTTTATAATTTTTTATCACTGTTTATCCCCGTTTATATATAAAAGTCTTCCTCCAAATTGGCATATAGCTTGATATTCATATTGAATGTAGTAATATTTACCGCTTCTCCAAGGAGAGTAAAACCAGTAATTTTTCCCTTTCCTGATAGGTAATGGAGTGTTTTTGTTATATTTATACAGAATTTTATTATCTTTTTGTATTATGTTCATGTTTATCACGTTATTTAGTTTGAAATATTTATTATAATACATAAAATCCGGTGTGGATAAAGTATCCACAATAATCTCATCATCAGGCTTTATATTATTTGCCATGTACTCCATAAACACTCTTGAACAATTTCGTTTATTAATTTTTTCTGTAGATATTTTTTTGATGTATCTTGCGGAAGGATACATCAAAAATAGCAATAATAACACAAGTAATAATGATATAAATTTATTTTTTAAATTATAAAGTCTTTCAAAAACAGGCAACATTATAAATAAAAATAGCGGGAATGTGTAAAGTACAAACCTGTTAAAAAACGGGTATTTGTGTAAAAAACTCAGAACTATGCATGCCAATATATTAAGTACGGAATATTTAAACGCAAAGTCAGTACGTTTTGCAATTAAACAATAAATAATTCCGCATGCTATCAATAAAATAGGTAAAATAGAAAGTTTTATACCAAAAAGAAAATTAAGTATAAGTATTAATTTTGAAAAAAGTACATCAATCGTTAAAAAGCTGTCATTGAAAAAATCAGTCATAAATTTAGAATAGAAAGAATTTACTTTTAAATAATATATTACGAATATAACCAATGAAATAATGACTGGTATAGCAAGTGTAAGCCATTTTTTATAAATTTTTGTTGAAAAAGTAATTGCAAAAGCTATAGATAGTGCTACAGCAGATATAAATGCAAACCATGGTAATACAGAAAGTGAAAAACCGATAAGCAACAGTTTTTTGTACGACCAATTAAAATTGATTTTTGTAAAAATATATAATATCAAACACGTAACAAAAACTTCAACTATGTAAGGTTTAAATTCAATCGAATATTTTATCATTTGAATGTTCAAACAAAAAATCAATAAACCGGTTAATACCGTGTATTTATTTTTGTAAATACTGTTTAAACATAACCAAAATATAATCATACAAAGATTGCCGATTATAAACGGAAAAAGTCTTATTGTTATATCATTCGCACCCAATATAACGGTCAATAACTTAGCGCAAACTAAAAATAATGGCGGCGCTATTTGCTGTAAATGCAATATTCCAAATAATTCACCGAAATTTAATTCAAGTATGTTAAATCCCAATGCACTTTCATCAAACCAAAATGATGGATTATCAAAAAGCATTTTTACTCTCACCAAAAAACCGGTAAGAATAAACAATATTACGGCAAAATGATATGAATATTTCTTAGCCTTTTCAAACATTATGAGATAATTTTATCATAACAACAAACAAATTTAATTATTATTTATAAAAATTTTATCAAGGCTATTGTAAAAAAAAAAGTTTTTTGCTATTATACTAATATCTTATGTAAGAAAACGAGGATGATATGTCAGAAAATTTTGATTTAGATACAGGTAAAAACATTGTAGATGCTTTAAAAGCGGATACTGAAAACGAAGAATTAGAACTAACAGAAGACACAGATTTTGTTGACGAAGTTCCTAAAGAAATAGAAGAAATTCAAGATTTTGAGGCTGAAACAGAAGAAACTGAAGAAGAAGTTGGTGCTGCGATTGAAGATTTCGAACCAGCTTCAACGGTAGAAACTTTCGATTCTTCAATGAAACCAAGCAGTGATTTTGAAAATAACATGGCTGATACAACTTTAAATCATGCCGTGGTTGATAAATACGCAAATGATTTATATAATTTTGAAGTGCCAAACAATGTTGCAGTATTGAAAAAGTTAATAGCTAAGCTTCCATCAGGCGTTACTCGTCAAACAGGAGCTCAAATTATTAAACAAACAATGGAAGCCCTTGGTATTTCAATGAAAAGTGTGTTACAAGAAGCTCAACAACTTCAAGAACAACTAAGTTCTTCTACAAAAGAATGCCAAGCTACAATTTCTGAATATAAAAGACAAATTGTAACTCTTGAAGAACAAGCTCAAAGTTATAAAAAACAATATAATAATTTGAATGAATTAGTAAGTTTGTTTATTCAAGCTGAAAATTAATATAAAGTGTAATTTTTATTCATAGGTGAGGGCTTTGTAATCAAAGCCCATTTTTTTAGGAAATTTTTATGCAGGTACAAGGTATAATATTTGATTTTAACGGAACATTATTTGAAGATTCGAAACTTCACGAGCAGGCATGGCGTGATTATTCTAAAATTTTGCGAGGAACTCCTTTTTCAGATGAAGAAATGCACAAATATATGTTTGGACGTTCAAATGAAGAAATTATAACGTACGCAATAGGCAGAAAGCCCTCAAAAGACGAATGTTTGAAATGGGCAAACGAAAAAGAAGCTTATTATCGAAATTTGGTTTTACAAAATCCTGAAATCGTTCATCTAACGGCGGGTGCGGAAGAATTTTTTGAATATGTATGCAAAAATAATATTCCGCATACAATAGCAACAGGTTCAGAAAAAACAAATGTGGATTTTTTTGTCGAAACTTTTAATTTAAAAAAATGGTTTGATGTTGATAAAATAGTCTATGATGATTACAAAACACCGGGAAAACCAAATCCTGCAATATATCTAAAAGCATTAGATATATTGGGAATTAATGCAGATAAAACACTTGTATTTGAAGATTCTTACTCAGGTGTAACAGCAGCAAATAACGCTAATATAGGTACAATTATTGCAATAAATGAAAACCCTGATAAATTCCAACATAAAGATAAAGTCTATAAAGTTATAAAAAACTTTAATGAACTTAATGAAAAAGTAGAATTACTAAGATAACCTGTGTAAAGTTTTGTAAAGAAAAGTTTTGAAAAAATTTAAGTTTTGTCAATAAATGCCGATATTTAGCATGTGTGTATCACAAATTGAGAAGGGAAAGTGGTTTTATGACTCACATCGAAAACGTAGGCTCATTAGATGTTAAAACAGTAAAGAGTAAAGTTACTGAGGGCATTGCCTCTTGGTTTATTTCAGATGCCAGAGAAGCAGAAATCATGAACTCAATTTATGAAGCAGATCGTCAAATGAGAGGAGCAAATGATAAGATAGATGGTGCAAATGATGAATTAGTAAAATCTGATGAAGCAATGGCAGACGCAGAAAATCAATCAGGAGACGCTAAAACTCAAGAAAATGATGCAAAAAGCAAAAAAGACGAATCCGCTAACGGTAAAGTTTCTCAACAACAATCAGCGGGTGAAAATTATAGTCAGCAAGCAACATCTCGCACACAAGCAATTCAAGGCGCACAACAAGATGTAGAACAAACAAATGCTAATATAACTCAAAATGCGGCAGCACAAAATTCAAGCATTGACGGTTATGGTGCAAATGTCGAATCTTTGATGGCTGCAAGTGCTGCAGCAGCGGATGAAATAGATAATTTACAAAATCAAAATAATGATGGTACCGGAGTAGGTACATCAAGTGCATATTCATTAAGTACAGGATTTGAAATTCAACAACAATCAGAAAATCCTACACAAGGTGCAGGGCAAAACAATGTGCAATCAAGAATTGCAGCCCAAATGTCAATTATTCAAGGCAACGATGCACAAATAGGAGCATTAATCGGTCAAGCAGGAGCTGCTCAACAACAAACAATTCAATCAATAGAACAAGGCACAGCTCAAGTGCAACAACAAGAAGCTATGGCAAATGAAGCCGCTTCAGAAGGTAATCAAGCTAAGAACGGTATTCAACAAGCTCTGGATGTCGTAGATAAAGTTCATACAGCTGCGGATGCACTTGATGTTGCAGGTTCAGTATTGAATGGTGTAGGTGTCGGCTTGAATGCGGCAGGTACAGTAACATCTGTAACAGGTGGTGCAGTAACAGGTACCGGTGCTGTTCTTACAGGTGTAGGTGCAGGTTTGACAGCTTTAGGTGTTCCGTTATGTGCATTCTTCGGTGCTGGAGCTCCTGTTGTTGCCGCAGGTGGTACAACAACTGCAGGCGGTGGTACAACGACTGCTACCGGTGGTACGGTTATTGGCGCAGGGCAAGGTTTAATTGCTACAGGCCAAACAATATCTACTGTCGGTAAAGGTTTATCAACAAGTGCTAAGGCCATTAAAGTTGCAACAACAGCAACATCTACAGGTTTGCATGTTGCCGAAGGTAACTGGGATAAAGCTATTACTTCCGCTACAAGTTTTGTTGTAATGACAGCTTCAACAACAAGTTCACTTGCATCTTTATCAAAAGCTACCGGTGGTAAATTTGAAAAGGTTGCAAATTTTGCAGAAAATCACAAAGCTTTATTGCAAAGAACTTCCGCAATAGCACAATCTGCTAATGATGTACATAGCGTAGTTAATGATATTAAAGATGGTGCAAGCGCAGAAACAATAGCAGCACATGGTTTATCTGCATTATCATTCGCAACAGGTGTTTCATCAAGCGACCGAATGGCAAATGCAGGTGATATTTTAAATGGCATGTCATACACGGCAGCTGTTATTGACGATGTAAAAGATCCTAATAAAGGTATTTCGTATGCAATATTTGATGCAACAAATGCAATCGGCAGTTATGGAGCAGCCGGAGCAAGAAGCAATAAAGATCAAAGAATTGGCAAAATTTTAGACAAAGGTTTCTCAACTGAAAATGACGTTAGATATGTAAGAAGAGAAATATCTGCAGTACAATCAGGTTCTGATGTTGATGCGGCAAGTAACTTCTTTATGTTGAACGGTAAAATACAAAAAGTTTACGGTAAATGGTTTGCTCCTGAAAAACCTGAAGCAACTCGTGTACCTATTGATGCTCCGATAGTAGATGATGGCGGCAATTACTAATTTTTGAGGTTATCTACCATTTCAAAAATTTTGTCGAATGCTGTTTGGGTAATAACGTGTTCTATTCTGCATGCGTTTATTTCCGCTTCATCTTGATTAATTTTTAATATTTTGGTGAAGAAGTCGCATAAAGTTCTATGTTTATGTATAACTTCTTGAGCTATTTCTTTGCCTTTTTCGGTAAGTTCAATAGGATGATTTTTTTCATAAATAATATATTCTTTTTGTGCAAGTTTTTGCAGGGCTTCTGTAACGGAAGCTCTTGAAATGTTCATTTTTTTTGCAATGTCGACAGCTTTTAGTCTTTTATTTTTTTCAAGCTGTTCATATATTGTTTCTAAATAATCTTCTATACTTGCTGATAATTTTATATTTGCCATGATATATATTATATATGAAAACAATTGTAATAATTGTTTAAAAATTATCATTTGTAAACTTTTGTATAAATAAATAAAATTAACTAGCAAATTTTGTATTTATGACACTTAATATATCCATAAAAGAGTATTAGTGTATAAGAAAGGAAGAACATGCAAGTTAATGCAACAAAACAAGCAGTACCTGTAAAAGAAACAAAGACAGCAAAAACAGAGAAAAAAGCACAAGTAAAAGAAGAAGTGCAACAAGAAAATAAACCAATGCCAAGTGCATCGACATTGCAGGCGATGGCGGGTGTTAAACCTCATAGTGGTGGTAAAATGGCTTCAAAACCTACACCTGAGGCATATTCTAATTACGAGGCATCAAAATTAATTGCTGATGCTGGTGTAATGTTATCAAAACGCGATTTAAAGAACGTCAAAAATGTTCTTGCAAAGGGTGATGAGCAAACAAGTAATGTAATGATGCAGTTGGAACTTATAAAAAATGGCGATATTGAACCATCTACATTAAGCTGTTACTGGGAAACAGGTAAAATGAATGATAATCTTGCAAAAGATTTAGACATGGTTTACGAAGCAAGAAAAGCCGGTAAAAGTGTTGCAGATGTTTACGTTCCGGATGTAAAATCTCAAGAAGAAGGTAATAAAACAACAAAAATAGGTGATGTATTTAAAGTTGCAGACCAAGATAAAATCTATGTAAAAACAGATGAAAATGAATCAAGACAATTAGACATGGACAAAGACATGTTTATGAAGTTGTTCCCACCTGCTAAAAGATTTACAACTCAACAACAAAGTATTGGTGATTGCTACTTAGTATCAACACTGGGTACATTGATGAACAATGATAAAGCAAGAGTTGCTTTATATGAAGCATTTCACCAAGACGGAAAAGATGTAACCGTTAAATTTAAAAATGGTTACGGCGAGTATAAGTATAAAGATGCTGAAGTTCCAAAAGACAGAGTTCAAAAATATTCTTTAAAAGGTTCAACAGGTATCAGAATTCTTGAAGATGCTTATGGTTTAGACTCTGTTAATAAAGCAGATACTAAATTCAGAGAAATAATGACCGATAAAATTGCTCAAAAACGTGAGGCAGTAGAAAAAGCTCCGGCTAACAAAAAGGCTGAGGCTATGAAGTCATTGAAAGGTCATCAACAACGTTTGAATGATTATTTAGAAGCAAAAGCTGATCCAAACAGAACAGTTGTAGTATGTCGTGATGACAATTACTACAATATCTACTATGAAGAAGACGAAAACGGCTTGAAATTTGCTGATTTAAAAGATGATCCAGATAACAGTCAAGATAAGTTCCACAGAGCAGCTGATTTTTACAGAGGTTCATTAGGTGGATATAACTTTGAAGTTATGGAAAGATTTGGCTTCGGCGGCTTTAGACAATGGAACTTGAATTTTGAAGAAAAAGATGTTAAGAACCAAATGATGAAAGATAACTTTAATAAAGATTTCATCATGACAGGTGGTACTCGTGCAAGCGGTGGCAGAGTTGAAAACCCAGTTGCTGAAGCTGCAGGTGTATATGGTTTCCACGCATACACACTTGAACCTCAAAAAGATGAAAAAGGTAATTTGACAGTAAGATGTACAAACCCTTGGAACACATCTTATGATGCAGATATATCTTATGATAAATTCTTAGAATACTACGATTCAGTATCAATTGTTGATGTAAATTCTTACGGCAAAAAATTACCATTGGAAGAACAACCTGTTAAATATGGTAAAAATGGTGCTATTTTAGATAAGAATTCAACAGAATCTCCTGTAATTTGGTATAACAATAACAGAGGAAATGCTGAAAAAGTAACAGTAAAAAAATAAACATATAAAAATAGTGAAAAGGCGATGCTTTTGGCATCGCCTTTTTTATTTTCTTTTGTAAAAATGAACTAAATTAATTTTTAACGGTTTATTAGAGTTTATTGTTATAGTTTTAAGATTTTTATTTAAAAGCCATGACGGAAAATTATCAAATGGTAACAGTACAGAATTTTGTCTTGATTTAAAGTTTAATTCTGATTTGCTTCCATTTATCGAAACGGTATAGTTTATATTTTTACTATCAGTATTTAATTCAATTAAGTCAATATTTTTACCGTTTTGTGGTTTATCAAATTCAATGAAATTGCCTTTTATAGAATATTTTATCTCTAATTCTTCTATCGGAAGATGGGTTTTTGAATTAAACCAAGCATCAGGTAAATAACCTAAATCTTTTGTCGAAAGTGCCTTATCAAGTTTATATAAATCTTTTTCACCTTTTTTCTTTATCAAGAATAAATTTTTGCCAACAGATAATGTTGAATAATCAGAATTTAGCAATAAATTTCTGTATAGTTCATTTATTCTCAATGATGGGTAAACATTATCAAATCTTGGTAAATTTGTTTCAAGAAGAATTACGTTTGGTTTAACTTCTGCAATTTGTTTATTTTGTTTCGAGTTAACCACATTAAAGTATGAGGTATAAGGAATTGGCATTTTTTTATTGAAATAAAAATAATTCATACCGTGGTTAATGTCCAAAAAATCGTTGTCAGATTTTGAATAAGTATTTATGATATTTCCAATGTCTTTTATATTTTTTTGTTCAGGTAATGGTATAGTTTTCCATTTTGAAAGTTGTGGAATATGTGTAAAAATTAGATATATTGCCATTATTACCGCAAGATAATTAAAATATTTTATGTTTTTGTTGTTGTTTATCAAAAGTAAATATGGAACTAAAATTCCAAGATAAGACAGAGAAATATCTCTGATTCTTTGCATTGTAATATAGTCAATTCTTCCGAGAGAATAATTTATTGAGGTTATAACAAACAAAATTGCAAAAATAATTGCGAAAATGTAGTTTAAGTTTTTGTTTGGTGATTTTAATTCTTCAAAAAGTTTAATTATAAAAACGGGTGTTGCGACAAGTGCAAATAATTTTATGTAATCTGAAATTATTTGATGCCATTTTAAATTTGCAAAATCGTTTCCAAATGCGTATAAATTACATTCAATGTAATTTGTGGCTTCGTGTAAATAAGAAAGAATAAAATCTTTATTAAAGAATAATATAACAAATAATAAAATTACGGTGAAAAAGATTTTTAAAGATTTGTTTTGATTTTTTAGGCAAACACAAAATGCAAGTGGCAAAGTTGCGATTAACCAAAATAATCCGTATGTTGTCCAAAAGAAAGCTGCAAAATACGCAAAAATAGTATATAAAAATATCCACAAATAAGAATTTTGTTTAAACGCAGATTTTAAAAATACAAAAAAGCTCAAGACATACAATTGAGGCATGTTGAAAGCTCTAAACATCGAAAATGAAATTAAAATAGGTGATTTTTTAAAAATATAATAAGAACAAATCACAGTTGCAATGAGAATTATGTTGTCGAATAAACTTCGTCCAAGCAGTAAAGCATTAGCTGAAATATCTTTGAATACATAATATCCAAATAACGGCGGCAGAATGTCAGAAAAACCATGAACCATTATTACATCTTTGTAATATGCCATGTTAAATTGGTGGTGCATTAACCAAACGGCAGCCTTTTCACCTTCGTGATGTACTTCAACAATGCCGTTTTCAAAATTATATCCGTTACCAAAAAGCAGAATAAAAATCGGAATAAAAGCGTATATTGAAAGTTCTGCTTTTTCTTTTTTATAAAGATTAATATAAGATGTTAAAATTGAAAAAGTTATAAAGCATACTATTAAAATTATAAGTATAGGATAAAAATTTCCGTCAAACGGGTGTAAAATTATGTACCCGAACGATAAAATTGTTTGAATAGCCATACACAGGTGCTTGCGCCTTTTTATGAAAGACTGGATATCAAAATTTATATCAGGTAGTTCAAATCTAAAATTTATCTTTGGCAATATTTTAAATATTGGTACAAATATAAAAAATATTGCAACGTATAACGGAAAAATTAACAAATCAAGTGATTTATTGTGATTTTTGTAAATTGAATCTCCAACGTAAAAATCGTTTAAGTTTGTATATCCTATTTTATCGTATAAAAAGTGGTAAATTAAACACACTAAAGCGCATGATAACAATGAAATGGCTATATAATCAAATGTGCTTAAACGTTTATACATAAATGTATTTTACAATAAAAAAGACTTGCTTATGCATCAATAATTCCACCGCCAAGTATTATGTCATTATCATAAAAAACTATGGATTGCCCTATTGCAATAGATTTTTGCATGTTTTCAAAATGTACTTTTACGTTTCCGTTATCAATTTTTGAAATTTCTACCGGTGTTAACTCTTGAGTTGAACGAATTTTTGCCATACATTTTATGTTTTCAGGCATGTTATCAAAAGCAATCCAGTTTAATTTTGTTGCAATAAGTTCGTCTTTCATTGTTTCATCTTTAAATCCGACAACAACTTCGTTTGTATTCTTGCGCAGTTCGATTACATAAAGCGCTTCTGTTGATGATACACCAAGTCCTTTCCTTTGACCTATTGTATAATTCCAAATTCCGTTGTGCGTACCTAAAATTTTTCCTGATTTATCTACAATGTTACCTTGTTTATCTTCAACTTCAAGTAATTCATTATAATCTCCCTCATAAAAATCCTGACTGTCAGGCTTGTCATGAACAGGAATGCCTGCATTTTTTGCAATTTCCCGTATTTGTTCTTTTGTGTACTCTCCAAGCGGCAGAATTATATTTTTTAATTGCTCTTGAGTTAATCTGTATAAAAAATAAGATTGGTCTTTCTTCAGGTTAGTTCCCCTTTTTAAATAATATCTTCCGTTTTCTTCCATAACTCTTGCATAGTGTCCTGTCGCAAATTTGTCAAATTCAATACCGTTTAGTTTTGCAATTTTGGGAAGTACATCAAATTTTATAAGACTGTTGCACCAGATACATGGGTTTGGAGTTCTGCCTTGTAAATATTCTTTTTTAAAGTTCTCTAAAACTATAGCTTCATATTGCTCTGCACAATCAAAAACGTGATATGGAATACCGATTTGTTCGCAAATTTTTCTTCCGGCCTCGATATCTTCTTTTTCGTCAGGACCGTAACAAGCACCGTGAGTAGATTTTGTTTTTAATTTGTTCATTTTTTCCTGAATTTTTTTCTGAACACCATTTTTACCCCAAATTGACATTGTTGCACCAATTACTTCATGTCCCTGTTGCTTTAATAAATATGCTGTAACTGCGGAATCAACACCGCCTGAAATTCCAACTAATACTTTCATAATTTTCCTTTTTTATTTGAGTTGAGCAGAAATTACCCTATCTATTCCTGCTAAGTCTTTTTCTATTTCAATATTTTCAAATCCATTATTTTCTAATATATGTTTTACATCTTCGCATTGCCCTAAACCTAATTCAAAAGCAATGTGCCCTTTTGGATTTAAAACTTTATGAGCATCTTTTGAAATTTTTTCGTAAAATTCCAACCCTTTTTCATCATTTGTATAAAGTGCTAAATCAGGGTCAAATGTAACTTCCTTTTGAATATTCATTTTTTCTTTTAACGGAATATACGGAGGATTTGATATAACAATGTCAAATTTTTCATTTTCTTTTACGTTGGAAAATATATCAGATTTTCTAAAAATAGCTTTGTTATATAGGTTTAGTCTTGAAGCATTGTTTAAAGCTATTTGCAAGGCCTCTGACGATATATCAAGACCGATTACCTGTGCAAGACTATAATGCGCTATCATACACGCAATACAACCTGTACCGGTACCTACATCAAGTGCTAATTTATAATTATTTTTGTTAATAATATCAACGGCTTTTCTGACTAATAATTCGGTTTCATCTCTTGGAATGAGAGTGTCTTTTGTTACTTCAAATTTTTCACCCATAAAATATCCGTAACCGATTATATGTTGAATAGGTTTTCTTGTTCTTACTCTTTCTTGTGCTTTTTGGCGAACAAGTGAAAGTTTGCTTTCATCAAGCTTTTTACCCATAACAATATCAACAGCTGTAAGGTTGCAAAACTTTTCTATTAATAACTTAACTTCCGCATTGGCTTCGTTTTCTTCAATTCCCGCAGATGTCAATATGTTCACTATTTCTCGAATACTCATCTAAAATCTCGCTTATCATATTTTTTAAATCTAATTTTGATAAATTATCAGTTTCTTTTTTTTCTATACTATATTTTTTACACAAACAATCGTAATAATAAAGTTGTTTTTTTGTCGGAGGTTCTTTGGACATTTTAACTTGCTTTAAAAAATTACGTTTTTCTTTTTCAAATTTTTTTTGAGTTTCAATCAAAGGTTCTTGAGATTTTTTGTAATCATAATATTTTTTACATTCTTTTAAGTATAATAACGTTTCTTTTTTTAACTCATTATCATCAAGATATTCTTTCAAAAATTCAAAATGCGGATTATTCATTTCAAAATAATATTTTTCATCTTCAATAAAGTTTTCAAAAATTTCTTCCACGCAAAAATCAGGACTTTTTTTAACTAAAGCCCTTAAATAATTACACAAAGCAGACTTTTGAGTTTTAGAAAAACCCAAAAATATTTTACTTTTGATGTATGTCATACATAAATATTAACGCAAAATGTCAGAAATTGTTAATTTTTCACCGATTTTAGCGTGGTGAAAAGCCAACATATTTTTGTAAATAGGATTTGAAGCGTTATATGTTTTAACTGTTTTTTCTTCAACAGGAGTTTCAACTTTATCTAAAACTTGTAATCTAACAATTTTGTTTTCGTTCATAATATTTTAATACCTCTCGTATTTATATAAAGTTTTTGTTTAGAAAAAAATTGACTTTTTGAATGATTTTATCTTAACAAATATTTACAAAAAATTTAATACAATATAAAATTGAATTTAGAAAAAATGGTTTGAAATCATGAATTCATCATGATTTTGGCTAATTGTAAATTTTTGTAAAAATTTTTAAAACTCCCCCCAAAGTAAGTCAAAATTTACAAAAAAAATCACTTTATAAACATGTAACAGTATATATTAAAGGTATTTTTATGAGCAACGGTATATCGCTGGAACAAGCGAGAATACAACTGAATATGCCTAATGCCTCCGAAGCGGAGGTACGTACTGCTGCCCAAGCGAATAACTTGGTTATAATAGATTTTTCGGGTGGTTATAATTCCTCCGATGTAAATATAGGCTCGGATATTACCCTTTTTGGCGGTCAACAACCGGCATCAACAGCAGGTCAAGGTGATGATTTTGGCTTTGGTGATTTAGTAAGCTTTGGTAATACTACTCCGGCATCTCAAACACAAACGGTTGTTCAAAATGCCGGTGTAAATTCTGCAAACCAAACAGGTGAAACCGATAAAAAACAAAATGCTTTAGAACAACGTACCAGTGAAATTTTAAAGCAAATTTTTGGCGATAAAGAAGTAAAAATAAAATCAAAAGAAGTAAAAGACGGTAAGCAAGTAGTAGTAACCGAGGACGGTACAACTATTGAAATACCTTTAAAAGAAGGCGAAGAAGGTTATGATCCTACAAAAGTAAGAACAGGCGTTTCATACAGAATATATAAAAAAGGAAAAGTTACTGTTAAACTTGAAGATGGATCTGAAAAAACAAGAGATGCTCATAAGGGTGAACCCGGTTATGTAAAAACAGGTGAATCTTTAGAAGAAAGATTAAAAAGATGCTACCCTGGTGAATATAAAAAAGCCGATACTCCTGAGAAAAAAGCAGCATTAATTAAGCGTTATTTTGTTTCATATTTCAACGAATTAGAAAAAAGAGGCAAATCAAAAGAGCAAATTGCTCGTTTACAAATGAGTGATTATCAAAAGTTAATGACAAATACTGATCAAGACTCTGAATGGGCTCAAATTATGGGGCAAACTTTACATTCATTAAGATCTGAAAACAGAGTAAAAGCATTTGAAAATTTGGCTGAAACTTGTGATACGGATGAATTACTTTTAGATGCAAGTACTGCTGTTTTAGATAATATGGAAGAAAGTAATGATAGTCCTGCTGTTCAAAATGCTTTGATTGCATCAGTAATAGATAAATTGAGTAAAACAGAAAATATACCACCTGAAAAAAGAGCTAAATTAAATGAAAATGCTATAAAAGGAATATCAAAATGCTCACCGGAAGCTCAAGATTTGTTATTGCAAGTTATTGACAATGATGCTTGTACAACAAGAGATTTGGCACATTTGTCAAAATTATTTGGCGAGGATGAAAATGGTAAGCGTGTATTAACACCTGCAGCTGAAAAGTTTGCTGCTGAAATTATGGCAAGACGGGCAAGCGATGAAGAAGGCGCACAAATTACAGCAAATGCTCATTCTCGTATGCGTAAAGAAAATCAATTAGGTGCTGTTGATTATGCTTATGAACACATGAATGAAGATTTAATTGGCGCATATAACGTTAGTGTTGCGGATAATATCGTTAATTTTGACAAAGATAATACTCTTGAAGTTGGTCAAAGAGTTATAGATCATGATGATGAAGAAAGTACCGGTGCAAAAACATTGGCTGGTCATGGTCATGAATTAGATGCAAGTGTTCAAACAGCATTTGTTCGTATGTTGACAGAATTGAATAACGAAGATGTTTCAACAATTATCGCTGATAATGCTTATAATTATGATTTAACAAATCGTGATGATGTTATTAAAATGTTGCAAGAACAAGGCTTTGATAAAACTATGGAAGCCTTAGAAAACGCACGTAAAGCTTATGAAGAACAAAGTGCGCAAGCTAAAGCTAACAGCGATGCTCAAAGAGCTGAAATGGAAAGACAACAAGCTCTACAATCAAAAACAGATAATTCCGCTCAGACTGACAATAGAACTTCTGCAAAAGAAAAAGTTTCTGCAACGCAAAATATTAAGACTATGGTTAAATCAGACGGTCTTGCAAGAGCTGTTTCAAGCGATTCTTTCAGAGAATTCAAAACAAAAGAAAAAGAAGAATTTATCAATAATTTAGGTAAAACGGACAGAAAAGAAGCTATACAAACCATTGTTGAAAATGCTCAAGGTTTTGAACTTGATTCGCTAATGTTCAGCGGATTGAAAAACGATATTTTAAGCTATCTTGTTTCTCACCCTACACCTCAAAATAATGATAAATTGAAATATCTTCAACGCTATCTATCTCCAAGCGATAAAGCTATGGTTCGAGAAATGGAACAAGAAAACATGACGAGGGCTGAGCAGTTACAAGTAAAAGCGGAAGAAGCAAGAGCCGAAAATCAAAATAATCCGAACCAAAATAGAGTTAATAATCCATTCAAATTTGGGTTCATAACAAGAAATTAAAAAGCGAAAGATGTTTAAAATCTCTCGCTTTTTAGTTATTGAAATGTTTACAAGTTTATTTGTGTTCCAGTTGTAATGTTACGGATGTCAAATCGCAAACTTCGCTTGGCCCGAAATATTGAATTGCGCCAGGGAATAAATAGCGGTCATTCATTGCCCAATCTTCTCGGTGTTCTTCAAGCTCTTTAAATACAGGTCCATTAAGTTTTACTAATGCCTTTTGAATAACAGCTTTCATTTCACCATGACGTTTTTCCATGTTCATCATCATTGTTAAAGGAACACCGCCTGCAATCCATTCTGATGCGGGTTTTACAAGGTTTCTTACTGATGATAAATATCCTGTTAAACCAAAGTTAATTAAAGCAAAAGCATTGAAACCTAATGAATAGCAGTAGTCTGCATCAAAGTTAGATGGGAATGCACAACGGCCTTCATAACCAAAGAAGTGAGCTTGGTCTGAGAATTTACCTGTATATTTACCTTGTTTTTTCATTTCTTTTAATCTTGTTCTAATCATTTCGATTAAAAGTTTTTCGGTTTCAATTCTTGAAACCTGAACATTACCGTGAGGGTCTCTGTCCATCAATAATTGAGATTTGATTAGCGCGGGTAAACTTGAGAATACTTTAGCATTGTTTTCATCTAATTTCGATGTAATAATTTCAAATTTCTTTTCGTTTTGTGAATTTTGATACTCTTCATCTTTTTCAAGTTCATGTGTCAAATCGTTTAAACTTGAAATCATTGTTTTCATTTCAGGTATAAATTCAATTAAACCTTCAGGAACAATAACGATACCGAAGTTTTTACCCATTTCAGCTCGTTTCGCAATTACATCGCACATAGAAGTTACGATTTGGTCTAAAGACATTTTCTTTTCTTCAACTTCTTCAGAAATTAAAACTATGTTTGGTTGAGTTTGCAAACCTGCTTCTAATGCTACGTGAGATGCACTTCTTCCCATAATTTTAATAAAGTGCCAATATTTTTTAGCTGAATTAGCATCACGTTGAATGTTTCCGATTAACTCTGCATAAGTTTTTGTTGCTGTATCAAATCCAAAAGAAACTTCAATTTGTTCATTTTTTAAGTCGCCGTCAATTGTTTTAGGACAGCCTATTACTTGAATACCGGCATTATTTTTTACAAACCATTCTGCCAAAAGTGCTGCATTTGTATTTGAATCATCACCACCGATAATTACAACAGCTGTGATATTTAATTTTTTACAAACTTCAAGCGATTTTTGGAATTGTTCTTCAGTTTCAAGTTTTGTTCTGCCTGAGCCTATAATGTCGAAACCGCCTGTATTTCTGTAAGCATCAATAAAATCTTTTGTGATTTCTTGGTATTTGCCGTCAATAATACCTGATGGGCCGCCTAAAAAGCCGTATAATTTATTTTCAGGGTTTGCTTGTTTTAATGCATCAAACAAACCTGCAATAACATTGTGTCCTCCGGGAGCTTGTCCGCCTGATAAAATAACACCTACATTTTTTACAGATGATGTTTTTTCATTAGTTGTAGATTTGAAAGTTACAATTGGTTTTCCGTAAGTTTTTTCAAATAATTTTTTAATTGCTTCTTGGTCTCTAACTGATTCTGTTGCTTGTCCTTCTTCAATCTCAAGTAAATTAATACCGTTAG
>Ga0256405_10006070_pt1 | contig 19843 bp, 16 predicted proteins | sample RumenRJG_02DNA_FD_189096 | JGI IMG/M metagenome (GOLD analysis project Ga0256405, IMG submission 189096) | Bovine rumen microbial communities from Lethbridge, Alberta, Canada - RJG_02 | ecosystem: Host-associated > Mammals > Digestive system > Stomach > Rumen | place: Canada: Alberta... | reverse complement strand
GTGTACGTCCTCGACTTTGAAGACGCCTCCGTCATCGAGCTGAACAACGCCGAGCTGGTTCCCGGCAGAAACGGCAACGCGCTGAAGGTCAAGGGCGAGGGCCGCGAAACCAACGGCACCTCCTACGGCCTCGTCAACACCGACCTCTTCAAGAATACCGACTGGACGGGCGGCATGACCATCTCCATGTGGGTGAACGCGGACGCCTCCGACACCCTCACCGGCATCGCCCCGATCTACTCCCTCGACATCGGCAACATCGGCTACATCGCCCTTGTGAACTCCCTGCAGTCCGGCATCAACACCGATGGCAACGAGGACATCGGCATCGTGCCGCGGTTCTGGAACGACCCGGGCAACTTTGAGGGCTCCAAGAACGAAACCACGGCCGGTCAGTGGGATCTCGTCACCGTTGTGTACAACAACGACGGTGCCAACAACATGGCCATCTACAAGAACGGCGAGTCCGTCCTGAGACCCGGCATGAACCTGGGCACGCAGTTCGGCGAAGGCACTCCCGAGCAGTTCTTCACCGAGCAGCTCAACCAGGTCTACTCCCTGAGACTGGGCTCCTGGCTCTGCGCATGGTGGAACTGGGGCGACTACGAAGGCCTGATCGACGATTTCGAGATCTACAACGTAGCGCTGAACCCGCTGGAAGTCAAGTACCTCTTCACCGGCGGTCCCGCCGAGGCTGAAGCTCCCGCTGAAGAGCCCGTCGTGGAAGAGCCCGCTCCCGCCGAGGAACCGGCCGCTGAGGAGCCCGCTCCCGCCGAAGAGCCCGCCTCCAAGGGCTTCGCGGATGTGAACGCCGCGGCCAACGGCAAGAACGTCATCACCGCCTACACCTTCGTCGAAGGCTCCAACGGCTTCGGCGGAGAAGGCGCCGAGAACCTTTGGGACGGCGACACCGCCACCAAGTTCTGCACCAACGAATTCCCGGTCGTCTCCGTGGCTGAGCTGGACGGCGTGTACACCGTCAACGGCTTCACCATGGCCACCGCCAACGACAACGCCGACTACAACGGCAGAAGCCCCAGCGACTGGACCATCTCCGTGTCCGCTGACGGCGAGAACTGGACGACTCTGGCTTCCGGCGACGACACCTTCTTCGAGGAGACCAACTTCACCTACTACGCCGGCGACGCTTCCGCCGAGGGCGTATCCTACGTGAAGCTGGAGGCCGCCGCTTCCGCCGCCAACCTGTTCCAGGTTTCCGAGCTGACCCTGTTCGGCGACAAGACCGCCGACAAGACCGCTGAGACCGTTGACCAGGCCATGGACGACAAGGCCGAGGCTCCCCAGACCTTCGACTTCGGCGTGATCGCCCTGATCGCTTCCGCTGTCACGGCCGGCGCCGCTCTCTCCCTCAAGAAGAGAAAATAATCAACTGAACGCGCCCTTCCCTTCCACAGAAAAGGCGCACACGAACAACGGGGACGCAATCCGCCGACTATGGGCTGCGTTCCCGTTCTCTGGTACTTTCGCATGATCAAACGGACATTGTTACGCATCACGGCGGTCATCCTGCTGCTGACCCTCTTCCCCGCCTGCGCCCGGGACGATCCCGCACCCGGGAAGGAAACGGCTCCGGAAACCGCCGACGGAGGACTGACCATGAACCCCTATTCTTACACGGGTCCCGGATTTACCTATGAAGACGGGATCCTCACCGCCGCTCCCGCATCGTCCGACAGCTCGGAGGAACGGTATACCGGCGCGTTTCTGGAGACGCAGGAGGAGAACTACTCCGCGGAGATCACCCTGACCCCGGCGGCGGTCTATACCTCTGCCGGACTCCTGTTCGCCGCGTCGGAATCTACTGCCTACGACGGCGTTGAGGGATACGCCTTCATGATCCGGGACAAGCGGGTCTATCTCTACGATCTGACCGGCTCCGCCCTTTCCGGACTCATGCCGCAGGAGCTGGCCTCCAAGTCCGTGGAGCGTCCGAAGAGCGGCTCTCCCATCCGTCTGCGGGTGGAGAAGCGCGGCAGGACCTTCCGGTGCTTCTATCTGGACGATATGGACGGCGTGGAGCCCTGGCCGGAGTTTGAATTCGTGCTGACGGAGCACAAGGGATCCGGCGTCGGCGCGGTGGACAGCGGGCACGGTGCGTCCTTCTCCTCCCTGTCCGTCACATCCCTCCCCGCGGATGAATCCGGGGACACAAAAACCTACCGCAATCCCGTTTTCCGGGACTCTCAGGCTGCGGATCCCGGCGTGCTGAAGGTCGACGGAAAATACTACTGCTATTCCACCTCCGCTCCCATCGGGTACTACGTCTATGTCTCTGAGGATCTGGTGAACTGGTCCAATGAGGGACTCTGCATGGGCGAGGCGTGGGGGCTCTCCCGTTCGGGCTTCTACTGGGCGCCCGAGGTGGTGCGGAGAGCGGACGGGAAATTCGTCATGGTCGCCTCCGTGGAGGAGCATCTGGGCTTCGCCGTGGCGGACTCTCCCCTGGGTCCCTTCGTTCCGGAAAAGAGCTGGACCTTCGACAAGACCATCGACGGCCACATCTTCCTGGACGAGGACGGCCGCGGCTATCTCTTCTGCGTCAGCTGAAGGAGCGGCCACGACTACGGCATCTGGGCGTATGAGCTGGAGGACGATCTCGTCACCGTAAAGCCGGAGACCGAGGTGCAGGTGCTCTCTCCCACGGATGCCTGGGAGCAGGTCAGCGGCCGCGTCACGGAGGGTCCCTTCGTGCTGAAGCACAACGGCAAGTATTATCTGACCTACTCCGGCAACGGCTACGACGCGAAGGAATACGCTGTCGGATACGCGGTGTCGGACTCCCCCCTGGGTCCCTACACCAAGTACAAGGCCAACCCGATCCTGTCCTACACCTCGAAGCTCTACGGCCCCGGCCACCACAGCTTTACGGTATCCCCGGACGGCTCGGAGCTGATCATCGTCTACCACACCCATGCCTCCACCACCGCCGTCCATCCGCGCACCATCTGCATCGACCGGGCGAGGTTCGCTCCCACGGAATCCGGCGTGGACCGGCTGGAAATCTTCGGCCCGACGCACACGGCGCAGGAGTACCCGAAATGAACCTGACCATCAGACACAGGCTGGCCGTCCTTCTTCTGGCCTTCGCTCTTCTCTTCCCCGCCTGTGCGAAGCCGGCCGAGGATGGGGGAGGAGCCGCGGCCGTTCAGACGGAGGATCTGCCGGAAACCGACACGTCCCTCACCACGGTCGTGGAGAACGGAAAGACGGACTACACCCTGATCCGTCCGGAAAACGCAGAACCGGAGGAGCTGGAGGCGGCGCAGATCATCTTCAAGGCCTTTCAGGACGTCTACGGCATCCGGATTGCCTTTGAGACCGATTTCGTCAAGCCCGGCGAGGATCCGGAGCAGGTTTTCCCGCCGCAGTCGATTCTGGTGGGGCGGACCAATTTCAGCGGAGGCTGGGAAGGGAAGCTCGGGGAGAATCAGTTTCTCATCGCGGGGGATCTGCCGATTCAGATTCTGGGCAGCACGCCCGCGCTCACGAAGCTGGCGGCGGAGGTCTTCGTCCGGGACTGCCTGGGAGACGATCCGCTCGTCCGCACCGCCGGCGATCAAGAATTTTACGAGGCTGAACCGATTATGAACAATATCACCTTCAAAAATCCCGTCTGTCCGTCCGGAGCCGATCCCTGGGTGATCCGGGATCCCGACACGGGGCGGTACTACTACTGCTACTCCGGCGGAAACGGCGTCTGCGTCAACGAGATCGCGGACCTCGCCCACATCACCCCGGAGGGCGGCACCAAGGTCTACACGGCTCCTGAGAACACCATGTACTCGAAGGAATACTGGGCACCGGAGCTGCACAAGCTGAACGGAAAATGGTATATCTATGTGGCAGCCGACGACGGGGACAACTACCACCACCGGATGTACGTTCTGGAATGCACCGGCGAGAATCCCACCGACAGCTTCAAGATGGTGGGCAAGCTCACCGATCCCACGGACAAGTGGGCCATCGACGGCACCGTGGCCGAAATCGGCGGAGAGCTGTACTTCGTCTGGTCCGGCTGGGAGGGCGACGAGAACGTGGCACAGAACATCTACATCGCCCACATGAAGAGCCCCACGGAGATCGACTCCGCCCGCACCATGCTGTCCTCCCCGGAATACCGCTGGGAGAAGCTGGGCGGACGTCCCACCATCAACGAAGGACCGGTCGCGCTCGCCAAGGATGGAGCCGTCCACATCATCTACTCCGCCTCCGGCAGCTGGTCCGACTTTTACAACCTCGGCAAGCTGACCTGGCGCGGAGGGGATCCTCTGGACGCGGCAAACTGGACCAAATCCGCCGATTCCGTCTTTGAAAAGACCGATACCTGCTACGGCCCCGGCCACTGCTCCTTCACCACCGCGGACGACGGCTCCACCTGGATCGTCTACCACGGCAACCTGGTTTCCGGCTCCGGATGGGGCGGACGCTCCGTCTGGACCCAGCCCATCTCCTGGAACGGGGACGAGCCGGTCCTCGGTTCTCCCGTCGGTCCGAAGGAGGAGCTGACCCTCCCCGTGGCCTCCTGGTCCCCGGACGGCATCCGTCCCGTGACGCAGGACACGCCGTAAATCCCGCAGCCCGTATGAACTGAACGCTTCACTCAAAGAAAGGAGACTCCCATGAAGAAAAAACTGCCCATCGCTCTGCTGGCCCTGCTTCTCGCCGCCTCCTCCTGCTCCACGACCACCAGTCAGGAGGAAAACGAGACCCAGACCGCCTCTCCCTCCGCCGACGTGACGGAACCCGAGGAGACCGAGGATCCGGACGCCCGTCTGGACAGCGGTCTGGCCGAGGTGGATTACGACGGCTATCAGTTCAACATTTTCATCCACAACACCATCACCAACGACTTCGAGGCGGAGGAGGTCACCGGCGAGCCCATCAACGACGCCGAATACACCCGTGTGATCACCGTTCAGGACAACGGCAACTGCACCATCGTCCCGCAGGTGGTGTCGGCGGACAACCGGGGCGGTCAGACTCCCCTGGGCAACGCCGTGAAGGCCGGAACCAACGACTTCGACCTGGCTTGTCTCTCCGGCTACTCCTCCTGCAACGCCCTGGTGGCCGGATCCCTCATGAACCTCTTCGAGGTGGAAAACCTGGATCTGTCGAAGCCCTGGTGGGATCCCTACTGCACCCAGGAATGCACCTTCAAGGACGCGGTCTATCAGATGACCGGCGACATTTCCATCGGCGACAACAAGGCCACCTTCTGCTACTTCTTCAACAAATTCATGTCCGGCACCTACAACCTTCCCGACTTCTACGGGATGGTGGACAACATGACCTGGACCATCGACAACTTCCGCGAATTCGCCGAAGCGGTGGACTCCAACCTGGACTACGACAACGACGGGGACCACGTCAACGACAAGGACGACATCTACGGCATCTACATCTGGGACGACATCATGATGGGCATCGTCAACGCCTCCGGGATCAAGTGCTGCACCATCAACCAGAACGGCGAGCTGGAGCTGACCCTCTACTCCGAGAAGTTCGTGGACGCCTTCGACAAGTTCACCGCCTACGCCTACAACAAGGACGTGACCTGCGCCTACCAGCGGAACGGCTACGCCGCCGACTACGGCCAGATCGCATTCCGGGAAGGCCGCGCGCTGTTCTACCTGGCGAATATCGGCGCCGCCACCTCCTTCCGCGACATGGAGGACGACTTCGGCATCCTGCCCCTGCCTCTGTACGACGAGAATCAGGACCGCTACTACAACAGCGCGGCGTCCTGGTCCGTGTCCCTGTACTCCATCCCGCGGAACAACTACGGCGCGGAGGGCTTTGCCCGGGCCGGATGGATCACCGAGGCTCTGGCCTACGAATCCCTCTACACCCTGACTCCCGCCTACTACGAGCAGACCCTGCAGAACAAGGTCTCCCGCGACGAGAACTCCGCCCGGATGCTGGACCTGATCTTCGCCACCCGGACCTATGACTTTGGCTGGTACTTCGAGGTCGGCGGCTACAACGAGGGCATCATGAACCTGCTCCGCGCCTACTCCTCCGACGTATCCTCCATGATCAAGAAGAGCGAGAAGGTCGCCAACAAGGTCCTCGACAAGACCAACTCCAAGATCGCCGAGCTGATCGGCTGACGAAACCTTCGGAAAAGAGGCCTTCGGGTCTCTTTTTCCTTTTTCCCATCCCTCGGGCGGCTTTCGGAAAGTCCTTGCATTTCCCGGCGGCTTGTGGTATAATAGGAAAAATAAAATAGCAGTATTCTGTCATCCCACAGAGGTAAGGAAGCATATGGCCCAGACAGAGAAACAGAAGCACATCCGCAACTTCTCCATCATCGCCCACATCGACCACGGCAAATCCACCCTGGCCGACCGGATTCTGGAGTTCTCCAACACCGTGGAGGCCCGGGACATGGAGGACCAGCTGCTGGACAATATGGATCTGGAGCGGGAGCGGGGCATCACCATCAAGGCCCGGGCGGTCCGCATCGACTACAAGGCCCCGGACGGGGAGCAGTACGCCCTGAACATGATCGACACCCCCGGCCATGTGGACTTCAACTACGAGGTCTCCCGGTCCCTGAACGCCTGCGAGGGCGCGCTTCTGGTGGTGGACGCCACCCAGGGCATCGAGGCCCAGACCCTGGCCAACGCCTATCTGGCGGTGGACGCCGATCTGGAGATCGTCCCGGTCATCAACAAGATCGACCTGCCCTCCGCCATGCCGGACAAGTGCAAAGAGGAGATCGAGGACGTGATCGGCATTCCGGCTGAGGACTGCCCCGTCATCTCCGCCAAGACCGGGCTCAACATCGCGGACGTCATGGCGGCCATCATCCGGGACATTCCCTCCCCCGAGGGGGACGAGAACGCTCCTCTCCGCTGCCTGATCTTCGATTCGGTCTACAACAGCTATCTGGGCGTGGTGGTCTATATCCGCGTCATGGAGGGCACCCTGAAGACCGGGGACCGCATCCGCCTCATGCACACCGGCGCGGAGTTCGACGTGGTGGAGGTGGGCGTCATGGATCCCTTTGGGCTGAGAGCCACCGGGTCCCTGTCCGCCGGTGAGGTAGGCTATTTCACCGCCTCCATCAAGAACGTCGGCGACACCCGGGTGGGCGACACCGTGACCCACGCGGAGGTACCGGCGGAAGAGGCCCTGCCCGGCTTCAAGAAGGTCCAGTCCATGGTGTTCGCCGGCATCTATCCCGCGGACGGCGCGCGCTACAACGAGACCAAGGACGCCCTGGAGAAGCTGCAGCTGAACGACGCGGCCTTCACCTTCGAGCCGGAGACCTCCATCGCCCTGGGCTTCGGCTTCCGGTGCGGCTTCCTGGGACTGCTCCACATGGAGATCATCGAGGAGAGGCTGGAGCGGGAGTTCAATCTGGACCTCATCACCACGGCCCCCTCGGTCATCTACGAGATCACCAAGAAAAACGGCGAGGTGGTCCGGATCGACAACCCCACCAACTATCCCCCGCCGGATCAGATCGAAACGGCCGCGGAGCCCATCGTGGCGGCCTCCATCATCACTCCCACCGAATACGTGGGCGGCATCATGGACCTGTGTCAGGACCGCCGGGGCGTGTTCATCGACATGAAGTACATCGACACCGAGCGGGTGGAGCTCCACTACCGGCTGCCGCTGAACGAGATCATCTATGATTTCTTCGACGCGCTGAAGAGCCGGAGCCGGGGCTACGCCTCCCTGGACTATGAGCTGGAGGGCTACGAGCCGTCGGATCTGGTGAAGCTGGACTTCCTCCTGAACGGGGAGATGGTGGACGCCCTGACCTTCATCGTCCACTCTGAGAAGGCCTACGCCCGGGCCCGGAAGATCGCCGAGAAGCTGAAGGACAACATCCCGCGCCAGCTCTTCGAGATCCCGATTCAGGCGGCGGTGGGCTCCAAGATCATCGCCCGTGAGACGGTGAAGGCCATGCGGAAGGACGTTCTGGCCAAGTGCTACGGCGGCGACATCAGCCGGAAGAAGAAGCTGCTGGAAAAGCAGAAGGAAGGCAAGAAGAAAATGCGTCAGCTCGGCTCCGTGCAGGTCTCCCCCGAGGCGTTCATGGCCGTGCTGAAGCTGGACGACGATCAATGAATTACTACGAAGCCATGGGACTGCCGAAAAAGCTCGGCATCTACGTACACATCCCGTTCTGCAGGTCCAAGTGCGCTTACTGCGACTTCAACTCCTCCGTACCGGAATCAAAGGCCCTCATGACGGAATACGTCAGCGCCCTCATCGCTCACATGGAGAGCTACCGCTGGGCGGTGGGAGACGGCTACCGTCCGGACACGGTCTTCATCGGCGGAGGAACCCCCACAGCCCTGCCTCCGGACGATCTCTTCCGTCTGGTGCGGGCCATCCGGCGGATCTTTTCCCTGCCCCGGGACGCGGAGTTCACCGTGGAGGCCAATCCTGCCACGGTCACCTATTCGACCCTGACCCGTCTGCGCCGCATGGGGGTGAACCGCCTGTCCATGGGCCTGCAGTCCGCCCATGAGAACGAGCTGAAGGAGCTGGGCCGCATCCACACCCGCCACGACTTCGCCCGCTCCTTCCGTATGGCCAGGGACGCGAAGTTTGAAAACATCAACGTGGATGTGATGTTCGGGATCCCGGAGCAGACCATGGATTCCCTGCTCCACACCCTCACCTACCTGACCCGGTTCTCCCCGGACCACATCTCCCTGTACGATCTGAAGATCGAGCCGGGGACCAAGTTCTACGAGAACTACCGGGAGCTGGAGCCCCTCTTGCCCGGCGAGGACCTGGAGGCCGACATGTATCTGGCCGCCATCCAGTTCCTGAAGGACCGGGGCTACGTGCAGTACGAGATCTCCAACTTCTGCCACCCGGGCAAGGGCTGCCTGCACAATCTGAAATACTGGAACTGCGACGAATATCTGGGGTTCGGCGTCTCCGCCCACTCCTATTTCAACGGCCAGCGGTTCTCCTTCATCCCCGACGTGGAGCGGTACATCGCGGGCGTCACCGTCAAGGACAGCCGCGTCCGGATCACCGACGAATGCGAGGAGATCGGCGAGCGGGAGCGCATCGGCGAATACATCATGCTAAGGCTCCGGCTCTGCGACGGCATCGACGACCGGGAGTTTGCCCGCCGCTTCGGTTATTCCTTCGAAGCCCTGTACGGGGACAAGTGCCGCCGGTATGTGAAGATGGGCTTCATGACCATGCAGGGAGGCTCCACCGCCCTGACTCCCGCCGGCATGTTCGTATCCAACACCATTCTGTCCGACATCCTGGAATTTGAGGATCTGGGACACTACAAATTCAGCTGAACTGATTCCACGAAAGGATTCTGCCATGAAGAACGCTGTGTTTTTCGGAGACGCCCGCCGGATCGGGGACGTGTATGCCCCGGAAACCGTGGAGAAGCTCCGCGCCGCTTACCGCTTTGAGACCGACCGGGTCATCTCCAAAAAAGAGATGGAGGAATACCGCGGGATCCTGTCCCGGGCGGACTACCTCTTCACCACCTGGGGCATGGCCCATTTCGAGCGGGAGGAGATCCGGGAATGGCTCCCGAATCTGAAGGCGGTGTTCTACGGAGCCGGCTCCGTGCAGTATTTCGCCCGGGAATTCATCGAGGAGGGCGTCGCCGTCTTCTCCGCCTGGGCAGCCAACGGCACTCCCGTGGCGGAATACACCTTCGCCGAGATCGTGCTGGCCTCCAAGGGCTTCTTCCAGCGGCTCCATGTGACGGCGGACGGCTCCTCCTGGCCCAACCGGTCCGTGCCCGTCTCCTTCCCCGGCAACTATGAGATCAAGGTGGGCATCATCGGCGCGGGCATGATCGGCAAAATGGTCATCGGGCGGCTGAAATCCCTGGATCAGGTGAAGATCCTGGTGTTCGATCCCTTCCTGCCGGACGAGAAGGCGGCTGAGCTGGGCGTGGAAAAGACGGATCTCGAGACTCTGTTCCGGGAATGCGACGTGATCTCCAACCATCTGGCCAACAATCCCCAGACCGTGGGCATGCTGACCGGCGCGCTCTTCTCCCTCATGAAGCCCCACGCCGCCTTCATCAACACGGGCCGCGGCGCTCAGGTGGATGAGAACGGCATGATCGCCGCCCTGAGGGAGGTTCCCACCCGGGTGGCCGTGCTGGACGTGACCTGGCCCGAGCCTCCGGCGGCCGACAGCCCTCTCTATACCCTGCCGAACGTATTTCTGACGCCCCATATCGCGGGCTCCATCGGCAACGAGGTGCACCGCATGGCGGAATTCATGGCTGAAGAATGCCGCCGCTTCGACGCCGGTCTTCCCGTCCGGTACCGGGTGACGGAAGCGATGCTGGAGACCATGGCATGAGCGCGGGACGGTTTCATTACAAGTCCCGGGAGGAGCTGGCAGCTGACATCGAACGGCTGGGCCTGACCCGGGAGATTCCGCTGTCGGAGGAGCTTTCCGTGCTGAAAACGCCCCGGACCGTCGGCGATTCGGACGTGACCCTGAAGAACAGCCTCACCATCCACCCCATGGAGGGCTTCGACTCGACGCCGGACGGAGCGCCCGGTGAGCTGACATACCGGCGGATCCGCAGAATGGCGTCCGGCGGCGCGGGTCTGATCTGGGCCGAGGCAACCTCCGTCACCGAGGACGGGCGTACCAACCGGGGACAGCTGTGGATCAACCGCAACAATCTGGACGCCTTCAAGCGCATGGCGGAGACCGCTCACGAGGTATCGGGCGGCGCGCCGGTGATCCTCCAGCTGACCCACTCCGGACGGTTCTCCAAGCCGGACAACACGCCCCGCCCGGTCATCGCCATGCACAATCCGGTGATGAACGAGAAGATGCGCATCGATCCGGACTGGCCGGTGGTGACGGATGCGTATCTGGACGCCCTGCCGGAAATCTTCGGTCAGGCGGCGGGTCTGGCGAAGGAGGCGGGCTTTGACGGCGCGGACGTGAAGTGCTGTCACAAGTACCTGTTCTCCGAGCTGCTGTCGGCCTACGACCGTCCCGGGCGCTACGGCGGATCCTTCGAGAACCGGACCAGGCTGTTTCTGGATTCCATCCGGGCGGCGGCGGTCCACAGAAGCCGGGATTTCGTCATCGCGTCCCGGTTCGGCCCCTATGAGCACATCCCGTATCCCTGGGGCTTCGGCGCGGACCGGAACGATCCGGAGAAGATCGACTGGGACGAACCGGACCGGCTGTACCGGCTCATGTACGAGAACGGTGTCCGGCTGTGCGACATGACCCTTGGCAGCCCCTACTACAATCCCCACGTGAACCGCCCCTACGATCTGGGAGGATACGAGCCTCCGGAGGAGAGGCTGACCGGCGTGGCCAGACTGCTCGGCGCGGCGGCCCACATGAAAAAGACCGTCCCGGGAATCACCCTCATCGGCACTGGCTACACCTGGCTGAGGCAGTTCGCGCCTTATGCCGCCGCCGCGCAGGTGGGAGCGGGATCCGTGGACGCGGCGGGATTCGGGCGCATGGCCTTCGCTTATCCGGACTTCGCCCGGGACATTCTCGAAAAGGGCGCGCTGGATCCCCATAAGGTCTGCGTGACCTGCTCCAAATGCACCGCCATCATGAGAAAAATGCACGCCACCGGCTGTCCGATCCGGGACCGGGAGGTGTACCTGCCCATGTACCGGGAGCTCTTTCCGCAGGGATGACCGAACGCGGACGTCAGAAAGAAGGTTCCATATGAAAAACGGAAAACGAACCGCCGTCGTGACGGGAGCCGCCCGGGGCATCGGCCGCGGGATCTCCATGACCCTGGCGGAGCACGGCTACACGATCTGCGCCGTCGGAACAAGACCGGCGGAAGCGGTGGAGGAGTACGTCTCCGCGTTGAAGGCCCTCTCCCCCGATTCCTTCTACGTACAGGGGGACATCTCCTCCCATGAGGACAGAATCCGCATCGCAGACGAGGCCTTCGCGGGACTGGAAGAGCCTGACGTGCTGGTGAACAACGCCGGCGTCGCGCCTCAGGTCCGGGCGGATCTGCTCGACATGAGCGAGGAGAGCTTCGACCGGGTCATGGGGATCAATCTCCGGGGTGCGTTCTTCCTGACCCAGGAAATTGTACGCCGCATGGCCGAGCAGAAAACCGACTCCTTCCGGGCGGTGGTGTTCATCACCTCCATTTCGGCGGAGGTCTCCTCGATCAACCGGGGCGAATACTGCATGTCCAAGGCGGGGCTGTCCATGGCGGCGACCCTGTACGCGGACCGGCTGGCGGAGTACGGCATCCGGGTCTACGAGGTGCGTCCCGGCATCATCGCAACCGACATGACCGCCGGCGTGCGGGAGAAATACGACCGTCTCATCGCGGAGGGTCTGTGTCCCATCCCAAGGATCGGTCAGCCGGAGGACGTGGGCCGCACGGTTCTCGCTCTGGCGGACGGCGCCCTCGGCTACACCACCGGCCAGATCGTGGGCGTGGACGGCGGCATGATGATCCGGAAGCTGTAACGCCCCCGGAACGGATTCACAACCAAACAGGAACGCACGGCCACCGGGTCGCGCACATGCACAGCCGGAGTTCATGCTCCCGGCGGGCATCCTCACAGTTATCGTCAGGTCCTGGAAGATAACTGCGCGGATGCCTTTTTCTTTCAGAAAGGATTTCTTATGACCGCACTTCGCTCCCTCCTCCGCCTCCCGTCCTTCACCCGGGGAGAAAAGCTCCTCTGGGCCCTGTCCTCCGCCGTGGTTCTCGCCGCGGGGATCCTCATGAAGAGCGATCCCGTCACCCTGACCGCGTCCCTCGTCGGAGCGGCGTTTCTGATCCTCAACGCCAAGGGCCATCCTCTGGGTCAGCTTCTGACGGTGGTGTTCAGCCTGCTTTACGGCGTGATTTCCAGGCGTCAGCGCTATTATGGGGAGATGGTCACGTATCTCGGCATGACGGCTCCCATGGCGGTATACGCGCTGGCGGAATGGCTCCGTCATCCGGCGGAGGAGGGAAACCCGGAGGTGGAGGTCAACCGCCTCCGGCACCGGGAAATCGCCCTGATGTGGATCCTTACCGCCGCCGTCACCGGACTGTTCTTCTTTATCCTGAGGGCGTTCGGAACGGCGCGGCTCCCGCTCTCCACCCTGTCCGTCACGACCTCCTTCCTGGCGGTGTATCTGACGGCGCGGCGAAGCGCGTTCTTCCCTCTGGCCTATGCCGCCAACGATCTGGTTCTGATCGGGCTGTGGACGCTGGCCTCCCTGAAGGATCCCGCCTCCCTTCCAGCGGTCCTCTGCTTCGCGGTCTTTTTCGTCAACGACTTCTACGGATTTCTGAACTGGCGGCGGATGAAGCGGCGGCAGGGAGACAGAAAAACAGGAGCGGCTCACGAAGAGTCCCGCTCCTGACAGTATGGTTGTTTATGGATTTACGCGCGCTGACCCAGCAGGGCCCAGAGGATCACCACGATCCCCAGTCCGATCCGGTACCAGCCGAAGCACTCGAAGCTGTGGCTCCGGATGAAGCCGATCAGGGTCCGCACCGCCAGCATGGACACGACGAAGGCCGTGACGGTAGCGGTCAGCAGACTGACAATTTCAACGGCGGTGAAGGACAGGCCTCCCTCCAGCGCGTATTTCACGATCTTCAGCCCGGACGCGCCGAACATGATGGGGATCGCCGCGAAGAAGGAGAATTCCGCCGCCGCCTTCCGGGACACGCCCACCAGGGTCCCGCCGAGAATGGTGGAGCCCGAGCGGGAGGTGCCGGGGATCAGGGACAGCAGCTGAAACAGTCCGATGCGGAAGGCCGTTCCCAGGGAAATATCCTCCGCCTCGCGGTACAGGTACTTCTCCGCCTTTCCGGCTCTCATCCGCTCGATCACGATGAACAGCACGCCGTAGACGATCAGCGCGGCCGCCCGGATCCACAGGGACCCCAGGTGCTCGTCCCGCCAGTCGTCGATCAGGAAGCCCACCAGAGCCGCAGGTGCCGCCGCCGCGATGATCTTGACCCACAGCGCCCAGGTCCGCCTCTTCCGCAGCTCGGTTTTCTCCGCCCAGGGCCAGAGCCGCCGCCAGTAGCAGACGATGACCGCCAGGATCGCGCCCAGCTGGATCACCACCTCGAAGACGCTGTAGAAGGATTCGCTGTAGTTGGTTTTCATGAGGGCGGACACCAGCTCCACGTGGGTGGAGGAGGAGATGGGCAGCCATTCCGTGACGCCCTCCACCAGTCCGATGACCAGCGCCTTCAGTAATTCGATCAGCATAATGCCTCCCGTCCCGCACCGGAACCGCTCCGGCACGTATGATCGTTATTCCCCGGCCCGGAGGATGTCCCCCGCCTTCACCGGGAACGGGACCTTCAGCCGGAAAAACATCCCGGGATGCGGCGTGGACGGGATCGGCTCCCCGCTCCGGGAGAGGATCTCCTTCACCTCCACGGCCCGCCCGGTCCTCCCGGGGGAAATCAGCTCCGCCCTGTCTCCCGTGAACATCTTGTTCCGCTGGGAGAACAGCGCGTCGTAGAGACCGTTTTCGTCCGGTTCCTCCGCATCCGCCACGGCCGCGGCCAGATACGCCTTGTCCCGCAGATAGCCGTGCTCGTGAACGGTGCCCGCGTCCTCCGAGGGCTTGGAAAAATAGAAACCCGTTCCGTATTCCCGGTGGCTGACGGAAACCAGCTCCCGCATCCAGCCGGGATCGAACCGGTAGCCCGCGGGATCCGCACGGTACGCGTCCAGCGCCATGCGGTAGGCGTTGGTCACCACGGCGGTATAGTACGCGCTCTTGACCCTGCCCTCGATCTTATAGCTGGAAATGCCCGCCTCCTCCAGCTCCGGGACGTGCTCCAGCATGCACATGTCCTTCGAGCTCATGAAGAAGGTCTCCCCGTTCGGCTCCTCCTCGGCCCGGACCGCGGTGGTGATCTCCTCCCGCAGCTCCTCGTGCAGATCCAGCCGCATGACGCCGTCGGGATCCGCGGGCCGGTAATGCCATCGGCAGGACTGGGCGCACTGGCCGTGGTTCCCGTCCCGTCCGGTGAAATAGTTGGACAGGAGGCACCGTCCGCTGTAGGCCACGCACATGGCTCCGTGGATGAAGCACTCCAGCTCCAGTGAATCCGGAATATTCCGGCGGATCTCCCGGATCTCGTCAAGGGTCAGCTCCCGGGCCAGCACCACCCGCTTTGCGCCCAGCCGGTGCCAGGCCATGCAGGCCTCGGCGGACACCGCGCTGGCCTGGGTGGAAATATGGATCTCCAGCCCCGGCACCTCGTCCCGGATCAGCATCACCACGCCGATGTCGGATACGATGGCCGCGTCCGCTCCGGCGTCGTACAGGAATCTGATGTAGCGCCTCAGCGCAGGATATTCCGGCGTATGAGGCATGACGTTCACCGTCACGTAGACCTTCACGCCCCGGCTGTGGCAGTACCGGACCGCGGCGATCATCTCGTCCCCGTCGAAATTGGAGGACGCCGCCCGCATGCCGAACTGCCGCCCCGCCAGATACACCGCGTCGGCTCCGTACAGCACCGCCGATTTCAGCTTGCTCCAGTCCCCGGCCGGAGAGAGGAGCTCCGCGCGCTTCCCGGTCATCTCAGAAATCCAGGCAGAGACGCGCTTCCACCACGGACCGGACGTATCCGGCGGCCTCCAGATGCTTCGGATTGACCTGATACCCCGCCAGCGCCTCCGCGTCGGTGAAGGAGGAGTCCAGCATCATGTCGGCGTTGGACGAGGGCAGGCGGTCCGTCACCACCGTCAGGCTGAGAAGCCCCTCGATCTGTCCGTTCAGGCTCTCCAGCCTGCGCTTCGCCTCGGCTCTGGCGGCGGCCTTTTCCTCCTCCGTCATGGTTTCCTTCAGCTTCCAGAGAATGATGTGTCTGACCATTTTGCACTCCTTTGTTTGCGCCGTTTCCGTTTATACGTTCATGATCACGGGCAGGATCATGGGCTTCCGCTTGGTCTTCTGATAGAGGTACTTGGACAGGGCGTCCTTGACCGTGGTCTTCATCTGGGTCCATTCGGTGACGCCCGCGTCCAGCATATCCGCCAGCACGCCGCGCACCAGCTCCCGCACGTCGTCCATGAGCTCCTCGCTCTCCCGGACGTACACGAACCCGCGGGAGATCAGGTCCGGTCCGGACACGATGGTGGCCTCGTCCAGATCCACCGTCGCCACCACCACGATCAGGCCGTCCTGGGCCAGATGCTTCCGGTCCCGGAGCACCACGCTGCCCACATCGCCCACGCCGAAGCCGTCCACCAGCATCCGGCCGGAGGGAACGGTGCCCGCGCGTCTGGCGGAATCCCGGTCCAGCTCCAGCACCTGGCCGATGTCCATGACGAACACCGCCCGGGGATCCATCCCCATGTACTCCGCCAGCTCCTTGTGCTGCATCAGATGATGATACTCGCCGTGGATGGGCATAAAGAACTTCGGGCGGGTCAGGGCATGGATCAGCTTCAGCTCCTCCTGACAGGCGTGTCCGGACACGTGGACCACCGCCTCGTCGTGATAGACGCTGACGCCGCGCTTGTACAGCTCGTTGATGATGCGGCTCACCAGCTTCTCGTTGCCGGGAATGGCATGGGAGGACAGCACCACCAGATCCATCGGGGTCAGCTCCACCTGGGAGTGGTCCGAGAAGGCCATCCGGTACAGCGCGGACATGGGCTCGCCCTGGGAACCGGTGGTGATGATGGTGATCATCTCCTGGGGATACCGGCCGATCTCGGAAATATCGATCAGGGCTCCCTCCGGCACGTCCATATAGCCCAGACGGACGGCCGCGCCCACCACGTTCAGCATGCTCCGCCCGGTGACGGCGACCTTCCTCCCGAACTTCACCGAGGAGTTGATGATCTGCTGGACCCGGTGCACGTTGGAGGAGAAGGTGGCGATGATGACGCGACGGTCGGTGTTGGTCATGAAAATGTGGTCCAGGGACGCGCCCACCAGCCTCTCGGAGGGAGTGAAGCCCGGCTTTTCCACGTTGGTGCTCTCGCACATGAGCAGAAGGATCCCTTCCCTGCCGTACTCGCCGATGCGGGTCAGGTCCATCATCTCCCCGCCGATGGGGGACACGTCCAGCTTGAAGTCGCCGGTGTGGAAGATGACGCCCTCCGGGGTGCGCAGAGCGATCATGCAGGCGTCGGCGATGGAGTGGTTGGCCCGGATGAACTCCGCCCGGAAGCATCCCAGCTTCACGGTGTCTCCGGCCGCCACGGTCACCAGCTTCGCCGTCCCCAGCAGCTTGTGCTCCGCCAGCTTGGATTCCAGGATCCCAAGCGTCAGGCGGGTGGCGTAGACCGGCACGTTGATGAGCTTCAGAAGGTACGGGATGGAGCCGATGTGGTCCTCGTGGCCGTGGGTGACCAGGATGCCCCGCACCTTGTCCGCGTTCTTCTCCAGATAAGTAAAGTCGGGGATCACCAGGTCCACGCCCAGCATATCCTCGTCGGGGAACGCGATTCCGCAGTCGATGATGACGATATCGTCCTCATATTCAATGACGGCCAGATTCTTTCCGATCTCGTTCAGGCCGCCCAGCATCATGACGCGGACTTTGCTGTGTTGTTTCTTTGACATATTCTTTCCTTTCGTCTCACACAGGAACGCTCCCAACGTCTGACGGAGCGCTCCGCTCTTCTTCAGTTATCAAACAGCACGATATCCGGTTCCCATGCAGACAACAAAACAAACCGCGCTCCGATCCGCGCGAAACTCTGACGGACTGCCGGACCCCGCAAACGTTCTGTACGGTTCGACAATGGGGATCATCCCCGCGGGGCTGACGGGACTCCCGTTGCTCCGCGCTCCTCCGAGGGCGGCGGACTGAGCGCGGCGGGCGGTCCTTTGACACATCCGTATTCGGTTCGACCGGCAATTTCCGGCCGTCCATATTGTTCCGTTCAGGCAGTCATCCTGACAGAGGGGCTCCGGGTTCCAGACGTCGGACCCGTCTTCCGCTCCGGTCACGAACAGAATATCAAAGGATATTATACACCAAAACTCCACTGCTGTCAAGCCGGGACGCTCCGCCAAGTCTCACAGTTCTGCGCCGTGCCCCGGGACTCTTTTCGTCGCTTTCGCCATGGTGTCACAGCAGGACTCCGATCAGGGCGGCCGCGCCGATGAGAAGGGACGCCGACCCCGCTCCCAGGGCGAAGGCCAGCGGCGGAGACAGTCTGCGGATTGGGGCGCGCCGTCTTTCCCTGAGATACCGTTCAGTGCTCTCCCGGATGATCCGCTCCGCCTCCTCCGCCATGGTCCCGGCCTCCCTGCCGACGGACGTGTAAACCCGTTCCGATTCATCCCCCATGATCCCGGGTCCACCTCCGGCGGACGCGCGGAGCCGTTCCGATTCATCCGGACGGACGCTCCGATCCCGGCCCGGGGACGCGGTTCCCGTTCTTCTCCCTTCCCTCCGCCGGATGACCAGATAGGCCTCCTCGAACCACGGACTGTCCGCACTCCTCACGTGATAGATCCTTCTTTCGCACCCGCGCATGCTTCTCCGCTCACCTTTCCCTCGTTTGCTCCATTGTAGCCGCGGACGGGGAGTGTTATGCGGGTCCTCCCTTGATTTCCGGATGCCTCCATTCGCTATGATTTGCCAAATCCTTCCATTTTCACCGCACGTTCATCCATTCTTTACCAATTCGGACAGGATTCCCCTTGACTTTTCCGCCGATCGGAGCTATAATGCAGACAAACACGGGGAGCGGAACGTCCGGACCGGATTTCCTCCGCCCGTGGATTTGCTGAACTTCAAGGAGAATGCCGGATGAAGGTACTGGGCAGCATCAAGACCATCGACGAGCTGGGACGCGTCGTCATCCCGAAGGAACTGCGGCTGAAGGCGGGGCTGGTGGCCAGAACCGAGGTGGAGGTCTACGCGGAGAAGGACAGGATCATCCTGCGGCGGTACAAGCCCGGATGCGCCTTCTGTGGCACGGCGGACAACCTCATCCAGTGGCGCGACAACTACATCTGCCGCGGCTGCGTGGAGGCCCTGAAGTCGGAAGGCCCCGGCGAGGGGGAGTAAACTATAGAAAAAACAAGGGGCTGTCGCATTAACTCCACGAGAAGGAGAAATGCGACAGCCCTGTTGTGATTCAAAAGTGTTCGTCCTTCTTTTTCTCCTTTATCGAGGAGCCGCGCATAAATGCGCAAAAAGAAGCAAAAAGAGGAACTCCTTTGACGTCCTGGGTGTCCGGACTCTGCGGAGTCCGGGTCAGGGCGCCGCCCCGACACCTGGGGAGCTGCGCATCCCCGGCGACCTTTTTGGAAAAGGTCGATCAAAACTTTCAGACTGTTTTGCGACAGCCCCTTGTCTGTTGTATGAGGTTCTTATCTCTTCTTGGTCCGGATCTCTTCCAGGGCGTCCGCCAGGAACTGATCCGCGGGAACCGCGCCTTTGTCCTCGCCAGTTCTGGTGCGGACGGAAACCGTGCCGTTCTGACGGTCCCGGTCGCCCACCACCAGCATATAGGGCGTCTTCTGGAGCTGGGCCTCGCGGATCTTATACCGCATGGTCTCGTTCCGCAGGTCCACGTGAGCGCGGATGCCGGCGTCCGTCAGCTTCCGGCCGATCTCCTCGGCGTAATCGTTGAAGTCGTTGCCCACGGGGATCACCTCGGCCTGCACCGGGGACAGCCACAGCGGGAAGTTGCCCATGGTCTCCTCGATGATATAGGCCATGAAGCGGTCCAGGGAGCCGAGGATGGCCCGGTGAAGCACCACGGGGGTCTTTTCGGAGCCGTCCCGGTCCACGTAGGTGAGCTCGAACTTGGCGGGCAGGCAGAAGTCCAGTTGGCAGGTGGACAGGGTGATCTCGTTGCCCACGGAGGGCTTCACGTTCACGTCCAGCTTCGGTCCG
>Ga0256405_10006069_pt1 | contig 19844 bp, 13 predicted proteins | sample RumenRJG_02DNA_FD_189096 | JGI IMG/M metagenome (GOLD analysis project Ga0256405, IMG submission 189096) | Bovine rumen microbial communities from Lethbridge, Alberta, Canada - RJG_02 | ecosystem: Host-associated > Mammals > Digestive system > Stomach > Rumen | place: Canada: Alberta... | reverse complement strand
CGAGCGGGAACAGACCCTGAATGCCCTGCTGGTGGAAATGGACGGACTGGAAACCCAGGAAGGCGTGATCCTGCTGGCCGCGACCAACCGGGTGGATGTCCTCGATCCGGCGCTGCTCCGTCCCGGCCGGTTCGACCGTCAGATCGTGATCGACCTTCCCGACATCCGCGGCCGGCGTCAGATTCTGGATGTCCATGCGAAGACAGTGAAATTCGAACCGGATGTGAACTTGGATACTATCGCCAAAAGCACACCCGGTTTCAGCGGAGCCGATCTGGCCAACCTGATCAACGAAGCCGCATTGATGGCGGCCCGGGAAAACCGCAAGGCTGCCAATCAGCACGACCTGGAGGAAGCACGGGACAAAGTCTGCTGGGGACGCGAACGGCGCAGCCGCAAGATCTCCGATCAAGACCGGAAACTGACCGCCTGGCATGAAGCCGGTCACGCCATCGTCACTTTGTTCTGCAAACATGCGACTCCGCTGCATAAAGTGACGATCATCCCGCGCGGCATGGCGCTGGGCATGACCATGATGCTGCCGGAAGAGGACAAATACTCCCGCAGCCGCAACGAAATGCTGGATGCAATGGCCGTTTCGATGGGCGGCCGCGTGGCCGAGGAAATCGCGCTGGACGATGTTACCGGCGGCGCTTCGCAGGACATCGCACAGGCCACCGATATCGCGCACGCCATGGTCTGCCGCTTCGGCATGAGCGAGATCCTCGGTCCGGTCCGTTACGGCGAACGCTCCGAGCATATCTATCTCGGGCGTGATATCACCCGCAACGAGGGGTATTCGGAAGAGACCGCAAGGGAGATCGATACGGAGATCAAGAAACTGGTTTCCAATGCCAAGGCCCATGCCACGCAGATTTTGACCGAACAGCGCGCACGGCTGGACAAACTGGCCAATGCCCTGCTGGAACGGGAAACCATGGATGCCGCCGAGATCCGCGAACTGCTGGATCTTCCGGAAGAAAAATCCGCCGGGCCTGCTTCTGAAACGGCCCCGGCCGAACCTGCCGCGGACGGAACTCCGGCATGACGCGCAGCGAACTCGCTCCCGCGGTCAAGCCGCAGAATGGAGGCGTGGCTTTGAACTGTCATGTCCAGCCGAACGCTTCCAAGACTGCGGTCGCCGGTATGTATGGGACTGAATTGAAAGTCACTTTGAAGACTCCGCCCGTGGACGGCAAAGCCAACAAGGAACTCTGCCGTTTTTTCGCGGACTTTTTCGGCCTGCCGGGAAGCAGTGTGCAGCTGTTGTCCGGGCAGACTTCGCGCCGCAAGCGTATTTTCATCCCGGTGACTCCGGAAAACTTTCTGCAGAAGATGACGGCATGAACGGAAAATATGAGCCGTTTTCGCGTCTGCCGCGGGGCAGCCGCGTGATGATCGCGTTCAGCGGGGGAGTGGATTCCTCGGTGGCCGCTTACCTTTGTCTCGAGGCCGGATTGGAGGTCCGTGCCGTTACCATGATCCTGCTCGGCGGCGAACATTCGGATCTTTCCCGCGCGGAACAGACCGCGCACAAACTCGGCATTCCATGGGAGGTCCTCGACCTTTCCTCCGAATTCGAAGAAACGGTCCTGCGCCATACCTGGGAGGTTTATGCCTCGGGCCGGACGCCGAATCCCTGTGCGGTCTGCAATCCCCGGTTCAAGTTCGGCAAACTGGAAGATTACGCCCGGAAATGCGGCTGCGCCGCGCTGGTCACCGGACATTATGCCCGTTTGTCGCAGACGCCGGACGGCGGACTGCTCCTGCAGAAGGGGGCCTGCCGGGAAAAGGATCAATCCTATTTTCTGTTCGGGTTGAGCCGGGAACAGTTGGATTTTGCCTGTTTTCCGCTGGGCGGCATGGAAAAAAACGAGGTCCGTGCGATCGCTTCCGAACTCGGCTTGCCCTCCGCGAATGCCCGGGAAAGCCAGGATGCCTGTTTTGCTCCCCCCGACGGCGGCAATATGGCGGAAATGCTCCGCTGCCGGTTCTGCGCCAAAGCCGTTTGCGGCAATTTCGTGGACATGTCCGGCAAGGTGCTGGGACGGCATAACGGGATCCATGCCTATACGATCGGACAGCGGAAGGGGACGGGCGTCGCGCTCGGATGCCCGGCTTATGTGAAGAGCATCGATCCGCAGACCCGGAAAATCGTGCTGACGACTGATTCCGCCGACCTGATGTCGCGCTCCGTCCGGCTGGGGAAAGCCAATCTGCTGATCCCGGGATATGAACAGTGGACGGAATTTCCCTGCACGGTGAAGATCCGTTACCGTTCCCCGGCGGTTCCTGCAATGGTCCGGCAGGACGGGGAGCATTGTCTGCTGACTTTCGAACAGCCGCAGCGGGCGGTCACGCCGGGACAGGCGGCGGTCTTTTACGAGGGCGACGTGCTGATCGGCGGTGCCTGGATCGAACGGACGGACGAACGCGGAAATTGAAACGGATTCAGTCCTGCTTCTTCGGCTTGAAGATGACAAAGGCCGAGACGACCGCCCAGAAGATCAGGACGGCGAGACTGATGAACCAGAGGTTGAACCAGCCGATATTGAACACCAGCGTCAGCGCCAGCGCGGTCCACAGCCCGCCGCCCATGAAGGGTTCGTGCAGCAGCTGTTTGTAGCCGAACGATTCCGCCGCGACGGTCCGGTTTTCGGGATCGACCGTGCGGAGCAGCAGCAGTCCGGTCGCCGTGACGCCGAGCGACTGCCCGAATTCGGCGATTGCCCGCTCGAACCACGCTTCCCGGAAAAGTTTCGGCGCCAGAAAAACCACCAGGATCACGCTCCACAGCGTTCCGGCGACGATCAGGATCAGCAGCGGTTTCCAGTTCGCCGCGACGACCGAGATCTGGATCGTAGCCACGGCGGAGACCACCAGGAAATCCAGCGCACACCCCGCCAGACGCTGCATCTGGCCGTGGTCGATCAGCGTGTGGGCCCTGACTTTTTCCATTGCCTTCTGGAGCACCAGTCCGCCGATCATGCACAGCGGGAAAAGCGGAAAGCCGGAGAAAAGCCGTTTCGTGTTTTTCGGGAAAAGTTCGATCTCCAGCAACTGGAATCCCTTGAGCATGACGAATCCGAGCAGGATCGCCAGTCCGATCAGCGCGATATGCCACGCCAGCGAATCGATCGAATCGCAGAAGACCGTCTGCTTCCCCGCGTCCGGTCTTTTCCGGATTTCATAGATCCCGCGCTGTTCCGGAAGGGCCCGGTCGCCGAACGTGCGGACGTTGCCGACAAAACCCTTGCGCAGCGCCCAGTTCACCAGCACCATGCCGACGATGATCCCGAGGATCATTCCCGCGGTCGCCATGGTGTAGCCGAGCGCGATCCCGTCGCTCCAATGGTAAGCTTCGAAGGTGGAGATCAGTCCGCCGACCGTGCCGTGTCCGCCCTGGAACCCGATCTCCATCAGATTCCCGAACGCCGGCGGCACGCCGAACACGGGGATCAGCAGCAGTCCGCACAGCCCGAGTCCGAGCACGTATTGACCCCACGCCAGCAGCTGGCCCATGCACAGCTGGGGCAGCGCGAGGTGCCAGATCTTTTTGAACGCGGGCGTTACCTTTCCCAGAAAGAGCGAAGCGAACACCACGTTGATCAGGAATCCGGGCAGCTGTTTCATGACGCCGATCCAGTCGCTCTGGATGTGTTTCCGGAAGACGGAGATCAGGACCAGTCCGACCAGTCCGCCGACGACCGAACTGGGCAGATAGAGTTTCTGGAGCAGCGGGAACGACACCCGCAGGATCTTCCCGACGACCAGCAGCACCGATAATATGCAGAAAACAATGATCGCGTTCATTGATTCAATGTCCTTTCCGTTATTCTCAATAGAAAAAAAGTATCATAATATAGCAGGGAAGTTGCAAGTTTCAAGTTGCAAGTTGGGCGGGTGTGGGGACGGGGTGCCGGTTTTCCGCGAACTGATACGGAGAATACGGAGGAAACGGAATGAAACGGAGAAAAAGCGCACTACAAGCACAGACTCGAGATCACCGGATTTCACGGTGCAGTGGACATGGCTGATGAAGACAATCGGTCTGGCAGACCGGATAAACCAAATTGGCCGGACAAGGAAACTCGGTCTCTGCTGCCATAGCACGTCTTCCGCGTTCTCCGTTCCCTCCGTTTCATTCCGTTTTGAGTTCGCGGTCCAAATCCCGCCGGCCGATTAACCCCCTCCCGCTTTCCTTCGAAAAAATTTTCCAAAAAAGGACTTGACATTTTCCGAAAGAGTGTTATTTTTAAAGTATAATCAAGTATAATCATGTAACAACGGAGCGTATTTTGAAATTCAAAGTTCATATAGACAGGAACGGGGAACAGCCGGTGTATCTGCAGATCCGCGATCAGCTGAAATCACAGATCAAGGCGAACGGACTGCAGTCCGGGACCCGTATGCCGAGCGTGGATCTGATCGCCGAATTTTCCCGGTGCAGTCTCCGCACCGCGGACCTTGCCATGAAGGCGCTGGTCGAGGACGGGACCTGTTACCGGCGGCCGAAAAAAGGCACCTTCATCGCCCCGCAGAAAAAAACGGCGGTCCGCAATATCTGCGGCGTCTGGTCCAAATTGAACCGTCAGGATGTCAGCCGGAACCTGGTGGCGGCCCATCTGGTGCGGGGCGTTCAGGAAACCACGGCAGGCACGTCGCTGGACGTGACACTGCTTACGGAGGATCCCGAAGAAACCATCGGATTCTACCGGACGATGGAAGCGTTCGATTTCCGCGGGCTGCTGGTCGTCGACCGGGAAAATTTCCCGAGGACGCTCGAGCTGGCACGTCTTTTCCCCGAAATAAAATTTGTGCTGCTGAACTATCACATCAGACTCCCGGAAGACTGTCCGGAAAATGTGGTTCTGATCATGAACAACGACCGTCTGGGCGCCCGGCTGCTGGCGGAGCATTATATTTCCCGGGGCGTCCGGAAATTCGCGGTCGTCACGCGGGAACTGCGTCAGAATGACTTGACTTATCGGGAACGGCTCAGCGGTTTTGCGGAAACGGCCGCGGCGCATTCCTGCGTGTTCGATCCGGAAAAAGACGTCGTCGCGAGTTCATCCAAAACGGAAAAGGACATCCGGAATGGAGGTTACCTGGCAGCCAAACGTTATCTCGAAAACGGCAACCGGCCGGAAGTGATTTTTACCGTCAACGACTATCTCGCTTGCGGGATCCAGCAATATCTCCGGGAGGAAAAGCTGGACGGCCGGATCCGGGTGGCGGGCTACGATATGCTGAATCCGGACCTGGTTTTCAACTGCGGATTCGATACCGTGGCCGTCGATTATGCCGCCATGAGCCGTCTCGGCATCAAACTCCTGCGAGGACAGGCATCCGTTCCGACGCGGACCATCATGATCGATCCGAAACTGTATATTGCAAAATAATCAACAAGGAGAGAAGATGCTTACGATCAAACGCTGTGCCGCAAATCCGATCATGCGGCCCGATCCGAGCCTGTGGTGGGCCGGACGCCAGACCCGGAATCCGGGCGTGATCCTGGACAACGGCGTGTTCCACATGCTGTTCACCGCCATGCCCGAACCCAAAAACGGCGCAATTTACCTCGGACATGCCGTCAGCAAAGACGGGATCCATTTCGAAATCGAACCGGAACCGTTTCTGAGTCCGTCCGAAAACTTTGACGATTTCGACCATGGGACCGTGGAAGACTGCCGGATCACTGCCATGGACGGCAAGTTCTATATCGCGTATGCCGCCAGGTCGTTCAACGGCAGGAAATATGCCCGCGGCGAACGCCGGCTCGGTCCGAACGGCAACCGGAATCCGACTTGGACCGAAAACTTCCGCCGGGTCGGATTTGCGGAAACCTCCGACTGGAAGAGCGTCAAACGCCTGGGGCCGCTGACCAGCGAACACCTGAATGACAGCAATGTGTTGCTCATGCCGGAGAAAATCAACGGGAAATATGCCGTGCTGCACCGTCCGAACGCGACCACGGCCTGGACTCTGCCGATGTTCTACGATCCGGGCTCGATTTGGATGGCTTTCACGGACGACCTTTCCCATTGGAGCAGCAACCGCAAGGAAATGCCGTGGGACATGGTCGACGGCGAGGACATTCCCGACGACCATCTGCTGATCCGTCCGGAATTTCCGTGGGAAAGATTGAAGATCGGAGCTTCCGGCGTGCCGATCCCGACCGACGACGGACTGCTGATGTTTTATCATGCGGTTGACCGGCAGGGGACTTACCGGGAAGGTCTTATGCTGCTGGACCGGGAAGATCCGCTTCAGGTGATCGCGCGTTCCCCGGTCCCGGTCATGGAACCCGAAACCGAGCTGGAAAAGAGCGGGGATTATCCCAACTGCATTTTCCCGACTGCCAATGTGGTGGTCGGCGATGAGATCTACATGTATTACGGCGCCGCCGACTGCTACACCTGTCTGGCGGTCTTGAACCTGAAAGAAACGCTTGATTATATCAAACAATTTGCAAAGAAGGAAAAGTGAAATGCAAAAACCGATGAACAGATTTACGCTGATCGAACTTCTGGTCGTTATTGCGATCATAGCGATTCTGGCCGGGATGCTGCTGCCCGCGCTGAACGCGGCCAGACAGAAGGCGCAAGCTCTATCCTGCTTGAGCAATCTGAAACAGAATGGAACATCGCTGGCTCAGTATGCGAGTGACAACAACGATTATTTCCCGGTTCTGAAAAGCGGGAACTATTACTGGAGTTATCAGCTCTATCTGGGGGGATATGTCAAACTGCCGGAAAAAAAGACCAGAAATGATCAGTCCAGCGTCCTCAAATGTCCGACGGCTAAACCGGACACCTTTGATCAGCGCTATACCTACGGGATCCGTTCAAGACAAAATGCCGCTGCCAATGTCGATTCAAATTGGGCATATCGGATAAACAGCAATTTCAAAGATTATGATGTTGCCAATACGGAATATTCTTTCTCTCCGTCTAAATTCATAATGCTGATGGACAGCACATTGTATCGTCCGGGGAATGCCAGTCACGGCATCCAGGTCACTAACGTTCCACTGCTCGGCAATGGTTCCTACGGCAACAAATACACTATCCATGCGAGGCATTCGAAACAAGCCAACACGTGGAGCGCCGACGGCAGTGCAAAAGCCGTCGGAGAGGGTGAACTTAAAGCCGATTTTCGCGTCAACGAAGCAGTGATCTGCACTGAAAAAATTTCATTTTGAGGGAAACGATTATGATAAAAAAGATTTTAGCGGTAATTTTTATCCTGCCTTTGATCCTGACCGCACAGGTGCAGGTATTCAACGGGGGAATCGGCGGACATAATACCCGGCAGGGTGTAAAACGAATCGACAACCTCTTGCGGCAGTACAAGCCGACCATATTGGTCATCGGTTACGGAGCCAATGACTCGGTGAATTCAAAAGCAATTGTCCCGGAACAGGAATTCAAAGACAATCTGGCAAAGATGATCGCAATGGCCCGGAACAAACAGGTTCGGGTCATTGTGCTCAACTCCTGCAATCCCTGTATCGACAGTTACCTTGTTTCCAGACACAAATACAGTGATGATCTCAAGCCGTCCGAACGTATTATAAAATACAATAAACTCATCGGTGAGACTGCATCGGAACAGAATGTCATATTCAATGATTTCCATGCAGCCGTAATGAAAAACGGCGGAGCGTCCGGAGATCGGGCCAGCCTGATACGCAACATCGCAAATTCCAGAGTCAAAGACGGTTTGCATCTTACTGCGGAAGGAGCAAAACTGCTTGCGGAGACCGTGGCTGAAAAACTTGATGGAAAGGTCAGAAAAACAGACCGTATCCTCTGTCTGGGCGACAGCATAACTTACGGGGCTGCACTTTCCGGTGCAGGAACGGTTACCGGACAAACGTATCCCGCGTGGCTGAAAACGCTCCTCAATTTCAAGTCAGGCTGGAGCCGGGAAAAAACTCCGCCTCCCTATGTGCCGCCGCGTCCGATGCAAATATCCAATGGTAATTTCGAGTCTGACCATGACGGAAATGCTCCTTCTGGATGGGTAATTGCCGAAAGGTCGGGGGCCATGGCGGTTATTGCGGAAGGAAATAATAAATTCCTCCGCATCACTCCCGTGAAAACAGCCTTCTGCCGGACTGCCGGCATTCCGGCGCTGAAGGGAAAATGGCTCATACGGCTGAAAGCCAGGGGAAAAGGCAGTTTTCAGCTCATGTGCAACATGCACGGAGCAAAATACAGCAATGTCCCCCTGAATAAAGGCTGGCTTCCGCTCGACAGCAATTGGAAAAATTTTGAGGTCCCCTTCGATATCCCTCCCAAGATCCGTTCCTGCAATGTGATAATCCGTGTCCAGGGCAAAGCCGCTGATTTCGATGATATAGCCATAGTTCCGGCGCCCGCGAAAAAACTTCCTTCTTCGGCAAAATTGAAAATTCAAAATGCTGAAATAAGTTTTCTGCACCCTGAACAGGGCGGCGGTGTAAACAGCATAGTCAAAGACGGGAAAACCGAATTCCTCAATTTCGAGCCCCGGAAATCCATTTGGTCGATGACGCTGAAGAAAATCGACATATCCGATCTCAAACTGCCGGAAGTCGTTTCTCTCTCGGTCGACCCTGAACGCGATGACAACGGCAGCGGCAAAAATTCGGAGGACTCGGCGACCGATCTGCATTTCAGCGCGGCCGATTTTGCCAATACTCAACCGGAACTCAAAACAGATGGAAAAACGGTTGTCATGAGCTGGAAAAATCTCAATGTCGGCGAAGAAAAAGGTGTGCTTGATGTTCAGGTCGAGATCAAGACTGCAGAAGACGGACGATCATTTGTTTTCGGCGGCAGTTTCAAAAACCGGTCGAAAAAATACACGGTTTTCTACTTCGATTATCCGACGCTCGGCGGCATCGGAGGAATCAACGGCCGGCCGGACCTGGATTATCTGGCAACTCCGTTCTTCAACGGCCGGCTGATCCGGAACCCCATCGAAAGAGGACTGTTCAAAAAGAACCGCATCTATCAGCCCAACCGCTCCGGTCACAGCATGCACATGGATGTTTTCTACAACAGCGGAGACGGACTTTATCTTGGTGTTCACGACCCGGAACAATATGCCAAACGGTGGAATATTGCTTCCGATTTGAAAACAGGTGTTTCCTGGGGCGTCCGCAATATTCCGAATAATATGCGGAAAGTGCCGCAGAACTGGGAGATCCCATATCCGGTCCTGATCCGGGCTTTCAACGGGGACTGGTATGACGGCTGTCAGATTTACCGAGGCTGGGCAACTGCTCAGTTCTGGTGCAGAGAAGGCAAAACACTGGTTCGCAAAAATCTGCCGCAATGGTTCAAAGATATTGTCGAATGGGGACAATATGTCGGCACCAAACATGCCGCACAGGAGCCGATGATGCTCCGTTTCCGCAAAGATTTCCCGCAGTATCCGCTGGGGGTTTTTCTGAGCTATTGGGGCACTTGCACCACTTATTTTCATGACCGCGATCCCGACCGTTTCCCGCTCACGGAAAATGACCGTCAGGTCATCAAATCGCTCAAGGAGAATGATGTCAGCATCATGGGGTATATCCAGTGCATCAGCTGGGCGGATTACAGTCCGAGTTTCAAAAAAGATCCCGAACTGGCGAAAAAGAATCTGGTCCGCAACTATTACGGACAGTATATCAAATGGCCCTACAAACGCGTTGAACAGGATCTGATCGCATATCCCGGTGAGGTGTGGACCAAAGCGCTCGGCGACAATATCGTCAAGATGGCGGAATCGGGTTTTCGCGCGGCCTATCTGGATTCCGGCAACCACGGCGGCACTTATCTGAATTTTACGCCGGCGTGTTCCACGGATTCCGGCGGCGGCACGGGTTACATCAAAGGGCAGCACAAACTTCTTGAGACCCTCCGGAATCGTGCCCGCAAGATCAATCCGGAATTCTGTTTTACCGCCGAAAGTTTCTGGGAAGGCAATATCGCCCATCTGGACGGCTATCTGGTCTGCAATACGACCAACGCATATCTGGAAGGAGACCGGGTCACGGCGATCCCGCTGGTGCAGACGGTTTACGGTGATTATTCCATGATGCACAGTGTCTGGCCCAGCCGTCATGATGCGGAACGGGACAATGCACTCGGCTATGTTGCGAAAAATGCACTGGCTCTCTGCTGGGGCGTGACTCCGGGCTGGAATCTTTTCAATTTGCTCTACACGTATGGCAACAAAGAGATCGTTCAGGCGACTTCAAAAGCCCGTTATGCCGCGTATGCCGCAGGCAAAAAATATTTTGTTTACGGCCAGCTGCTCCGTCAGCCTGAAATCATTACCGGAACCAAACCTCTGCGGGTCAAATGGCACCGCAGCTACAGTGCCATGTATCATGATATCCTGATGGATGCAGTGATCGGCACGGTATTTCAGGCACCCGACGGTTCTTATGCGCTGGTGCTCTACAACATTTCCGAGAAGCCGCTGAAGGTGAAAGCCGATTTGAAAAAATCTTTGCCACAGGGCAAGTATTCTTATCGGGCGCTGTATCCTGCAGAACAGAAGTTCAATCCCCGGAATGATTTTGCCGTTGAAATGGAAATTCCCTCCCGCGTGCCGGTCATCATAACCTTGGACAAACAGAAGTGAGGTCCTGATGAAAGAAAAAATCTTATTCCCCGCGCGGGAACTGGAAGTCGCGGTTTCTGCCGAAGTAGTGGTCGTCGGCGGAGGGTCCGCGGGCATTGCCGCCGCGATCGCCTCCGCCCGGAACGGCGCTGACACACTGCTGATCGAACAAAGCGGCTGCTGCGGCGGCATGGCTTCGCGTGGACTGCTTACCAGTATCATCTGCATGACCGATGGCAAAAACATCCTCGCAGACGGCATTTGCCGCGAATTTGTGGAACGCATTGTCGCGGATATGAAACTCCCGGAAGCGAATTACCAATGGCAGAATATTCATCCGGAAAGTGTGAAAAAGACCGCGGACCGGATGCTTGAAGAGGCAGGGGTCAAAGTTATTTATGAAACCATTGTCGCCGACTGTGTCGTTGAGGACGGCTGTCTGAAAGCTCTGAGATGTTTTTCTCCATGCGGCAATTTTGCGGTCAGCGGCAGGATATTCATCGATTGCACGGGAGATGCCAATCTGGCGGCTCTGGCAGGCGTCCCCTTCGAATACGGCGATGATGAGGGCAAAGTCATGGCGCCGACCCTCTGCGTAATGTATGACAATGTCAAATATCCGGACGACCGGCGCAACGGCATCGGACGTAAGGAGTGGAAGGAAGCGGAGAAAAATCACGATTTGCCGGTAGAAGAACACCATTTCGTAGGCTTTTACCGAAACGGAGAAGCCAGCGGTTCCGGGAATCTCGGACATATCTATAATACAGATGTGCTGGATGTCTTTTCCCGCAGTAAAGCCTGGGGAAAAGGCCGTGAACTGGCATTGCACTATCATCAGTTTTTCCGGGAACATGTGAAAGGTTTTGAGCAAAGCTCGCTGACTCTTTCCGCGGACATGCTCGGCGTGCGGGAATCCCGCCGGGTCATCGGCGAATACCGGATGATTGCCGATGACTATTTCAGCCGCCGCCATTTCGAAGATGATATCGGTTCGTTTGCTTATCCGATCGATATCCATTCCGACGTAAGTGATGCTGCAAAACAATCCGCTGTCGAACAAAATATCCGGAAATTCGCTTATGCCCCCGGCGAGAACTACGGGATCCCCTATCGGGCTTTATTACCGAAAAACACGGTAAATCTTCTGGTTGCGGGACGTTGTATTTCCACGGATCGGGCCATGCAGGCATCCGTGCGTGTTGTTCCCGGTTGCATGATAACCGGCGAAGGTGCCGGCACGGCCGCCGCGTTATGTGCAGCAGAATCCTGCATGCCGCGTGATTTGGAAATCCGAAAACTGCAAGCTGCCCTGTCGAAGCAGAAATACCGGCCGAGATAAGACCTTGTCAAAATCTCACTATTCCTGCAAAATGGGAACGAAGGATTAAAAGAAACCGGAGACTATGAGCCGCAATTATCGGACAATCCCGGACGGAACTTTCCTTTATCCTGAAGAAAAAGCATTCTTTGACGGATTGCGTCCTGTCAGCCACTGATTTTGTGTTTTTGCGGCAACGGCTTGGAGGGAGCAGGCGCGGTGGAACCGCGAACTGATACGTAGAAAACGGAATTTTACGGAGGAAACGGAGAGCGCGCATTGCAAGCGCAGACTCGAGATCACCGGATTGATCTTGTGCCATGCCCTGATATTCCGCGGGGGCTGACCTGTCCATCTGGTCCGACCTGTCCGACAAAAGTTCGCGGAAAACCCGCACCACCGAAGTCACAGCCCATGCAAAAAATCGGTTAAAAAAACCTTTTTTCCGGTGATCGGATTTGCATTTCCGGCGCTTTGAGCGTATATTCCCCTTTTAAATATGAAGCACAATCACATCAAGGAGAAAAAATATGGATTACGATTTCAGCGCGATCGAAAAGAAATGGCAGAAATACTGGCTGGAAAACAAGACCTTCAAGGCAGAAGACTGCTGCAAGGATAAAGAGAAACTCTATGTGTTGGACATGTTCCCGTATCCGAGCGGAGCGGGTCTGCATGTGGGCCATCCGGAAGGGTATACCGCCACCGATATTTTCTGCCGCTACAAACGGATGAAAGGATTCAACGTGCTGCATCCGATGGGCTGGGATGCATTCGGACTGCCCGCGGAACAGTATGCGATCGAGACCGGGACGCATCCTTCGATCACCACGAAAAAGAACGTGGAGACCTTCAAACGCCAGATCCAGTCGCTCGGCTTCAGTTACGACTGGGACCGCGAGATCAATACCACCGATTCGAAATATTACCGCTGGACGCAGTGGATCTTCCTGCAGCTCTACAAAAAAGGTCTGGCCTACGTGGATGAAGTGCCGGTGAACTGGTGTCCCGCGCTGGGCACGGTGCTGGCCAACGAGGAAGTGATCGACGGCCGCAGCGAACGCGGCAATCACCCCGTGATCCGCAAGCCGATGCGCCAGTGGGTGCTCAAGATCACCGAATACGCGGAACGTCTGCTGAAGGATCTGGACACGCTCGACTGGCCGGAAGGGATCAAGGAAATGCAGCGCAACTGGATCGGCCGTTCCGAGGGCGCGGAAGTCACGTTCCAGATCGCGGGTACCGACCATAAGATCACGGTGTTCACGACCCGTCCGGACACGCTGTTCGGCGCGACCTACATGGTCCTTTCCCCGGAACACGCGATGGTCCCCGAAATCACGACTCCGGACTGCCGCAAGGCGGTCGAGGAATACCAGAAGTTCGCCGCCTCCAAGAGCGATCTGGACCGCACCGGACTCAACAACGAAAAGACCGGCTGCTTCACCGGCGCTTATGCGATCAATCCGGTCAACGGCGACAAGATCCCGGTGTGGATCGCCGACTATGTGCTCAGTTCCTACGGGACGGGCGCGATCATGGCGGTCCCGGCGCACGATACGCGCGACTTCGATTTCGCGGTCAAGTTCAATATTCCGATCAAGTGCATCATCCAGCCGGACCCGAAGGAAGCCGCCGCGCTGAAGATCGATCCCGCGGATGTCTTCGCGGGCAAGGTCTGCTGGACCGGCGACGGCGAATCGGTCAACAGCGCCAACGATCAGGGCCTGGTTATCAACGGCATGAAAGTGGCGGAAGCGAAAGCCAAAACCATCGCCTGGCTGGCCGAACGCGGCATCGGCAAAAAAACGGTCAACTACAAACTGCGCGACTGGCTGTTCAGCCGTCAGCGCTACTGGGGCGAACCGTTCCCGGTCATCATCATGGAAGACGGTTCGATCCGTCTGGAAGATGAAAAGGATCTGCCGGTGACGCTGCCGGAACTGACCGATTTCAAGCCGTCCGGCACGGGCGAATCGCCGCTGGCCAAAGCGAAAGACTGGCTCAATTACACCGATCCGGTCACGGGTATGAAGGGGCACCGCGAGACCAACACCATGCCGCAGTGGGCGGGTTCCTGCTGGTATTATCTGCGTTACATCGATCCGCACAACGACAAACAGTTCGTCGATCCGGAAAAGGAAAAATACTGGATGCCGGTCGACCTGTATGTGGGCGGCGCGGAACACGCGGTGCTGCATCTGCTCTACGCCCGGTTCTGGCACAAGGTGCTGTATGATATCGGCGCGGTGTCCACGCCGGAACCGTTCCACAAGCTGGTCAATCAGGGCATGATCCTGGGCACTTCCTACAAGAACGCACGCGGCGTCATCATCCCGAATGACAAGGTCGAATTCCGGGACGACGGCAACCCGTATGACAAGGAATCCGGCGAACAGCTCACCTCGTTCCCTGCCAAGATGTCCAAATCGCTCCGCAACGTGGTCAATCCCGACGAAGTGATCAAACAGTATGGTGCGGACTCCATGCGGCTGTATGAAATGTTTATGGGCCCGCTGGAAGCGGTGAAACCGTGGAGCACCAAAGGCGTGGAAGGCGTGTTCCGTTTCCTCAAACGGATCTGGCGCATGATCGCCGAAACTCCGGTCTCCGATGCCGAACTCACCAAGGAACAGCTCAAGGTCCTGCATCAGACCATCCAGAAGGTCACGACCGACACGGAAACGCTGAATTTCAATACGGCGATCAGCCAGATGATGATCTTCGTGAACGAATTTTCCAAACTCTCCGAAATACCGCGCGCGGCGGCGGAACCGTTCGTGAAACTGCTCTCGCCGTATGCGCCTCATATCGCTGAAGAACTCTGGGAAATCCTGGGCAATGCAGCGCCGGTCTCACTGGCGCAGTGGCCCGCGTTCGATCCGGCCCTGCTGGTGGAAAATGAGGTTGAAATTCTGGTCCAGGTGAACGGCAAGCCGAAAGCGCGCATCATGATGCCCGCCGATGCCGATGCCGCCGCGATGGAAAAACTCGCCCGCGCCGATGCGGGGGTCCAGAGTGCGATCTCCGGCAAGAACGTGGTCAAAGTGATCTGCGTGCCGAAACGGATCGTCAATCTGGTGGTGAAATAAGACCATAAAACGACCCGTCCGGGGAAACGATCCTCGGACGGGCCGGGGATACCGGGAATACCGGGAATACTGGGAATACTGGGAATACTGGGAATACTGGGAATACTGGGAATACTGGGAATACTGGGAATACTGGGAATACTGGGAATGCTGGGAATGCTGATTCATCGGCGATCTCGCGTTAAACCATGTCCTGCGCGATATCACAGTATTCTTAGCATTCGTAGTATTCTCAGAAAGTTCGCGTCGGCCGTGCCGACAGCAGAATATAATTTCATTCGATGGCCGCGATGACCGCGTCGGTGACTTCGGACGTGGTGGATGTCCCGCCGATGTCCGGGGTGCGGATTTTTCCGGCGGAGAGTACGGAAACGATGGCATTCATCAGACAGTCTGCCTCGGCATTCAGCTTCAGATGATCCAGCATCATGGCCGCGGCCCAGAGAGTCCCGACCGGATTGGCGATCCCTTTGCCGGCGATGTCCGGAGCCGAACCGTGGATCGGTTCGAACATGCTGGGAAATTTGCCTTCCGGGTTCAGGTTGGCGGAGGGCGAGATCCCGATGCTGCCGAGCATGGCGGATCCCAAGTCGGTCAGAATGTCGCCGAAAAGATTGCTGGCGACCACCACCTGAAGCCGGTCGGGGTGCATGATGAAATAGCCGCTCAAAGCGTCGATATGCATCTGGGCCGCCTCCATGGCGGGATATTGAGCGGCGACTTCATGGAACACCTTGTCCCAGAAGACCATGGAATAATTGAGCGCGTTGGATTTGGTGGCGCTCATGACCTTGCTGCGGCCATGTGCAGCGGCATATTCGAAGGCATATCGGATGATCCGTTCGGTGCCCCTGCGGGTGAAGACGGAGTTCTGGATCACGGTCTCGTCGGGCGTGTTTTCCTTTTGGATCTCGCCTTTGCCGCAGTATTCGCCTTCGGAATTTTCCCGGATGACCACGAAGTCGATCTGCTCGTTTTTGATCGGGGAACTCAGACCCGGCAGGAGTTTCACGGGCCGGAGATTGACATACTGGTCGAATCCGACGCGGATCGGGAGCAGGAGTTCACGCAGAGAAACATGGTCGGGCACGCCGGGAAAACCGACGGCGCCCAGCAGGATGGAATCACAGTCCCGCAAAATTTTCAACCCGTCTTCCGGCATCATGCGGCCGGTCCGGAGATAATATTGGCAGCTCCACTCGAGTTTCTGGAAATCGAAGGCGAGTCCGCCGTGTTTTTCCGCCAGAGCGTTCAGGGCGCGGACCGCTTCATGGATCACATCCACCCCGATCCCGTCGCCGGGGAGCAGCTTGATCGTAAATTTCTTCATGATGATTCCTTTCTGGTCATTTTTATCAAAATATACTTGTTTTTCTCAAGAAATACAAGAAAAAAGATTGCAGCTGCATGGAAAAACTGAAAAAGAATCAATTTCACTCTTGATAAATTTCCCTTTGATGCTAAAATAAGGCAAAAAGAAACCGGAAAGGATCGAACGGGTCGGGAAAAGATGAAATTGCCATCCTTGAAAATACGCGGACTGGAAGCGAAATATCCAGTGATCCAGGCGGGAATGGGCTGCCGGATCGGAATGGCGGATCTGGCGTCGGCAGTCGTGAACTGCGGCGGGTTCGGGACCATTGCCAGTGTGGGGATCGGAGATTTGGAACGGGGAAAAACCCATTTCGTCGATGAGTGCAACACCAATTTTGCGCTGGAACTCAAGAAAGCCAGAACGTTGTGCGGCGGCAAAAAGAATCTGGGGGTGAACGTGATGGTCGCCTTGTCCAATTACGAGGACATCGTGCGGACTGCCGTCGCCGCCGGAGCGGATTACATCATTTCGGGCGCAGGGCTGCCGCTCCAGCTGCCGGAATATGTCGGCGATGCCGACATTGCGTTGATCCCGGTGATTTCCAGCGGCCGGGCGTTTGAAGTCGTAGTCAAGACCTGGCTGCGGAAATACGACCGCAAGCCGGATGCTGTCATCATCGAAGGACCGCGCTGCGGCGGACATCTTGGGTTCACCATGGAGATGATCGAACATCCGGAAACCTGTTCGCTGGATCTGTTGCTGAAGGAGGTCCGGGAAGTCATTGCGAAATATCAGCTGGATGGACTGCCCGTGCTGGCGGCCGGCGAGGTCTGCTGCCGAGCGGATATCGAAAAATTCCTGAAGATGGGATATGACGGCGTGCAGATCGGGACCTATTTCATCACGACCGAAGAATCCGCCATCGATCCGCGGAGCAAACAGGTCTTCATTGATGCCAAAGCGGAAGATATTGTCATTATCAAAAGTCCGGTCGGTCTGCCTGTCCGGGTGTTGAAAACTCCGCTGGTGCAGCGGGTCCTGAGCGGTCAGCGGGAACGGTTCTCCTGTCCGTACCGCTGTTTGCGTTCCTGCAATCCGGCGAAATCGCTTTTCTGCATTGCGCGTGCACTGATCGCCACGTGGAGCGGCGACACGGAAAACGGTTTGTACATGGTCGGGTGCAATGTGGATGCCTGCCGGAAGATTTTCCCGGTCCGTGAATTTTTCGAGACACTGCAGGGCGAATGAACGTTCCGCCGTGAATGGAAAAGCAGGAGAAGAAAGCGGATCCGGAAGCCGGAAAATCCAGCTTTTATGCAAGAAAAGCCGGGTATTTGCAGAAAAAGCTCTTGAAAATTGCAAAAATGGTGATATTTTAATTACCGATAACGACTGAGTTCAAACTATTAGGAGATGTAACGTGAAACCTGAATTCGTGAATTATCTGCAGCCGGACTCTATTTTAATGTTGGAAGGAAAAACCAAAAAGGAAGTTCTGGAAGAAATTATTACTTATGCGACCACTCGCTGCACCTTGGATGATATTCAGCTGAGGGAAGCGATCTGGAAACGTGAAAAGATGATGACGACCGGGATCGGCAATGGTCTGGCCCTGCCGCATATCCGGGTTGCCGGCTTCCCTTCGCCGCTGGTGATTGTCGGACGGTGCCGGAATGCGATCAAAGATTATCATACGCTGGATAACGAACCGGTCCGCCTGATCGTGTTCCTTGCCGCGGATGAAAAGGACCAGGAAGCCTATCTGAAGATCCTTGGCAGTATTTCGGTCAAACTGAAAGACAAAGCCCTGATGGATGAGATCATGGCGGCGGCCGACGGAAAAGCGATTTTCGGCATCCTTTCCCGCTGAATTTTCCCGGTCGATAAGCAGACCCCGGTTCCGTTTTCTGGAATGCGGGGTTTGTTTTTTGTACAACAGCCGAACGTCATTTTTTACCTCCTTGCAAAAGTCCGGAACCGGAAACTGAACGGTGATTCCTTTCCAGGCAGTCGCGTCTTTTTTTCCTGAGGGGCATCATTTTCTCTCTTTTTTCTTATCGAGACTGGAAAAACGGCGTTTCGGATGTATAGTAATACAATGTGGAATTGCTAAAATTCGGAGAATGTTTATGGCTGATATTATTTTGGATTTTGAAAAACCCATCGAGCAGATGTCTGCGCGTCAGGCGGAGCTGGAAGAATCTCTCAGCAGCAATCCGGAAATCGCCAATGAACTCAAGACCCTGAAGAAACTGATCCAGGAAACCAAGGCGGCGATATATTCGAATCTGACCCCATGGCAGCGGGTCCAGCTGGCCCGGCATCCCAACCGGCCGTATGCATTGGATTATGTCGAACGGATCTTCACTGATTTTATGGAATTCCACGGAGACCGGCGTTTTTCCGACGATCCGGCCGTGATCGGCGGATTTGCCCGGTTGGACGGACAGCCGGTCATGGTGATCGGCACACAGAAAGGCCGCAACACCAAGGAAAATGTATTCCGCAATTTCGGTTGTCCGCATCCGGAAGGATACCGGAAGGCATTGCGGTTGATGAAAGTTGCCGAACTTGCCCGGATCCCGATCCTGACTTTCATAGACACTCCGGGGGCATTTCCCGGTGTCGCTTCGGAAGAACGCCATATCGGCGAGGCTATCGCGGTCAATCTGCGGGACATGTTTGCTCTGACGGTCCCGGTGGTTTGTGCGGTGATCGGGGAAGGGGGCAGCGGCGGAGCCTTGGGGATCGGGGTCGGCAACCGCGTGATCATTATGGAAAATGCCTACTATTCGGTCATTACCCCGGAGGGGTGTGCGGCGATCCTGTGGAAAGACCGTGCGTTTTCGGAAAAAGCTGCGGAGGCACTGCATCTGACTGCTGCGGATCTGCTGAAGCTCGGACTGGTGGACTACGTGGTGAAAGAGCCGCTCGGCGGTGCGCACCGTGATTATGACCAGGCGGCCGAGCTGCTGAAAAAAGCGTTGAAGGAAAATCTGGCATCCCTGTCCGGCAAGTCGCCGGAAGAGTTGAAGAAGGAAAGGTATGAGAAATTCCGCAGGATCGCCTTCTACCGTGAGTCGGCGGAACACAAGGATGCCGGAATATGAATAAACCACTGATCGTAAGACCCGCGGTCGAATCCGATGTGGATGCGATTTGCGGTCTGCTTGCGGAATATGCCGCGAAGAAACTGCTGCTGAAAAGAGACCGGGAAGACGTGCTGGGAAAGCTGAAGAATTTCCGGGTCGGGACCGTGGACGGGGAATTCGCCTGCTGTGTCGCCCTGAGAGATTTCGGTGATGATCTGTATGAGGTCCGTTCCCTGGCGGTCCGGGAACAGTTCAACAATCTCGGTTATGGTTCCCGGCTGGTCGCCGGAGCAGTGGAGCCCCTGCGGGATCTGGGGCGGCCGGTGCGGGTGTTCGCGCTGACTTACCGGGCCGCGTTTTTCTGCCGGCTCGGTTTCCAGGTCGTCAGCAAGGACATGTTTCCCCAGAAGATATGGAGC
>Ga0256405_10006068_pt1 | contig 19844 bp, 22 predicted proteins | sample RumenRJG_02DNA_FD_189096 | JGI IMG/M metagenome (GOLD analysis project Ga0256405, IMG submission 189096) | Bovine rumen microbial communities from Lethbridge, Alberta, Canada - RJG_02 | ecosystem: Host-associated > Mammals > Digestive system > Stomach > Rumen | place: Canada: Alberta... | reverse complement strand
ATTTTAGTTTTATAGTTTCTAATTCATTTTTAATATCGAAACTATGCATTTTATCAAAATAATCAAACAACTCGCAAACATTTGAAAATAAATTTGAAACAAACTCATGTTCTATTTTATCTGTCATTTTGATTATGCAAATTAGAGAATTAATAATAAGATAATTTATTCTGTCAATTTTATCTGTAAATAAGGCTTTATCAAATTCTTGAGGTTCATTTGTTATTTCTGCATCAATAACAAACTCTGTATTTTGAATTTCTTTCAATAAATCCATTTGTTTTTGAACTTCTGATGCAACAAAAATTTCTTTTCCGCTATCTATTGATTGATTAATTATCTTTGCAATCAAATCAACAGATTTGTACATTATATCTGCAATATGCTTGTTCAAAACAAGTTTATTATCCTTAGCCAATCCCAAAATGTCTTCCAAGGTATGAGCTATGGTTTGAATTTGAGAAAACCCTATCATTCTTGCTGCACCTTTTATGCTATGTGCATCTCTGAATAAAAGTATTATCAAATCTTTATTATCAGGAGTTTTTTCCAATTCAAGCAAGGCATTATTCAACCGTTCTATAATTTCTTCTGATTCGGTTCTGAATATCTCCAATATTTCTTTTAATTCGTCGTCTTGAAAATCCATTACAGCCTTAAATTAGTTTGCATTTTTATCCAATTGAATAAAAGCATCATTTATTATATTCAAATCATCTTTTATGTTGTTATTCAATATTTTAACCGAGCTATTCATTTCAGCACAAATTTCATCATTAAATTTTGATGAAATAAAACTTAGGTTATCAAAAGCAGGTTTTATTGATTTTTCAACGTCTTTCAAAAATTCTGATATTGATATTTTTGAAACGGTTTCTAATTTTTTTGAACTTTCTTCAACTTCCATGATGGTTGAATTTGTTATATTTTGGGCTTCATTTATAAGGTTGGAAATTTTGTTTGTGGAAATTTTTGCTTCATCTGCAAGTTTTCTTATTTCACTTGCAACAACTGCAAATCCTTTACCGTGTTCACCTGCCCTTGCCGCTTCTACTGTTGCGTTTAAAGCCAGCATATTTGTTTGCTCTGCAATATTTTCAACAACGGATACATTTGATATAATTTGGCGGTTATATTCCGTTAATTGCAAAACTAACTCTGAAACGGTTTGTACTTGTTCTTTAAGTAAACTAAAATTTTTCTCATCCGAATCCGTTAATTCTTTTTCCTTATTTAAAGCTTCCGATATAGTTTCAATAGAAGATTTAATTATGTTGTAAGAACTATTAATTCCTGCTAAATTTTCTTTTAATTTTTCAAAATTATGCAGATACCCTAACGTAGTATCTGAATAATTTTGCAAATTTTGCTTTTGTTTTGTTACAACATCTGTTAAAACTTCAATATTTTTACTTAAATCTTCCGATTTATTTTGTACGGCTTTACTTAATGAATTACTTAACCAAATATTGACACTGAATTGCAAAATAAAACTTAAAACGAATAATGCAAAAATAATTAAAAATGTTTGTAATGATGTTGTATTGATTATTTTTAGAACAGTAAATGCCGAAAAAACAATAAATAGTATAAATAAATCAGCTAAATTCTTTAAAAAAAACTTTTCTGATAAATTAAATTTGGAATTATTAATCATATTCTCTCCTTAAAAAAATAATTTTATAGTATAATTATAATACAAACATCGGATAATAAAAGATTATGGCAAACAAAATTCTATTGATTGACGACAGTAAAACCCAATTAGACGTAATGAAATTACGACTCAGTAAGTGCGGTTATGAGATTGAAACAGCTCAAAACGGTTTAGAAGGCTACAATAAAGTTTTTTCATTTATTCCGGATATTATTCTGTCTGATATTATAATGCCTGAATTAGACGGTTATCAGTTATGCAGATTGCTAAAAAATAATAAATTAACAAAAAATATTCCGATAATTTTACTTACCGTTTTGGATAAAAAACTTGATGAATTCTGGGGCAAAAAGGCAGGAGCTCAGATATTTATTTCAAAAACAGCAGAATTTTCAGAAATTCATGAAAAGATAGATGAGCAATTAAGAGAAACCAGCCTAACAGAAAGCGATAAAGAAAACATTAAGAACGAAGTATCAGGTCAAATTTCAGTAAAAGAACAAGTAAACGATATTCTTAATGAACTTTTAAAACAATCTATTTTCTTAAATGAATTTAGAAATTTAGGAGAGTATTATACACATGAAAAAGTTCTTATTGAAAAATGTTTCGATTTATTCTCAACATTCTTTGATTATGATGTTGCTGGATTATTTTTTAATATTCCTGATAAAAGCAGTAAAAAAACGGTATGTCTTGATTTAAAGAATAAATCCGCATCTCAATTTGTAATTGAAAAAATCAAACGAGATTTTTTTGCAGAAATGATAAAAGTCGAAAATTTTGATACAAATTTGACTGAATATGACATGATAAACAATAATTCCGATAGTAACGATAAAATAATTTCGCCAAATGCATTTAAAGCTGTACATATAATACCTTTCGTATTTGAAGGGAAACTTTTAGGCGGGGCCGGATTTTACTCTAAAAACGAAGTTGAATATGAAGAATTTGGATTATATGAATCATTTAAAACCGAGCTTTTAGCTTTAATGAAAATGAAATATTTATATTCCGAAGTTGAAATACTATCAATAACTGACGGTTTGACAGGACTTTACAACCGCAGACACTTTGAAAATAATATTGAGCGAGAATTTTTACGTGCAAAACGATATAAAAATGATTTGAGTATAGCTATTTTGGATATAGATTTCTTTAAGTCCGTAAATGATAATTACGGCCACCAATATGGTGATTATGTTCTTAAAGAAGTTTCCGGTTTGATGCGCACATCGTTCAGAAGAACAGATATGTTGTACAGATATGGCGGAGAAGAACTTGTTATAATCATGCCTGAAACATCCTTAGAAAATGCGGCTATTCCTGCTGAAAGACTAAGAGAAAAAATAGAAGAACATGAATTTGTATATGACGGAATAAAAATTAATTTAACCGTAAGTATAGGTATTTCAACAATGAATAATGAATTTGAAAATCAAAAAGAAATCGTTGAAACAGCTGATAGAGCGCTGTACAGCGCTAAACAATCGGGAAGAAATAAGGTTGTAATTTTTAATGAACAGCTTGACACTATTAAATAATAACCAAGATATACAGCAAAATATTATATTTAAAACCGGCAAAAACCATTATGCTCTGCCGCTTTTGAATGTGTTAGAAATAATGGAACTGCCTCACTTAGAGGCTCCGCAAAACAATAATTCTAACATTATAGGACTTTTAAATTTCAACAATATTTTAACAAGTATTATTGATATAAGGTTAATTTTTCACGAAGAAATTACGCAATATACAACAAATAACAAAGTTATTATGGCAAAAACCGATGAAACAATTTTCGGAATTATTGTTGACGAAATAGAAAATATTTCCGAACTTTCTAATACTAAAATCGAAAATTTTTCTGTTAAAAACGAAAAATCTATTATAGAAAGTACATACGTAAATGATAACGAAACCATTTATCTGCTTAATATTTATACTTTAGAAAATATAGTAAAAATTTCCGATAATACTAATGAAATAAAAACATCAAATATGTTTCCGAATGATGAAACATCTTTAGAAATATTCCATAAAAGAGCCATTAATCTGTTTGAAAGATTTAATAACATACAATTAAACAACGTATTTACGGAAAATAAATTTGTAACTTTTTTACTTGATAAAACGACTTACTGTATGAAACTTGAATATGCAAAAGAGTTTATACACGGAATAAATATTACGCCTCTGCCTTGCGCACCGGATTATTTGGAAGGTTTAATGCTGGTAAAAGGTGATTTTGTAACAATACTAAATTTAAAAAAGTTTTTAAATTATCACAAAACCGATTATTCTCAAAAATCAAAAGTTATTATTATTAATTCGGAAAATTATAAATTAGGGTTATTAGTTGACGATATATACGAAATATTAAATATTCCGGAAGAAAATATTCAAATCAACGAAACAAATTCTGACAACAATTTCTTGTCAGAAGAATTTATAGATAACAGAACTGTAAAACCAATTTTGGATATAGAAAAACTATTACGTGATAGCCGTCTATATATTGATGAAAATTAGTATTTAAGTTATTCGTTTAATTGTTGTATACTGCCTTGTTCTCTTTCCATACTGTTATTAGCTTTACCGACAGTAGTGTTAACTTTACCTACAAAACTTGTAACTTGGTCAAATACAAAATAGCAACCAAGTGCTATAAGGATAATAATAGCCCATTTTTGCATAACATATATCTCCTCTTTTAATCATACCTATAGAAACATTATAACGTATTTTTTTTTCACTTTCAAGCTCTTGACTTAAACATAAAAAGCATTAAATTATATACATGGAAAAACTTAGAATATTTTTAAATAAAATATATAATTATGATGGCTTCAACTTTGTTGAAAAAACAGATGAGGGAACATATATATTTTATCCTGCACCGTTTGCTAAAGGATATGAAGTTAAATCTTTGGATGAATTAAATCCTATTATAATTTATTGTCGTATGAGTGCCGTTTTTAGCGTTTTTCTTATAATGACGTTATTTATTATTTTAATAATTTTTATGCATCAGATTTTTAACATGGACGTATTTTTTACTTTAACCATACTTACTACATGCCTTACAGCCTGTATGGTAAGTGGATTTTTTATGTGGTATTTAAGAAAAATTAAACGAGTAAAACCTAAAAATAAAATTAGTACCAAAGTTAAAATTATAAACATTTGTTTTATATTAGCATATATCTTAATGTTTTTGTTTTTTGTATATAGCTGTCCTTGTCTTTTTTATGGACATCATTTAGAAAATCAAGAATGGCAAAAAGCTTTAAATACAATCAATTTTTTTATTAAAATACAACCTAAAAACGATAATTTGTATGAAAACAGGGCGCTTGCAAAATATAATCTGAATGACATAGATGGCGCAATAAAAGATTGTGATAAGGCAATAGAATTAAATCCTAAAAATGCGTGGAGTTTATCAGGTAAAGCATACTTTTTATTCGTTAAAAATAAAAAAATAACACCTGAAATAAAATCTTTAATTGATAAATCAATACAGGCGGATAAATATCCGATAGGCTATTCAGACAGAGGAAAAATTCACTATCTTTTGGGTGAAAGTGATGAAGCAATCAAAGATTTTGAACAGGCATATTTAAAATCAGGCAATGAGTATTTTAATTATTTTGCGGCAATTGCACAGGAGCAAAAAGGCGATTACTGCAAAGCATTTGCGTATTATAATACCGTTCCGCAAAACAAAAAGTTTCATATTTCAGAATTACCAATGAAAAAAGAATATGCAAAATTTATGTGCAAAGAGTAAATTAAAATAAATCTTTTATATTAATTTCAAGGGCTTTTGCAATTTTATATAATTTAGAAATTTTAAAATCATTTTCAGCTCTTTCTATCATTCCCATATAAGAACCAGAAAAATCACATTTAAACGCAACTTCTTCTCGAGAAAGATTTTTGCTTTCTCTTATTTCTTTTATTTTCTGTCCAAGTTGTTTTCTAAATTCATTTACCACATTAATATTTTGAACTTACAAGCCCCACTTGTCCACAAGTGGGGCTTGTGATATTATACAAATAAGAAAGGACAAAAATGACAAAACTATTTAAAAAGACTATCCTGATTGATTTAGACGGTGTGCTTAATGAATATAAAGGTAATTTTGATAAAAATTATATTCCAACCATCAAAGATGGAGCAAAAAGCTTTATAAAAAAATTATCAGAAAATTTTGATATAAAATTATTCACAACTAGAAACAAAATACTCGCATCAAAATGGTTAGTAGAAAACGATTTAGATAGTTTTATTACTGATGTTACAGATAAAAAAGATTTGTGTTGGTTATTTATTGATGATAGATGCATAAATTTTGATGGCAATTACGAAAATTTATATCAACAAATAGAAAATTTTAAACCTTGGTATAAATGATATACTAAAGTATTTCAGAGCCTAATATTGCAACATTGAAAATACTTTGCAGCCCTCTTGCTGTTCGAGCTTTTCTCGTCCGCCAAGTCCGTTTAATTCAATCCAAAAAGCAATTCCAACAACATTAGCTTTAGCCTGATGAATTAATTTACAAGCAGCGCAAGCAGTTCCACCTGTTGCAAGTAAATCATCCACAATCAAAACATTAGAACCTTCTTCAACAGCATCTTTATGCATTTCAATCATGTCTGTGCCATATTCAAGTTCATAAGTTTGTTGATAAGTTTCAGCAGGTAATTTGTGAGGTTTTCTGATAGGTATAAAACCCACGTTTAATTTATAAGCCAACGGCATGCCAACAATAAAACCACGAGATTCCATACCTGCAACGTAATCAATTTTTTGATTTTTATAATGTTCATAAAGAAAATCAATCATTTTTTTCATAGTTTCAGCATCTTTCAGAGCTGTTGTGATGTCTCTGAATAAAATACCTTCTTTTGGAAAATCTTGTATTGATCTTATTTTTTCTCTAATGTCAGTAACCACTTTTCTACCCCTTTAACTAAACTTTTGTCATTTCTTTTTCTGCTTCTAACACAAGTCCATGTGTTGTCTTGCCCCAATCCATATCTTTTGGTTTAAATAAAATTTTAAGCGCAATATAAAATGCAACCGGAAACCATATTACCAAAATGTATGCAGCTGTTTCAACGGATTGTTTAAGAGCTTGCCAACGACTCATTTTATTATATGTTCTTAAACTGTATCTTATTGCAAGACAGAAACAAATTCCTATTGCAATTCCGGCAATTATTGATGAATAAAAGCCGTTTAACGGCATTTTACCTACGGCGTATTTATATACCCTTAAAAGCAGTTCAACAATAAACCAAAATGGCAAAACAAACTCTAATAAATAAGCCGTCATGTCTAAACTTGCTCTTAATGACATTTTTTCAGAATTTAAAACTTCTCCAAAATGTTCCAAATATCGTCTTACACTACCCTCAAACCAACGTCTGCGTTGTCTGTATAAAGGCTTTAAATAAATAATAGCTTCTTCTCTGACAATTGCCTCAGGACAAAAACGTACGTCCCATCCTTTTATATGCAATTGAGTTGACATATCTAAATCATCTGTAATTGTGTAATTATTCCAACCGCCAATATCTTTGAGAGCTTCAACTTTTATCAATTCCCCATTACCACGCAATTCAACAGCACCTTTAACTGCATCTCTGCCGATTTGAAAGTGTGTATCAAGTGTCATTTCATTATCCTGACATCTTGTCAAAAAATTACTTTCACGATTTGAAATTACTTTTCTTGCCTGAACAGCTCCAACATCTTCAGGCTCAAGATTTGGAACAAGTTTTGTCAAAAAATCTTCATCTACACGTGCATCCGCATCAAATACCAATACTGCTTCACCATGAGCAAATTGCATTGCATCATTCAATACGGCAGATTTACCCGGAAAAGCATCTTTTTCTCTTATAAATGCCTTTACATTACCATGTTTGCTTTCCAATTCTTTTAGAACTTCAGCTGTATTATCTTCACTTCTGTCATCAATAACAATCACTTCGTATTTTGGATAATCAATTTTTAAAATATTTTCGACTGTATCAGCTATAACACAGGCTTCATTATGCGCAGGAATCATAACAGTAATAAATGGCTTGTATTCGTTGTTAATAACTTGTGGATTTTTTTTGAGTTTACGTTTTCTATGCTTATCTGCAAGCACCATGTACACTGAGTATACGACCATGATTGATATTATCAGGGCAAGTCCCCAAATAGTATTAAAATGGTACTGATATATGTATAAACATACCGTCAATCCCGTTAATATTATGAATAATACCAATCTATCTTTCATGTTTTTTCATTTATCCCCTGAGGCGAAAAATCCCATTACTTGATAATTATATCAAAAACAATACTTAAATACATGCCCAAACACCTATTTTTACTTTTTATTTAGAAATGTTAAATTAATTGAACAGGTAAAAATTGCAGTTATAACTGAGCTTTAGGTATTTGTAAATAAAATTTCATTAAACTTTCTTAATATTATTGCATTTTAGAAAATGCTTGCATATAATGTGAGAGTACACTTAATAAACGAAAGGAAATAAAGATGAACAAAGAAGAATTAGTACAAGAAGTTGCAAAAAAATCAAAAGTTACTCAAAAAGATGTTAACGAAGTTTTAACAATCTTAGTTGATACAATTGAAAAAACAGTTGCTAAAGGCAAAAAAGTAACTTTAGTTGGCTTTGGTACTTTCGAACCACGCAAACGTGCTGCTAGAAACGGTAGAAACCCTCAAACAGGTAAAGAAATTAAAATCCCTGCTAAAACAGTTCCTACATTCTCAGCTGGTAAAAAATTCAAAGCTGCAGTTCTTGGCAAATAGTCTATAAACTGTTTAGAATTTTTGAGGACGTATTTTAAATACGTCCTCATTTTTTATTTTTATAATAAACTTAACTTATGGAAGAAAATTTAGAAATAAAATTTGCACATATATATCCGAAATTATTAAATCTATATGGCGATATAGGTAATGTTTTAACCTTAAAAAATCGTTGTGAATGGCGAGGAATTAAATTTATTTTTGAAGAGATTAATCTTGGTGATGATTTTACTGAGCATGACATGTATTTTATCGGCGGGGGACAAGATAGACAACAAGTTGATGTTGCTAAAGAAATTCAAAAATATAAATCGTTTTTAACCGATGAACGTGATAGAAATGCTGTATTTTTATCAATTTGCGGAGGCTACCAATTATTAGGACATTACTATAAAGCACAAGACGGTTCCGAATTAAAAGGTATAGATTTACTTGATGCATATACACTTGCAGGGAACAAACGATTTATAGGTAATGTTACAACTCAAATTGACTTCCTTAATCCCAATACGCTTGTTGGTTTTGAAAATCACAGCGGACTTACTTATTTAGAGGGTGAAACTAAACCGATTTCGACAGTTATTGTTGGTCATGGAAATAACGGCGAGGATAAAACAGAAGGTGCAAGGTATAAAAATGTTTTCGGAACATATTTACACGGTTCATTTTTACCTAAAAATCCTCATTTCGCAGATTATTTAATTGAATTAGCTCTTGAAAAGCGCTACGGCAGAAAAATTAAACTACAACAGCTTAATGATGAAATTGAACTTCAAACACATAATGTTTTAGTTAATAAACCTTATTAAATATGGTATTCTGCTTTAAATTATGCTAAAATCATTCTATGAACAGAAAAAGAATATTAACAATATCCGTAACCCTAATATTTTTAATATTTTTAGTATATATCTTTCGAGATATAAGCGCTAAAGAATTTATCGGCGCATTTAAGATGTTCAGTTTTAAATACTTATTTTGGATTGTAGTATTGTATTATTTAACGATGTATATACGTGGTATACGTTGGAAAGCATTGTTAATGGACAACCCTAAATATTCCAATTGGCATTTGGGTGCAGTTTTTATTGTAGGCAGCATGCTTAACAGTTTTTTACCGGCAAGAGCGGGAGATGTGTATAGAGCTTACTATCTTGGCGATAATAAAAACGAAAAAAAAATGAAAGTTTTTGGCTCAATTATTCTCGAAAGAACTCTTGACGGAATAAGCGTATTTTTTATTCTGTTATTTGCCGTTTTGGTTTATTGCAGAAACAATCCTGTAATCCTAAGTGCAATATACTTTTTTGGATGTGTTTTTATAGGAAGCATGATTGCATTTTATCTTATTTTTAAATTCAATAAAATTGATTTCGTTTGCGGAAAAATTGAATTATTTTTGAATAAAATAAAACTTGGGAAATTATGCGTTATTATTCAAAGCGCTAATAAGCATGCCAATTCATTTATGGAAGGTTTTGAAGTCTTAAACAGCATTAAACTTTCCGTAAAATCGGTTGTTACAAGTGCTTTAATATGGGGAATAGAATGTTATGTGGCATATTTAATAATTTCAAGTTTTAATTTGTCGCTGCCGTTTTCGGCATCATTGTTCGTAATAAGTTTAATCTCATTTTCGGCAATGTTACCGTCAACATCAATATTTTTCGGGCCATATCAAGCAGCTTACTTAATAGCTCTGGGTATTTACGGAGTAAATAAATCTGAAATTCTTGCAATTTCGCTGGTACATCCCGTAATTTTGATAGTTTTACTTACCGTTGTTGGTATATACTATTTATATAAATTTAATTTTTCACTAGATAACATAAAGGAAGAACAAAATGTTTAAAAAAGCGTTTACTTTAGCGGAAGTTTTAATCGTAATAGCAATAATTGGTACTGTTGCCGCAATAACCGTACCAAATTTATCAGATTCGTATAAAGAAGATAATACGGTTGTTAAATTACAAAAATTTCAAAATGAGCTGCAAAGTGCTCAAAAACAAGCTATAGCAAAATATGGTGATCCTAATTTTTGGAATAGTAACAGCGCACTTGAATGTAATCAAAGATATTTGGAATTTTTAGAAAATACACAATCAGGTGTTACTTTCCCTGATACAACTATAAACAGTACTTCTAATATAACCAAAGCGGAATTAAAAGACGGTTCTATTATTGGAATAGTACATGGTAGTAATATTTGCAATAATGGTAATGGCGATGTATACATAGCAACAGACGGCAAAAATAGTTCTGTGAAAGGCAAAAATATTTTTAAATTTACTTTAAACTTATCGCAAGGAACGGTTATCCCTGCAGGCAGAGGGGCAGACAGAGCTGGTAATAATAATATTTCTCTTTCTGATAATATCATGGGTACAAATTGGGCTATTACAAACGGTAATCTTGATTATCTAAAATGTGCAGCATCTTTAAACTGGGAAACAAAAACAAGCTGTGATTAGTCTTTATTGATTATTCTAAGCATATTTTCAACACAAACTTTTGCAGACAGATTTTTTGAAACAAAATCAAAACATCTGTCTGTTACGTATTTATAAGCTTTTTCATTATCTAAATAATATTTGATTTTTTCTGCCAAATCTTGATTATCAACGTAGAAAGGCAAATTACCTTTATACATATTAATTTCTTCTCTAAAATCGCTTATAACTAGAGTTTTGCATGCCAAAGCCTGAACTGTTCTGTGATTTAGTGATGAAACACCTTGAGAATTTACTGTATATATAAGCTTGGACTTATTAATTTCTTTTGCCATATCTGATTCATTATCAATAAATCCCCTATAGGCTTTTTTCAAAAGTTCTTTATCATCAGTTCTTGAAAGAGCATCAAGATAGTGTCTTTCTATAGCAAACCAAGCAAAATTCAACTCAGGAAATGATTTCATCAAATCTATAGTCATTTCAAGTCTGCAATCCGTATCCAAGCGCCCTGCAAACATAACATCATATTCTTTTTCCAAACCTAAATCTTTATAAATATCTGTATTTACAAACATTGGCATATAATATAAATTTTTCAATTTTGTTTGTTCTGTAAGAATTTTATCCCAATAGAAAGTATAATTATCATTTTCATTTAAGTATGGCAAATATTTATTAAAATCTTCGCCAACCCCTGAAGCTTTACTTTCTATAACATCTGCAAAATAACAAATACAAGGCATTTTTAAGTTATTATCTACTTTTAATTTTAAAGGCGAAAAATCGTAACCTATAATATAATCGTAATCTTTACTTACTTCAAAATTTGTTTGTTTCAATTCATCAAAATAGTCCGCTTCAAAACCGTTTTGAATAAATCCATCAGCGAAACTGCTTACAATTAATCTTCCCGCTATGCTATGAGGTATTATCGCTAAAATATTCATACCATTATTAAATCATAAAAACTTTAAGTTTTGGACAATTTTATGTATAATATATGTATGGATAACAAAACACAGGTAATAGTAGTTGGCGGCGGGCCTGCAGGAGTTTCTGCAGCAGTTACCGTTGCAAGAGCCGGCAAAGAAGTTATTTTAATTGAACGTGGAAATTTTTGCGGAAGCAAAAATGTTTTTGGCGGAGCGGTTTATACGAAACCAATAAAAGAAATTTTTCCTGATTTTGAACAATCCGCACCACTTGAACGTAACAACATAAAACATAAATACATGCTTTTAACAGAGAATGAAGATACTACAATTTCTCACTGTTCTGTAGATGAAAATTCTAACAGTTATACAGTAATAAGAGCAAAATTTGACCGTTGGATGGCGGAACAAGCTAAAAAAGAGGGTGTAACCCTTGTAACACAAACATTGGTTAAAGATTTGATTATAGAAAACAGTAAAATTATTGGTGTTAAAACAGAATTAGAAGATTATTATGCTGATATAGTTATTCTTGCAGATGGAGTTAATTCATTACTTGCACGTCAAGCGGGTTTAAGAAAAGATTTTGAACAATCAGACGTGGCACTTGGCGTAAAAGAAGTTATTAAAATTAATAATGAAAAAATAAATGAAAGATTTAACCTAAAAGAGAATGAGGGTTGTATAACAGAGATTATAGGTTACCCAATGAATGGCATGCTCGGGCTTGGATATATGTATACAAACCAAAATGCTATAACAATAGGTTTAGGTATTGCATTGGATGAATTGACAGAAAAACAATTAAAACCTTACGAATTATTGGATAAACTTAAAGAACATCCGTCAATTGTACCTCTAATTAAAGATGGTGAATTACTTGAATATTCCGCACACTTAATTCCTGAGGGCGGTTATAATAAAATTCCTAAATTATACGGAAACGGAGTTTTAGTTGTAGGTGATGCAGCAATGCTTGTAAACAATTTGCATTGGGAAGGTACAAATCTTGCAATGATTAGCGGTAAATTTGCCGGCGAAACTGCCGTTGAAGCAATAGACAAACAAGATTTTTCAGAAAATACTTTAAAAATTTACAAGGCAAAACTTGATAATTCATTTATAATAAAAGATTTAAAAAGCTATAAAAATCTTATGCCTGTAATGCATAAAAGACGTCATTCTTTCACAGATTACTATATAAGAAAAATAAATGCCTTTTTTGAAATGTTTACCTCTGTTGACGGCATTGTTAAAAGAGATAAGTTTAAAAATTTTATAAAAACAATTTTTACAGATAGGAATATATTAGAATTGATTAAAGACGGATTTGCAGGGATTAAGTTACTTTGGGAGATTTTAAAATGAGTTTAAGTGATAAATTGTTCAAAGTAAAATATGTGAGTGATAATATTTCACACTTGACACCGGATATAGAAAAATGTAAAAATTGTAGTATAAAAACTTGTACATTTGTATGTCCCGCTCAAGTATGGGAATGGGATGAAGAAAAACAAGAAATGACAGTTAATTATGAAAATTGCCTTGAGTGCGGAGCTTGCAGAATAGCTTGCAAAAGCAAAAGTATAAAATGGGAGTATCCAAAAGGCAATAAAGGTGTAACATATAAACAAGGTTAATATAAGGAGGCATTATGGAAGACACTATGAAAGAAGAATATTCAAATCAACGACGTCGCTGGTATGATAAAGATCCTGTTTTATCTCAAGCTATGAGTACATTAGAACATTCTGATGATGAAACTCAAATCAGAATAGCTTTAAACTTAATTAAAATTATCATTGAACATAACATTGAAAATGACAAATATGAATCAGTTGAAGATGTTATCTCAGCGGTTCAATCAGGTCAAAGCGACTCTAGAAATGGTCGTTGGTACGATATTGACGGAACATTAAAAACAGCAATGACAATGTTACAAAATTGTCCTGAAGCTACTCAAAGCATTATTGCTAAAGAGATGGCTAAAATGGTTATTAATAAGATAAAAGAAGATGACGAAGGTTTAGAATAATATAAAAAACGAGAGGTTTTAACCTCTCGTTTTTTATAACATCTTTGAGCGTAGCAGTATATAATACCGTTTTGAACCATAATATATTGTCATCGAAATAAAATCATTATCTAAATCTTCCAATTCCAAAAATGTATTCGGGGCTTTTTTACGTTTTGCTGAATTAAAATGTCCTACCATATTAATAAAACCTAAATGAATTTTTTGTGATGGTGTTAATTTTTCCTTTGGTAAATTTTCCTCGTAAAATGTTTGAGGTACTATTTCATCTTTATAGCAAGGAATAGTCGCTTTTACAACACCATTTTCCTTAAATAAAACATACCATTTACCTTCATGTTCTCGAGGAGTTAACAGATAATATCCCGGTTCAATTTTTTGCTTTTTAAAATAAACTTCTTGATTAAGTCTTAATAAAGGATACGGAGCCCAAGCATAATTCTGTATATCAAAATATTGGTCAGGATCTATACCATGAACATACTTAAAGGTTGGATCTTCCAATCCGTTATAAATACGTGCATAATCTATATCCGCATTTGCAGAATTTATTGCAAAGAATAAAATGGTAAAAAATAATAATAGTTTTTTCATAACACCATTTTAATAATTTTTTCACGTAAGGCAATCAGTTGATTATATTATTTTCTGACTTTATTTTCTTCGCCTTTTATAAGCCGTTTTATATTTTCCCTATGTAAATAAATAATGTAAATTGCTCCTGCAAGGCAGTACAAAACGTACGTATAAGGCATGTGAAAACTAAACATTAAAATCGGAGCAAGAATAACAGCAACAATTGAACCAACAGATACATAATTTGTAATGTAAGTAATCGCACCCCAAACAACCGCTACAATCAAACCAACCTGCCAATTTAATGCAATTATAGTGCCAACACCTGTAGCGACAGACTTTCCACCCTTAAAGCCTAAAAATAAAGACTTGCTATGACCTATAATAACGGCTATAGATGCGATTATGGCGGGTAAACCTATCTCAGCCCTAAAGGTTGCAAACTTTGCAGCTAAAAGAACAGGTACAATACCTTTTAGCGCATCTAAAATCATAACAAGAAAGAAATACTTTGTACCCAATACTCTTTTTACATTTGTCGCTCCGGTTGAACCTGAACCAATTTCACGTATATCTTTACCTGTTTTAGCCTTGACCAAAACAAAACCCGTAGGTATAGAACCTATTAAGTATGCAATAATAAATACTATACCCATCATATATATCCAAGCTAAAAAATCTATTGTAAGACCATAAAACGTCAACTTAAACTCTCCTTTTTTGTAAATTATACAATATTATTTCAATATAATCAAATAATTTATATCTTGTTTTGAATCAATATTTTTTGGTTGTTTTTTCCAAAGTTTAAAATGAATGGATGCTGGATATTTCATTACTGTAAAGTTTAACTCTTTTTGAAATGGCGAACCATTATTACATCCGCCTTTTACACCGCAAGCCATACCTAAATGAAGAAAATCTTTAAAAAAATGAATATTTGTTGAAATATTTATATCGGGTTGCAAAAATACCAAATTTTCAATTTTATCGGCATAAGCATAAGGATAACCTAAATCTTTAGCATTAAGACCTTTTAATAAAAAATCTTTACCTAAATCACCCTTGTACTCAGAAACTTCAAAAACAACTTTTATAGTATTGTCATCTTTTGAATAATTTATTTTTACAGGCATAAGATAATCTACAACAGAACATTGATTTTTGGGCTTTTCATCAAAACTAACTCTGTCAAGCCCTATAAGCATTGTAGGATTATTAATATATCTGCTTTCTTCGGATAATCCTTTATGGGCATTCAACCCTTTACCATAGCATGTTAAAGCCTCAATCCCAAGCCAAGGCTTTTTGTCGGCAATTTGCCCAAAAACATCTTCCGACGGAACATATTTTCTGTTTTTAAAAATAGTCTTTTCAACAAATGATTTTCTTAATTTATAAATTTCGTCTTTGGTTTTGTAATTTAATTCGCTCATCGGATTAATAGGTACACTACCGGTTATCAAGTATTCATCTTCATTTTTTCGATTTAATTCAAAATCAAAAGGATTTTCAGATTCTTCTTTCTTAAATTCATTTTCGGGGTAATCAAATTTAATATTTATATCGTCAATTTCACCATTTTCTTGCGAAAATTCTTCTTGCCAAGGTTTTTGAGAAGACAATTTTAATACAGATTTGTCATTAAAATTAAACAAATCAGGTTTAACAATAGCATATATAATTCCTGAAACAACAAGAACAATTATTATAAGAAATTTTTTGAATTGATTTTCAGGATTATCATTCATGGTTTACGCAATATCCCAACGTCCGCAAGTTCCGCCCCAACGAGCAATAATATTACCTTGAATGTCTTTTATATTTTCGTAATGAGGATGATTATGCTCATCAATACCTTCAACAATTGTAATAACTTCACATTGATTTGAGCAGCCGTTACAATCACAGGTAATAGATGCAAAATGCATATCACCGACTTCCCAACCTCTGAAAGTTGTTTCCTTATTGGTATATTGATGATTTTCCATTGCTAATAATGCAGCCCCTATTGCACCCATGGTTTGATGGTGGTCAGGTACAACTATTGATGTTCCTAAAGTTTCTTCAAAAGCTTTAACCATACCTTTATTTGTAGCAACACCACCTTGGAAAGAAATAGTAGGTAATAAATCTTTTCCTAAAGCAAGATTTGCAAGATAATTTCTAACCAATGCCTGGCATAGACCATACAATAAATCTTCAACAGGATAACCTAATTGTTGCTTGTGGATTAAATCACTTTCTGCAAAAACACCACAACGACCAGCAATACGAGCAGGATTTGTAGATTGAAGTGCAGTATCACCAAATTCCTCAATAGGAACATTCAAACGTTGAGCTTGGTGATCCAAAAAACTACCCGTACCTGCAGCACAAACAGTATTCATTGCAAAATCCGTTACAATACCATCCCTCAAAATAATAATTTTACTATCTTGTCCGCCAATTTCAAGAATGGTTTGAACTCCAGGAATGTTAATACTTGCCGCAACAGCATGAGCTGTAATTTCGTTTTTAACTATATCTGCACCAACTAATGCACCTGCAAGATTACGTCCGCTGCCTGTTGTACCAACACCTTTAACATCATACTCTTGAGTTGCTTGACTCTTTAATTGATTTAAACCGTTTTGAACGGCAACAACCGGTTTACCCGCAGTTCTTAGCATATAGCTGTCAACGTATTTACCATTTTCGTCAACAAGAGCTAATTTTGTTGTTACTGAACCTACATCTATACCTAAATATGTTGTTAATGCCATTTTAAAATCCTTTTCTTCAGTTACCTGAATTTTATCACAAACAATTGTAAATAATTGTAAAGATAAATATGCGAAAAAACTAAAGAAAACATGTAAAAGTACCGTAAACACATATATAGTTAGTAGTGTTATGAAAAATAGGAAAGGATATGCGTATGGTACAAGGTTTAAATTGGAATAATTATTCACCGGCACAAATTGTAGAAATGAAAAATAATGGTATTGATGTACCTGAAAAAGTCTACAAAGAAGCTGAAGCAGCATTATCAGAACAAGATGCTAAAGAAGTTACGGCAGAACATGGCGATGCTTCTAAATTAAATTATTCAATTGTTGATAGTGCATCAGATAAAAATGAAGCAAAAGAAATGCGTGAACAATTAGAAGCTGAAGGAATGAAACTTAAAGATATGGTTAAAATGTTCACAGACCAAAGTAATACAGCAAGTACAACATTAATTGAATCGATGAAACAAATTGATGAATACGTATCTTACATTGAAGTTGAAGAACAACAAGCTCAAGAATTAAGCGATGCAGCTGAAGATGCCGAACAAGTAATTGTCCAAATAGCAGCCGATACAGAAGAAAAAGTTGATGCAAAAGCTGATGAATTGGCATTCTTAAATGAAGAAATTGAGGCTGGTACAGCAACAGAAGACGATATAGCAAAAGCAGAAGATTTAAGTACAGAAATAAAAGAAACTTCAGAAGATGGTGCTTCAAAAATAGCTGATAAATCATCAGATGCGGCTGAAATCTCATCTCAAGTAGCTGCTGTTGATTCAAATTTAAAAGAAGTTGCTCAAAATATCGGTAAAGCATATAACAAAGCTATTGACGGTCAAGAACTTGCAACTGAAACTATGGATATGAGCAACAAATTAATGAAAAAAGGTAAAACAATTCAAACAATAGCAATGGCTATAGGCGGCGTAGCAGGTGGTGTCGGCGGAGCTTTCGCAGGCAGAGCAGCAGGCGGTGCTATTGCTGACAGCATTAATGACAAAAAATTCAATCAATTCTTACAACAAAATGGTTTAACTGCAACTCACACATATGAATCTGAAATAGCAAGTTCAGTCCAAGAAGCTGGATATGGCAGTAGTATTGCATATGAAAATGGTAGAGGTGAAATATTTACAAAAGATGAAATAAATAAAGAAATTAATGCAGAAAAAAGATCTAAGAATTGGGATATCGGCGGTACTATCGGTGGTGCTGCATTAGGCGGCGGTATTGGTATCGCAGTAGGCTCATTATTTGGCAGAAGTAAAATTGAAGCAGCTCAAAACGGTATAAATGCTGCAGCTAAATTAACAGCTGTATCAACTCAAACAAAAGCAATTGCAGAGAAAGTTGCAGAACAAAATGATATTAGTATAAAAACAGCCGGTGCTGCTGATGATACAGCAGCTGAAGCAACAACATTAGCTGATGCAGTTAAAGATAAATTAGAAGGTAATGGCGCTCCTCAAATTGCTAAACCTCAAGATACTACTGCAGCTCCATCAACTGAACCAACAGCAGAAGATGAAGATCCAAATAAACCTAAAAAAGAAATCGTTTAATTTAAAATAAACAACAAAAAACCAAGTGCTTTGCACTTGGTTTTTTGTTGTTTAGAAGATAATTATTTATTTTACAACGATATTAACTAGTTTTTTCGGAACAACAATAACTTTAATTATTGTTTTACCAGTTGTTGCCTCTTTTGCTTTTGGACTTTCAAGGGCAATTTTCTTTAATTCTTCTTGGTCTAAGCTTTCATCAACTTCTATTTTATCTCTTACCTTGCCGTTTATTTGTACAACAAGAGTTATTGAACTTGATTTTGCTAGATTTTCATCAAATTCGCACCATTTTTCATCGTGAATTGACGTTTTTGCACCTAAAGAAGTCCAGATTTCCTCACACATGTGAACTGCAACAGGCGACATTAATTTTATTAATGTAATTACTGCAAAACTGAACACATTTTTGTCTTCATCAGTCCATTGAGCTTTATTTGTCCAGTCTGAAATGTAATTCGCAAGTTCTCTGTACTTTGAAATTACGGTATTAAACTGAAAATCGTTAGAGATATCATTTGTAATACCTTTTATCGAAATATGAGCCATACGAATTAAATCATCATTTGCTTTTGTGCGTGTTTCTGGCACAACATAATCAAGAGAAATTTTATCCTGATTAGATGATATCATTCTCCAAACTCTGTTTAAGAATTTGTAGCATCCTTCAACACCTGCATCAGACCAGTCAAAATCACGAGCTGGAGGTGAATCTGAAAGAATAAATAATCTTGCTGTGTCAGCACCATAGTTTTCAAAAATTTCATCTGGATCAACGGTATTACCTTTTGATTTAGACATTTTAGAGCCATCTTTCAAAACCATACCTTGAGTTAACAAGTTTTTAAAAGGTTCGTCAAAACCAACCAAACCTAAATCATACAACGCTTTTGTGAAAAATCTTGAATAAAGTAAGTGTAAAATGGCATGTTCAATACCGCCGACATACTGATCAACAGGTAGCCATTTATCTGCTAAATCTTTATCAAAACATTTTTCTGAAT
>Ga0256405_10006067_pt1 | contig 19847 bp, 23 predicted proteins | sample RumenRJG_02DNA_FD_189096 | JGI IMG/M metagenome (GOLD analysis project Ga0256405, IMG submission 189096) | Bovine rumen microbial communities from Lethbridge, Alberta, Canada - RJG_02 | ecosystem: Host-associated > Mammals > Digestive system > Stomach > Rumen | place: Canada: Alberta... | reverse complement strand
CCGCATAAGCATCCAAACGTCCAGCTGCCACATAGCATAAAGCAATAGCTGCAGAACCAATCATTCGTATGCTTCCCACATTGCCATAGAAATGATTGATAAGACGAGTAATGACAGGCTTATAGGCATCACTATTGTATGGCAATTGCAAGCACAAAAGGGCATCATTGATTTCACTCTTTCCTACATGAATAGGTTGTCCGTTAACCCATGCGCCTCCTCCTTGCCAAGCATAGAAACATTCATCACTGACAATTTCATAGACCACACCAACAACGATCTGCCTACCTTTACAGAGTGCAATGCTGACAGCATAGGGAGCAAAACCATGAATAAAGTTCGTGGTGCCATCCAACGGGTCAACTACCCATACATATTGCTCGTCCGTATGACCTGCAGAGCCTTCTTCTGTGATGAAGCCGGCTTCTGGCAACAATTTCCGCAGGGCCTTGACAATCATCTGCTCAGAACCCTTGTCCACATACGACACATAGTCGTGGGCGTGCTTGCGCTCAACTTTCTCTACCGAAAAGCTCGCGCGTTCCTTTCTTATATAAGCACCCGCCTCGCGTGCCACTTGACACACAAGGCGGGTTATAGTCTCAAGATTCTCCATGAAAATCTTACTTCTTACGTCTTACATCAGACCTCGTTTAGTCTTCCTGATACTCAGGACGCAACTTACGAACGGTCTCGCCAGCGCGCCACATTTCCTGGTTGCGCATAGCCTCGAGCTCCTTCTCCAAACCAGCACGATAGTCGGGCTTAGAGTTGGCATCAATGGTGATCTGAGCCTCGTTACCAGTCTTCACTGAGTAATACAACCACTCCATCACAGGCTTGATGGCATCGTGGAAACGGGGAGCCCAGTCAAGTGCACCACGCTGAGCGGTAGTAGAACAGTTAGCATACATCCAGTCCATACCTTTGGCTCCGAACAACGGACCAAGGCTCTGTGTGAGCTCCTCAACAGTCTCGTTGAAGGCCTCAGAAGGTGTGTGACCATTCTCACGCAGTACTTCGTACTGAGCCAACAACAGACCCTGAATAGCGCCCATCAGTGAACCGCGCTCACCAGTAAGGTCTGAGGTAGCCTCGCGCTGGAAAGTGGTCTCGAACAGATAACCAGCACCGATACCGATACCAAATGCCAAAGTCTTCTCCTTAGCCTTACCAGAAGCATCCTGATATACGGCATAAGAGCAGTTCAGACCGCGACCCTCGCAGAACATCGTGCGGAGAGAGGTACCAGAACCCTTAGGAGCCACCATGATAACGTCAACATCCTTTGGAGGAACAACACCTGTGCGGTCGCTCCAGTTGATAGCGAAACCATGAGAATAATAAAGGGTCTTACCAGGCTTCAGATATTGTTTGATGGTAGGCCACTGCTGCATCTGACCAGCATCAGAGAGCAACATACAGAGGATAGTACCCTTCTCGGCAGCTTCCTCGATAGAGAACAGCGTCTTACCAGGAACCCAACCATCAGCTACAGCCTTGTCATAGGTCTTACCCTGACGCTGACCAACAATAACATTGAAGCCATTGTCGCGCAGATTACAAGCCTGTCCAGGACCCTGAACGCCATAACCGATAACAGCGATTACTTCATCCTTCAATACTTCACGTGCTTTCTCAAGTGAGAACTCTTTGCTGGTGACAACAGTTTCAATTACGCCACCAAAATTCATTTCTGCCATAATTGTATTATGTTTTTAATGTTATACATATCCCTGCAGACCATGCCAGCCCTACTCGTGAGCCGGACGATTGGTGCTCACCATCGTCTTCTTAACGGTCCACTCAGCGATTACACGAAACGCCAACGAGGGGTTAACTTTGAAAATATGCCTGCAAAGGTAATAAATTGGTAGTAAAATACCAAAGATTTGCAACAATTATTTTGTTTTTATCCCTATTTGCTAACATTTATTTCAAATCCGAGTAGAATTTGCAACCTTTCGCATAATACTGCCAAAGCAGTGAGAAACGACGTTGCTCAGGAATAGCCTGTGCCACCCTACTCTTTTGGATAGCCTGACGATCAGCCTCAAAATCCTTCTTCCATTTCTTAAAAGCATGACGCGCCTTGAAGATGGCCTTGAAATCACCAAGGTTGCGCTTCAGAATCAGCATTTCCCAAGCAGCCAGATAATCAAGGAACCAGCGCACACGCATCACATGGCGTAGTTCTGATTCAGGCAAACACTTGTAAAGCATCGTCAGGTTATTGCGGAAATTAAGAAATGTCTTCATCGGATTCGATTTGGGCAAGGTACCTCCACCTACATGATAGATATAGCTTTCAGGCAGACAATAGAGTTTACGACCACGAATACGCAGGCGCCAACACATATCTATTTCCTCGTTATGGGCAAAGAAGCGTCCATCCAGTCCACCCACATCCCAATAATCTTTCGAACGTATCATCAATGCTGCACCAGTAGCCCATAATATCTCCTGCTGATAGTCATATTGCCCATTGTCGCGTTCCACCGTTTCAAAGATACGACCGCGACAAAAAGGATAACCATAACGGTCAAGGAAACCTCCGCACGCTCCAGCATATTCGAAACGGTCGCGGTCAAAAATGGAAAGCAGTTTCGGTTGACAAGCTGCCACCTCTGGATGAACATCCATAAACTCAATCAGCGGGGTGAGCCAATGGTGCGTCACTTCGATATCTGAATTCAACAACAGATAGTACTCAGCATCTATCTGCGACAATGCTTTGTTATATCCTTCAGCAAATCCCCAGTTCTTTTCCAGCACAATGGTTTTGCATTCAGGAAACTCACGCTTTAACATGTCGAGCGAGTTGTCCGTTGAGGCATTATCAGCCACATAGACTACAGCTTCATCGCGCGAGTAATTCAATACGGTTGGAAGATACTGGCTCAGCATCTTTGCTCCGTTCCAGTTCAATATGACAATTGCGAGTTTATCCATTATTCAGCATTGCTTTTAGTGCCGTTTTATCATGATTGAAATCGCCCATGCTGACATTGATCAACTGATTGTCAAATTCCTCACGGGCCTCACTTGGTTTCAGTTCTACGCGGATGTAGTTCTTGGTGAATCCATGCATCGCCTTACCGCGTGGAGCCTTCTCAAACAGTACTTCGGCCTCCTTGCCTATATACTGCTGATAAAAGGCATATGTCTTCTGGTCCGACAATTCCAGCAATCTGCGACTGCGTTCGCGCTTGTCGGCATCGCTCACCACATAAGGAATGCTCAGTGCCGATGTACCTGGACGTTCCGAATAAGGGAACACATGCAGTTGCGTAACATCCAAAGCATCCAAGAACTCATAGGTTTCCTCGAAACACTCAGGAGTCTCTCCTCTGCAACCCACCATCACATCAACCCCGATAAAAGCATCGGGCATCACCTCTTTAATACGATGTATCTTATCAGCAAACAGCTGACGGTCATAATGGCGATGCATCAGTTTCAGTACCGTATCACTCCCACTCTGCAATGGAATATGATAGTGAGGCATAAAGGCACGACTCTTGGCGCAATAGTCTATCAGTTCATCGCTCAGCAAATCGGGTTCCAGACTGCTGATACGATAACGGCTGATACCCTCGACAGCATCCAATGCTTTCACCAGGTCTATAAAACTTTCACCCGTTGTCTTGCCGAAGTCACCAATGTTCACACCCGTCAGCACAATCTCCTTTCCACCCTCACGTGCAGCCTCCTCAGCCTGAGCCACCAAGGAAGCGATACTTGGGTTACGACTGAAACCACGGGCATAGGGAATGGTGCAATAGGTGCAGAAATAGTCGCATCCATCCTGCACCTTCAGGAAATAGCGCGTACGATTACCACGAGAGCAACTGGGCGCAAACGATTTGATATCCTTTGTCTTAACAGAATAATGCTGATGTGTTGTACCCTTGGCCCACTCCTCTGACAGGAACTGCACCAAGTTTGCCTTCTCGTTCGAACCTAACACCAAGTCAACACCATCAATCTTGCTCACCTTCTCTGGTTCCAACTGCGCATAGCATCCTGTCACCACCACAAAGGCATCAGGATTCTCGCGCACCAGACGATGAATAGCCTGGCGACATTTATGATCGGCCACCTCGGTTACCGAACAGGTATTTATCAAACAGATATCTGCGGGTTCACCCTTTTCGGCCGTTCGAACGCCCATCTCCCCTAACATCTTTCCAAATGTAGAGGTCTCTGAGAAGTTCAACTTACATCCCAGCGTGAAATATTTGGCTCGTTTCCCTTGAAATTCTGAAGAAGCTATCATATATATAATAAGGTGTAATCTTATACGGCTACAAAGGTACACAAAAAAACTCATTTTAGCCCATTTTTTGCAAATATTCAGTTTAGTGTAATTTTTCCACGAAATTTAACATTTCGTAATTAGCTGATTTATAGCAACTTGTGAAAAAGTTACAAAATCACCCTAAAAAAAAACAAAAAAAATGATACGTCGTATTGAAAAAATGCCTAACTTTGCAGCGTTTTAATAAACAAATGATTGTTTTACAGATTTAAAAAGCTTAGAAAAAATGAAAAAATTAGTATTTATGTTCGTAGCTGTTGCAGCTATTTCTTTCGCTTCATGTGGTAACAAGACTGCTCAGGCTGAGGCTGTTGATTCAGATTCTATCGCAGTTGTAGACAGCGCTGAGGTTGACACCGTAGCTGCTGACACTGTTGCTGCTGACAGCGTTAAGTAATTAACGAACTCAAACAAAATTGAGAGAATTACCCGCAGGATGTGAATCCTGCGGTTTTTTTGTGTTCTAGAATATCTAGATTGTCTAGAATAGATAGAATAAAAAAATCCCGACTGCCTTTTGAGCAATCGGGATTCACAGTGTATAATAACTATGATTTGCTTTACAGCGGTTATTACTCTTCTACGGTAGCCTCAGCTTCCTCAACCTCAGCTTCAACCTCAGCTACAGGAGTTTCTTCCTTAACAGCTTTAGCCTCAGCCTTAGCAGCCTTCAGCTCTTCAGCGTTCTCAGCAACTACCTTAACAGGAATCTCAACGGTAACCTCTTTGTGGAAGTGTACCAGAGCTACGAAATCACCAACTGTCTTAGCATCCTTCATGGTGATGATCTTGCGATCAACCTCATGACCCAGCTTCTTCAGTTCCTCAGTTACCTGGTTAACACCTACTGAACCATAGAGCTGACCAGTAGCGCTTACCTTAGCGGCAATCTCGAGAGCTACACCATTCAGTGCCTCTGCCTTCTTCTCAGCCTCAGCCTTCAGGGCAGCCAGCTTGTGAGCCTGCTGCTTCAGGTTCTCAGCGAGAATCTTCTTTGCCATAGGACTAGCGATAACACCCTTACCCTGAGGAATCAGGTAGTTACGGCCATAACCAGACTTAACGTTTACGATATCGTTCTTATATCCCAGACCGATAATATCTTCTTTCAGTATAATTTCCATTTCTTGCGTCCTCCTTATTTTACTTCATCATGTCAGTTACGTAAGGCAGCAGAGCGATCTGGCGTGCACGCTTAACAGCCTGAGCCACGCGGCGCTGATACTTCAGAGAGGTACCTGTGATACGACGGGGCAGAATCTTACCCTGCTCGTTCAGGAACTTCTTCAGGAACTCGGGATCTTTGTAATCGATGTACTTGATACCACTCTTCTTGAAGCGGCAGTACTTCTTCTTCTTCGTGTCGATAGAAGGAGCGTTCAAATAACGGATTTCAGTGTCTTGCTGTGCCATAGTTTAAGCCTCCTCTTTTTTACCAAGTTTGTTACGACGCTTCTCAGCATACTCAATAGCATACTTCTCAAGCTTTACTGTCTGGAAACGGATTACCTTCTCGTCACGACGGAAAGCAGTCTCCAAAGTCTTAATCACTGATGGCTCAGCCTTAAACTCTACGAGGCAGTAGAAACCTGTAGATTTCTTCTGGATAGCATAAGCCATCTTCTTCAGTCCCCAGGTCTCTTCATTCACAATCTCTGCACCCTTATCGGTCAGAACCTTCTTGAATTTAGCGACCGTTTCCTTCATCTGATCATCAGACAAAACGGGAGTCAAAATGAAAACGGTTTCGTATTGATTCATACTACTTTTAATTAATAAATAAATGTTATTTTTGCAAAATGCGGGTGCAAAGGTAATAAAAAATTTCGAATTACGAATTATGAATTACGAATTATTTCTTATCTTTGCAGCAAATTTAACGTTTTTATGAAGAAATACACTAAAAACATCGGCTTGATACTCATCGTTTTGGGCACTTTAGCCCTCATTGCCACCCGTTTTTCATATTTTTCCACGCACAACGAGTTGCTCATCATGGGGCTTCTTTGCATCGTGGCCGGCATCTATTTTCACATTCGCAGTATCAAGAGCGACAGTCTTTATTAAAATATGGAGCACATTAAGATATTCACACAACTGATTGCCAGCGAGCTGCATCTTTCCGAGCATGCCGTTGAAAACACGCTGAAGTTGTTGGACGAGGGATGCACCATTCCCTTCATCTCCCGCTATCGCAAGGAGCGCACAGGCGGATTGGACGAGGTGCAGATTACGGCCATCAGCGACCGCAAGGAGCGTTTGGAGGAAATTGCCAAGCGCAAAGACACCATTGTGAAGACCATTACCGAACAGCAGAAGATGACCCCCGAACTGCAGAAGCGTATTGACGACAGCTGGGAAATGACCACCCTCGAAGACATCTATCTGCCCTATAAGCCCAAGCGCCGCACCCGTGCTCAAGTGGCTCGCGAACAAGGTTTGGAACCCCTGGCCACCATGCTCATGATGCAGCGCGAAGCCAACCCCCAGAAGGCCGCTCAGCGTTTTGTTTGCGATGGTTTGGCCGTTGCTGATTGCCTCAAGGGTGCTCAGGATATCATTGCCGAACAAGTGAGCGAAGACGAACGCTCGCGCAATCAGGTTCGTGCTGCTTTTCGCCGTGAAGCCTTCATCGAATCGAAGGTGGTCAAGGCAAAGAAAGACACCGATGAAGCCCAGAAATACAGCGATTATTTTGATTGGGAAGAACCCCTGAAGCGCTGTTCCTCACACCGTCTGCTCGCCATGCTTCGCGGACAGAGTGAAGGCATTCTGCGCGTCAGTCTGACCATCGATGACGACGAGGCCGTTCAGCGCCTGCAGCGCAATTACGTTCGTGGCAACGGCCCCTGCCAACGCTTGGTCGGCGAAGCCGTTGAAGACGGTTACAAGCGATTGCTCCAGCCCTCGATAGAAACCGAGTTTACCAATCTCAGCAAGGAGCGAGCTGACGAAGAAGCCATCCGTGTGTTTGCCGAGAATCTGCGCCAGCTGCTGCTGGGAGCCCCTTTAGGTCAGAAGCGCGTCATGGGTATTGACCCAGGTTTCCGAACGGGTTGCAAGGTGGTGTGTCTCGACGCTCAAGGCAACCTGTTGCACCACGAAGCCATCTTCCCCCACCCTCCTGTCAACCATCGGGCTCAGGCCACCATCCACGTCCAACAGATGCTCAGCGATTACCACATCGAGGCCATTGCCATTGGTAATGGTACTGCCAGTCGTGAAACCAAGGAGTTTGTGGACGATGCGCTGAAGGAGATGAAGCAGACTGAATCAGCGCCTGCCGTTTTCGTGGTCAGCGAAGACGGAGCGTCGGTCTATAGCGCTTCCAAGGTGGCACGCGATGAGTTCCCTGACGAGGATGTCACCGTTCGTGGTGCCGTCAGCATTGGCCGTCGATTGATGGACCCGCTGGCCGAACTCGTCAAGATAGACCCCAAGAGCATTGGCGTGGGCCAGTATCAGCACGATGTCGATCAGACCATGCTCAAGCACTCGCTCGACCAGACCGTTGAGAGTTGTGTCAATCTGGTGGGTGTCAACCTCAATACCGCCTCACAACACCTGCTTACATACGTCAGCGGACTGGGTCCTGTGCTGGCTCAAAACATAGTGGATTATCGCAAGGCCAATGGTGCTTTCACCTCGCGCGCGCAATTAAAAAAGGTTCCGCGCCTGGGACCTGCAGCCTATCAGCAGTGTGCTGGTTTCCTGCGCATCCCCAATGCCAAGAATCCTCTTGACAACAGTGCTGTACATCCTGAAAGCTATGGCGTGGTAGAGCAGATGGCCAAGGATTGTCATTGCACCGTCAGTGACCTCATCAGCCAGCCCGAAAAGCGTGCGCAGATTGACATCCATCGCTATGTTACCAGCGAAATCGGACTCCCCACCCTCACCGACATCATGCACGAGTTGGAGAAACCTGGGCGCGACCCCCGCGAGCAGATTGAGGAGTTCGAGTTCGACTCGAGCGTGCAAACCATTGACGACCTGCACGAAGGTATGGAACTGCCAGGCATCGTGACCAACATCACCAACTTCGGCGCCTTTGTCGATATTGGTGTCCATCAGGACGGCCTTGTGCACGTGTCCCAATTGGCCGACCGCTACGTCACCGACCCTACTCAGGTAGTCCGCCTTCACCAGCATGTGCGGGTGCGCGTCATTGGTGTCGACCTGCGTCGCCAGCGCATCTCGCTCAGCATGAAAGGCATGAATAAAAAATAAATTTCAAAATTCTTGTAGTTTTCCATCGCATCACTGCGTCTAATGGTCAAAAACGAATTTAAAACAGAACGAGACAATGAACACATTAGAAAGACAGTTTGCGCAAACCGTTAAAGAACACAAGAGCACCATCTACACCGTGTGCTACATGTTCTCACAAGATGCCGACGAAGTGAACGACCTGTTCCAAGAGGTACTAGTCAATCTTTGGAAAGGCTTCGAGAGCTTCGAGCATCGCTCCGACATCCGAACGTGGATCTACCGCGTTGCCCTCAACACCTGCATTTCGCTCGACCGTAAGAAGCGTCGCGCAGCCACCGTTCGGATGACCATGGACATCAATCTGTTTGAAGACCGCGATGAGGACACCCGCCAAGTGGACATGCTCCACAAGCGCATCTCCAAGTTGCAACCCTTCGACCGCGCCATCGTACTGCTGTGGCTCGAGAACCTCAGCTACGAGGAAATCGGACAGATTGTCGGCATCACCGCTAAGAATGTCAGCGTCCGTCTGTTCAGAATCCGCGAACAATTAAAGAACATGTCAAACAATTAAAAAACAAGACCATTATGAACGAGAATTTTGAATTAGAGAATATGCGCCAGCAGTTGGAAACCCTCAAAAAGAAGCTGGACCAGCAGGAGATAGTGAACGAACGCATGATTCGCCAATCCATGAAGAAGAGTGCCGGCGACATCAAACGCATGTACACCATCGCGATAATAGCAGGACTCTTGATGATACCCTACAGCTACTTTGTATTTGTCAAGTTATCGCATTTTTCCATCCTCTTCTGGCTGTACACCTGCATTTTCGTGACAATCTGCGTGGTGGCCACCTATTATAATAGAAGGAATCTGAGCGATGCAAACATGATGACCAAGAATTTGCTGGACGTCCGTCGCCGTATGGCTCGCGCCAAGAAGTTCGATGCCAACTGGTTATATTTCGGTGTTCCAGGCGTCCTCATTTTCATAGGCTGGTTTATGTATGATGTCTATCAGAAAAATAATGATGTATTAAACGACGGACTCTTTTGGGGTGGTGTCGTAGGCGGCGTCTTTGGTACTATCCTTGGCATCAAGATGCACTTCAAGACCCAGCGCCAGTATCAGGAAATCATCGATGAGATAGAAGACCTGAGGGGAGATGAATAAGTGCATCGAACATATAGGCTTTTTACATTAAACATATACACTCTTTACATCAAACATATAGGCTTCTCACATGGTGCGGAGCCTATATTCACATCGTCTCCATAGGCTCGAAACAACGTCAGAAGCGACTCCGGACGATGCAAAAATGCATCGAAAAAAGTTTAAAACGGTCACGGTCACAACTGTGACCGTGACCAAATTCTACGCAAAAGCAAGAAAAGAGCCACACGATGGTGGCTCAAATATTATTCGCAAACAACTATCCTCATTTCGATGTCATCAACTGGCCTGTCGGCACGTCCTGTGGCTGTGGCTTGAATCATTTCAACCACATCAAGACCTTCCTCCACCTCGCCAAACACGGTATATTGGCCATCAAGATGAGGAGTACCACCAACAGTAGAGTAAATCTTCATCTGTTCATCAGTCAGACCAGACTTTCCTACCCTGTTTTCAGCCTCTGCAGCCAGCTTGTCTTGCAGTTCCTGAAGTCCTTCACGATTTCTGTCACGACGCATCTGCATAATCTCTGCACGATGTTCTGACGCAAGTTCATTAAACACTGCTTGCACTTTCTGCATCCTCAATTGCTTGGAGAACTGACGGAGCTGTCCTTCATTGTATACATCTCCCCAAACGATATAGAACTGCGAACCACTACTGCGACGCTCTGGATTTACCTCGTCGCCCTGACGTGCAGCTGCCAAGGCTCCACGCTTGTGGAAGATGCCATCCTTAATCTCAGCTTCAAGGGTATAGTCAGGACCACCAACACCCAGCATCTTTCCAGCTGGTGCACCCTTGGAATCAGGATCACCTCCCTGAATCATGAAGTTCTTAATAACTCGATGGAACAGCGTACCATCATAATACCCCTCTTTCACCAACTTCACGAAGTTGTCACGATGGACAGGAGTCTCGTCGTATAGGCGTACCACGATGTCGCCCAACATGGTTTGAATCTTAACTTTCATATATATATTACATCATTTAAGTATATTCTTTATCATCTTTTGCAAAAGTACAAAAAATCCGCCTAAAACCAATAGACGGATGCATTTTTTTACTACCTTTGCAGGCAAGTAACATAACACAATGTCTGTGACCTTTATATAAACAATGATTAGAAAAGCTGAAAAAAAAGATATACCGAGTATCATTGAACTATTGCATCAAGTGGACATGGTTCATCATATGATACGCCCTGACTTGTTCAAGCCGAACACAACCAAATATAATGAGCAAGAACTCGAAGATTTGTTGGGCAATGATAGCAAATCCATCTTCGTTTACGATAATGGGGAAGTTTTAGGCCATGCTTTCTGCATGATTACTGAAGTCAAGGAAGACAAGTTGCTTCAGAGTATCAAGACGCTATATATTGATGACATCTGTGTAAACGAAAAGGCTCGTGGTAAACATGTTGGTAAGGCTTTGTACGAATATGTCCTCGATTATGCCCAGTCAATAGGCTGCAACAACATCACCTTGAATGTATGGGAGGGCAACGACCCTGCATTAAGCTTTTACAGGAACATGGGCATGAAAATCCAGAAGACAACAATGGAAATAATTTTGTGAGACAGATCCCCTGCTTCATTTATTCTGCTTCAGGAATATCACTCTACCTTGTGGTGAGATTTCTTTCCAAGAACAATAATCACAACAGCCAAAAGGACGAAGATGATTCCTACTATCAATCTAAGGGTAAGTGACTCTCCGAATACAAGTACGCCGATGGTTACTGCAGTCAGAGGTTCCAAGGCTCCCATGATGCCGTCGGCGTAGCTCCTGCTTCACGAATGGCAATAGTCATGAATACCAAAGAGAGCACTGTCGGTACCAATCCCAACCAGCCGGCAAAGAACCATGCCTTCGGTGATGGAGGCAACTGGAGATGTAACTCTGACGAGGTGAAGGAATAGGCTAGCAGACACATCACACATATCAGCAACACATAGAAAGTCAGTTTTAACGATGACATCTGAATGTTCGACTGGTTGACCACTACGATATAGACAGCAGTGGTTAGGGACGATAGTATGACAAGTACGACTCCCAATGTACTTAAAGTCGCTGTTCCTCCACCATGATACAACATGACGACACCCAGAAGTGCCAGAATAATTGCCGATATGGTGGATAGGGTTATACTTTCCTTAAAGAATACAGACATGATGACTGCTACCATCACGGGATAAACAAACAGAATGGTGGAAGCAATACCAGCATCCATATAGTGGAAACTTTGATAGAAGGTGATACTTGCAATTGCCATCAGGATTCCCAATAATGCCAGAACTTTTATTTCGTTCTTTTGGACCCTCATTGACTGTCTGCCCATCATCAGCATTACAAACAGTATAACTACAGCCACAGAGAAACGGTAGAACAAAACCGATGCTGTATTTACCCCTTCTTCATAAAGTGGCAAAGCTCCGAACGGGTTTGTTCCGTAACAGATTGCTGAAAGCATTCCACAGATGATTCCCTTGTGTTTCATCCAAACTATTCGATGATGTCTATTTTCATGTGAGACAGATACTAGCCCCATGGTCCACCTCATCTTTTGCAAAAGTACAAAAAATCCGCCTAAAACCAATAGACGGATGCATTTTTTTATTTTTAGAATGCCGTAGTTACATAGTAACATAACAAAGTTGGCATTAAAAGGAAAAGAGCCTTGCAAAATGAATGCAGGGCTCTTTATTTATGAAAGTGATCCGGTCGGGATTCGAACCCGAGACCCACAGCTTAGAAGGCTGTTGCTCTATCCAGCTGAGCTACCAGACCAAACCATTTCGGGGTGCAAAGGTACAAAAAAAAGTGAAAAGTGAAAAGTGAAAAGTGAAAAATTTAATTTATTTTGTAATTTTGCGCGTAGATTATGGCAATTATTGAAATAAAATCGCTGAACGAGCCTGGTATTGAGGTGTTCAGCACACTGACTGAAGCGCAGTTGCGCATGGAGCTGGAGCCCGAGAAAGGACTGTTCATTGCGGAGAGTCCGAAGGTAATAAGGGTGGCGCTGGACGCGGGATGGGAGCCCACTGCCCTACTCTGCGAGCTCAAACACATAGAGGGTGATGCGCGTGACATCATCGCGCGCGCGGGCGATATACCTATTTATACAGGTACGCGCGAGCTATTGGCAGAACTGACGGGTTACACGCTGACACGCGGAGTGCTGTGTGCCATGCGCAGAAGGAAGATGCCTGCAGTGGCGGAGGTGGTAAAGGATGCGCGCCGCATAGTGGTGATTGAAGCTGTGACGGACACGACGAATATCGGAGCCATCTTCCGATCAGCAGCAGCGCTGGGCATTGATGCAGTGGTGTTGACACGCGATTCGTGCGACCCGTTGAACCGACGAGCCGTCCGCGTGTCGATGGGCTCGGTATTCCTGGTGCCCTGGACGTGGCTGGACGAGCCAGTGAAGTCGCTGCAGAAGCTTGGGTTCAAGACGGCGGCAATGGCGCTGAGCGACGACTCGATAGCTCTGGACAAGCCACAGCTGAAAGCGGAACCGCGATTGGCCATCATCATGGGGACAGAAGGCGACGGCCTCCCCTACCAAACGATAGAAGAGGCCGACTATACGGTAAGAATCCCGATGGCTCACGGTGTTGACTCGCTGAACGTAGCAGCCGCCGCTGCCGTAGCCTTCTGGGAACTGAGGGCTTAATCCAAGCCGAAAAGAATCTTCAAACCACCATCAACACCTGAGAAGCCCATAAAGGCAAGGCTCAGCAAGCCAGCGGAAAGCATCACAATGGCCATGCCCTGCATGCCCTTTGGAACCTTCACCAGCTCCAGTTGCTCGCGCATACCGGCAAACACGGTGAGTGCCAATCCGAAACCAATGGCTGTGGAGAAGGCGTAAACTACGGATTGCAACAGGTTATAGTCTTTCTGGATAACCAGAATGGCAACACCCAGCACGGCACAGTTGGTGGTGATGAGGGGCAGGAAGATGCCCAGTGCCTGATACAATGCGGGAGACACCTTCTTGAGGATAATCTCGACCATCTGTACCAGCGAAGCAATGACCAGAATGAAGGCAATGGTCTGCAGATACTGCAGTCCGTTGGGCTCCAAAACGTAGGTCTGAACGCACCATGTAACGATGGTGGCCAGCGTCAACACGAAAGCTACAGCAGCCGACATGCCCAACGAGGTATCAACCTTCTTGGAGACGCCCAAGAAAGGACAGATGCCGAGGAACTGCGACAGAATGATATTGTTGACGAATATCGCGCTAATGAAAATCAATATGTATTCCATAATCTTTGATCTTTGAACTTTGAATTTTGAAATTTATGATTTCCTTAACTTCTGATCTTATTAACGATAGCAATCAGGAATCCCAGCATGATGAAAGCACCTGGAGGGAGCACAAAGAGCAGAATGTTATAAGTCTCGGGCAACAGAGTGAAACCGAAGATGGACCCAGAGCCCAGCACCTCACGGCAGATGCCCAACAGGGTGAGACCGAGGGTGAAACCAAGACCAATGCCAATGCCGTCGAACAGCGAGGCAACGGGTGAATTCTTAGAGGCAAAGCCCTCAGCACGACCCAGGATGATACAGTTGACCACAATCAGCGGAATGAACAATCCAAGGGCTGCATCGATGTCGGGCAGATAGGCCTTGATAACCAACTGGAGCATGGTCACGAAGGCGGCAATAACCACGATGAACACGGGGATGCGCACCTTATCGGGGGTGACCGACTTCAGGCAGGAAATCACAAAGTTGGTGCAGATGAGCACAGCCATCGTGGCCAGACCCATCGACATACCGTTCATGGCAGAGGTGGTAGTGGCCAAAGTAGGACACATACCGAGCATCAAGACGAACGTGGGGTTCTCCTTGACTATACCATTTTTAATAATATCTATGTAATTCATAAAGTGTATTTACAATTAGACAATTTACAATTTACTCTGCCGGTGTGGCCATGTAAGCCTTATAGGCATTGTTAACAGCTAAGAGGAAAGCACGCGAGGTGATTGTTGAAGCGGTGATGGCATCAACCTGACCTCCATCCTTTGATACGGTAAGAGGCTCTGCAGGATTCTCGCCAACAATGTCGCCTTTCATATTGTCTTGGAACCACTGGTCGGCCTTGGCGCCAAGTCCAGGAGTCTCAGCATGCTCCAACAGGGTGTAGCCCAGAATAGTGCCTTTGGTATCGAAACCTACAAGCACCTTCAGGTCGCCACCGAAACCCATAGTAGTTGACTCGACAGCAGCTCCGAGGTCATTGCCTTGAGCGTCCTTAATCTGATAGACGATAAAGGTCATTTCCTTGCCCTTGGCATCGTTCTGCTTAACCACATCGGTCTTGGCAACCTTAAGGTCGTCGCACACCATAACGGCTTTGATACCATCGGCCAGTGCCTTTTCTTTCTGTTCTGCAATGGGGCCCTCCGTGAGATGGTTCACGTAAGCGAGGATGCCACCCATGATGACTGCTACCAAGGTAAGTACCAGCACCATATTAGTAAGTGATGATTCTAACTTCTTCATAGCATCTTAGTTTTTAGCAGGCACTTCACCGAAGCGCTTGGGTTTCACATATGTATTAATAAGAGGAGTAAAGGCGTTCATGATCAGAATAGCGAACGACATTCCCTCTGGATAAGCACCCCAGTTACGGATAACGATGGTGAGCACACCAATGGCAACACCATAGATAAGCTGGCCTTTGGCTGTCATGGGCGAGGTGACATAATCGGTAGCCATGAAGATGGCACCGAGCATCAAACCACCTGAGAAGATGACAGCAAAGGGATCGGCATAAGCAGGATTAGCCACGTGCATGATGGCAGCGAGCATGAACACAGTGCCGATAATAGAAACGGGGATGTGCCAAGTGATAATCTTCTTCCACAGCATGTAGACCAAGCCCAAGAGCAGAGCCAGCGCACAAATCTCACCCATAGCACCACCACCATCGGGATGGTTACCAATGAGAAGGTCGAAGGATGAGGGCAGCTTTTCAAGAATCGTAGCGTCGCCATGCTTGATAGCTTCCTTCATGATATAAAGTGGTGTGGCACCTGTCTCAGCATCGAGATAGCTGGTGAGCTGTCCTACCTTAGGCCAAGTGGTCATCTGGGCAGGGAAGGCTACCAACAGGGCTGCACGACCTACCAATGCGGGATTGAAGAGGTTATTGCCCAGACCACCGAATGTCATCTTGGCAACACCAATGGCAAACAGGGCACCAATGATGATAATCCAAATGGGGAGGTTGGAGGGCAGGTTGAAACCAAGCAGCAGACCAGTAAGGATAGCAGAACCATCGCAAACGGTGCAGCGCTCGTTCTTCATCATAAACTTATTGATGGCCCACTCGAAGAAGACGCAGGCCGCAACGCTCGTAGCACAGACAATGGCAGAGCCAATGCCAAAGAAATAGAACGACACGAGCAGCGCAGGCACGAGGGCGATGATAACGCCGTACATGTTCTTCTCAACGGTGTCGGTTCCGTGTGCGTGAGGCGAAAGTGATACAATTAATTTATTCATTGAACTTTAATCTTTGAACTTTGATATTTGTGATTACTTCTTAGGTGCTGCTGCAGCTGCACGAGCACGAATGATACCCATAACGGTAGCCTTAGCCTGACGGATATTGTCGAGCAACGGACGGTGAGCAGGACAAGTGAACTGGCATGAGCCACACTCGATACAGCTTACCACTTCCTCATGCTCGGCACGCTCCCAGTTCTGCACGGCAGCAAGCTTAGCCAGCAAGTAAGGCTCCAAGCCCATAGGACAGGCTGAGACGCACTTGGCACAGCGAATACAGGGGTTAGGCTCCTTGCGGAAAGCCTCTTCGCCAGAGATGATGGTCACAGAGTTGGTTCCCTTGCAGATGGGCACCTCAACACTGGTCAGTGCCTTACCCATCATCGGGCCACCAGCCAACAGCTTGTTGTCGCCCTCAGGCATACCACCACAAGCGTCAATCAGGTCCTTCATAGGCGTACCCATACGAACGAGGAAGTTGCCAGGATTAGCCAGCTTCTTACCCGTTACGGTGGTGTAGCGCTCGAACAAAGGCTTGTTCTTCATACAAGCTTCATAAACGGCAAAGGCAGTACCTACGTTCTGAACAATAGCACCTACGTTAACAGGGATAGCGGGAGGTGCAGGCACCTGACGGCGTATCACAGCATCAACCAACTGTTTTTCACCACCCTGCGGATAGCGCTGCTTCAGGGGCACTACCTCGACTTGATATTCAGAGTTGCCGAACACCTCAGCACACTTCTTGGTCAGTAGATCGATGGCAGGCATCTTGTTGGTCTCGATACCAATGTAACCCTTGGTCACCTTAGCGCCCTTCATCAACAGCTCCAAGCCAACAAGAATCTCATCGGCATGTTCCATCATCAAACGGAAGTCGGCAGTAATATAGGGCTCGCACTCTACGGCATTGATAATCACACACTCTGCCTTAGCCGTGGGAGGAGGACAAAGCTTGATGAAGGTGGGGAAACAAGCACCACCCATACCCACAACACCTGCGGACTTGATGCGGTTCACAATCTCTTCAGGAGTGAGCTCGGGATGGTCTTTTACCAATTCCAACTTGTCAGAGCGGTCGATGTTTTCTTCCCACTCATCACCTTCTACATTAATGATAATCACAGGCTTACGATAGCCAGTGGCGTCGATAGCAGTATCAATCTTGAAAACGGTACCACTGACGCTGGAGAAAATAGGAGCTGACACGAAGCCACCAGCCTCGGCAATCATCGTACCCACCTTTACCTTATCGCCCTTAGCGACAACGGGTTTAGCGGGAGCACCAATGTGCTGGCTCAACGGGAAAATGGCCTGCTTGGGCAGAGCTGCTGGCTTGGTAGCCACCTCGTGGGTCAGCTTATTCTCTTCGGGGTGTACACCACCAATACGGAATGTTCTTACGTTCATGCTTGTTCCTCCTTTCTTTCTGGATTGCTAGCAGGACTAGCTTCACTAGATTCGGGTTTGGGTTTGGGTGCTGGGAAATTCACAGCGTGGATAGCCTTAGTAGGACAAACGGCTACGCACTTACGGCAGAGACGGCACTTGTTGAAGTCGATGTACGAAACATTGTTCTCAATGGTGATAGCACCAAACTGACACTCCTTCTCGCACTTGCCACAGCCGATACAAGCAGCCTTACAAGCCTTCATGGCTACAGGACCCTTGTCTTTGTTAACACACGAAACAAACACCTTGCGGCCCTTAGGTCCCTTCTTGCGAAGCTCGATGATGTGACGAGGACATGCCTTTACGCAGGCTCCGCACGATGTGCACTTCTCTTCGTCAACCTCAGGCAGACCTGTTTCAGGATTCATGTGGATAGCGTCAAACTGACAAGCAGCCACGCAATCGCCACATCCCAGACAGCCGAAGCCGCAAGCCGTCTCACCAGCGCCGCATGAGTTCATGGCAGCACAGGTGCGCAGACCACTGTACTCAGCAATCTTGGGACGCATCTCGCAGGTTCCGTTACAACGTACTACGGCAACCATTGGTTCACCGTTGGCAATGGCCATACCCAGCAGGTCGGCAACTTTGCCCATCACTTCTGCTCCACCAACAGGACATTTCAGTCCCTCGATACTACCAGCATCTGCACCCTTGACAAGTGCATCAGCCAAGCCTCCACATCCAGCAAATCCACAGCCACCACAGTTGGCACCTGGCAAATGCTCAGTAACCAGAGCAATGCGTGGATCTTCATAGACGTAGAACTTCTTGGAGCAGAGATACAGCACAAGAGCAGCTATCAGACCGATAGCGCCAAGCACTAATACTGCAATCATAATAAAATTCATAATCTAAACTGTTATTTGTTTTAGTTTGTTATATATTTATTCTATCGAAAAAGAAAGCTTATCACGAATGCGGTTACGAAACAGGAAAAGCACAGCATAGTAAGGAACCAATGCAGCCAGTCCACTCATCGCAGCTGCGCCCTCGTTGCCCGTAATCAGCAACACAGCTATCAGCACCGCAACCAGTACGACAAAAGGCAGTCCGAAACCTAACAACAGTGCTTGAGCGGCCACTTGCGTAGAGGCCGTCACCGTCACCACATCGCCCACTTTGAGATTGCGAGTATCGGCATGATATATATCCACGAGTTTTTCTTTTGACTCAGAGGCATTGCAATAGCCAGCCACCTTACAGGCTGCACATGCAGAAGTCTGGACAATGCGCACTTGAACGCTATCGCCCATGATATTTTCAACAACCCCCGAATGTTTTATTTTATTACTCATTAGTATCTCAAGTAGTCTTTAACACGTGCAAAGGTACTATAAAAATATGAATTACACACGCGCATGCGAAGATTTTTTTGAAAAAAAACCGTAATCGTTTGCAATTATGCTGTAAAATATGTAATTTTGTAACGTCAAATAAAGAGCAAACAAGATGAAACCTACAGAACAAACATTGCAAGAGGCTGAACGTGCCATCCGCAAGATAGCCGAGAAATTCCCACCTACAGAGGAAGCAACCCAACTGACGGATATTCACATCCGTGTTTCTCAAGATACGGGTGAGATGTTGGCATTCGACGATGATGACAACGAGATAAATCGCTGTGTCGTAGAGCAATGGATTGACAACAAGGATGATGATTTCTATGGGGGTGTAGCCACTACCTTACGCTCCATCCTGAACAATCGCAAGGATCTTATTGAACAGATGTCTGTTCTGAAACCATATTCCTTTGTGTTGGAAGATGACGACCGCGAAGCCATCGAAGAACTTTATCTGGTTGACGATGATATCGTGATACTGAATGACGAACTGATGTCTGACCTTGACAAGGATTTGGATGACTTCCTTGACAAACTCCTGAAAGAATAAAATCTGGATTAAAATAAAGCCCTAAGAGTTTGGGGCCAATGATAACAATAAGAGTAGGGTTTATCGCCCTACTCTTTTCCTTGGAACATACGTTCATAATCTTCCATCGCCTTCTCGTCAACTTCTGACGAGGCCTCTTCTGGTATCTCAGGAACGTCAATAACCTCTTCTTCCAACCATGAAGCAGTGTCCTCTGGGTTTATCGCTATCACCGAGTCTACCGGTGGCACACTGTCTGGTTCGGCATATTGTC
>Ga0256405_10006065_pt1 | contig 19860 bp, 14 predicted proteins | sample RumenRJG_02DNA_FD_189096 | JGI IMG/M metagenome (GOLD analysis project Ga0256405, IMG submission 189096) | Bovine rumen microbial communities from Lethbridge, Alberta, Canada - RJG_02 | ecosystem: Host-associated > Mammals > Digestive system > Stomach > Rumen | place: Canada: Alberta... | reverse complement strand
AATGGCAAAGAACGGTGACAGTCACTATCGCGAGGAGTTTGAGGCGATGGTAACGCGGCATCACCAGATGATCGACGCCATCATTCAGGACGATAAAAAGCGTATCGACTTATTCAACAGTGTGGATCAGCTCTTCGATCAGTTGAGGAGCATCTACTACGGTGTGTTCCTCATTCACGACCTGAGCGAGAAGACGCAGGACACCATCATCTCGTATGGTGAGCGCCTGAGCTCGCACATCGTGGCTGCGATGATCAAGAACGGTATGCGCATGAATGCACGCGACTTTATCCGTACGGAGAACAAGGAGGGCAAGCACGTGCTGGACACCGAACTGACGATGAGACTGGTGAAGGAGTCGTTTGCCAGCTTCCAGACCAACAATACCAATGCCAGCAAGACTGTTGCCGTGGTGCCGGGATTCATTGCCCGCGACCGCGACTCGCACGAGACGACCAATCTGGGACGAGGCGGCAGCGACTATACCGCAGCCATCATCGCAGCAGCGCTCGACGCTGAGATCCTGGAGATCTGGACGGATGTGGACGGTTTCATGACGGCTGACCCGAAGGTAATCAAGAGTGCTTATACGATCAATGAACTCTCGTACGTAGAGGCGATGGAACTGTGTAACTTCGGTGCGAAGGTGATCTACCCGCCGACCATCTATCCCGTCTGCGTCAAGAACATACCTATTAAAGTAAAGAACACCTTCAACCCCGAACACCCGGGCACTCTTATCAAGGCTCAGATCGACAACGACGACAAGCCCATCAAGGGTATCTCGAGCATCAAGGGCACGTCACTGATTACCGTGACGGGTCTGTCGATGGTGGGCGTGATCGGTGTGAACCGCCGTATCTTCACCACGCTGGCCAACAAGGGCATCTCCGTATTCATGGTGTCGCAGGCATCGTCGGAGAACTCCACCTCAATCGGTGTGCGCGACGAGGATGCCGAGGCAGCAGCAGAGGTGCTGAATGCCGAGTTTGCCAAAGAGATCGAGACGGGTGCGATGTTCCCCATGCAGGTGGAGAGTGGTCTAGCCACAATCGCCATCGTGGGTGAGAACATGAAGCAGACGCCAGGTATCGCCGGAAAACTGTTCGGCACACTGGGACGCTCCGGTATCAGCGTGATTGCCTGTGCACAGGGTGCTTCGGAGACGAATATCTCGTTCGTGGTCGACGGCAAGTTCCTGCGCAAGTCGCTCAACGTGCTGCACGACTCGTTCTTCCTGTCTGAATACAAGGTGCTGAACCTCTTCATTTGTGGTATCGGTACCGTGGGCGGCATGCTGCTTGAGCAGATCCGCACCCAGCAGCAGTTCCTGATGCAGTCGCGCAGACTGAAGCTGAACGTGGTGGGTATCTCGGATGTGGACAACTTCGTGCTGGATCGCGACGGCATCGACCTCGACAACTACGAGCAGACCCTGCGTGCAGGCTTCCCTGCCAACACGGAGCACATGCGTGACGAGATCGTGAAGATGAATATCTTCAACTCGGTATTCGTAGACTGTACCGCCAGCCGTCAGATTGCCATGCTGTATCAGACGTTCCTGGAGCACAACATATCAGTAGTGGCTGCCAACAAGATTGCCGCTTCGAGCGACTACGACAGCTATCTGAAACTGAAGCAGACGGCCCGTGACCGTGGTGTGTGGTTCCGCTATGAGACCAACGTAGGTGCCGGTCTTCCGATTATCGGCACCATCAACGACCTCTGCAACTCGGGTGACAAGATCCTCAAGATCGAGGCTATCCTAAGCGGTACGCTGAACTTCATCTTCAACGAGATCGCGGCTGATGTGCCCTTCTCTGAGACGGTGAAGCGTGCCAAGGAGCAGCGTTACTCTGAGCCAGACCCGCGTATCGACCTGAGCGGTACTGACGTGATCCGCAAGCTGGTGATCCTGACCCGTGAGGCAGGTTACAAGGTGGAACAGGACGATGTGGAGAAGCATCTATTCGTGCCCGACAGTTATTTCGAGGGTTCGATCGAGGACTTCTGGAAGCGTCTGCCTGAGCTGGATGCCGACTTCGAGACTCGCCGCAAGGTGCTTGAGGCCGAGAACAAGCGCTGGCGCTTCGTAGCTACGATGGAAGCCGACGAGCAGGATCCTTCGTCGTTCAAGACGAGTGTGGCGCTGAAAGAGGTGCCTTACGGACATCCGTTCTACGGACTGGAGGGTTCGAACAACATCGTGCTGCTTACCACTGAGCGCTACAAGGAGTACCCGATGCTGATTCAGGGTTACGGAGCCGGTGCAGCCGTTACCGCTGCCGGTGTCTTCGCGAACATCATGTCAATCGCTAATATTTAAGCCTACCCCAACCCCTCCCAAAAGGGAGGGGCTTTTTCGATAACGCACATGAAACATATTATTATTTTGGGTGATGGAATGGCGGACCTGCCTGTTGCGAAACTTGGGGGGAAGACGCTGTTGCAATATGCCCATAAACCCATGATGGACCAGCTGGCACGCGAAGGCCGCTGTGGACGATTGGTGACGGTGCCCGAGGGATTCCCTCCCGGATCGGAGGTGGCCAATACGGCTATTCTGGGCTATGATCTGAATAAGGTGTACGAAGGTCGCGGCCCCTTGGAGGCTGCAGCGATAGGATACGAGATGGCGGAGGACGACTTTGCCATCCGCTGTAATATCATCACGATAGAAGACGACAAGATCATCACGCACAACGGCGGCAATCTGGAAACGGAGGATGCCCGTGTGCTGATAGACTATCTGAACGAGACGCTGGCCAAGCCCATCAACGAGCGTGAGGGCTGTGAACGCGTGAGATTCATCACTGGCATCCAGTATCGCCATCTGCTGGTGATCAAGGGCGGCAATAAGCACATCATCTGTGCCCCACCCCACGATCATCCCAACGAGCCCTGGCGCCCTCTGCTGGTGACGAAGGATCAGAAATACATCGTGAAGAGTGAGCACAGGCTATCCCCCCAGCAGACTGCCGACCTGCTGAACGAGCTGATTCTGAAGTCGCAGGACCTGCTGGCAAAGCATCCTTTCAATATCGCACGTGCCCAGCGCGGAGAGCGCCAGGCTAACAGCATCTGGCCTTGGAGTGGCGGCTATCGTCCCTCGATGGAGACGCTGATGGCGCAATATCCGCAGGTGAAGAGCGGCAGCGTCATCTCGGCTGTAGACCTGATTCGCGGCATCGGCCACTATGCGGGACTGAAGATTGTTGAGGTGAAAGGTGCCACAGGACTGGCTGACACCAACTACGAAGGCAAGGCGCAGGCTGCCCTGAAGGCGCTTGAGAACGATGACTTCGTATTCGTACACGTAGAGGCGAGCGACGAGGCAGGTCACGACGGTGATCTGGAACTGAAGCTGAAGACCATCGAGTATCTGGACCAGCGACTTATCGCCCCTATATATAAAGAGGTGTCGACGTGGGATGAACCTGTATGCATCGCTGTGTTGCCTGATCATTTGACTCCCGTAGAGATGCGCATCCACGTAGGACAGCCCGTGCCGTTCCTGATCTGGTATCCAGGCATCGAGCCCGACGAGGTGAAGCAGTACGACGAGGTAAGCTGTATTGAAGGCTCATACGGGCTTCTGAAGCTCGGAGAGTTTATGCATGCCCTCATGACCGTTGACAAAATGTAAAAATGTAAAAATGCAAAAATTATGAAATATTATAGCACGAACGGAAATGCGCCTATTGCGGATCTACACAAGGCAGTAGTCAAGGGACTGGCTGAGGATCGCGGTCTCTATATGCCTGAGAAAATCAAGACACTGCCCAAGGCGTTTTTCGACACCATCGAGACCAAGACGTTTCAGGAGATAGCCTACACCGTAGCCGATGCTTTCTTCGGAGAGGATGTGGACGCAGAGTCGCTGAAGCAGATAGTGTATGATACGCTGTCGTTCGACTGTCCTGTGGTGAAGGTGAAGGACCGCTCGGCCGAAGGAGGCTTGCAAGACAAGAACATCTACTCACTGGAACTCTTTCACGGCCCTACCCTCGCCTTCAAGGATGTGGGTGCAAGGTTTATGGCGCGCCTGCTGCAGTACTTCATCAAGCAGGAGGGAAAGGGTGAGCAGGTGAACGTGCTCGTGGCCACATCTGGCGATACCGGCTCGGCAGTAGCCAACGGTTTCCTTGGAGTCGAAGGTATCCACGTGTATGTGCTCTATCCCAAAGGTAAGGTGAGTCCCATTCAGGAGTGCCAGTTTACCACACTGGGCAAGAACATCACTGCCATCGAGGTGGACGGTGTGTTCGACGACTGTCAGGCGTTGGTGAAAAACGCCTTTATGGATGCAGAACTGAACCAGCACATGAAACTGACCTCTGCCAACTCGATCAACGTGGCCCGCTTCCTGCCGCAGGCATTCTACTACTTCAATGCCTACGCAAGGATGAAGGAAAACGTAAAAAAGCAAAATTGTAAGAATGTAAATATCGAGGAACTCGTGATGTGTGTGCCAAGCGGCAATTTCGGCAATATCTGTGCTGCGCTCTTCGGCCATGCGATGGGGTTGCCGGTGAAGCGTTTCATCGCAGCCAACAATGCCAACGATATCTTCTACAAATATCTCCAGACAGGCAAATACGAGCCGAAGCCTTCGAAGCAGACGCTGGCTAACGCGATGGACGTAGGCGATCCCTCGAACTTCGCCCGCATCCTGAACCTCTATTCACAGAACGGTGCCCTCACACCAGAGGCTACCCATCAAGCCATCACCTCGCTTATCAGCGGTGCTACCTACAGCGACGACGATATCCGTCAGACCATGAAGGCATGCTACAACGACACGAAGTATATCCTCGATCCTCATGGCGCCTGCGGCTATCAGGCCCTCGTCGACGGACTGAAGGAAGGTGAGACCGGCGTGTTCTGCGAAACAGCCCACCCAGCCAAGTTCAAGGAGAAGGTAGACGAGATACTGGGTATCGACGTTGAGATACCTGACCGTCTGGCAGCCTTCATGAAGGGCGAGAAACAAAGCGTTCAGATGACGAAGGCGTTTGCCGACTTCAAGCAATACCTGATGAATCAGTAACAGGAATCCCTGCCGCCTGGCAGGGATTTATTGTTATTACAAGTCGTCGATGTTATCTGCAAAGATCTCGGTATTGCCTCGTTCCTCATCAGTCATATCCACCTTGGGATGCACATTAAGCGACTCGAGATTGAAGCCGATGCGGTTCATGTTCTCATTGGTAAACGTCAGCTGGGCGCCAAAGAGACAGATGGTCCACGAGATCTGTATCCAGAGCATAAACAGCGGCAGGGCGGCAAACGAACCGTAGATGGCATTGTAGCCCGTCACCCAGATCTGCGAATGGATATAGGCCAGCTGCAGCACCTGCATGGCGATACCCGCCAGGATGCCGGGCACGATGGCACTCGAGAAACGCACCTTCGTATTCGGCATATAGACATACAGTATGATGAACATCAGCGACATCAGCACGCAAGGCGCCAAACTGAGCATACGACGGATGGCTGGACCGAGGATGCGGAATCCGTCCATCGTATCAGCTACCGTCTCCATGAAAATGGAAAGACCCGTCGACACCACGATGATGATGGGAAACAGGAAGCAAATGGCCAGATAATTGGTGATGGAGCGGATGATGGGCCGCGTGCTGCTCAACTGCCAGATCTGATTAAACGTATCCTCGATGTTACTAATCAGCATCAGCACCGAATAGAGCATGAAGACGAGACCCACGCCGAGGAAGATGCCACTCTGGGTGTGCACCAGGTAACTGTTGACAAAGCCCACGATGATATCAGCCACCTGAGGCTGGGTAGAGAGCGACTCACGGAACCATAACTCAATGTACTTGTTATAGCCAAAGCCTCTGGCAATCGCAAACACCACAGCCAGAATGGGCACTATCGCCAGTAGCGTAGAGTATGAGAGAGCCGACGCCTGCGTCATCACGCGTTTCTCGGTGAAGAAACGGATCGTCAGATAGAGTTTACGATATATCTCCCGCAGATATCCTTTCATGAGTCCTTGATCTAGTTACACCTCATCTATAAAAATGAAAGCACTGCCCCTATAAGCCGGGTTCTGTACCGCTTGCACGGTGTCTGTCATTTATCTAGTCCATGAGTCACCCCATGGCTCAAGCATTCTACCCTCCGCCGCATGAGCCCCGGCCCTCGCATTGCTGCTCAGACCTTCGTCAACTCGGGCGGGCAACCCTCTCTCGGGACGGTTTACATGAACTTGCAGCCCCCAGTCGGTACAGCCCAACGATCACCCGTTGGCTGGTGGTCTCTTACACCACCTTCTCACCCTTACCCCTCCGAAGAGAGGCGGTCGTTCTCTTCTACCGGCACCTACTGTCGCCAATAGCTTCCACTTTCAGAAGTGGGGCGCCCTATGCTGCCCGGACTTTCCTCTCGTGCCATTATGACACCAGCGACAGACCGTGACAGTGCTTTCTGCCTGCAAAGGTACGATTAATCGGGCGAAAAGCAAAATAAAACACAGATTATTTTGTTTCCGAGTATCATTTACTGACCCGATAAAGGGAGATAATTAAAATATATCAACTAACTGAAAGGTGTTTTCTTAATTTTGTCAGTTATTTAAGATTTCAATTGTTAATCGCAAATGGCCGTTAAGTATTTGGAGCCAATTGTTAAATAGGGACAAATAATCATGACATTTTGTCTGTAAACGATATTTTGACCTTATCTTTGCAGCGTGAAACTCGAAAAGAGTCACGCAGCCCCCAGCTGCAATATGTAGAATTTAAAATTATAACAAAATGACAGAGAATATGAAAAAGATTGTAAATGTTGCAACGCCAGCCGTATGCGCCGTTGCTCTGGTTCTTTCAGTTGCTGCATTCACCAAGACGAATGCTGCCACCGCAACTGCTCCCGCTCCCGTTGTCGCTTCTGCACCCGCAGGGCAACCCGTAGACCTGACCTATGCCGCAGAAAAGGCCCTTCCGTCAGTCGTGTATATCAAGTCGGTACAGAACTCCAAGGTTCAGACTATCGAGTACAGCGATCCCTTTGAGGATTTCTTCTCAGATCCGTTCGGCGGTTTCTTCGGTCGTGGCCAAGGAAACAATGGCAAGCGCCAGCGTCAGGTTCAGACTCCTAAACGCGCTGCTGCCGGCTCTGGTGTCATCATCTCTGCTGACGGCTATATCGTAACGAACAACCACGTCGTAGACGGTGCTGACGAACTGACAGTCAGTCTGACAGACAATAAGGAGTATTCTGCTCGCGTGATCGGTGCCGACAAGACGACAGACCTCGCCCTGATCAAGATCGACGGCAAGAATCTGCCCGCCATCACCATTGCCAACAGTGACGATGTACGCGTCGGCGAATGGGTACTGGCAGTAGGAAACCCGCTTGGACTCAACAATACCGTTACGGCTGGTATCATCTCTGCCAAAGCCCGTACACTCGGTGCCAACGGTGTGGAGAGCTTTATCCAGACTGATGCTGCCATCAATCAGGGTAACTCAGGTGGTGCACTTGTAAACACCCGTGGTGAACTTGTGGGTATCAACGCCATGCTCTACTCGCAGACTGGCTCTAACATTGGCTATGGTTTCGCCATTCCTACCACTATCATGAATAAGGTAGTAGACGATCTGAAGCAGTACGGCAACGTGCAGCGCGCCATGATCGGCATTCAGGGTACTGACGTGAAGAACTGGGTAGACGCTGAAAAGGAGAAAGACAAGGATGTCGACCTCGGTACGATGGAAGGTATCTATATCGCCAAGGTGGTGGAAGACGGTGCTGCCGAGGCTGCCGGACTGAAGGAAGGCGACGTGATCACCGCTGTTGACGGTCAGAAGGTCACCAAGTTCGGTGAGCTGCAGGGTATCCTCGCCAAGAAACGTCCCGGCGACCAGGTGAAGCTCACCTATCTGCGCAACAAGAAGGCCAACAACGTCACCGTGACGCTGAAGAACGAACAGGGTAACACCAAGGTGGTGAAGAATGCCGATCTCGATGTACTGGGAGGCACCTTCCGCGCCATCACCGATGCCCAGAAAGAACAGCTCAATATCGGCTACGGTCTCGAGGTGCTGAAGATCAGCGGCGGCAAGCTGAAGGATGCCGGTGTGCCTAAGGGATTCATCATCCAGAAGGTTAACGACCAAAGTATCAAGACGATAGAAGACCTGCAGGAAACGGTGAAGGAAGCATCGACCAGCAAGGAACCTGTGCTCTACATTCAGGGAATCTATCCTACTGGCAAAAAAGGCTATTTTGCAGTGCCTTTGCAGAACGATTAAGCGCAAAACAAAGAAAAATTGCCACGAACTTAAAAATTCGTGGCTTTTTTTTTGGTCGTTTCAAAGAAATGTCATAATTTTGCAAATTAGCTGAACATCAAAGGATTTTATGCGACAACTGAAAATCACTAAATCAATCACCAACCGAGAGAGTGCCTCGCTTGACAAATATCTACAAGAGATAAGTAAAGAGGAGATGGTCTCGGCAGAAGAAGAAGTAGAACTTGCACAACTGATCAGAAAGGGTGACAAGAAAGCTTTGGAGCGCTTGACGCGTGCCAACCTGCGATTTGTGGTTTCGGTAGCGAAGCAGTATCAGAATCAGGGGTTGAGTCTCCCAGACCTGATCAATGAGGGCAACCTGGGGCTCCTGAAAGCGGCAGAACGCTTCGACGAGACCCGCGGTTTCAAGTTTATCTCCTATGCCGTATGGTGGATCAGGCAGAGCATCCTGCAGGCTATCTCGGAGCAGAGCCGTATCGTGAGGCTGCCTCTGAACCAGGTAGGTTCGGTGAACAAGATCAACAGGGAAATCAGCAAATTCGAGCAGGAGAACGAGCGTCGTCCTTCTGTGCATGAGATAGCCGACAATATCGACCTGCCGCAGGAAAAGATCGACGATGCCATGAACATCAGCGGGCGCCATCTCTCTGTGGATGCACCCTTCTCTGATGCAGAAGACGGCAGTCTGCTAGATGTGCTCATCAATGAAGACATACCGCCAACTGATGTCTCGCTGGTATCCGAGTCGCTAAAGTCTGAGATCCAGTCAGCACTCAGCGTGCTCAACGAGCGTGAGCGCAATGTGATCGAGGCCTCTTATGGTCTTGGCATGCAAGAACTCACCCTAGAGGAAATCGGCGAGAAATACGGGCTTTCGCGAGAGCGGGTGCGCCAGATCAAGGAGAAAGCTATCAGGAAGCTCAGGGCAAGCACACAAAACAAAATATTAAAATCATATTTAGGATAATGAAATCAGTTAGAAACATTACGTTTTTCATGGCATTCATGCTGACGATGACTACCTTGTCGGTATCTGCCAAAAATATCATGGTGCCCAAAGCCTACATGTTCGGATTCGTGGCATCATTCAATGACTCCATTGTTTACTTCACGGATATACAAGCAGTAGACAGCGTATGGGTTCAAGAGAAGAAGAAACTGTTGGCAGGCCGCAGCAACTATTCCTATCAGTTACGCGAATTCTTCACTAACACATACAACATGCCCAATCGTACTTGTGTAGTGATCAGCGACTTGAATCGGCATAAGCTTGAGAAGAAGTTCCTGAAGATGAAGAAACAGTATGCCGAAAAGGGAGCCAAGAAGTATGAAGTGCATTATATCAACTCCTCTGAATTCCGTTTCCATTCTGTGAATATGGAAGAGAGCAATAACAAGCCAACTGCCGTCACTCCCAAGAACAGCAAGGCAGGAAAGTCCAAGAAGTCAAAAAAGAAGAAGTAGCCTCCTTAGGGGAATATGTGCTTGAAACGGATTTCCCGCAAGCTATGATTCCCCATGAAGCGGCTCTTGTCCACATAGCCGTTAACACCCACGATCCGACCCTTACTCGTATATTGCCACATGGTGATATCACGTCCGTCGATGAGTACTGGTTCTTCCGGCTGGTACATCGCTATCATGAGCTTGTAGTCATCAATTTGCCCCACCAGATGCTTATTGTAGAAATTGCGGTAGGTATAGACGAGCGGCTGCTGACGATAGGCGGCTTCTACAAGTGCCAGGAACCTGATGAGTGAGTCGCAGAACTCTGCTGTCGGCAGACCGCCTGTGGTCTCAACATCTATCATCGGTATCAGATCCTGTTCTCCAGGGCGACATTGCATTCTGAAATTATCGAGTTGCTGCCTGAGCGGACTTTTCGGACGGAAGAAATGATAAGAGCCAACCTTCAAGCCATAGCGGTGAGCCAGAAAGATGTTGCGCTCAAAACGATCATCGATACGATCCCCACCCTCTGTTGCTTTCAGATACACATAGGCCATCTTTGTATTCCCGCCAACGGTCTCCCAGAACACCTCTCCCTGATAGTGGGACAAGTCGATGCCATGCACATGTTTGCAGGTATCCTCACATTGCAGGAACGGATTATAGTCGGGATTATTCTGGCGGGGAGCAACGGGAACGGTCTTTTTCGACCTCTTCAGCTTCGCCGTGCTCATGGGCTTACGCTTCTTTGGCTTTTTCCTTTTCATCACATGGTGAGTCTTCTGCTTGCTGCGGGTCTTCGTAATCCGGGTACGCTGAGCAGAGAGCTCACCGACGGCAAGCATAGCTATCAAAAAAGCCAGTAATATAGAGAGTTTTTTCATTGTCTTGATCATTTGAGTCGCAAAATTACACAATTATTCTTAATTTTTTCCCTTAATTACCTTTTTTATTATACCTTTGCACAAATTCTTGATTTATGAACAAGTTTAAGGCATTATCAGTTATAGCGCTCTGTCTGTTCTGCAGTTGTCATCACGATGATGAACCTAGTGAAGAAGATGTACCCGAGCGCACCGTACTTATCTATATCGCAGGCGAAAACAATCTGGATAAATTCGCATCAAGTGATATTAAGGAAATGAAAGACGGCTCCCGCGATTTACAGGATCGTCAGAAGCTGATTGTCTACATCGATCGTGCAGAGTCTACTCCACCCTTCTTCGCCCGTATTAAGGACGGCAAGTTTGTTGATTCCGTCAGCGTCAATGAGTCTATTACTGCCGATCCTGCGGTACTCGAGCACGCACTTCAGTACATGCGCACCAACTATCCTGCAAAGTCGTACGGACTTGTGCTCTGGGGGCATGCTTCAGGCTGGCTCGTAAGCAACGACTCTATCGTCTATTCCAAGAGTCGTGCCTATGGTGGTGATACTGGCAGCGGTTCGTCAGGCGGCACAGGCAAATACTGGATGAATATCCCTTCGATGGCAAGGGCTATCGCCAACGGCATGGGCGACACGCCTCTGAAATTTATCTTTGGCGACTGCTGTAGTTTCGGTTGTGTGGAGGTGGCCTATGAACTGAGGAAGGTAACCGACTATGTGATAGGATCTCCCGCAGAGATTCCTGACGAGGGGGCACCTTACAACCTGATTGTGCCGAGATTGTTCAGTGAAAAGGATACTTTCTACAAGGAGATTATCGACGCGTACTATCAGTTCTACAAAGAGGAAATCGAGACTTATCCCAACAAGTATTATAATCTGACGCATGGCGACCTGAGTGGCTATAGTTTGCCGCTGATGGCTGCTAAGACGGCTGAACTCGAGAACTTGTGTTCGGCTACCGACAGGCTGTTGGGCACCATCCACGACAAGCTCACACCCACCGGGACATTTGACTTATCCAAGAGTATCGGCTATGCCATGCATGGCAGCAATCGTTACTCTTACGATATGTTCCAAATGCTGAAAGCCAATACCGCTTCGGCCGACTTCAACACCTGGGCTGCTGCATTCAACAGTGCAATCCCCTATTCCGTGAAATCCAATCGCTGGTTGTCTGCTTACTCACAACTCGGCAAGGACATGCTAGATTACAATTACGGGGAAAATGAGTGTGGGGTTGTCAGCATGTTCATACCCAGGGTGATCTACAACGGTACGAATCCCAAATGGAATGTCGCCATCAAGAACTTCCAGTGGAACAATGTGATTCGCTGGGAGAATTACGACTGGTAATCAAGCCTCAGTCTGACTGTGGATGACGACCTTGATCTTTGAGATACGATGGCCGTCGAGTTCGGTCACCTCAAAGGAGTAGTTCTTGTAGTCGATGCGCTCGTGCAGTTCCGGGAAGTCACCCTTGATTTCCAACAACAGTCCTGCCAGCGAATCAGCCTCGCCCTCTACCTCCTCAAAGGTCTCGTCGTCGAGATCCAGAATCTTGAAGAAATCGCTCAGCGACGTCTTGCCTTCAAATACATAGGTATTGGCATTGATGCGCGTATAGTTCTTCTCCTCTTCGTCGTACTCATCGTTGATCTCTCCCACAATCTCCTCGAGAATGTCTTCAAGCGTGATGATGCCGCTGGTACCACCAAACTCATCCACCACGATGGCGATATGCACCTTGTTCTCCTGGAATTCGCGAAGCAGGTCGTCGATCATCTTGGTTTCCGGTACGAAATAAGGAGGACGCACCAGCGACTGCCAGCGGAAATTGGAAGGTTTCGACAGATAAGGCAGCAGATCCTTGATATAGAGAATACCGCGGATATTGTCGATAGAACCCTGATAGACAGGAATACGCGAGTAGTTGTTCTCGACGATACACTTGAGTACATCGGAGAATGACGAACTGAAATCAAGGTCAACGACATCCTGACGACTCGTCATCACCTCCTTCGCCGTCTCGTCACCGAAACGCACGATACCTTCCAGCATATTCTTCTCGTCCTTCAGTTCATTCTCGTCAGTCAGTTCCAGCGCCTGCTCAAGATCGTCCACACTGAGAATATGGTTCTCTTTCTGAACCACCTTCTCTGCCAGAATGCCCGATTGCATAAGGATACTGGATAATGGCTGGAACAGTTTGCTGAGACGAAGGATACCGCCTGCCGAAAAGCGGCAGAAAGCGAGGGCGTGCTGACTGGCAAACACCTTTGGCATGATTTCACCAAACAGCAGGAGAATGAAAGTGAGCAGAACGGTAATCATCAGGAACTGCAGCCAGTATGCCTCACCGAAATCTACGGTATGGACAAAGAAATAGTTGCAGAGCATGATGATGGTCACGTTCACCAGATTATTCGTGATCAGGATCGTCGCCAGCGTACGCTCCGAGTCCTCGCGCAACTGCATAATCTGACGGTCACGACTATTCTTCTCTTCATCCAACTCATTCAGGTCATTTGGAGTAAGAGAGAAGAATGCAATCTCAGAACCGGAGGCATAGCCAGATACCACAAGGAGAAGACAAGCTAATACGCCTGAAACGATAACGCCTGTCGTAGGCTGCAAGAACTGGACTTCAGATAGTATTTGTTGAAGATAGTCCATTTATTCAGAACGGAAGTTGTTCTCCCTGTTTTTGATCAGGCATCGGTGTTTCAGCAGGTTCACTAGCCACCGAACTCGTTGACGGTTTCGGCGACAACAGTTCCATATTATCTGCCCAAATCTCCGTCTGATATCTGCGCTGACCCTGCTTGTCGTCGTAGCTCGTATAGCGGATACGGCCTTCTATGTAGAGCTTGTCGCCTTTATGGACATATTTCTCAACGATCTCAGCAAGCCTGCGCCAAAGAATAACGTTATGCCAATCTGTATGATCCGGAACCTGAGTACCGTTCTGAAGGGTATAACCACGTTCGGTTGTTGCCAGACGCAAACGTGCTACAGCCACGCCCTGATCTACATAACGCACTTCAGGATCCTGTCCGACATTACCAATGAGCATTACCTTATTCATATCGCTTAATTCAGATTTTTTGCCTTACCTAAATAGATGAACTTAAAACACTTACCCTTTGCAGCGGGGAACTGGCTACGGTCATCGACGCGCTCACGGAGATGATCCACGATACGCTCGTAACACTCCATACCTGATGAAGCCTTGACACAAGCCACAAACTGCGTATCGCGATACTGGAACTTGCCAGTACCGGGAATCTGGGTTACACGTTTGAAGTCGATAGTACCCTCATACCATCCGGGTCTTATCTCATTCAGACGGGCCAGAATCGGCGTCGTAGCTTTCGCACCCATATTCTCAGGTGTATGAACAGCTTTCTTTTCTTTAAAATCTTGCATTGTCGCAGCGTCAGTCTTAATTATAATGAAATACACACGAGGATGTATCTTATAACGTTTCGGATAGAATACGTCACTAGCCACATAGTCACGGATATCTGCCTCAAGCATTGGCGTCATTTCAATCTCATCAATCGCCTGCAAGAAGTCTATAGCTTCGTCAACTGTGGACACAAGCGTCTCACGATCAAAATATCTTAAATATAAGTTCATTATGAAGAAGATTGTTGTTTTCCTAAAAAAAGAGCGGAAAACGGGACTCGGACCCGCGACCCCAACCTTGGCAAGGTTGTGCTCTACCAACTGAGCTATTTCCGCAGAAAATAAGTGAAGAGGAGGAGACTCGAACTCCCACGTCGCAATTGACACTACCCCCTCAAAGTAGCGCGTCTACCAATTCCGCCACCTCTCCAACAAAACGCTGAATAAAAAGAGTGCCCAGAACAGGACTCGAACCTGCACGCCTCGCGGCACACGCACCTGAAACGTGCGCGTCTACCAATTCCGCCACCTGGGCATTTTTATCATTAAGGCCATTCCTTAATGCTCTTTTTGTTCAACAAATGAGCGGAAAACGGGACTCGGACCCGCGACCCCAACCTTGGCAAGGTTGTGCTCTACCAACTGAGCTATTTCCGCGTTTCTTAGGCAACCTCTCTCGATTGCGGGTGCAAAGGTAATGCTTTTTTCTGAACTGACAAACTTTTCGGAGACTTTTTTTCAAAAAAACTGCTAATCCATACGATTTTTGTAGTCTTCATAGCCAAAATGGCGTAAGATTTCCAGTTTTCCGTCATCATGAAGCATACCGATAGCAGGATGAGTGATGCCGTTAAAAGTATTGGTCTTCACGGTCGTGTAATGGATCATATCTTCAAAAATCACCTCGTCGCCCACCTGTAATTCTTCAGAAAAACGCCATGAGCCCATAAAATCACCGCTCAGGCAGCTATTTCCCCCCAGGCGATAGGTCTTCGGTTCCGTCGCTTTTCCCAAGTCGGTTATTTCTGCCCCTCTCACAGTTGGCATATAAGGCATCTCCAGACAGTCCGGCATGTGACAGGTGAAGCTCACGTTCAGGATAGCCGTCTTGATGCCTTTGTCCTCCACCACATCCACCACTTGGGCCACAAGCGGTCCTGTCTGCCAGGCAAAGGCGCTGCCAGGTTCCAGAATCACCTTCAGCCAAGGATAGCGCTGATGGAAATCCCGCATCATCGCGATAAGCAGGTCTACGTCATAGTCCTTTCGTGTCATCAGATGACCGCCGCCGAAGTTGATCCACTTCAGCTGAGGGAACCATGCCGAGAATTTCTCTTCGATATGCACAAGGGTGCGCTGAAACACATCAGCACCGCTCTCACAATGACAATGACAATGGAATCCCTCAATATCTGCGGGCAGTTGCTTTGGCAGTTTGTCGGCCGTTACGCCGAAGCGGGTTCCCGGAGCACAGGGATTATAGAGCATGGTGCCTACCTCTGAGTATTCCGGATTCACCCGCAAACCCAGCGAACAGTTCGCGGCCCTGTTGTGGAACCGCTCATATTGCGAGAGCGAGTTGAATGTCAGATGCGAAGAGCATTTCACGATTTCATCAAACTCCTCGTCAGTATAGGCTGGAGAATACGTATGGGCAGGAGCGCCGAATGCCTCAAAGGCCAGACGCGCTTCGGAAAGCGAACTAGCCGTCGTACTGTTGATATACTCGCGGAAGATGGGAAACGTCTTCCATAGGGCAAAGGCCTTAAAGGCCAGGATAATCTCTATATCGGCCTTCGCCGCAACGTCAGCGATCAGCTGTAGGTTGCGGCGAAGTTTCTGTTCCTCTATAATATAAATAGGTGTAGCCATTATTCTTTCTTCAATGGGATGAGCACGCTGAACGTACTGCCTTCTCCTTCTACTGATTCTACCATACAGTCGCCGCCGTTCTTACGGGCAAAGTCCTGACAGAGCTGCAGGCCCAGTCCCGAACCTTCCTCTCCGCCTGTGCCGTAGGTGGTCTCTCCTTTATGGAAGATAGAGCCCAGACGGTCTGCTGCGATACCGACACCGTGGTCTCTCACACTCACCTTGGCGAAGTCACCCTCAACGCCCATCAGGATCTCAATGGTCGAGTTTTCCGGCGAGAACTTCACGGCGTTCGACATAAAGTTACGCACCACCGTCTTCAGCATGTCATTATCGGCCCTTACGATCAGGGGCTGGTCACAATGCTGCAGTTCCAGTTTGATATGCTTGGTCTGGGCGATCACATCGAAGATCTCAACCACACCGGGAATAATGTCATTCAGATCCAGATCCTGCGTCACTACGCTCAGACGGCCTGTCTGACTCTTCGTCCACTTCAGCAGGTTATCCAGCAGATCATGCACTTCCTCAGATTCCTTATTGGCCTTATCGATCAGGTCGAACAGCTCCGGGCCGATGGTTTCGGGAGTCACTGAAGCCGCCACCAGATTCAGCACCATACGGATACTGGCCATTGGCGAACGCAGGTCGTGGGCAATCACCGAATACATCTTGTCGCGGTTTGTCAGCGTAGCACGCAGTTCGGCATTCTGCTTCTCGATGATGCGCTTGGCAGCCACAAGCGATATCTGCTGCATCACACGCATCACAAGTTCCTCCTTATTGAAAGGCTTCGTCAGGAAGTCGCTGGCACCCACCTGGAAACCGTGCACCAGATCTTGCGGGGTATTCAGCGCCGTCAGGAAGATAATGGGGATATCCTTGGTCTCATCGTCTTTCTTAAGGATGACCGCTGTATCAAAGCCGCTGATATCAGGCATCATCACGTCAAGAAGGATCAAGTCAGGATGCTCTTTCTTGGTCACTTCAATACACGTAGTACCGTTATTGGCTGTACAGACCTGGAATTTCTCATTCGTCAACAATATCTTCAGCAAAAGTACATTGCTGACCACATCATCGACAATGAGTACCTTATACTCACTTCGGTTTATTTTTGACTCTAAAGATTCACCTGCGTCCATTATTTATAGGTTGGTATATCAGTAATTTTTTGCAAAAATAATGCAATAATTTGAAATCACCAAATTATTGCACCATTTTTTCACGTTTATACCCTAATAACCTATATTTTGGGCTTATTCTACGGTTACTGACTTTGCCAAATTGCGTGGTTGGTCTACATTTTTGCCTTTACAAACCGCCACGTGGTAGGCCAGCAACTGCAGCGGGATGGTAGCCACCAGCGGTTCGAGACACTCCAGCACATCGGGCAGCTCAATCACCTCGTCGGCAATCTTCGATATCGTCACATCGCCTTTCGATACGAGGGCTATCACCCTACCCTGACGCGCCTTGATCTCCTGGATATTCGACAGCACTTTCTCATACATCGCATTATGCGTAGCAATCACCACCACAGGCATATCTGAGTCTATCAGGGCGATGGGGCCATGCTTCATCTCCGCAGCAGGATAACCTTCTGCATGGATATACGAGATCTCCTTGAGTTTCAGGGCTCCTTCAAGCGCTACAGGGTATGAGTAGCCGCGTCCCAGATACAGGAAATTGTGGGCGTATGTAAACGTACGGGCCAGGTCTGCTACCTTTTCGTTTGTCTTCAGCACCTCGCGGATCTTGTCGGGTATCTCGCTCAGTCCCTTCACAATCTTCAGGTATTCGTCGCGCTTGATGGTTCCTTTTGCCTCGCCCATCGCAAGGGCAATCATCGTCAGCACCGTCACCTGTCCGGTAAAGGCCTTCGTCGAGGCCACGCCGATCTCCGGTCCCACGTGAATATAGGTACCCGTATCCGTCGCCCTGGGAATCGACGATCCTATGGCGTTACAGACACCATAGATGAAAGCGCCCTTCTGCTTGGCCAGCTGCACGGCCGCCAGCGTATCTGCCGTCTCGCCGCTCTGTGAGATAGCCACGACCACATCGTCCTTACCCACCACAGGATTACGATAGCGGAACTCACTGGCATACTCCACTTCTACCGGCACACGCACCAGCGATTCGATTATCTGCTTGCCTATCAGTCCTGCATGCCACGAGGTACCGCAGGCCACGATTACCACGCGCTTGGCATTCAGCATCTGCCGACGGTAATCTATGAGTGCCGAGAGCGTTACGTGATCAGCCTCCAGGTTTACTCTACCGCGCATACAGTTCGTCAGGCACTCTGGTTGTTCAAAGATTTCCTTAAGCATAAAGTGCGGATAGCCGCCTTTCTCTATCTGTCCGAGGTCGATATCCACCGTCTTCACCGTCAGTTCCTGCTCCTCACCGAGAATGCTCACCACCTTCAGTTCTTCGCCCCTGCGGATCACGGCGATGTTGCCATCCTCCAGATAGACCACCTTGTCCGTATACTCCACAATCGGGCTGGCATCTGAACCCAGGAAGAACTCATCCTCACCGATACCCACCACCAGCGGGCTCTGCTTGCGGGCTGCCACAATCTGATCCGGGTCACGCTTGTCGATCACGGCAATCGCGTAGGCACCGATCACCTGATACAGGGCCACCTGAACCGCTGTCAGCAGATCCAGTTTCTTATGATCCTGAATATACTCAATCAACTGCACCAGCACCTCCGTATCAGTATCCGAGACAAACGTCACGCCCTTGGCCTGAAGTTTCGTCTTCAGGTCGGCATAGTTCTCGATGATACCGTTATGGATAATGGCCAGGTTCTTGGATGAGGAATAATGCGGGTGGGCATTCCGGGAGGAAGGTTCGCCGTGCGTAGCCCAGCGGGTATGGGCGATACCCACGGTGCCCGTGATGTTCTTGTCGTTACAGTAGTCCACCAGGTTGTCCACCTTACCCTTCGTCTTATACACGTTCAGTTCACCGTCATCGTTCACCAGCGCCACGCCGGCACTGTCATAACCACGATACTCCAGTCTCCTCAATCCCTTTATCAGAATAGGAAAAGCCTCCTTATTTCCGATATATCCAACAATTCCGCACATACGCTTATTTTCTTATTTGTGTTTATATTGTCTGCAAAAGTACATATATTCCCCGAACCAAAAACCAACCGCCCCGTTAATTTATATTAAAGAAGCCCAGAAAAAAAATCCACGCGGCAGATTGAGCGGACACTCGCCTGCCAGCGACTACCACACGAAGGGCAGCAAGCAGCGGTGTTATATGATCTTCCATACTGTTTTTGCCATTACGTTTTTAGGGGGTTATATTCAGTCTGCAAAGATAAGCTAAAAAATCCATTCGGCCAAATAATTCTCCATAATTGTTTGGAGGAAAAGGCATACAAATGACAGTAATGACAATTACAGTTTTATTTTAGGGAAGGGTATAGGAAGAATGAATATTTATTGAATATTTTATGTATATATATTTTATATTATTATAATATATATATTATAATAATATAAAAAGATAAGTCCTACTCTTATTCACAAGCGCAATTTCTCAACATTCGTAAGAACATCAACGCCAACAACCCCGGTTACGGCAAGTATTACCCCAAGGCAGTCGAGAAGGAGACGATCACGCTCCGAGGTCTGGCCAAACACATGAGCGAGCACCAGTGTGTGTATAGCCGAGACATCATCGAGGGCGTGCTCATCAAGATGGCGAGCTGCATGATCGAGCTCATCGCACAGGGCATGCGGCGGGGGATTAAAACAAAAACCCCACCGGGGGCTGACCGATGGGGTTTCTGCGGTGCGTACGAGATTCGAACTCGTGACCTCCTGCGTGACAGGCAGGCATTCTAACCTACTGAACTAACGCACCAAAGCGCTATAAACATAAAAAAACCAGCGGTGCGTACGAGATTCGAACTCGTGACCTCCTGCG
>Ga0256405_10006064_pt1 | contig 19860 bp, 16 predicted proteins | sample RumenRJG_02DNA_FD_189096 | JGI IMG/M metagenome (GOLD analysis project Ga0256405, IMG submission 189096) | Bovine rumen microbial communities from Lethbridge, Alberta, Canada - RJG_02 | ecosystem: Host-associated > Mammals > Digestive system > Stomach > Rumen | place: Canada: Alberta... | reverse complement strand
ATAAAATAGTGGTCATACTTTATTGAAGTGTAACCACTATCACAAAAAAATTTTTTCTATATTAACTGCGTAGGATCAAGAAGAGGACTGACGTTAACAATTTAATGGGGGCTGTGAATAGTAACATCCTTCTTTAAAAATAATTCAAAAAAAATTGATCTTTGTCGTAAATATGTATTAAAATTCATAATCCCACATTGTATGGGTTTGTTTTAAATCTGTCCTATATTAGGACTAACAGGAGATTTTATTTAATGTCTACTATTAATCAGTTGGTTCGCAAACCACGCGTTAAAGTAGTTTCTAAGAACAAGGTTCCTGCTTTGGAAGCTTGTCCTCAGAAGCGCGGTGTTTGCACCCGTGTGTATGCTACTAAGCCTAAAAAGCCTAATTCAGCAATGCGTAAAGTATGTCGTGTTCGTTTAACAAATGGTTTTGAAGTTACTTCATATATTGGTGGAGAAGGTCATAACCTGCAGGAACACTCAGTTGTAATGATTCGTGGCGGTCGTGTTAAGGATTTGCCAGGTGTTCGTTATCACACCATCCGTGGTTCACTAGACTGCGCCGGTGTTAAAGATCGTAAACAGTCCCGCTCTAAGTACGGTGTGAAGAAGCCTAAGGCTTAATTTCATCCCTAAAGAGTAAGGCCAAACAATTTTTTTTATAATTTTAAGGTTTTGGAAAACCCTGAAATTAAGAGGATAGATAAAAATGCCTAGACGTCGTGAAGTTGCTCAGCGTAAAATTTTGCCAGATCCAAAATTTAATTCTGAGTTATTAGCAAAGTTTATAAATGTAGTAATGCTCGATGGTAAGAAATCCATCGCCGAGGCCATTGTATATGGTGCATTAGATACCGTTGCCGAGAAAAGCGGCAAAGACCACCTCGCCCTGTTTGAGGAGGCACTTGAGCACATTCGCCCAGATGTAGAAGTTAAATCTCGTCGTGTGGGTGGTGCAAACTATCAGGTTCCAGTTGAAGTACGTCCTGCTCGTGGTAATGCACTTGCTATGCGTTGGTTAGTTGAGGCTGCTCGTGGTCGTCATGAGAAAAGCATGGCTGCCCGTTTAGCTGCTGAAATGGCAGACGCAGTTGAGAACAAGGGAACCGCCGTTAAAAAGCGTGAAGATGTACATCGTATGGCAGAGGCTAACAAAGCCTTCAGTCATTTCCGCTGGTAGTTTTTTGGAGTTAATGAAATTATGTCTCGCGAAACCCCTATTAACATGTATCGCAATATTGGTATTAGTGCTCACATTGATGCCGGTAAAACCACAACTACTGAACGTATCCTGTTTTATACAGGTAAAAGCCATAAGATTGGTGAGGTTCATGATGGTGCTGCTACCATGGACTGGATGGTTCAGGAACAGGAGCGTGGTATTACCATTACCTCTGCTGCTACAACATGTTATTGGCATGGTATGAGTAATCAGTGGAAAAACGCATACCGTTTCAATATTATTGACACCCCAGGCCACGTGGACTTTACCGCTGAGGTAGAGCGTTCTATGCGTGTGCTTGATGGTGCTGTTATGGTTTACTGTGCTGTGGGCGGTGTTCAGCCACAGTCTGAGACCGTATGGCGTCAGGCCCAAAAATACAAGGTACCACGTATTGCTTTCGTCAATAAGATGGACCGTACAGGTGCTGATTTCCTGCGTGTTGTTGACCAGATTAAGACACGTCTTAAGGGTAACCCAGTTCCTCTGATGTTGCCAATTGGTAAAGAGGATTCCTTCGTTGGTGTTGTAGATCTTATCAAGCGTAAGGCAATTGACTGGGACGAGGCCTCTCAAGGCATGAAGTTTGATTACGTCGATATTCCTGCTGATATGGTTGATGCAGTTGAAGAGTGGCGTGGCAAATTAGTCGAGGCTGCTGCTGAGGCTAGTGAAGAACTGATGGAGAAATTCTTTGGTGGTGAAGAGTTAACTGAAGAAGAAATCAAGGCCGGTCTGCGTCAGCGTACCCTGCGCAATGAGATTATCCCAATGTGCTGTGGGTCTGCCTTTAAGAATAAAGGTGTTCAGGCTATGCTTGATGCTGTTGTTGAGTATTTACCATCACCTGCAGATGTTCCTGCTGTTGAAGGCAAGACCTTAACTGGTGAATCAGATACCCGTAAGGCTGATGACAAAGAGCCATTCTCTGCTTTAGCATTCAAACTGGCAAATGACCCATTTGTTGGTAACCTTACCTTCTTGCGTTGCTATTCAGGCTTTATCAAGTCTGGCGATACTGTCATGAATTCTGATAAGCAGAAACGTGAGCGTTTTGGCCGTTTGGTTCAGATGCATGCTAATGCACGTAATGAAGTAAGTGAAGTTTACGCTGGTGATATTGTTGCCGCTATTGGTCTTAAAGAGACTGTGACCGGTGATACCCTGTGTGACCAGGAACATCCTATTATTCTTGAGGCTATTGAATTCGCAGAGCCAGTTATTTCTGTTGCTGTTGAACCAAAGACCAAAGATGATCAGGAAAAAATGGCGTTGGCTTTACAGCGTCTTGCCAAAGAGGATCCATCATTCCGTGTTCGCACTGATGAGGAATCAGGTCAGACCATTATCTCTGGTATGGGTGAGTTACATCTTGATATTATCGTTGACCGTCTGCGTAGAGAGTTCAAGGTAGAGTGTAATCAGGGTAAACCTCAGGTTGCCTACCGTGAAACTATCCGCGGTACTGTAGAACAGCAGGGTAAGTTTGCTCGTCAGTCAGGTGGTCGTGGTCAGTATGGTGACTGCTGGTTACGTTTAGAGCCTCTTGAACAGGGTAAAGGGTATGAATTCGTCAACGAGATTGTCGGTGGTGTTATTCCAAAAGAGTACATTCCTGCAATTGATAAAGGATGTCAGGAACAGATTGCCAACGGTGTTATCGCTGGTTTCCCTGTAGTAGATATCAAGATCACTGTCTTTGACGGTTCATATCATGAAGTTGACTCTTCTGAAATGGCTTTCAAGATTGCCGCTTCCATGGCATTCAAAGAAGGCTTCAAGAAGGCTCAGCCAGTTTTACTTGAGCCTTTAATGAAGGTTGAAGTTGAAACCCCTGAAGATTACATGGGTGATGTAATCGGTGATCTCAATCGTCGTCGTGCTATTGTAGAAGGCATGGAAGACGGCCCTACCGGTAAACTTGTTCATGCAATGGTACCATTAGGGGAGATGTTCGGTTATGCTACTGATTTGCGTTCTTTAACTCAGGGACGTGCATCTTATGTAATGGAGTTCGGCCGTTATGCTGAGGCTCCAAAGAATATTGCCGAGGCTGTAATTTCAGAGCGTCAGGCAAAAGACTAAAGTTTTTGATTTTTATGAAGGTGTGCAGTGATGTACACCTTGATTTAGAAGGAATATTTAAAAATGGCAAAAGAGAAGTTTATCCGTGGCAAAGTACACGTAAACGTAGGCACCATTGGTCACGTTGACCACGGCAAGACCACTTTAACCGCAGCAATTACTACTGTTCTTGCAGAGAAATTCGGTGGTGAGGCTCGTAAATTCGATCAGATTGATAATGCCCCAGAAGAGAAGGCACGTGGTATTACCATTAACACCTCACACGTAGAGTATGATACTGCCAACCGTCACTATGCACACGTTGACTGCCCGGGTCACGCTGACTACGTTAAGAACATGATTACCGGTGCCGCCCAGATGGATGGTGCAATTTTGGTAGTAGCTGCAACTGATGGTCCAATGCCACAGACACGTGAGCACATTCTTCTTGCTCGTCAGGTAGGTGTACCATATATTATCGTCTTCCTAAACAAATGTGATATGGTTGACGACGAAGAGTTGTTAGAATTAGTTGAGATGGACGTAAGAGAGCTGTTAAATCAGTACCAGTTCCCAGGCGATGACACCCCAATCATCAGAGGATCAGCCTTAGGCGCCTTAAATGGTGAGGAGAAGTGGAAAGAGGCAATTCTGAAGTTAGCAGAGACCTTAGACAGCTATATACCAGAGCCAAAGCGTGACACCGACCATCCATTCTTATTACCAATTGAGGATATCTTCTCAATTTCAGGACGTGGAACTGTAGTAACAGGACGTGTTGAGCGTGGAATTGTACACGTAGGTGATGAAGTTGAAATCGTTGGTATTCGACCAACCACCAAGACCACGGTAACAGGTGTTGAAATGTTCCGTAAGCTCTTAGACGAAGGCCGTGCAGGTGATAACGTTGGTATACTGTTACGTGGAACCAAGCGTGATGAAGTAGAGCGTGGACAGGTATTAGCTGCCCCAGGCACCATTACTCCACATACCAAGTTTACCGGTCAGGTATACGTTTTAAGTAAGGAAGAAGGTGGCCGTCATACACCATTCTTCAAGGGCTATCGTCCACAGTTCTTCTTCCGTACCACTGATATTACAGGCACCATCGAGTTAAAAGAGGGTGTAGAGATGGTAATGCCAGGTGATAACACCGATATGACTGTAACTCTGATCCACCCAGTAGCCATGGCAGAAGGCGAGCGCTTTGCTATTCGTGAAGGCGGTCGTACTGTTGGCGCCGGTGTTGTTGGTAAGATCATTGAGTAATCATTGATTTTATTTACATGATTTTATCCGTAGTAGACTTGTCTGCTACGGATTTATCAATTCATAGGCACGTAATACCTTGTATTATGTGTGAAGATTAGAAAGTGTATTTTTCTAATTAGGTGTTGTGTTATACAAAACTGTGAGTATACATAGCATTATGGTAACGTGGTGAGGTATTTTTGAAGTCGCGGGATGTCTTGCTTCCACAGGAAGTTAATTCAAAAAAAACTCCCGGCACCGCGAGCCCACTGAGGCTGAATCCTTTTTTCAGCATTAGATGATCCTCTTGATTGTGCAAGAGATTGATCACGATCTTATAGAATATGTGACTAAAATTTTTTTATAGGTTTTTTTATGTCGTCAGGGAAGAAGAGCAACAAAGTTGCTGAAGAGACAAATGCTGTAGAGCAGAAGAAGAATGTAACGGTTACATCAAAGAAAAATGCTGACAAGACAATTGCTAAAAAGCCTGCTGATGCTGCTGCACTATATATTTCTCCAACCTTAAGTGCATTTTTTTGGACAATTTCTGTAGTATTGGTTTGTGCCATCATTTTTGGTAATTATTACTATACGAATTTTGTAGTTGTTGATGAGACCACTATGGCACATTTAGTGCGTGTTCTTGCTGTTATTTTTGGTCTTGTTTTATCAATTGCAATCACACTTCTAACCAACAAAGGACGTGCACTTTTACAGTTTGCCCGTCAGTCTTATACGGAACTTAAGAAAGTTATTTGGCCAACTCGTCAGGAGGCTGTACAGACAACTTTCATTGTTTTTGTAGCGGTTACTGTTGTTAGTTTATTTCTATATTTATGTGATATCGTTTTTTTACAGATTGTTCGTTTGTTTACTCTCTAAAATACTCCTACAGGTTATTAAGTTATGACAGAAATAGAAAAGATTGATGCCGATGAAGCTAAAGTTGTTGAAGCACCTTTGGCAACTGAATCTGTTGAGGCACCAACAGCATCGGAAAACGAACTAGCTGATAATACTGCTAAAGATATTAAAAATGATGCTGCAAAGGATATTAAACGGGATTATTTTGGTGGAGATAAATTTCGCTGGTATGTGATTCAAGCGTTTTCAGGATTTGAACAGCGTGTCGCTTTAACTTTACAAGAACGTATCAAAATTCATCATATGGAGGAATATTTTGGTGAAATTCTAGTTCCTAAAGAGAAAGTTAAAGAAATTAAAGATGGTAAGAAGAAAGAGTCTGAGCGTAAGTTTTTTCCTGGCTATGTGTTAGTTAATATGCGGATGACCTCAGAATCGTGGCAGTTAGTTAAACATACTGACCGAGTTCTTGGTTTTATAGGCGGTTCTGCTGAGAAACCTTTACCAATAACTGATGCTGAAGCAAATAAAATCTTAAGTCGACTTAAAGAGACTGAAGGTTCAGCCAGACCAAAAACCATGTTTGAGGTTGGTGAACATGTCCGTGCCGTTGAAGGAGCCTTTAAGGATTTCGTTGGTACTGTAGAGAAGGTGGATTACGAAAAGAACCGTCTTACAGTATCTATTGCCATTTTTGGACGTGCGACACCTGTTGAGCTTGATTTTACACAGGTTGAAAAAGACCTCTAGTCTTTTTTAAGTGAAATCAAAACTTTGCGAACGCTAATTTATCTATAAATCTACGTTTTAAATGCTCCTTCGGGAGCATTTGTCTTTAAGATCCTGATAAGAAATTAGTATCGCCTGTTAAAATTCTTTATTAGATAAGATCTATTCTTCTGCTTCATAAGCTCAGAAAAAAATTGTGGCAAAAGATACTGTTAGCACAAGATTCCGCCTAGTGCAGGTATTTCAACACTGACTATTATGCACAGCATATCTCGAAAATTCGGAGAGTAAAATTTTAATTGAAAATAATTAAAGAATCCTCAAAGCGTACAAGGTCGACAATATAATTTATTGTGTAGATTCAAGATATTAGACTTGTTTTTTTAAAGATTGTAAAATTACATTGATCAGATGCGAGAAAATATGTATAATCTTGAGGCTATTTTTTCGGTTATTTGAGAAGATAGTCCGGTCATATGACCAAGGGAAGCGCATATAAGTCATATTGATGCGCGATATTACCCATTTATTTTAAAGAGGAACACCTCAAAATGGCAAAGAAAGTTACTGCCTATATTAAACTTCAGGTTGGTGCTGGTAATGCTAATCCAGCTCCTCCAGTTGGTCCTGCATTAGGTCAACATGGTGTTAACATCATGGAATTCTGTAAGGCCTTTAATGCTAAAACTGCAAATCTCGAAAAAGGTCTCCCAGTTCCAGTAATTATTACTGTTTACCAAGATAAGTCCTTTACTTTTGTTTCAAAGACAACTCCTGCTTCATTCCTAATCAAAAAAACTTTAGGACTGAAATCTGCTTCTCATAAGCCAGGTACTGAAGTTGCCGGTAAGATCACCATGGACCAGTGCCGTGAAATTGCAAAACAGAAGGAACCTGATATGACTGGTGCTGATATTGATGCATCAGCTCGTACTATTGCTGGTACTGCCCGTTCAATGGGTATTCAGGTGGAGGATTAGTAAATGGCTAAAATTGGAAAGCGCTTAAAGGAAATTCGCGCCAAAGTTGATAAAACTAAACTCTACAATGTTAAGGAAGGTTTTGCTTTATTAAAAGAAACAGCCAAAGCCAAATTTGTTGAGAGTGTAGATGTCGCAGTACAGCTAGGTATTGATGCAACTAAATCTGATCAGAACGTTCGTGGCTCAACTGTATTACCACATGGTACTGGTAAGACAGTTCGTGTTTTAGTCTTTACTCAGGGCGAACTTGCAGATCAAGCTAAGGCAGCTGGAGCAGATCATGTTGGTATGGATGAGCTAGCTCAGGAAGTCAAAAAAGGATTTTCAGATTTTGACGTAGTTATTGCCTCTCCTGATGCAATGCGAGTTGTTGGTACTTTAGGTCAGATTTTAGGTCCACGTGGTCTCATGCCAAACCCTAAAGTTGGTACAGTGACCCGTGATGTTTCCACTGCTGTGAAGAATGCCAAAGCCGGACAGGTTCGTTTCCGTAATGACAAGGCTGGCAATATACAGACTTCAATTGGTAATGTAAGTTTTTCTGCTGATGATTTAGCAGATAATCTTAATGCTCTTATTAATTCAATTGAGAAGATGAAACCAGCAGCTGCTAAAGGCACTTTTATTAAGAAAGTCTGTGTTTCTACCACCATGGGTGTTGGTCTTACTATTGATAAGGCTTCTCTAGGTGACAGTAAGGCTCAAGAAGCATAATTAAACACTTTAGGTACAAGTGAAGATTTTTTGGATAGGAGGCTTAGCCGCCCAACCAAAGACCGCTGGGGGAGTACCTTAATAATCCAGCGTAGGCGAAAGTAATATTTACTTTCTGTGGTCCCGAAAGGGTCGCGTCCAATTATGGACATTCCAGGAGTCACTGCTAAAAATGGCATTGAATATCGAAGACAAAAAGGCAATCGTTGCTGAAGTCGCCGAAGTTGCCAAGAAAGCTGTGTCAGCTGTTACCGCAGATTCTTGCGGTATTCCAGTAGCAAATTTAACTCAGTTACGTAAAGAGGCTCGTGCAAACAATGTTTACTTACATGTTGTACGTAATACTCTTTTGGCTCGTGCTTTAGAAGGCACTGAGTTTGAGTGTATCAAGGATTCATGCAAAGGACCAACTATGGTTGGATTTTCCCTTGAGCATCCTGGTGCTGCTGCTAGAATCTTCAAGAATTTTGCCAAGACATGTGATACCTTTAAAGTTAAGGCTTTAGCCTTCGAAGGTAAAGCATATGATGGCAAAGACATAGATATTCTTGCAACATTACCAACTTATGATGAAGCAATTGCAAGGTTGATGGCTACTATGAAAGAAGCTGCTGCTGGCAAATTGGTTCGTACACTTGCCGCTCTCGGCGATAAGTTGGGTTCAGAGTCTGCTCAATAGAACAGATTTTCTGGCATTTAGGTTAGATTGTTTTTTTTCAGGCATAGCCTGGTTATATTTTATAGGAAGAAAAAAATGGCTTTATCTAAGGATGAAATCATTGAAGCAATTGCCGCTTTATCTGTAACTGAAGTTGTAGAGTTAGTTAAGGCAATGGAAGAGAAATTCGGCGTTTCAGCAGCCGCTGCTGCTGTTGCAGCTCCTGCTGCAGGTGCTGCTGCTGTAGAAGAGAAGACCGAGTTTGATGTTGAGTTAAAGGCTGTTGGTGCTAATAAGATTGCTGTTATTAAGGCTGTTCGTACTGCTACTGGCCTTGGCTTGAAAGAGGCTAAGGACTTGGTTGAGTCAGCCCCTGCCAAAGTTAAGGAAGGTATGCCTAAGGCTGATGCTGAGGCTTTGGTTAAGGCTCTGGTTGATGCCGGTGCTGAGGCTGCTTTAGTCTAATTTAAGCCTACTTGACCTTTCTGGTCATAGCAGCCTATGCTGCAAAAAATGTAACCCGATCCTCCTAATTAGGTTGATCGGGTTCGATGCCTAAAACATCCGTGTACAATTTTATTGTACTATCCTGGAAACAGATCAAATAGAGGATAACCTTATCTATGGTCTACTCCTATACAGAGCAAAAGCGTATCCGCAAAGATTTCGGTAAGCGTGTAAAAGTATTAGATACCCCATATCTATTAGCAGTTCAACTTGATTCATTTAAACAATTTATCAGTGACGATCCTAGTAATGAAAATGGTTTGGTAGCCGCATTTAAGAGTGTATTTCCAATTAAAAGCTATTCAGGAAATGCAGAATTAACCTATAACAGTTTTCATTTAGGGGATCCAAAATTTAATGTACGTGAATGTTTAATTCGCGGTACAACATATTCTGCCCCATTAAAAGTAAAATTAAGTCTGATTCGTTACGAAAAAGATTCACCAAAAACTGTAAAAGAAAAGATAGATCAAGATGTCTACATGGGTGAAATCCCATTGATGACTGATAATGGTACCTTTATTGTTAATGGTACTGAGCGTGTTGTTGTTTCACAGTTACACCGTTCTCCAAGTGTTTTCTTTGACAATGATCGTGGTAAAACCTATCCAGGACGCATTCTTTTTAGTGCTCGTGTGATTCCTTACCGTGGTTCATGGCTTGATTTTGAATTTGATCACCGTGATAATCTCTTTGTGAGAATTGATAGACGCCGTAAGCTTTATGCAACTGTGCTCCTGCGTGCTTTAGGATATAACACTGAACAGATTTTGGCTTTATTCTTTGATACTGTTGAAATCGACTTTAAAGGCAAAAAAATTAATATTGAACTAGTGCCTGAAAGTCTGTTAGGAGAGACAGCTTCTTTTGATATTAAGATTGGTGATGAGGTTATTGTAGAAAAAGGTAAGAAGATCACCAAGGGTCATATCAGAAAACTCAAGAATAAAGAAGTAACTTCTCTTGAGGTGCCAGCTGATTATCTAATCGACAAGATTGTTGCTAAAGACTACAAAAACAAGAATGGCGAGTTGATATTAGCTGCTAATACTCTGCTAAATGAAGAAAATATCAAGGTAATAGGTGAGAATGGACTAAAGAAAATTGAAATTCTTTATGTTTCCGCTGTTGATGAAGGTTCATTCATTGCTGATACCCTGCGTAATGACACCACTCGTGATTTATCATCTGAAGAAGCAGATAGAAATGCTGCTCTTTTTGAAATATACAAGATGATGCGTCCTGGTGAAATTCCAACTGTCGAGGCTGCAGAAACTCTGTTTAAGAATTTGTTCTTCGCTGAAGATCGCTACGATTTATCTTCTGTTGGCCGTATGAAGTTTGACAGTCGTTTTGTTGAAGAGAAGAATTTTAAATCCGGTATTCAGCGCTATTTGGCTTCTGAAGAAACCACCATCAATACAGCAGATAGCGTTCTTTCAGTCATAAACGGACATGTTGTTGCCAAGTTCCCAGAGATTATTGATGCTATTAGACCATTTTTAGATCAGTCTGAGAGCGAGTGTATGCCTAATACTGTTCCACAGCGTGCTGCTGACAAGTTATTAGGTTTTATTGATAATATTCTGATTAATGCTAAGGATGATCAGATGTTATCCTGTGCTGAGCGTCTGTTGCATAAGGTTAAGATACATCCAAAAGGTGGTGATGCCTATACTTATGACAGAGCTATCATTATGCCGTTGTCTGTCTTAACTCTTTTGTCAAATGTGACCGAATTAAAGGGTAAGATTACAGATCCGAAGGGCAAAGAAATTCCATTAGATGCAAGTCATATTGAGAATGAGGCTTTCCGCGGAACCTTGAATAACTCAGATATTATTAAAGTTATTCGTTATTTAGTAAAGATCCGTAACGGCAAAGAGAATATTGATGATATTGATCATTTGGGTAACCGTCGTATCCGTTCTGTAGGTGAAATGGCTGAGAACCAGTTCCGTATTGGATTGGTTAGAGTCGAGCGAGCCGTTAAAGAGCGCCTATCCTTAGGAGATCTCGATAATACAACTCCACAGGAGTTAATTAACGCCAAGCCAATTTCTGCTGCCATCAAAGAATTTTACGGATCAAGTCAGTTATCTCAGTTTATGGATCAGAATAATCCATTGTCTGAGGTTACTCACAAACGTCGTATTTCGGCTTTAGGTCCTGGTGGTTTGACTCGTGAGCGTGCAGGTTTCGAGGTACGTGATGTGCATCCAACTCATTACGGTCGTCTCTGTCCTATTGAGACTCCAGAAGGTCCAAACATTGGTCTTATTAACTCTCTCTCCGTGTTTGCACGTTGCAATGATTATGGTTTTCTTGAGACACCATATCGTTTCGTCAAGGATGGTGTTGTTACTGAGGAGTTCCAGTATTTAACTGCTATTGAGGAAGGACAGTACGTTATTGCTCAGGCTAATACCGATCTTGATGAAAACGGCAAGATTGTCTCTGATTATGTTCAGTGCCGATATAAGGGAGAGTCAGAGGTAAGACGTGCTCAGGATGTTCAGTTTATGGACGTGTCTCCACAGCAGATTATTTCTGTTGCTGCGGCACTTATTCCATTCTTGGAACATGATGATGCTAATAGAGCCCTTATGGGAGCTAACATGCAGCGTCAGGCTGTTCCAACCCTCCGTTCAGAAAAACCATTTGTTGGAACTGGCATGGAACGTGCTGTTGCTGTCGACTCTGGTGTGTCCATTATTGCCAAGCGTGGCGGTATTGTGCAGCATGTTGACGGCGGACGTATTGTTATTCGTGTTAATATCGATGAGATCGAGGGTGACCATGACGCCGGTATTGATATTTATAACCTTATTAAGTACACCCGTTCTAACCAGAATACCTGTATTAACCAGCGTCCTTGTGTAAATCTTAAGGAAAAAGTTAAGGCAGGTGACGTTATTGCTGACGGTTCTTCAACTGATATGGGCGAATTAGCCTTGGGTCAGAATATGAGAATTGCCTTCATGCCGTGGAATGGTTACAACTATGAGGATTCTATCCTGGTATCTGAACGTGTGGCTGCAAAGGATCGTTTAACCACAATTCATATTGAGGAAATGACCTGTATAGCCCGTGATACCAAGTTAGGTCCTGAAGAAATAACCGCTGATATTCCAAATGTGGGTGAATCTGCCTTATCCAAGCTAGATGAGGCTGGTATTGTTTACGTTGGTGCTGAGGTCGTCGGTGGAGATATTCTTGTTGGTAAGGTAACACCTAAAGGAGAGACTCAGTTAACTCCTGAAGAGAAACTGTTACGTGCTATTTTTGGTGAAAAAGCATCTGAGGTTAAGGATTCATCATTGCGTCTTGCTAATGGTGAGACTGGTACGGTTGTTGATGTTCAGATCTTCACTCGTGAGGGTGTTGAAAAAGACAAACGTGCCAAGGAAATTGAAGAGATGCACATCAATCAGGCTAAAAAGGATTTGGATGAAGAATTTGCTTTCTTATCACAGGGTTTGCTCCATCAGGTACGTATTCATTTAGAACGTAACGGTATGACCAAAGAACAGGTCAAGGCCTTATCTGATGATGAACTTTTAAAACAGACCCTAAGTGATGACAAGGCCCAGCGGCAATTGGAGGAATTCGCAGTTCGTCTCGATGATTTTGCCAAAGAGTACAAGAACAAGTTTGATGCCGAGAAGAAGAAGATTACTGATGGCGATGATTTAACACCAGGTGTGCTTAAAATTGTTAAGGTGTATGTGGCTGTTAAACGTCGTATTCAGCCTGGTGACAAACTGGCAGGACGTCATGGAAACAAAGGTGTTATATCTAAGATTAATCCTATTGAGGATATGCCATATGATGAATATGGACATCCAGTTGATATGGTCTTAAACCCATTAGGTGTGCCATCCCGTATGAACATTGGACAGGTTCTTGAGGTTCATTTGGGACTTGCTGCTAAGGGAATTGGCGACAAGATTAACAAGATGTTAATCGAGCAGAGAGCAATTGCTGAGATTAGAAAGACACTGCAGGAAATCTATGATTTAGGTGAATCTTCGCAGGAAGTCGACATTTCTTCTATGAGTGATGACGAGGTCATGACTTTAGCAAACAATTTAAGAGATGGTCTCCCTGTAGCTACCCCTGTATTTGACGGTGCACAGGAGGAGAATATCAAGGAAATGTTGAGAATGGCTGAACTGCCTGAATCTGGACAGATGACTCTGTATGATGGCAGGACTGGTCGTGCATTTGAACGTAAAGTAACTGTAGGTTACATGTACATGCTGAAGTTGAATCATTTGGTTGATGACAAGATGCATGCTCGTTCTACTGGTTCTTACAGTCTTGTAACGCAGCAGCCATTAGGTGGTAAGGCTCAGTTTGGTGGACAGCGTTTCGGTGAGATGGAAGTGTGGGCTCTCGAAGCCTATGGTGCAGCCTATACATTGCGTGAGATGCTGACTGTTAAGTCTGATGATGTTAACGGTAGAACCAAGATGTATAAGAACATTGTTGATGGTAAGTACACCATGGAGGCAGGTATTCCTGAGTCCTTCAATGTTCTGCTACGTGAAATACGTTCACTTGGTATTAATATTGACCTTGTCCGCAAATAAAATTTTCTCACAAGATATGTTCGGTCATATCTTGTTTGGCTACGACAATAGGAGAAACTGTTGTGAGCAATTTGGAAAACGATCAGAACGATGATCTTTTAGAGGGATTGGCAAGTCAGGCTCAGGTAACTACTGAGGAGAGTGTTGTTGATCTTGATGTCAGTGATAGTCTTGCTAAGCTTGCCAACCGTAGCAACGCATTTAAACAGAAGCTAGAGGATTTTGATGCCATTAAGATTGGTCTGGCTTCACCAGAAATGATTCGTGCATGGTCCTATGGCGAAGTAAAAAAACCTGAGACTATCAATTATCGTACTTTTAAGCCAGAACGTGATGGCTTGTTCTGTGCTAAGATTTTTGGTCCTATCAAGGATTATGAATGTCTGTGCGGTAAATACAAACGTTTAAAGCATCGCGGAACCATCTGTGATAAGTGCGGAGTTGAAGTAACTCAGGCACGTGTGCGTCGTGAGCGTATGGGTCATATTGAATTGGCTTCACCTGTGGCTCATATATGGTATTTGAAGTCTCTGCCATCTCGAATTGGTCTGATGCTCGATATGAAGTTACGCGACATTGAAAGCGTTTTGTATTTTGAGTCCTATGTAGTTACCGATCCTGGTATGACCAATCTTACTGAAAGACAGCTATTGACTGAGGAACAGTACGTGGATGCCTTAGGTGAGTACGGTGATGACTTTACTGCCAAGATGGGCGCCGAGGCTATTTTGGATCTGTTGCGTCAGATTGATCTTGAGGCTGAAAAAAATGCTGTACGTGAGATTCTAAATAGTACTTCCTCTGAATCCAATCGGAAGAAATCTGCTAAGAGATTAAAGCTTATTGAGTCTTTCATAAATTCAGGCAACAAGCCTGAGTGGATGATTATGACGGTATTACCTGTTTTACCTCCAGATTTACGTCCTTTGGTACCTCTTGATGGAGGACGTTTTGCTACTTCTGATTTAAATGATCTATATCGTCGTGTAATTAACAGAAATAATCGTTTAAAGAGACTTCTTGATCTTGCAGCTCCTGAAATTATCGTACGTAACGAAAAACGTATGCTTCAGGAGTCAGTAGATGCTTTGATGGATAATGGTCGCAGAGGGCGTGCAATTACAGGATCGAACAAGAGAGCGCTAAAATCTTTGGCTGATATGATTAAAGGTAAACAGGGGCGTTTCCGTCAGAACCTTTTAGGTAAACGTGTTGACTACTCCGGGCGTTCTGTTATTACCTGCGGTCCATTCCTTCGTCTGCACCAGTGCGGACTGCCAAAGAAGATGGCTATTGAGCTCTTTAAGCCATTTATTTATGGACGCCTTGAGATTAGAGGTTATGCTACTACCATTAAGGCTGCTAAGAAGATGGTTGAGCGTGAGGATCCAATTGTATGGGATGTTTTGGATGAGGTTATTCGTGAACATCCTATTATGTTAAACCGCGCTCCGACTCTGCATAGATTAGGTATCCAGGCTTTTGAGCCAGTATTGATTGAGGGTAAAGCAATTCGTCTGCATCCTCTGGTATGTCCAGCCTTTAACGCTGACTTCGATGGTGATCAGATGGCAGTGCATGTGCCTCTTACTCTAGAGGCTCAGTTAGAAGCACGTGCCCTTATGATGTCAACCAACAATGTATTGTCCCCTGCATCAGGAGATCCTATCATTGTTCCAGCACAGGACGTGGTCTTAGGTCTTTACTACATGACCCGTATGCGTGTAGGTGCGCGTGGTGAGGGACTAATCCTTTCCGATGCCAAAGAGGCAGAGCGTCTGTATAAGGCCGATCAGGTTGATTTTCACGCTCGTATCGCCTGCCGTATTCACTATTATGACAAGAATACTGATACAGGTGAGTATGTGGAACATAATGAGTTACGCCTGACTACTGTTGGTCGAGCCATGCTCTCTCTCATCTTACCAAAGGGCCTGTCCTTTGATCTTATTGATCCACCTGCTGAAGGTGTAACTAATGAGAAAATTAATGAGATCCTGACACAGAAGGATTGGTTTACACACGTTTCCAATGTGCCTCTTGGCAAAAAGAAGATTGGAGCCCTTCTGACCAACTGCTATCATAAGTTAGGTCTTAAGGATACAGTGATTTTTGCTGACCACATTATGTATACTGGTTTTGCCAATGCTGCAATATCCGGTTCTTCAGTTTGTGTTGATGATATGCTCATCCCTAAGGAGAAGCAGGTCCTGATTGCTTCAGCCCATAAAGAGGTTACCAACATTTTAGGTCAGTTTGAAAACGGTGAGATTACCGGTGGTGAGCGATACAACAAGGTGGTTGACGTTTGGTCAAATGCTGCTGAAAAAGTAGCCAATGCCATGATGAAGAACCTATCTACGCAGACTGCTAAGAATATTCTTGGTGAAGAGGAAACTGAATCTTCATTCAACAGTATTTATATGATGGCTGACTCTGGTGCTCGTGGTTCACCTGCCCAGATCCGTCAGTTAGCCGGTATGCGTGGTCTGATGGCAAAACCTGATGGTTCGATTATTGAAACACCTATTACCGCTAATTTCCGTGAAGGCCTGAATGTTCAGCAGTACTTTATTTCTACTCACGGTGCTCGAAAGGGATTGGCTGATACTGCTTTGAAGACAGCAAACTCCGGATATCTGACACGCCGTCTTGTAGATGTGGCTCAGGATATGGTTATTACTGAGGATGATTGTGGAACTGATGATGGTCTTGAGATAACACCACATATTAACGGTGGAGATGTCATCGAAAACTTAAGAGAGCGTGTATTGGGTAGAACTTTGGCCGCTGATGTCCTCAAGCCTGGTACTAAGAATGTCTTAATTGCAAAAGGTGAGCTTCTAAATGAAAAACTGTGTTCAGTCCTAGAAGCCAACAGTATTGATAAGGTTAAGGTTCGTTCACCTATAACCTGTAAGACTAAGTTTGGTATTTGCGCTAAGTGCTACGGACGTGATTTGGCTCGTGGACATATGGTAAACCCTGGTGAAGCAGTTGGTGTGATTGCCGCTCAGTCCATCGGTGAACCTGGAACTCAGTTAACCATGAGAACATTCCATATCGGTGGTGCCGCATCCCGTGCTGTTGCTGAATCAGGTGCTAGTGTAAGAAACAGCGGTAAAATTAAGTTTGAAAATTCAAAATTAGTTACAAATACCGACGGTAAACAGGTTGTTACCTCAAGACAATCCGAGCTCTTTGTGATTGATGACTTCGGTGCGATTAAGGAAAGTCATAAGATACCTTATGGTGCCGTCCTTGAAGTCAAGGAAGGAGATACGGTTAAAGTTGGTGAGACTGTAGCACGCTGGGATCCGCATACTCATCCAATTATTTCTGAAGTTCATGGTTTCATCAAATATATTGATATTATTGAAGGTGTTACCGTTGATAAGAAAGAAGATGAGGCTTTAGGTATTTCTTCCATCGAAGTACGTGAATTGGCTGCACGCCCTGCTCAGGGAAAGGAAAAGAGACCATCGGTCAAGATTGTTGATAAAGATGGTAACGATGTTCTGATCCCAGGTACTACTGTTTCTGCTCAGTATATGCTGCAGGCTAAAGCCATTGTTCAGTTGCAGGACGGAGCAGAAATCAACGTCGGTGACGTTATTGCCCGTATTCCACAGGTTGCTGGTGGTACCAAAGATATTACCGGTGGTCTACCTCGCGTGGCTGATCTTTTTGAGGCCAGAGCACCTAAAGAGCCAGCAATTCTTGCTGAAATCTCAGGTACTGTATCTTTTGGTAAGGAAACTAAGAGCAAGCGTCGCTTAGAAATCACCCCACCATTAGGTACTGTGGATGAATTAGGAAAACCTGTTGAGCCTTATGAGGAAATGATCCCTCTCTCTCGTAACTTGAATGTTTTTGAGGGTGAAACTGTAACTAAGGGTGAAATGATTGCTGAAGGACCTGAGTCTCCACACGATATTTTAAGACTGCGTGGTGTTAATGCCGTAGCCAACTATATTGTTAATGAGGTTCAGGACGTTTACCGTCTGCAGGGTGTGAAGATTAACGATAAGCACATTGAGGTTATTGTTCGCCAGATGTTGCGTAAGTGCGAGATCTTAGATCCTGGTGAAAGTGAGGAGTTCCTAAAAGATGAAGTTGTGGAAGTTTCCAAGGTTAGAGTTGCCAATGAGAAACTTCTAAGTGAAGGCAAGAAGCCAATTGTTTACAGACACATTCTGATGGGATTGACTAAGGCCTCCTTGAGTACTGACAGCTTTATCTCTGCTGCTTCCTTCCAAGAAACCACACGAGTACTTACTGAAGCCTCTGTTGAAGGTAAGGAAGATGATTTACGTGGACTTAAGGAAAACGTCATTGTGGGTCGTCTCATTCCTGCAGGTACTGGCTACAAGTATCACAAGATGCGTCGTGAGGAATATGAAGCCAGTAAGCAGGCTCAGGCCAATACTGAAGTTTCAACTGAGGAGATGCAGAAGCAGTTAGCTGCTGCACTTAAGGCTGAAGAGTCTACCTCGGTCGGTATTTAAAATCGAAAATTGTGAAGCCCGTGCGTTTATGTATGGGCTTTTTTTTGCTTGAATACATCATAAATTTAAAACGGAAAATATCATTTCTATTTATTAACACAGGAAAATTTATGTCAGAGATTAAAATTGTCAGAACAGATATGGCTCCATCGGCTATTGGTCCTTATGTACAAGGGAAAATAGTCAACGGTATGTTTTTTGCTTCAGGTCAGATCCCTTTAGATCCTAAAAGTGGTGCTATCGTTGCAGGTGGTATTGCTGAACAGGCTAGACAGGCACTTTTAAACGTTAAAGCACTGGTAGAAGAAGCTGGATCTGATATGTCTAAAGTCGTAAAAACCACCTGCTTTTTAAAAAATATCAGTGATTTTGCAGCTTTCAATGCAGTATATGCCGAGTTTTTCAAAGAAAATCCTCCTGCTAGATCCTGTGTAGGAAATATTGATATTCCAAAAGGCGCACTTTGTGAGATCGAGGTTATTGCCGCCATCGATTAATTAAGAAGTGACAAAAAGTGGTAGGAACATTTAATGTATTGGGGATTTAAGTTGATTGCTTTATGGATAAGAAAAAAATTCTTATAATTATAAGACTGCCACCGCAGGCTACTGCAGCTCATGAGGCGATTATTAAAACCATAAATAACTTACCCACTCAGGAGATATCACTTTCGGCACTGTTTTTTTTAGACAGTGCCACACTGGTTGCTTTATCTTCAAAAGAAGACTCTTTTCTTAATATTCAGCAGGGATACCTTTCCTTGAGCACACAATTTGATACTCCACTTTATGTATGTGGCACCGCGTTAAGAGAACGAGGATTGTCTCGGTCAAATCTTCATAAAAAGTTTATCATTTCCGGAAATATGGAATTGTCGATGCTTTGTGCATCTTCTTCGATAGTGGAGTTTTAATGATGTTTATGGTGATTTTGAACAGTACCCCATACTTATGTTCAATATATGAACAGGGTATTACCATGGCCTTAAATCTTGCTGATGCGCAGTGCGATGACTTGGCAGTATATTTGGAAGGAGATTTTTTTGAAAGCCTGTGCCTGCAAAGAGCCGATTCTAAATTAGTGAAAATACTCCTGCAATTAGAGTTATATGATATATGTCTTTATGCGAAAAGAGAACTTAATCTGGGGAGGCTTAAGGTTATGAAGGAAGATAAAGCAAAATTACTTAACGCTTCAGATAAGGTGGTGGTTTTCTGATGTATACCTGTCATTTGTTCTTTAAGGCAGAAGCGCTAAAAAACAATCTTACATGTATTAGAAAAGATGAACCGGTGTTCTTATTTTTTGAGTCAGATGTCTGTAAAATAAAGCTGACTCTAGATATTTCCAGTACCAATATCATAGGTTTTAGCGATAATAAGGAGTATTTTAGTAAAGTTCTTGCAAAGCATATTGCAGACGTTGATTGTCGTTGTGTCAGCTACTACGGTTGACCTAAATTTAATAATTCCATCCTAAATTATGCATGAACTGTAAATAGTTCCGTTGTCTGCGAATACAAACCTTGTTGAATTGATTTGTGATGCTAAAATCTTTTCATTAGAAAACTTGTAAAGACAAGGCATTCATAGAAACCTTAAATTAGCAACGTTTAATAGTCACATCCTTCTGTTACTATTCACAGTCGTAAAAAATATTGGGCAAGCCCCACCTATGTGAGGGTATGGCATAAGTCATTCCTTCCATACGATCCTAAGGATCTTGAATTTAATCAATGTTTTTTTGAAAGGCTTTTT
>Ga0256405_10006063_pt1 | contig 19861 bp, 23 predicted proteins | sample RumenRJG_02DNA_FD_189096 | JGI IMG/M metagenome (GOLD analysis project Ga0256405, IMG submission 189096) | Bovine rumen microbial communities from Lethbridge, Alberta, Canada - RJG_02 | ecosystem: Host-associated > Mammals > Digestive system > Stomach > Rumen | place: Canada: Alberta... | reverse complement strand
CATATGATCAAGCTCTTAGATGTACCAAAGATACAAAAAATCAACGACATACCAAAATATATAGGCAACTAATTTGTCAAATATTGAGAATATTAGCTACGCTGTAGTTCTCGGACAGTCTCCCCCAATGACATATCTGCGAATTACTTTAGTCGATGGCAACTCCATTACGTCAAATTTCATGTTATGACAAGTTTCCAAGTTGATATGCACAGGCCCTCCACCATTTCTAAAAAGAGCACTGATAGCTTTATTGGCATTGATATTGACAGACCATTCATCAAGCGGACTGCTAATATTCTGCAAATTGCAGCTGAATATAGCAATATCATTCTGAATATTTGTCCTATCCATAAGCTGTGGAAGAAGATGCCCTATTCGTTCAACTGGTTCTGAGGTCGTGACAGCGATAACTGGCAATTTGCGGTAATAAGCCTCAGTCAGCCCCGGCACATAATTGCGCGAAGCCGTTGCCCCCGTGCATACTATCACTACAGGCTCACCCGTCTCGTCTGCCAGACCGCAAGCCATATAAGCTGCCGAACGCTCATCAACGCAAGAATAGACTTTAAAAAAGTTGTCATATTGAACGCTGGCAATAAAAGTTATATCCGTAGATCCCGGAGAAGCTACAACCTTGTTTATGCCATACGCTTTAAGCAAGCCAAGTAAAATCTGAACGTTTCGCTCTTGTGTATAATGAAATTCCATATTTATATCATTTAAAAGTACAAGGTGCATCATCAAATGTAATGATTCCTGCACCTCCCGTCATATAAACAATATCACCTATTATCGATTTGCCCATATCACTAACCATAACGACTGCCATATTAGCAATCTCTTCTGGTGTAATATACCTGCCTAATGGCAATGTGGGATGAACTATATTTTCTGTTTTCCCCATCATTGGTGTTGCTGTTGGACCTGGTGCTATACCATTTACAGTTATTCCGTAGGGAATCAGACTCTTTGCCAGTCCAAGTGTCAGTCCTCTAACTCCCCATTTTGAGAGATTATAGGCAGAATCTGCTGGTCGTAAACTTGATGAAGATGCTATATTGAGGATATTTCCTTTGATGTTATTCGCAATAAGATAACGAGCAAAAATACGACTTAAGAAGAAAACACCTCGCAGGTTAGCATCCATGACTTTATCATATTCTTCTACTGTTGAAGTTTTAATATTGCCTCCTAATATTCCTGCATTGTTTACCAGAATATCTATCTTACCGATACCCTCTGTACAAGTAATCTTCTTAAAGGTTGAATCAAAACTATCTATTTTGCAATTATCCAGTTGAAAGGCATAAACATTAGGGGAAATCCTTAGAAGATCTTGCTTTGCCGTTTTTAGTTTTTCAATGTTACGTCCAGTGATTACAACGGTAGCTCCTGCATTAAGATAGCATTCTGCTATTTTAAAGCCTATACCACTAGTTCCACCTGTGATCAAAGCTGTTCTTCCATCCAGACTTTCCTTGTAATGGATAGTCTTAATAACAGCCTTCACGACAGGTTGCCCATGTCTGATGTAGTGAATTCCCCTTTGTATATACTGTTTTAACTTCATCTCTTCCGTAAAATTTTGGTCCTCGCAATATTGACTACCAACTCTTTTTCTTTTTGGTTAAGTCCTACAATATATATAGCTATAGCTACCACAAGGAAGCTTATCAAACAGATCAGAACTGTATTAATAAAATTCTCGTCTAAAGAAAGATGAAGGCAAATTGGTATCCATGCCGAAACGATAACAACAAGAAAATTTGGTAAGAAAACGTGTATTGAATACTCCCTTAAAGATAGTCCTATCATGGAGCGCATTAATATCAACCGAGAAGCTAGAGTAACGATTTCTGCTAATAACAGAATAAAGAAAACCAATTCTGGGAAATGGAAAACTTTTAATCCTATATAACTTAAAGGAAGTGGTGCCAATACAAAGAATGAGTTAATAATAGTATATTTGCGAATATGACCTGTCGCTCCAGCAGCTACTATAGAAGAGTTCGCCATGGCATTAACCATGCAAACGACCAAAATGATTCTAAGGAAATTGACTGTATGCTCAGGTACTATTCCCAACCATAACTTCAATATATAGTGGGCGCATATCATTACTGGTAGTGAAAGGAAAAATAGCAACAGAAATCCATATTTTGAACTTGCATACATCAGGTTATACATACGCTCCATCTCCTTGTTGGCGTATGTCTTAACGATCTGAGGATTCAATGCTACTTGGAAGTTTCCGACGAACTGGTTTATGATATTCTGTACTTGATAAGCCACACCTCGGGCAGCATTCACTGCTGGGCCAAAGAACATATTCAATACCATGTTAATACCCTGACCATTAAATGCCAGTGCTACATTACCAGCTATACTCCAGCCAAAATATCCTGCAAGTTCTTTGAAAAGTGGCTTGTCAAAGATAAATTTGATGTGTGACTCCTCAAAAGATTTCACACAATAAGTGCGATATATTAGAAAGTCAATGATATTTACTATCAAAAAGAGGAAACCATAGGTAAGCAATTTATCGAATGGGGTAACCTGGATGAGAAAAACGATGGCCAGTTTTGCGAGAACATCAAATATCGAGATGTATGCATATATGTCCATCTTTTCGTGTGCAATGATGAGACCTGTGAAAGGCGTATTTATCATACTTAGAAAGGCTCCAGCAAACGAGAACTGCAAAAGCCAGAAGGCTACATCCAGACGGGCCACTGGAATTTGCATCTTGTTATAGAAAAACCAGAGTCCAATTGTCTCACACAGCAGCACTACAAGGAACGCTATACCTATATGTACGAAAGCCACTGTCGAGAATATCTCACGTAGTCGATTCTTGTCTCCTTTTCCTAAATAGAAGGTGATATATCTTGATGACGTAGATGCCATTGCTCCATTAAGGGAAGCAAATATGGTTACAATACCTCCTACGACGTTATATATACCATAGTCAACTACTCCAAGGACGTTCAACACAACCCTACTGGTGTATAAGCCAACCACCAGAGTCAAGAACATCCTAAAATACAGGAACAGTGTATTCTTGGCTAATCGTTTATTCTCTTTAGTGTTATCGGACATCTATTGTTTTTGTAAATGCAGTATTCACCATAATTTTCTTACGAACTTCTATTAGTAGTTAAGGTAAATTATGCTGAAAAAAAATATATTAATAATATTACTCTATTTCGCTGATACAGAGTCTTTTGTAGAATAATCTAAATATGATTTAATTCTCTCTAAATCGAATTTAATATTAGTATTTTCGTTATTTATTTTTTGAATATCAGAACTATTATTGTTTATCCTTGATATGATTGACCAACCGATTAAGGTCAGCAAAATAGAAACAATGGCAAATATAATACCAATGATCCAATGTATATGATTGCGATTATCTGACTTTGCCTTTGTTATTTTCTCTTCTAATTCTTTTCGCAAATCATCTCCTCGGCCAATTAAATCCGATTTTACACTCTCTATTTTAGAAATAAGTTCTGTTTTAAGAGAGTCTCTGCGGCGTTCCTGCTCATCAATTCTTCGGTCTAATCTGAAATAATCTATTTGAGAAGTAGAAGTTGGTGTTTTAATTTGCCCTGTTGTAATACCGTCATCTAATCTTTCGTCTTTGTCTTGGCAGATTTGCGTACTTTTTAGCTTTTGCTTATCTGCTGGTAAATGATTTGAGAATTTGTTTAAGCTTTGACTACGCTTGTTAATGTTATATTCATCTTCACCTCTATTATTAGTTAGCCTCTTGCTACTTAGGCTTTTTCCTCTAACATTTTTATTATTCGGATAGGACATGCTCATCAAAATAAGGAAGACACTCGTTCATATAAAGTCTTTTCAACTGACAGTGCATAAAGATATACATCTTTAATTAATTTCTTATCATTAATAGCTTCTTTGCTATTAGTAATAAAATTATCAGCATCTATAGCAATACCTACATGCTTTTTACATTCAGAATTTGAGAATTCTTCGGCCAAAAAATTATCATTTTTGTTAATTGGTCCTATGCGATACATGCCTTTGTCATGTTGGAGTTGAAAACACAGATCCTTCGGTTCAAAATCGTCGAAGAAAAAATTATTAGGAAACGCCTTTATAAATTTATGTAAGATTTGATTGAAATCGTTCTCTTTAACAGTATATGTCCCTAAAGTTCTACAGCCTATTCGTAAGACGTCTATATTCCCTATAATACCCAAAACGATCTGGTATGCTTTATCAAAAAGAGAATAGAAGCTTTCTACAGAATCTATTTTTGATGAAATATAACTTATGCGATTGTGATAAACGGCAAATGTAGTTGTGCAACTGTCTTCATCACTTCCATTACCAGCAAGTATTCTAGACATATTCATACTGCCGTATTTATTCTTGAAATTATCTAACTTTAGTAGCGAGTCCAGCAATTGTCCTCTCTTATCAATAATAGAAAAATTAGATACGAATCTTATTTCTATTACTATCTTTCTATTACAGATGTATTTATTATCTATATTTGAACTTAACATATTATTGTTTTTTTTTATATTATCTTGCCGAATTAAATTCTCAGACAGCATAGACAACTTACTGAATATAAGAAGCAAGCTATGACCTTTTTAATGTCAAATTCCCGAAAATTTTATTCAGTTCTTTCTGAGCATTATTCTGTTTCAATTGTTGCTCTCTCTGTGATATTCGCTGATCCAAAATTATTTCAATTGAATTTAGGAGGACTTCAAAATATGATAGGCACTCTTGCTCCTGAAGTTCGTGTATTCCTTTGCTTAAGATAGAATACAACTGCCTTGCATTAGTTATCAGAAAATCTGGAAGATAATCTTTTATAGCCTTAATCTTCTTATCCATATGCATATCAGAGAATTCATCTGAAGTTACAACTCCATCACTGATGGCCCTTTGACCTTCTTCTAACACTATCTCTTCAAATATGCGACGTAGATACACGTATGAACCTATACCTACACCATTTGAGGCGACAGTAATTGCGGTAAGCAGTTCTTTCATTTGTAAATCCGAAAGAACCTTTGAATATTTCTTAAGATCTTTCTTCTTAAAGTCTGCCAATGATGGATAAGAGCCTATCTTATAAATCCATTTTTCTTTCAAATTGAAACGGACTAAAATAGAAAGGATATCATGTTTTCTGCTACAGCGGAATGATAATAGTCTTACATTTCTATCGAGAGGTTCTAAACCTGTCCAGCCATATTGCTGAATTCTATTTATATCGATTCCGCAACTCATCATCTGATATGTCGTGTCAATTTTTGAAACAGGATTGTAGCCATCAATAGTACATTGATCAGTTTGTCCACTAATGTAGCTAAATAATTCTTCAAAGTCAGAGTCCTTTACTTTATAGTAGAGTGGTGTGCAAAATATGAATTCTTCTAATTTCATATGGTTGTATTAATTTCCGCGGATCAAAAAAAGCTAAAGCCTTCAGCGCCGCATTTTCGTTCATTTTCCGTTTATATATACTGATCGAGGGGTACGGTCCTCCACGTTGGAATGACCGTTAACACCCTCTTTCAGCATAAATATGCGGAGGAAAATCTCCGACAAAGCGATAGAGATGGTCCCAGCCATCTCTGATCGTATTTCGTTTTCGAGATTTAGCGTAATGCTATTGATTCTTACCATGGTCTGCTTGGCAGACAAGGACTTATCTATTGTGACTGCAGCGTGACAGGGATGCGTTGATTTCTTCATTGTCTCCGGATTCTTTATTCTATTACGACGTTATTGATTCCGTAGTCGGATGTACCAAATAGCAGAGAGTTTCCCGGTGAGAAACTGTTAGTTTTTAGCCTGGAAACTTTTAGTTTTTCAATAAAAAACTGTTAGTTTTTGGCCGAGAAACCCTTTACTAATGTTTAGTGTGTAATGTGTAGTGATTAATTAATGCGTTGCTTGTAGTGACAATTAATTAATGTGTAGTGTGTAATGTGTAGTGATTAATTAATGCGTTGCTTGCAGTGACAATTAATTAATGTGCAGTGACAATCAATTAATGTGTAGTGTGTAATTAAGAGCGGGGGTTAACCTTCTTAGTTATTGATGTAAGAAGCTTACCAAGTTCATCAGCATCGTCCCTAATGGAATCATATTGCTTATCGTTCAGATAATCGGTTCTATGAAGAAGTTCAAGCCAACACTGGGTTTCATTGCACTCTTTAGAACTGATAAATATCTTTGCGGTAAAATCAGCCTTACTGACTGCACATTGTGCCTCCGCTATGTTTGCTCCAATGCTTGTACCGGATCTGAGCAACTGCTTACTTAAGACATACTCTTTCTTTTTTTCGCACAGCCACTTATAGAGGTTGACAATGCGAATGGAGAAATTCATACTCTTTTCTTTCAGCAGGTCACCAGCGGAAGACATTGTATTAATGTGTAGTGTGTAATGGTTGATTAATGTGTAATGCGTAATGAGTAATGTGTAATTCTGTGGTGAGGGCAATTACACATTACTCACTACACATTACACACTAAAATTGGTATTCCTCATAGTAAGCATCATAGACAGGGGGCTCGGTCCAGCCGTGGGCACGGCAGATGGAGGCTATCTCGTGGCGGTCCTGAGGGGTGATGGGGATGCCACGCGCCATCTTGACCTTATCATTGGAGCAGAATTCGGTGCAAGAACCAGCTATGACATCCCTGCGGTAGGGGTTGACAATACCATCTATTGCATCGTCTTCATTTATGACATTTTTGTCAATATAACCATATATGTACATTCCATCTTTTATCGCAGATCCACTAATTACTGCTCGCCAAAATCGGGGTTGTCTGCATTATCCCATATGAGGTAAGTCGGTAAGAACATTAATTGGTAAATGCCTGTTTCGATATAATTCAGATCTGCACATCCTAAATCTTTCATCACAGAGAGATTTGTGTCCAACTCACCACATATCTTCTTATCGACCATGTCTTTGGAATACACTGTCTTCAGTTGCTCTGACAACTCCTCAAGACCTGAATTGACAATAGCCTTAACGACATGGCTGACAACGTATTTGTCGCAGATATTTCCTGTAAGGTAATCAGAGATATAGGCATCAAGAACTCTGCTGAAGATGCCAGACAACTCGTCATGTACCTTCTTGTTATAGTCTTCAGTCTTGGTCTCTGTATCACAACCCATCCTTGCCAATAGATCGGCTACAATTCGTTTTGCGTAGTCAGTTAAACCTTCTTCCAATAAGAATTGCTCAAGTTGTTTTGGTTCATATTCAAAAACTATCGACAATATCGGCAATATGTACGTGAAGCCATTATAGTCAGGAAGGTTGAATCTGATTATGTCTTCCGACTGACGCAGTACTTCAAGTACTACATCAAAAGAAGAGAAAGAGTATGAGGACAAAAGGGTTATGAGAGTATTCCTTATGATGAATTGGTTGACAGTCGTATCTGACTCCAACTGCTCTGCACTTTTGCCCCATTGCTTGCCAAGCTCCCAAAGGATGAGCTGTTCTTCATCAGCACAGAATTCTTCTGTAGGAATGTCGAACAGGTGGTCAAACTCACGTCGGGTTATGTCCCTAGGGTCTTTTGAAAGTGTAGTAAACACCTCCTGATGTTTTATGTTTAGATCCTTCGGGTAGTCCTTACCTTTATATGTATATCTCATATCGAGAGTTCTTTATTTGTGAAGCTACACAGTTGTAAAAATATTGTTTTTTACTCGTTGCGCAATTCATCTTCTTCTAACACCTCAAGATACTTATTTTTTATCCAAGTAGTAACGGCTGTCATAAAGTGATCCACGCAAACGCCTACTCTCTGTTGTCCCTTAAACCGAGCGACACGACCGACGACACCTTTGAACGGACCATCTATAACACGTACAAGTTGACCCTTAGCAAACTTTGAGATAATATTTCCTGCTATATATTTGCCTTCTACATTTGAGTCATAGATTTGCATAAAACTCGTCATTTGTTTGGCTGGAACAAACAGGGGCTCATGCACAAGCACATCATCCTTATGATATTGGTGATAATAATATCTAAGATAGGGCAAATGGATGTTGTCAAAAACGAATTCATCCAACAGTTTCTTACTCGCCTTGGCAAAAAGTATATTGGGGATTAGAATTTCTTCTTTATCTATAACACGACCATTTATAGTTTGTCTGACAAACCGTTTGGGCCAAAATAGTTTAACATCCTTAGGATCAGAATTTTCAGTGATATAGTCATACGCTTGCTTTTCGGTGCCATATGCAGCACGCAGAACATACCATAGAATCTTTTTATCCTTACTTTCTGGTTCGAGCGGCTGGGGCATAGTTGGTGGACACCCCTCTGTTTCATCTCCTCCATTTGAAGAGATTGAATCATTGGAGTTGGCATTGGGGATAGGCCCAGTGCAAGCAGACAAGCCGACCAGTTGATGTTGCTCATCCGGGTTTATGGAATTAATTTCCATATCGGCGAATTCCTATTCTAAATTTCAGAACATAGGACTTGGCACAAGCAAACGTCAAACGTTTTATCGTGTCAGGCTGATATTACTACATAGAAGTCTAATAGCAATTTTCCGTATCGATGATCGACAGAAATAGTTGTAAAACTAATCCGTTGGTCAATGCGTTGGTTGTAAGCCGTTCATAGACTCCGTCCGAACCTCCTATAAAGAGGATGAGATAGCAATTCCGCCTCTGCAAAGGTAACTTAAATAAATGAGATAGACAAAGTTTATTAATCGAAAATTACTTCGTTGACCTTTTTTTGTCATTTTACCTATATTTGATTGATTAGGAACATTTAAAGAAGAGTAGCAGGAAATATGTTTTTTTGTTGATAAACGTAATTTATGTCAACGTTAGCGGTAGTTTCAAGATTCTCTTGTACTTTTGTAGTCACAAAAAGGAAACAAAATGGACAAGAATACATTCAAGCAAGAAATCAATGACTATACAGCTCGCGGAGGTAAGTTCGCCTTCGCATTTGGCTATATACATCTTCCAGTCATATATAATGAAACATTGAATATGTTGGGGGTTAGAATGCCAAAACATGAGGTTTTCGTGCCTGTTGACTACTCACATGACTTAGGCGATAGTGCTTTCGAGGATATTGACAAGGAGGATCTGGAGCAAATTGCAAAGCTAATCAGTCCGTTGTTTGATTAAAGCCGACTCCTTGTTATAAAGACATAAAAAAGGCCGGTACCATCAGTCTCCATACTGACGATACCGACTGTGTTTTTTACTTCCAATCGATTTTAATGTCACGAAGGCAAAAAAGCGTAGTTCCGCCTCCTCCATAGAATGAGAGATTTGAAATACGAGCGTTAGCCGATACATTCGTGAACTTTAGAAGTATCTTCGTATTGATATTCTTACGGAGAACCTCATAGTTGCTAAGCCCACCCACAGACATGGAATCCTCCGAGCACTGATAGATGTTGCCGTCATAATCATTAAAGGATGCACCATGAAGAATCTTTGGGAAAGCATCATCACCTGTATTAAGCGCCATCAGCGTGACAATAACATTGCCAGTTTTGATATTTCCTTCAGCTGAAGCAATTCCATACTTAACACTATCCACTGTCACGGAAAGAATCTGGCGAATGTCCAACTGCTTCTTATACTCAGCATTCCGATCTGCGAGCTCGTCAAGTCGGGATTGCATTGAAGCAATTAGACCGTTCTGCGTTTCTAACTGACCCTTCAAGGTCTTGACATCTCCTTCGAGTGCCTTGACACGATCTTCTACTTTTACTGTCTGTCCTGACATCGTGGCGGAGAAAGCCACACACATGATAAGCGTAATGATTTTGTTCATAAGATACGTTGTTGATGTATGGTACAAATTTAATGATAATTTCCAAAAAACTATAGGGATATTCCCTAAACGTTGAGAGAATATCCCTATTGATGCTTAATTACTTGTGATAACTTACTGTGAGTTGAGCAGACTCTTTATCATTTCGTCAATCTCACGGTTCACTCGGGCAAAGTTACGGTTGAGCATGACCTCCTTCTGACGGGCATCCTTGAAGGCGTAAATCTTTGGCAGGTCAACGTACTGGGCTTCCTCTTTCTTGATCTCTTCCATATTGAAGTTGGTTTTACAAAAGTATTTCGTCGTCTTGAACTCAGGACTTTCCTCAAGATTGATGTTGCTGAAAGAGCTGCGCTCAGTGGGTGTGAAGTCACGGGCAGCCTGTCCGGCAAGCCAACCAGTAGCCATGTCAGCAATCTTGGCAGCAGGAACGAGGTTGTCCATCTTCTCACTGATGGAGGTGCTGACCTTTGAGTCGTTGATGGTGATGGACTTCGATGTCTGCTTTGCCTTGCCGAAGACATCGTTCTGAGCCCATTCGAGGGTTTCCTTGTTGCGAGCAGCACCCATGAAGATGTTGCCGCACGTGGTGATGATCTTCTGCATGCCGTTCTTGCCGTAGTCAGCCTCCAACTGGGGGAGTTCCTGGAAACCGAGGGTGACAGCCACCTTGTTGCTTCGTGCCGTACCGATAAGGCGGTCTATCTTGTGGAAGTAGAGCGTGGGCAGCTCATCGACGATGATGCTCACCGGCAGGTTGCCCTTGCTGTTGATACGCGTGACGAGTCGGTTGAGGATAAGCGCGTTAAGCGAGCCGATGACCTGTTCCTTCTCTGGGTCGTTGGCGATGACAAGGTAGCTGGGACTGTTTCTGTCGGAAATCTTCAAGTCGAAGTCGTCGCCGGTGAATACCCAATAAGCCTCTGGGGAAACAAGACGGGCGGCATTGACACGGAGTGTTCCCACCATACCCTCAAGCTGGTCGTTGGCTTTGTTCTTGTAGGCAGACTGGAATGGTGCCATCAAGGACATGATTTTCGGGTCATCCATCAGTATGTCGAATACTTCGCTATAGCTGCGGCCCAAGAAGCTCAACACATGGGGCATGTCGGAGTACTCGCCCGTTATGGTGTCGGGCTCCACCTCATTGCCGTTCTCGTCCTCGTACCAGCTACGTGTGATGACGATTTCCTTTTGGTTGCGGTCGAGATAGCTGAAGCCGTTGAGGTCGACGAACATACCGTCAGCATCGGTGGAAACATTGTTGCTCTCCCTGTCGGTGAAGTCAAGGACTACGTTGCCCCGTTCGTCCAAAGCCTTGTAGTCGCGCCACTTCCTTGTAACAAGCTTGAGTTTCCTGCCGTCGTATTCGACATAGCGGGTGAGCTTCTTTCCGTTCTTATAACCCGTTGGGTGGAAGTTGACAAAGAAGTAGATGATAGCGGCGAGGAAGTTCTCGGCGGAGTTCTGGAAGAACGCCTCACTGCCGCCTTTCTTCTCACCACCACCTTTGTTAAGTGATGACAAAAGTGTGGCTGCTGTCTCGGAGGCTGCAGCAAGGTCAGGGATATACTTCCGCTGGATGGGGTTCACTCTGTTGCTGTACTCCACATCGGTGAAGTTGACAATGCGGAAGCCGCAGTTCTTGGGCAGTGTACCCCGCTTTCGGTTCTTGCAATACTGATAGAAGAGATTTCTTGCCAGTGCCGGGAACTTATAGTCATAGACCATCATGGCAAAGCCTTTGGCACTATGCTGGCGGATGAACGGGTCGATGATGCCGAAGGACTTGCCCGAGCCGGGTGTACCCAATACGATGGTGGCACGGAAGGGATTAATGATGTTGATCCAGCCGTGGTTCAACTTCTTCTTGTAGTAGTAGACCATGGGAATGTTGACGCTGTACTCGTTCTCTTCCTTGTTACGGCTCTGCTCAAAGCTCTCGTTGTCAAAGTTCCATTTATCGTCACCTATTTTCATGCCCAAGTACTGAGCGATAGCATCAAAGCCCTGATGGATAAGCATTGTACCTACTACGGAACAAAGGACATAGAGGCATCGGTTGAGTGGATAACCGGCAAAGGCACCGTTGAGGGGCATGCCGTAGAAGGCAAAGCACAGGACTATCATGGTTGCTCCAGTGATGACGGGATAGAGTACCATCGTCTTGAGATTCCACTTCAGGCTCTTCCGTGCTTTCGTGCCGATGCAGGTAACGGTGATACAGATGAGCTCCATCACCTTGCAGGTAGCCACAGAGTCGAAGACCTTGAAGCGGTGGAAGATCTCAAGGACAAAGGCAATCATGGAGTTGGATGTCGTGACGGGCAAGTTCATCACGATCTCAACAATCAGTATCAGGTAGATGCACGAGCGGAACATGTTGTACATCTGCTGTTGTTCACGGGTTTCTTCCATATCTATCAAGAATTAGAGAATTTGAGAATGATCAGTAAAAGAGTTGGTGGATGAAGATATGACCAAAACCAGGAAAACACTTTGTGTTAGCGTCAAGGGCAGAGCCCTTTGCTTAATGATACAAGCTGGCTTTTGAAAGCAAGCTTTCATGTCATCTTGTATCATTAAGCCGGTCTTCCTATCGTCAGACCTTGACGCTGACACAAAGAAAAACCTCGCTCGTTCCTCGCTGAAAAACATCAGTACCCCCACAATATTTTGTACATGTACGCAGTTCTTTATGTAGACAAATACACTAAGAACCATAGACAATGAATATACAGATAAGCAAAGATCATATTGAGTCTACTTTGTTGGAGAAGTTGAAGCACTATGTCTATCCCATATTAGGCTGCTGTCAGGAAGTGCATAGGGAGATGGGGCCTTGGCTGAACGAATATATGTATCAAGATGCATTGAAGATTGCACTTGAAGATGCCGGTATACCCTACAAGGCCGAGTATGTCTTCCATGCCAACTTCCATGACCGGGTGATTCCTCACGAGCATCGATTGGACTTCCTTATTGACAACCATGTCATCATAGAATGTAAGGCTATCAACGAGATTGGCCCGGAACAACGTCAGCAACTATGGAATTACCTGCGTCTTACGAATTATCGTATTGGCATTCTCTATAACTTTGCTCCTACTAAGGATCAATGTGAGAAGTACTACTATGATCCTGAGACGAAACATATCACTGCGTTCTGAAGTATCACTGCGCTATCCGGTTTTTTTAGCGAGGAACGAGCAATGTTTTTCTTGCTGTGATGCAAGCCTGAGGAACGAAGGCTGGCACTTCGTCGCATCGACTTGCCGAAGCTTGCTTCGGAGCAAGACGATACGGCGAAGTGCCAAAGGGCGCAGCCCTTGCATCACAGAAAGTGTTTTTTGGGTTTTTGTCTGATTCTCTTAGTGCAGGTTTATCAGCAGCTCCGGGGCAAAGCTGTCGGCATTGAGAATGTCACGGTAGTTGATGTCGAGATAGCTGACACGGCCGCTTATCTGGTCCTCGGTGATTTCAAGACGCAGTTTCTTCTCTTCGGGGAACGTGAGCTTCTTCAGCACAATGACATTGCGGTAGGACTTCGTGAAGTGGTCGGCATGGTTGACCATGTACACCGGGGTGAGCTCGATGGTCTGCGAGTTCGTGGCCTTGAGTTCCTTTTTGTCCATCAGCTTCAGACGGAACTCGGCAATGTCGTACTTAATGTTGCTCTTGTTCTCCAACGAGAAATCGATGAAGAAGTAATCGCCGACGGTGTAGATATTGTTCACCTGCGCACGGATGCCGTACTGCTTGCTGTGCACGCGGAAGCACTTGCGACGGCTTGTGAAGATGGACCAGCAGAGGCGGGACATGTCGCCCTGCGTCATGCTCACCTCCGGGTTGGTGTAGTCGCGGATGTCCTTCTGGCCGACGGTATAGACGGAGTGGGCACGCTTCGGGGCTTGGGTGTAATAGACGGTGAACTGCGCGATGTGTCGTTCGCCGATGACCGTTACAGTTCCTGCCAGTTCGTTGTCCATCAACGTGGACTTGGGCTTCAGTCGGACGATGTTGTCGGCGCACTGGTTGCCGACGAGCTTGTCGGTGGAGATGTCCACGAGCTTGATGTTCTCCGGCATGATGAGATGGGTAGTCACCTGGTCGTTGACGTAGATGACGGTCTTCTGCAGGTTGCTCTCGAAGATACGGGCATCGTCCTCAGTGAGGCGGTGTATGTAGCGGATGCGGACGGTATCGTTCTTCTCACTTTTGGTGATGTTGTCACTGTTAACTGCGTTCTCTGCATGGGTTGGCAGGATGGCGACGGCCATCATTGCCATGATGATAATCTTTTTCATTCGTTCTGTGTGTTTATAAGATAGACAATGGTGTTGTACTTGATTTTGGCTTTGTTCTTGCGGATGTTCTTCGACACGGCGGAGCTGGCAGACTGGTACATGTTCTGCAGGGCTTGCAGGGCGATAATCTCCGGGGATACGCCGCCGGTGCCGTTCACGTCGAACTGGATATTCTGAGCGGCGACATTGGAACCTGCGTCCTTCATCATCTCACGGAACGTGGACTCGGGGACATAGAAGCCCTCCATGCCGTCGTTGTCAAAGACGCTGAGGTTAACCTTGATGAACTTGTTGCCGACGAGGATGCTGGTGATGTTGGCCATGACACGCTGCTGTCCGAAGCCCGTGACGATGCCGTAGAGGTAAGAGCCTTTCCTGAGGCGGATGCCTTTCACCGTTACGTCGTCAAGGAGCTTGAAGCGAAGTCTTGTGCCCTCACGTGCCTTGGTAGTCTTGTCAATCATCGCCTTGATAAGGGGCTCATCAACATTCTCGGTGCTGGCTACGGTATTGAATTTCTCGCTGTTGTCCTCCTTAACCTTCTCGACGACCTCGGTCTTCTCTTCCTTCTTGTTTGATTTCTTTCGGGAGTTGCCAGTGATGGCGTCTATCATCTCCTGTTGCTGCCGTCTCTCCTCGGCTTCCTCCTCCCTGTCGCGCTGCTCCTGCTCGGCATAGTAGCGGCGCTGGCGGTCCATGCTGCGGTTCTGGATGCGCTCCAGCTCACGGGCATAGTCGTTGAGGTCGTCCTGCTGGGTGCGTCCACCGCCATAGCTACGGTTGCCATAGCCATTGCCACCATAGCCGCCGCTGCCATAGCCGTTGATACGGTTCATGTTGGCTTGCTGACGCTCACGGAGGTCCTGCTCGGCTTTCATCTGACGGAGACGCTCGGCATTGACCGCATCAATATCATGCCGCTCCTTGTCATTGTAGCCGCTGCCGGTGGTGTCCTTCTGCTCATAGTCGTCGCCAATGCCGTCGACGGCGGTAAAGGCCCCGCCCTCGGCAAAGTGCTTGTTCATGGCCGTCATCTTGTCGTCCATGCCCTCGCTGCGTGCTTCGGGGAGGCTCATGTTGATGGAGTCGGTGACTACGTTCTTGGCGGTCTTGCCGTTGCCCTTGAAGGTTTCCATGCCGAAGTAGATGAGCCCCAGCAGGGGCAGGAAGATGACCAAAGGGAAAATGTACTTGGGTTGTCTGAGGTTCAGACGGTTGAGTTTCTGTAAGTCCATATCATAAGTTTTTTATTGTTTTTCGTTTATTGTTTGTTGTCGAGATACTTGACCACGAGCTCCAACTGGCGGTACTTCACCACGATGTCCACGGAGTCTTGGTGGCTCTTTATGGGCAGACGGACAAGGGAGTCGAGGTCGTGCTTGAGCTGCTGGCCCTTGTTGGTGAGCTCCACGGTCTGGTCCACCTGCATAGACTTCAGACGCTGGATGCGTCGGATGCCGTCGAAGGCAGGCTTTACCTCGGTGAAGTCGGAGAGCATGTCGGCCTCGTTGTAAGTGCTGGTCAGCGTGAGCCAGCTACCGATGATGAGTGAAAGCATGAGCATGCTGATGGTGATGACGGACACCCGTTTCTTATGCTTGTCGGCCCATTGGTTGGCTTTTGCTATCTTGTCCTTGAACTTGAACTTGTCTGTCAGCGACTTGATGCCTTCTGCTATCTTGGCATCTTTCTTTGCCTTGGTGCGTTTGAATATCTTCATGGTTTCAATTAATTAGTAGTCCAAATCTTTGTTTTCGAGCGTACGCCAATTCGTAATTAGCAGACCGTGTGGATTGTTCTGTGTCCTCGGCACATTCTCTATCTCGCCCACGGTGATGATGGAGCGTTTGAGGTCACGGCTGCGACGCTTGATGAGCTGTGTGCCGAAGTACTTGAATTTTCTCTCATGCTCATTGAACAGGATGGAGTCGCACTTGATGGTACAGACGGCAGAGGAAGAAATAATGTCGGAGTAGAAGCCGTTCTCTTCCATCGCCTGTTTCTGTTTCATCGCCGTGCCGTCGGCCATGTAGAGGGCCTTGCCGAGCGTCCATTTGATGTAGTCATTGTCGGGAGGCAGGTTGAAGAAGTACTGGTGGAAGAGCTGGATATGAGCCTTGGCTTCCATCACGAAGTTGGCTTCCTGCAGGCTGCGCTCGGCGAGGAAGGGGATGTCACCATCGAGGATGTATATCTGGCTGCGCTCCTCACTGACAAGCTTTGAGCTTTGATAGACAGTGAAGATGCAGATGACGGTGCAAGCCGCCAGCGTGAGGATGACGGTTGTTAGTGCCAGCTTGGTTTTCTGTTCTAAGGATTGTATCAACATAACATTATATGAGTTAGGAATTAGAAGTTAGGAGTTTGCCAATTAAGGAATTAGAAAGTTGGAGTTAGTAGAGTTGGGGAGCTGCCTCACTTTGGCTTGGCAACTCCCAACTTCTCTCTCCTAACTCCCTTCGGCTCCTCCGGGCTTGTAGTTGGAGTCGGACTTGCCCACATTATTTATACTGCGGGCTGAATCCGCACCACGGCTGTAGGAAGCTCCAAGTCCAGTCTGTGCCATGATGGTACGGGCGGTCTGGTTGAAGCCGCTGCCACCATCGCTGTGCGACTGCTGGGCCGCACCGATGATTGAGGCTGTTCCGGTGGCGACTGCCGCTCCTGCCGCTGCCGTCGTGGTTGCCGCACCCATCGCATAGCTTGCGCCACCGAAGACAAGGGTCTGTGCCATACTGCCGGAAGCTGTTCCTGCGCTGGAGCTGATACCACCGGGGATGAGCCACGAGGCTACTTCGGGCACAAAGCGGAGGACGTAGGCTCCCACGAGCATGCCCATGGCGTACATACAGTTGGAGCCGATGCCCTGCAAGCCCAACGCGCCTATCTGCTGCCATGAGTTGACCGTACCGCGCAGAAGGGTGTCGTAGGCTTTGATGTCCTCCATGAGGTTGTACATCAGGATGAAGTCGATGTAGTACAAACAGAAGTACACGACAAATCCCCATAGGGAAAGCGACAGGTACTTGCCCATCCACTGGGCCCAAGCGTTACTCCAGGGCGGTACGATGCTGAGGGCGAACATGATGGGCGCAAAGGTGGCGAGGATGGTCATGAAGATGCGCTGGGCGACGAGCATGCCGTAGTAGGACATCTGGAAGATGAGCTCGCCGACGAACCGTATCACGTCATTGATCCACTCGCTGACCTTGGTCTCGGCGGCTACGGCGGCACGCTGGGCGTAGTTGTTGATGGTGGAACCCAAATTCTCCATGTTGTAGATTAATTTGTCCCACCAGTGGGCGTCCTCACCAATCTCCTGCACCTGCTTGGCGGTCTCGATGCTGTCCTGCACCTGCCGGAGGCGTTTGAGGTAGTCGTCCTGCTTTTGGGCGACCTTGAGCTCCAGTGCCGCCACTTCCTTGTTCTTGCTCTGTGCCATCTGTCGGGTCACTTCCTCCAGTCCCTTGCCGGGCATTTTAAGAGACTCGCAGATATAGCTGCTGTAGGTGATACACAGGGAAAGGCCGATGATACGGGCGAGCTTCATCACGTCCATGCCGCGGCGGCCGAGCATCATCATCCAGCACTCATAGGAGCCCATACAAAGAGCAAGCAACAAGCCGAGCATCTTGGCGAAGCTGACAGCACTGCCGAGGATGGCGGACTTGGGGAAGGTCTCCATGGCCGTCAGCAGTCGCATCAGACTGTCGTCGATGGCAGGGAGGCCCATCGTCAGCAACTGGTTGATGAATAGTGAAGATAATTGTAAGTCTATCATGGTGTTGTGGTTTTCAAGAATTTGAGAATTATAGGATTTTTCATTATCACAATCTAAAGAGTTCTTGCATGTAATCACCCCCTCTCTTTTGGAGAGGGGTTGGGGGTGAGGCTTCTAATAGTATTGTTGTGCCATTCCGACAAGGTGTGCCACACGGGAGACAATCTGTTCCATCTGCTTCTTGTACTCTATGTAGGCTTCCTGCCGTTTGGAGTTTTCAAGCTCATTGCCAATGCCCTGCTTGTGGGTGTAGGCGATGGACTGGCAGATAAGGTCGTTCTGACGCTGGAGCTCGTTGACCTGCGGGGCCAGCTTGCCCTTGCTCTTGGTGAGGCAGAAGGTCAGGCCCTCGGTGATGGCTCCCTGCATACGGTTGAAGTCGTCCTTGAAGGTGGAGTAGACGAGGTCGACGTTGCGGTCGGCGGCACGGATGACTTCCTCGTCGTGCATCTCCTCAACCTTGGCGCGCTCTTCCTCGACTTTCTTGATTTTCTCTTTTTGCAGTTCTTCCTGGGCGATGCGACGGGGCATGATGGTCTTGACATTTGACTTATGCTCCTTGAAACGGACTCGGTATCCTGACTTGAAGCCGGACCACTTCCAATAGGTCTCGGCACCGGAGTATTTCTTGTGGAGAAAGTAGTAGTACCAGTCTGGCTCGAAGTCCCAGGGGCCGGTCTCCATGCTCCGCCACTGCTTCTCCTTCTGCTTGTCGTGCACTATCTTTTGGGCATAAGCGCTCCCGCCTTCCCCAATAGGAAAAGCGAGAGCTATAGAAACCATAGTAAAAGTGAGTGTGTGTCTCATGGTATTTTCGTTTTTTGTTCGTTTGACTTGGGTGTTTGTATATCACATGACAATTTACAGGTTGGCTTATGCTCCGTACCACTTGTCAATGACTTTCTTCGCTATCTCATCCTTGACCTCGCTGTTGAGGATGTCCCAGATGTAGTCGTAGTGGAAGCCGCCCATGACGACGATACTGCACCATAGATTGGCCGAGTCGATGATGCCGAGCATGTTGGAGATGTAGCTGTGGAGGGTGTTGACAAGCTCCAGTTTCTCGTCCATGCTGGCACGCATGAGGTTCAGACCACTGGCGGTAAGGGTGGCGTACATGGTCTTGATGTTCTTGATCTCCCTCGCGCAGGCAAAGTTGGCCTCGGTATAGTACCATGCCACCGCCGGTTTCTTGAAGGTGTACTTGACCGTGTTCTTCGTGAACTGGGTGTACTGGTCGATGAGACGGTAGAGGTCTGTGCCCGTAGAGGCGAGTGCCGCACCGAGGATGACGTAGCTGTAGGCGTTGTTGAGCTTGGAGTTCAGCGTCATGCGCACGTCGTTGAACTTCGTTGCTCCAGTGGTGACAAGACTCTGCTCGCCATAGCTTACCGATACCTTCTCCAGTGCCTTCTCCTCTTCCTTCTTGATGAGCTTGTGCAGCGAGATCAGTGCCTCGATAGTCGGCTGGTCATTCGGGTAGTCGAAGGCATGGGCTTTCGAAGGATAGAGGATGGCAACTGCCAAAAGACATATTATAATGGTATGGTACTTCATAGTTCATTCGGTGTTCTTTTTGGTTATTGATGGTAATTACTCACCTCTATTTTGGAGAGTGGCTGGTGGCTCTTAGATGCCTATTCCGTTCCAGTCTCTGATTATCCCGTCCACCATGCCGCTGGCCTGATAGACGGCGGCCCAACTTTCGGGATCGATGGCAAAGAACACCTCGCCCCAGGTGCCAAACTGGCACATCATGACCATCACGTCCATCTTGCACTTCATCTCATAGAGACGGGAGTAGATCTTGTTGGCCAGTGTCAGACGGGTGTAGCGATCCATGAAATTGTAGCCGTCACCCTGGCCCATGTTGTAACGTCCGCCACCGTCGGGTATCTTCTGGCGGATAATGGGATTGTCGGGGA
>Ga0256405_10006062_pt1 | contig 19861 bp, 25 predicted proteins | sample RumenRJG_02DNA_FD_189096 | JGI IMG/M metagenome (GOLD analysis project Ga0256405, IMG submission 189096) | Bovine rumen microbial communities from Lethbridge, Alberta, Canada - RJG_02 | ecosystem: Host-associated > Mammals > Digestive system > Stomach > Rumen | place: Canada: Alberta... | reverse complement strand
ATTCTCATAATGCGCGTTACGTGGCATTTATATTGTTACTGTTTCATTTCTAAACAGAAATAATATGGTAACAAAATTTGAGAACTTTCTTAGCAAGTCAGACTTGGCTAAGAATACCGTCACATCGTATGTGTGGACGGTGAAGTACTTCTATGCAAAGTACAATGAGATTAGTAGGAAGAACCTTTTGGCTTACAAAGGGTATCTAATGGAGAATTTCAAACCACAGACTGTTAATCTCCGGCTGCAAGGAATCAACAAGTACCTGGAGTTTATCAAACAAGATAAACTTAAGATGAAGTTTGTGAAGGTGCAACAGAAGAACTTCCTGGAGAATGTTATCAGTAACGAGGACTACAAGTTTCTGAAAACAAAGCTGAAACGTGACGGCTACGAAGAGTGGTATTTCGTAGTTTGGTTTATGGCTGCAACTGGTGCTCGAGTCAGTGAATTGCTTCAAATCAAAGCAGAACACGTTCAAGCAGGACATCTTGACATCTATAGCAAGGGTGGCAAGTTAAGACGCCTTTACATCCCAAGGATGCTTCAGAAAGAGGCAAAGGCCTGGCTTGAAATGAAAAGTGTAACCACTGGTTACATATTTCTCAATCGTTATGGGGAGCGTATCACCACACGAGGTATCGCCATCCAACTAAAGCACTTCGCTGCTAGGTACGGCCTTAACCGCGAAGTGGTGTATCCTCACTCTTTCCGTCATCGATTCGCCAAGAACTTCCTTGAAAAGTTTAACGATATTGCTCTGCTTGCAGACCTGATGGGACACGAGAGTATCGAGACAACACGCATATATCTACGCCGTACAGCTACTGAGCAGCGACAGATTGTAGATAAAGTAGTAACATGGTAAGAAGAAATCCTTAGAGACAATTAAACCTCTAAGGATTCTTTAATTTCATCAAGTACGGCAAAGAGTTCTTCGATTTTGGATACGATACGTTGTTGCTCGTTGTATGGAGGCAATGGAACGACAAGTTTATCTAGCAAACCAGAAGATAGACCTTGAAGTCCTATTCCTTTACCCTGTATTCTATCCTTCCATTTATAGAGCATAAGAACATATAGATAAAGAATCTGGCAAACATCCCCTTTAGCCCTTAACCTGTGAATATGATTTTGAATACAAATGTCATAATCGTAGTTCCAAATGGCAGCTCGCCCGATGTCACCTCCTTCACATACTAACAAATCTCCTTTGGTAATGGTACACTTCTCCAACTCAGAATCCTTAAAATGCATCTCTTTTACTTCGGTAAAGTCAAAGCAATTCCAATACACGTTGGAAGTCGTAAGATAGGGCTTCAATAGACCTACCTGAGAATCAGACTTGTTCAAAGCCTTACCTGTATTATGCTGAAAGATACTTCCTACAGTTGTCCAACACCAACTGTCTGGCAGTTGGTTGGTATCATGCGCGTTATCACAAGGAGTAAACTTGGGATTTATGCGCTTCAAAAGCTCTATGGCTGGCTCATCGTTCGAGTCTTGTGGAACGAGTTTACCATGGATGGCGAGGTCAAGTATCTTGGACTTAGCCTTTTCAATGGATAATTTCAATTCTCGGTCCTCAATCTCTAAACTATCAATCACAGAAAACCATTTACAGACCTCATTATATATTCTGTCTTGCTCATTAGCTGGCGGAAAAGGCATTTGGAATGCAAGGAGCATTTTCTGGGTAACCTGATTAATCGCAGTTGAATTTGAATCATCCAAATAAGCATTGAAGTAGTCTGAATTAAGCAAAAGGAAAATCCATTTGTTATAAGAACTGCGACAAACAGCCATAAATGCGCCAAAAGTTGTTGGCTCAGAAAGATTTGAAATAAGAGCACACTTGCCAACAAGGTTTCGACTTCCATTCCTTGCACAAATAAGTAAATCACTTTCATGCAAGTATTGCTTCTCCAAGATTTGAGTATCTACACGCACTACATCATCTAAACAGATTGAGCGATTTTGGATGTTATTAGATCGATATACAGGGACACCATCGTTTGAAATGTCTAAAGGCTTATACGTAAGGCCAATATTAGATTCTGCAATATCATCTATTATACACCACTCCCAACTATCGGGTATTTCAAACGGAGCCTCATTGGCTTCGCCGACCTGTCGATTCTCATAATGGGGCGTATAAGAAATTATTCCTGGTTAGATTGTTTATATGAATTATTTAATTTTATAAATATTCATACGTGATTATGGCAAAAAAAATATATCTTTACGCCTAAGTTGCATAAGAATATCATTTATATATAGTATATCTGATTTCCTTGAATTATATAAACTTCTAGAAATATTTATAATTCTACGAATAAAATTATATTATGAAAAAATACAACCGTATTATGTTGGGAAGCGCCGGTCGCTTTGCCAAGATATGCAGACAGGAAAACTATATTGGTTGTGGTTTTGAGGTGAACCAGGATCTTTCACCTGTTATATCTGATGACTGGGAAGCCTTCAAGGAAAAATGCGTTCCTATCCTTTTACGCGACAGCACCTATAAAACTAATGTTTCTGCAGGTGTCGCTTGTGGATTTCTATACACAATCGTCTATCGCTTGAAGGAAGGCGACGTAGTTCTTTGTCCTTCTGGCGAGGGAACATATTATGTCGGTGTCATTGCTGGGGATTATTACTTCGTCCCCGGTACTGACTTGCAACACCGTCGTCCAGTACAATGGATGGACGTAGTCATTCCTCGCAATAGAATGTCACAGAAGCTGAAATACTCCACTGGCTCCATCGGCACATGTTGTGATGTTACCCGATACGCAGACGAGATAGAATCTCTTATTGCTGACAAGTCCTATGTCCCGAAAGCAGAATCTCCTAAAGAAGATAATGCTCATCACAAGGGATTTGACGAACGTTCACTTCACAAGTTATTCTGCACCTATCTTCGTTCCCGAGAAATATTCGCAAAGACTATTTTCCACGAGAAAAATTCTTCCAGAACGGATCACGCTCAAAAATGGGTGAATCCGGATATCGTCGGCGTAAGGTTCGAAGGTTTCGGCAATGACGCTACCCTATCTTTGCTTAAGGCTACAGAGCCCAAGGAATCTGTACATATCTATTCATTTGAACTCAAGAAAAAGATTGATTCTGACTACCTCCTGAAACAATATTTTTTCCAGGCCCTCTCTAATTCCAGTTGGGCGAATTACGGTTATCTCGTAGCCTTTGAAATCGACGAAAGCCTGGATGAAGAGATGAAGCGCTTGAATAATGCATTTGGTATAGGTATTATTGAAATGCAAGCTACTGAAGCAAAGATGCTCTATCAAGCACGGGAAAAGCAATTGGACTATAATACGATTGAGAAGTTAAACAACCTAAGCCCTGATTTCCGCACATTTATAGCCAAACTCTCAAAGGTGATGTTGGCATCCAAAGACTACACGGCAGATGCCCGCAAGTCCTTTGAATCAATCTGCGACAAAGTCTTTGATACAGACGAGGAAATCGCCGCTTATTGCAAAGAACACTCAATCCCATACTAACAAATAATATCCTTATATATTATGAAAAACGCCGTTACTTTATTGTTACTCTGTATAGTTGCAACATCATGCGTAAATAAAGATAAGCTCAAACAGGAGATTAAAGACGAATTAAGAAAAGAAATTTACTCAGGAAAATTTGTTGAGAAAGGAAATGGTAATAATTTTTATTGTGAATACGCCTCAATAGGTAATCATACTTATGAAATTCATCATTCTACTTTGAATTGCCCAGAAATTAAAAGTGGTGTACTGCGTAATTGGCGTTATACAAAAGCGGAAGACTCCAATCTATTCTGTCATGTATGTATGAGTGATAATTTAATAGATATTTTCAACAGCAAATATTCTGAATATCAAAAATAATATCTATTCCAGATTAATTCAATTTTTGTATGAACATCTTTATAGAAAAGAAATCATTCTTCCTCGGTATCTTTATTGGTATCTCGATAGTATGCATTGGCATAGTTACATTAGCTATAATATTAAAATCAAGAGAGCCTGCGCCAATGATAAGTCAGTATGAATTATTACATACTTTTGAGAAACCCAAAAGCTATGAAAAGAAAGTGGTCTCATCTTTCAAAATATACGAGGTTCGTGCAGAATATAGTTTGGCAAAAGAAGTTTCCGACAACAACCCAAATACATACAACGGAAAATTAGTTTCTATTATTGGCCGCAATTTTTACAATGACCAGATAGTTACTGTTAAGAACCCTCTTTGGGTAGGTACTTTACCCGAGGAAGATAATTATAAATTAAAAATAATCCCTGTAATAGAAGGCGTAATAGAATACCCAAGCCCAACGAAATAAAAGTCCAACATTTGAAACGAAATCATATAGACAGTCCATGAAGCTCATAACTCCCACAATCCTACTTGCCCTGATGGCTTTATGCGTCAGTTGTGGCAGAGGCACAAAATCCTCATTGGATAATTCTAGCGCCAAAGATTCCTCTTTGGTAGAATATCAATCATTCTACTGTGAGGATTTTACTGTCTCTTATCCTGCTGATTATTTTGTGCGGGAAGGACATCAGGAGGATGGGCCTTCTAGACTGATCTTCAGTAAGGATAGTTTAGATAAAAACACAGTTACTATCCTTTGGGAAAGTCCAAGTACATTTCCTGGCAACGAGAGTCAGTTTGTCTATCTCTTTACCTACAAGGAAATGGAAGCCTACAAAAATTCAAACACCTTCTATGATATCATGGATATTGATTCTACTTATCAGATTGACGGCTTCCCCACCTATACTATTACCTCTGTCTATGAAGAAGGTGTAGATACGATTATTCAGACACGTTCAGGTGTTGTTTTTCCTAATAAGCTCGATATGATGGTTATTGAACGCATGAGCTCAAAGATGCCGAGAGCTGACATTAAGGTAATGGACGATATCCTTGGCTCTATTATATTTAATTTAAAATACCATGAATAAATACTGTCTAATCGCTGACTTATCATGAAAAAGAAACCTTCCAACACAGAAGTATTGAGCCATCTACTGGCGTTAGTATTCACAATCTTAATAGGAGGATTGTGGGTACTTGGAACATACCATTTGGGTATTTGGTTCGGCGACTGCGGTCATAACACAGAAGGCTTCCCGGGGATGCTACTTCTTTTGTTATTCGCGTTCTGCCTTTTTATCCTGCTACCGTTCGGATTCTTTTATGTTTGCGCTATATCACACGGCGTTATATCTGCACTGATTCATTCCTTTCTTGAAAAACATTTCGGCAAATAGACTCCATGATTGAAATCCTACTATACATCCTCACCGCAGTAGTATTCTTGCTGCTTTGCATAATGCCTGTCTACCTGTTAGTCAGATACCTTTATGCCATTTACAAAGACCTTAAATCGAAAAGCTGATGCGTTACAACAAGGAGATACAGAAATTAGCAGACCAATGTGCGCAGGAGGAAGACTACCTGTGTGCATCATACCTGGGGCAATACAAAGATTCGTTCGTGTTTGAGCCAATGTATGAGGACAACTCCCCACGATGTACTGGCTTGCCATGTCTTATATTTGTGCAAGACGGCGTAGCGGCTCTATGGCAGGAGTTGGATTTGTGTTCAGTTTACAAGAAGACGCACTACCGGGGAGCTGCAGGAAGACGCATCGTGGAAAGATACAGACGGATGATAAGACTGAACAATTTCAGATCCGAGGAACATCGCAACTACATTTGCAGCATAATAGTCTACCTCAATTCTCCATTTGCTTCCAAGACCCAACTTTATCAATACGTAGAGATAGCCGAGCGACTGGGCAAGCGTCTGGAGTTCTTTACTCTAGAAGACCAATCCCAACACAGATATACACCCGACGGCGAATATACCGAGCAGTTTATTCGCATAGTTTAACCGAGCCGCGACGGCTCTGACACCCCTAATAATAGCTAATGCTAAGGGCTGCCATTCGGCGGCCCTTTTTCGTTTTAGCATAAAATTTCATCAATGCCAGACGTGAGAATACACTTCACAAAACGACAATCATGAATTATTCTCCGTTCGCCATAATATTCAAGATGGCTGTAACGTCACCAATCTCTATCTCACCGTTGCCGTTTGCGTCAGCAGCCTGATTGTTATAGCCAGTAGCTTCCGGCGTTGCCATCAGTGTCAGCACGGATGTAACATCACCTATCTCCACCTCGCCATTGCCATTGGCATCTCCTACAATATATGTAGGCTCAGCAATAGGAAGTATTGTGCCGAAGTTGCTCCACGGCGCAGTCGCTTTGTAATCGTCTATAGCAGCCTCCGGCACATACAGTTTAATCGATTCCGGATAGTCTCCGTCGAAGGCATTTGCGTTTGTATTTGGAACTTGTTTTGCCATACAAGTTACTGATGTCAGGCCGCTGCAATTATAGAAGGCCGAGTTACCTATACTAGTTACGCTTTCGGGAATTGTTATTGTTGTCAGGCCGCTACAACTTTTGAAAGCACCATTCCCAATGCTTGTCACACTGTTGGGGATGTCTATTGATGTAACACTCCTGCAATTATAGAAGGCCGAGTTTCCAATACTCGCTACGCTGTTACCAATTGTTATAGATGTCATGTCGGTACAACCAGAGAAAGCAGATTCACCAATACTTGTTACGCTATTAGGTATGGACGCTGAAATTAAGGTGCTACAACTTTGGAAAGAAGAAGCTGCGATGCCTAAAGTACCTTCTTGAATAGCAATATTTGTATTCTCAGGCATAGTACCTTTGTATTTATATGCAACAGGTCCAGCATATACTAAACCGTCCGGTTGATTGTTATACCAAGCGGTATCATCGAAAGCCAATCTCCCTATATAAGCAACATTATCCCCAAAAGCGATAGAAGTTAGTTTCTTACATTGACCGAAAGCATCCTCACCAATGTTTGTAACACTGTTAGGAATTGTCACTGATGTCAGACCTCTGCAAGAACGGAATGCGTTTTCGCCGATACTGGTTACGCTGTTAGGAATAGTTATAGAAGTCAAACCATTACACCCTAAAAATGCACCATCAGCTATTCCCCAAGTACCTTCCTTTATTGTAATCTTGGTATTATCCGGCATTGTTCCCTTATATTTGTATGCGAACCGACCTAAATACACAAGACCATTTGCCAACTTGTTAAACCATGCAGTATTGTCGAAAGCGTTTGTTCCTAAATTTGTTACGCTTTCGGGAATTGTTATTGTTGTCAGGCCGCTACAACTTTGGAAAGCACAATCTTCAATGCTTGTAACACTATTGGGAATTGTCACCGATTTCAGGCCGCTGCATCCATAGAAAGTATGACTTCCAATGTGTGTAATACTATTGGGGATTGTCACCGCTGTCAAACCGGTACATTCATTGAAAGCTTGGAACCCAATCGTGGTTACTGTATAATTTTTACCATTGTAGGTTATTGTACTGGGAATAACCACAGAGCCAGAATAATCGGAGATATATCCATATGTAGTGCTCACTTTTTGATAGGTGACAATAGCCTCGTTTCCATTAAAATTATAATATATGCCGTCAATCTTGGCGTCATACGCCCATGAAATGGTGCAGATAACAAAGAACAGGAAGTAGGCGACTAATCGCTGGAGTAAATGTAGTTTCATGGGAACAGCTTTTATTGGGTTTAACATCATCGTGACTTCGCAAATATAGTGGTTTTTATAATATGAACGGCACTATATTTGTAAGAAATTTTCTACAATGGCAAAAAAATACTCAATGGAATTTGCTAGGTTCTGACGCTCCGAATAATAGCTAATGCTTTGGGCTGCCATCCGGCGGCCCTTTTTTCATTTCCCACCAGAAGGCGCAGCTGTCCTGCAATGCACTGTCACATCCGCAAGAACACACACATAGCCCCCGGACACTTTAGCCTGTTTTCCCCTTTCCTGCCCCTGTCACCGCCCATACGTTCCCATACTTGCGCGAACACTCCGGCAATGAAAAGTCGTCAAGATTGATTTTGATTTTGCCCTACTGCATTGGCATCTGACACTTCTACCGGACACCACTCACACCGCGAGTCTTCCCAGGCTTATTCCCGAGTCCTGCTCTCACATCATATCCATTCTCCTACCCCACCTCACTACACCCGAGATTTTGGGTGTCTGTCCATTCCTCCGTTTGCCGTATTCCCGACACCATTCCACGCCGTACCTTTTTGCCTTTCAATATGATTTCCACTACTGGAGGCCCCCTTATTTTTCCTTTGCAAAGATAGCCCAGCCCGTGCCCTTCAAGTACCGCTCCTGAACAGGTTCCTACACATATATCTGCACAAAATTCCAACACGCTTTCCGCATTTTCTTTGGACGCAGCCTACACAAAATGTGGTTTTTCAGAATTTTCCTGGCTATTCCTTGTATTTAGCACTAACACTTTATTGCTCCTATATGCACGTAAAAATTACAGAAGCCCAGTGCTTCAATCAAAAAAATTAAAATTCAAAAAATATGGTACACTTTTCATTACAGTCTCAAATCAATTTCGGCTACAGGAAGAATTACTTCTGGACAAGCACAAATCTCTACAGGGTAGTAGTAAATGGTGAGGATGGAGAATACTACGAATATGAAGTGGAAGCCGAGTCGTTCTCGGATGCAAGCCGTCAGGGTGAAAGCCTCGCTGCAGGTGTGGTGGATGTCCAGTTCATAGAAGTTTATCAGATAGCATAATCAATATTGTATAACAAATAAAATCTTAAAATCATGACAACAAATTCAATTCTCGTTTCAAGTGTTCGCTCTAACAAGTCTGAAAACAATGTATGGGCAGTGTATGTACAGGGCCAGGAAGAAAACAAGAGCTATTGCAAGAGTCCGTACAAGGCCATGCGCTATGCGTTCTTCCTGAAGAAGATGACAGGTTGCCGCATTGCAGATAACAGCCTCGCCCTTCTCTCGCTGGAGATACAAAAGAAAAAGGTTGCGGGTAAGCAAGAGCATTCGGAGCTTGCTCAGAATGCCGAGCAAGAGCAAGCTCGCCCGAAGGGCAAGGAAGCGTCCCTCACTCCCGAGCAGCGGGAAGCAAAAGCCCGCATCGATGAAGCTGTAGAACAGTTCGTCGAGGATCACAGCGTCGATAATGTCCTGGCCAAGGCTGATGAAGCCAAGCGCAAGCGTCGCTCAAAGAAGAGCGAAGCTGCAGCTGCTGAAGCTGAGCCTTCAAAGCCGAAGGCGAGGCGTCAGAGCAAGGCTTCCAAGAAGCAGGAGGAAGTGGCTGAATAAGCCGCTTTCACACACCAAAGGGAGTGCCCGGTTGTCCGCAATCGGGCATTTCTCATGTCATTTCAGCTGTTTTTCCGCGAATTCCCTCCGAATTAAATAGATTTTGACTAAATTTGCAAAAACCAAGGACTTCCCATGTCCTTGTATGGCGCATTGTCCCGCTCCGACCGAATTACCACAACAAGTTACGAGAGGCAATAGCAACGCGCTCATGTTGTATAGTGAATATACCGCATGGGTGGATTGTTTGTTGGTACTCTCGAAGGCCGTGGTAAGCCTGGTTGGATGCTGCATGCATGAATCCCATGCTTTTTTATGAGCCGACGTAATGATTACACCGACACAGATCAAGAGGTACGCATGGGTGGTGGAACTTCTGCTAGAATTCAGGCGACTTACCATCACGCAGATTAGCCGCGAATGGATGCGCTCTTCCCTTTCCGAACTGGACAACGAACCCCCTAACCGCAAAACCTGGTACAGGTGCTTCGAGGACATAGGCATGATATACGGCATCATAATAGAGGTATCGTCGAAGAAAGACGGCTCACGTTGGAGCATCGTCAATCGCGAGGTGCTGCATGGCCAGGACGTGCAGAAATGGATGCTTTCCTGCGTGGCACACCGCAATCTTCTCGAAGAGTTCCTGGGAATGTACAACCGCACCGACATAGAAGGCTTCCCATCCGAGAACGGTATGCTTCACCCGATAGCCAAGGCGATGAAGGCCGACCGCAAGATCAAGGTTTGGTACCGACGCTACGGCCGTTCAGAAATCAAGCAGTACATCGTGGAGCCCTACTTCATCAAGACCTACATCCATCGATTCTATGTCCTGTGCAAGTTCAACACGGGACATTTTTATACCCTCTCCTTTGACCGCATAATGCGCGTGGAGATAATGGCGGAGAAGTTCAATTTCCCGAACGACCTTTTCGCGCAGGATTATTTTCAAGACTCATTCGGAGTAATCGTTCCAAACAACGGGGAGCAAGCAGAGGATGTAATAATCAGGGCTAAGGGCGACGCAGTTTTCTATCTCGAAGACGTACCTTTGCACCGTTCACAGCTAATGATCAAGGAGACGTCGGACTATGCAGACTTCCGACTGCATCTTCGAGTAACAAACGACTTTATAGGCGCTATACTGCATCAGGGGCACAGACTCGAAGTCATAAGCCCCGCACCCGTCAGGCAGCGAGTCCGTGAATGTCTCGAGAAAGCCCTTTCGCAGTATCGTACCGTTTGATGTCTTTTCAACTCCGCGCCCGTAGTAATAACTTTGCACAAAACCAACGTGCAATGATACAGCTCTACCTGAACCAATACCACCTGCTCTCGTCCCTGCCGCAGGAGTTCACCATCACCGAAGTCGATGTCTACACCGATGTCACTATCACCCTTGAAAACACCGACATCTACACAACACGTCTGTACGAAGTCGGAGGCAAAGCCACATTCTACGGATTCCGTGACATCATAAGGGACAGCATGTTAGCAAGCGGCCATACACTTGCCTCGCTCACAGTCCGCGCCGTCGGCATAGACACTTTCACATATACCGGCAAGTACATACTCTTCGCTGACTCAAAGTTCATCGCAGACAACGACATAATATGGCAGCAATTCCTCACCACACGCAGCACACACCTCATACCCCTGGAGTGCGATTTCCCCCTGTACTTCTTCTCGGACGAAAGCGAGTCGGTCACACCATACGCGGACTGCACCTTCAAGGCAGATGACGGAAGCCTGGCCACCTACACCTATACCATTCAGCATGACCACCAGGACCGACCCTTCATCTATGTCAATTACATGTCGCCGCTCTACATGCAGCAGCGTATAGAGTCCCGCGAAGGGCAGTCCCTGGGCAAGCTCGTCTCTATCACATTCCACGCCGGTCCCCGTACACTCACCGCCTATATAACGGACGAGCCACACGAAGTTGACTTTTTCTTCCGAGGATGTTTCAACACCTTTGAACATATCTTCATCTACGGAAGTACTACCTTCAAGACTGCCGTCAGCCGCAAGGAAGCCGTCAGCCAGGGCGTCACCTCCTTCTATGACAACACCGTTGACCGACGCTACAATGTCGAAACAACACCCCTAACCCTCGCCGAAGCAGAATGGTTCAACGAGTTCCTGGAATCACACTATGTCGAACGCTACCTCAGCGAGGACTACCAGGCACGGGTCCTAATCAGCGATATCACCTCCGAGATAAGCGACAACCCCAAGGACACCGTCAAGATCAAATTCTCCTGGCGTTACACAGAAAATTCACGTTGGATATAATATGCAAGCAATTCACCTTTCCACAGCCAAGCGCATCCTTCAGGCACCGGAACCCGTTTCTCTACGGTGCTGGGCAAAAGACGGACGTATTTTAGAGTTAAACAATGCCATCCCGCTGCGTTACAACTTCTACGAAGGCACACAGCAGTTCAAGATCCTCGCCTCCCGCCAGATCCGCACAATCAGGCTCTCCTGCATCTTTGAACTGAATGGCATGACCGTATTCTTATAAAGAACGCCTTATCATCAACTAAAACAAAAAAGCCCCCATCTTCACAGACAGAGGCCCTCAGTGTTTAACTTAAATCGTATTAATATGAACACCATCGAAAGTGTCACTGCAAAAATACACTATTTTTCCCATTCACCCAAACTTTCATTATTATTTTCTTGTGTATTATTAACTGAGGTTGTTTTGGATTGTTTGCTTGTTGAAATTTCATCCTTTGTTAGATACAGGTATCTACATGCAGCTTCTACTACATATCCAAATCCAAATATCAATATTCCTGTAAATATAATACTTATACCAATAGCTATACTTGTATAGGCAATATCCCGTTCATAATCTGGGCCTAGCTTGAATATTCCAGCAATTACAACAAATACACCAATAATAGCAATAATTACTGCAATAACATGAATTAATGTTGGAATTTGACTTTCTTCTTTCATAGTTTTAAAAATTTTATATTATTTCGCCACCAAAGATACAAATCATTTTGTCATAAACAAAATAAAACCCATTTTAACTTTATAGATAATTATTGGAACTATTCTTTTGATGCCTTCTTTTTGTCTTTTTCCTTTCGCTTCCTCTTCACTACCTTTGCAGTATGAAACGCACTACATCCATCGAGAATATTTTCCGTCCCCTCTCGGAATGTACCGTACAATCCGCCCTCTCAAACGAAGTGCAGATAGCCGACATCCTGGAATGGGTGCTGAAGCAAGTAGGCCGGGCCGAAGTATGGCAAACCTCCTTCTCGATAAGCGAGGAGTTCCTGCGCCGGCTGTACTTCATCACGCATGACGGCAGCGCATCCTCCATACACCTCGTACTAGATTTCAAGGCCACAAACAAGACCCTCTCCCTGTGGCGTTTCATCAGTCAGGTTATAGAGTCCACATACCTCGCCGACAACCATTCCAAAATACTGCTCATACATTCCGAGTCCGGTCACAAAGTATCAATCATCACCTCCCAAAACCTCACACGCGGCAACCGCAATGAGTCCTACATCATCACCACCGCCCCACAAGTCTTTGACAAGTTCCTAGCCGAAGTCCAGATCCTGATTAAAAACCATTCCGTCCCTCTGTCCGAAATCCTCCAATCTAGGTTATCCACATAATCTCGTGAACCCTGCACTCAATTATGAATTAAGAATTATGAATTATGCATTTAAGTAAAGACCAACTTGACCAGATCGAGAAGTACGCCTCCATCTACCTTCCAATCTCAGACATCGCAATTCTCATGGACATCCCTGCAGATATGCTCCGCGACGCAATCCGTGATCGCAAAACTGAAGTCTCACTCTCCTACCACCGGGGAAAGGCCGCCTCCCGTGTCAAGCTCCACCATCAGGAAATGCTCCTCGCTCAAGTCGGCTCCCCCCTCGCCATCGAAAACGCCCACCGCAATTTATTAGATATGGAAGACGATGAGTAGGAAGTCCCCTACATCGTACATTGTAAATCTTTAAATCTTTAAATCTTTAAATCTTTCAACCGCTAACCGCTAACCGCTAACCGCTAAACAGTAAAATGCCCTTCCCCTCCGTCACAGACATTATAGCCACCGATTTCTTCACCTCAGAAGACGAGCTTCGCACAAAATTCCCCACCGACTCCGTGATGCGCGTCCTTCGCCTCCGCGCCCTGTATAACTGGTTCATCTCGAACCCCGAAAGCAAGGACAAGGAATTTGTCGACGAAGCCGTAAGCCGTTTCTCCATCAGCAAGACCCTCGCCTACGATGATCTGAAGGTCATCAAGTCCGTACTTCCGCACATCACCGAGGCATCACGCGACTACCACCGCTGGAAGTACAACGAAATGATCCTCGAAACATACCAGATGGCAAAGAAGCGCAAGGACACCAAAACAATGGAACGCGCTGCCACAAGCTACGCTAAATTCAACAACGTGAACGTCGAGGACGAACTCTCAGTTCCCTATGACCTCATAGTCGTACAGCCCTTCACCGCCACGAACGACCCCACCTATTTGGGCATCAAGCCGATTCCGAACATCGACAAGAAAATTACCGACCTCATTGAAAAATACCGCGCCGAGTCAATGGATATTGACGACATAGAATTTGAAGACGCCGACATCATAGACCCCACCTTCGAAGAAATTAAAGAGACCGACCGCGACAACACATAATTCTCAAAACTCCCATCACTCCCATTCCTCCCATAATGAATAACATCAACTGGAACGCCACCGCCTTCTTTGAACGCCTCACTGCCCAGAACAAACTCGCCCAGGCGCAACATTTCACCTTCCACCGAGTAAGCGGACTCGAGGGCTTCGAGGAAGTCCTGCACACCATGCAAAACTGCACCGCCTTTGTTGCTGTGTCCGATATATCCCAAGGATATACCGAGCTGAACAACACACCCCATACGCGCCGCGTAAAGACTGTCTTCCTCGCCATGCGCCACGCCCTCGACAACATGACCGCCAGACAGCAATGCATGGACACAATGCGCGAGCTTTTCAGACAATTCATGTCCGTACTTATACAAGAACGCACAAGAATTGAAACAGAACACATCTATCTCGACCCCCGAATTTCATTCCAGGAGATAGATACATACTTCGCCTCCGGCTGTGCCTGTGCCTACTTCCAAATCGCCACAGACACCTATTGCGACCTCCGCTTCAACTCCGCCGAATGGACTTAGCTACCGCAACGTGGTCTTGAAAACAATCCGGGATGTTTAGTATTATAGTTGTTGATTTAGATACATCTTATAAGCCAAATCTCTTCGAGCTGTTGACTTAGTGGGAAAATTAAGGAAATCTTACTGAAATAATACAAAAAATGCAGGAATAAATCCTGCATATCGAAATCCCTAGCTTGTCTTAGACGCACCATCCGGCGATTTCTTATTTGCAAATATACAACATTATTTCAAACAGCCTAATAATTTATGAACAAAAAAGGAATAATCCTTTGAAAAATATATCAAAATCTTCAACAAATTGGCTCTTCAACTTGCGCTCCGTTCCCCCATCCACTACGTTCCATACCGAACCTCTACTCCGCTATATGCTTACTCAGCATCCCCTCGCAGGGCGGACACGCGAAAATGGCTTTTGTTAATTCTTCGCTTTATCTCCGATGGGTTGCGCTGACGCTATATCTTCGATGTGGTGCTGCCGCTATCGAAAGTTGCGCTCCGTCCCTCCACTTCGTTCTGCTCTCACTCCGTTCCATCACTCCGCTATATGCTTACTCAGCATGACCTCGCAGGGCGGACACGCGAAGATGGCTTTTGTTAGTTCTTCGCTTTATCTCCGATGGTTTATGCTACCGCTCTATCCAGTTGCGCTCCGTCCCTCCACTTCGTTCCTTCCCTTCGCTATATGCTTACTCAGCATGTCCTCGCAGGGCGGACACGCGAAGATGGTCTTTTGCTAGTTCTTCGCTTTATCTCCGATGGTTTATGCTACCGCTCTCTCCAGTTGCGCTCCGTTCCACTCTCCATTTCGTTCCGTCTCTCCGCTATATGCTTACTCAGCATCCCCTCGCAGGGCGGACACGCGAAGATGGCTCTTGTTTGTTCTTCGCTCTTATCTCCGATGGGTTGCGCTTACGCTATATCTTCGATGATGTGCTACCGCTCTCTCCAGTTGCGCTCCGTTCCACTCTCCACTTCGTTCCGTCTCTCCGCTATATGCTTACTCAGCATAACCTCGCAGGGCGGACACGCGAAGATGGCTCCTGTTAGTTCTTCGCTTTTATCTCCGATGGGCTGCGCTGACGCTATATCTTCGATGGGGTGCTGCCGCTATCGAAAGTCTGCGCTCCGTCTGATACTTAATCCTCCGCTATATGCCTACCCGGCATCCCTTCGCAGGGCGGACACGCGAAGATGGTCTTTTGCTAGTTCTTCGCTTTTATCTCCGATGGGTTGCGCTGACGCTATATCTTCGATGGGGTGCTACCGCTATCGAAAGTTACGCTCCGTCAGAAACTCTGCCTACGCTATATGCTTATTCAGCATGTCCTCGCAGGGCGGTTCCGCGAAGATGGTCTTTTGCTAGTTCTTCGCTCTTATCTCCGATGGGCTGCGCTACCGCTATCCCCCCCAAAAAAAAGAAAAACCTAAAGAGTCCTATGGAAAGCGCCAATTTTCTTAAGGATTTGGAAGATAACGGTTTATTTTTTTCTCTGACTTATATCCAAAGGGGAGGGAAATCTTCCAATACTTTAGGTTTTTCGATTACAAATGTACAACATTTTATCAAATGATGTACTCCTTCTCCCATAATTTTCTGCTACGCGTTCCGTCTTTTCCTCCCTTCACCATTTTCCCTACCTTCGCAGTATGGAAAACATCACAGAAACTGCAGCTCTCGAAGAACGCGCCAAATACGTCGCCGCCTTCAATGACACAATGATCAAGATCTGGAAGGAGCAAATCACCCTTCTCAATGTCATCGACACCGGCCGCCTATTACATTCACCTGTAGCCGTAGGGATGTCCGCCGACGGCAAATTCTCCGAAATCCGACTCTCCCAGGCATTTCTCGAATACGGCCTGTGGCAGGACTACGGCACGGGTAAGGAGGTGCCACGAGGGAACAGTGGCGACCTTGGCCGCCCGAAGGTACGCAAAGAACGCCACTGGTTTTCTCGTAAATACTATATGTCTGTCATGAATATAAAGGAATTCATGGCCGACTCCCTCGGCCGCCAGTTCCAGGGCATCATATCGGATGCGCTGGACCAAAAGAAGTTCAGCAGGAACCATTGAAAAAGCGAAGCCATTGGCCTCGCTTTTATACTATCCGATAAATTGGAATTTATCTTCCGAAAGAACGAGCGCCGTTGCCAACAGGTAACGCTCTGTATGTCTGATAAAACCTATTTAATATAATTGATTCTAAATTTTTGGCGTCTTGAGGGCCTCGACGCTTAAACACATCAACATGACTCCCATTATAGTACATGTATTGATAACGAGAAGCTAATTGCCAATTTTTATCAAGCCCCCATTCGGAATCCTCCAAAAGTCGCTTTAAACCCTTAGTGAAATGCTCATCTTTAAGCCTTCTAAATAAATCTTCTGACATACCGATGTAAATAATCGGACTTCGCTTACCATTTGGATAGGTGTATTTTGTACCATCTGTAGCAGATATTATATATACGCCAATTTCATGCTGGCGTACAGGGGCTCTAAAGTCTTTATCTTTGAAATCCCTTAGGTCAAAACTCGCATCAGGGAGGCGAGAATCTGATAAGAATGATTTGAGATAACGTTTCATATTGGATGCTTAATTGTATTTATACTGTTAATCAAATCTTGTATGACACATAAATTCCGATTTGACTGTCAGCAAAGGTACGAATTTTCATGCAGACCGCAATCATACCCCATGTTAAACTGTCTTTTCACCCTTCATTTCTTGTCATTACCTTTGCAACGGACAAAACAAACAGCCATGACAAAACACCGCACACCCCACTACACACCCTCGACACTTTCCTACTCCTCAGTTGAGTTGATGCCCAACGCAAAAGGCAGCGCACTCTTCATCACCGACAGCAGCAAAGTCTTCAAAGACGACATCGACATCACCCCCCAAACACTCCCGGACGGTTCACGTTTCATGCCCTGGGGAGGCGACAACTTGATGCCGTATAACATACTGGAAATGGTTGAAAAGGACGAGACATTATCAACCTGTCAGATGTTCAATGCAGAGGTATGCTATGGAAGTGGATTGAATTACAACTCAGTTAATTGTGTCGCGTCAGTTAAAGAAGCAATTGAAGATTTCCTGTTGGCAAATTCCCTACCGTCATACTTCCTCGGAGTGTGCCAGGACTTCAAGCATTTCGGCTGGTGCGTCTCAGTAATAATCCTCGACAACGAAGGCAAGCGCATCGTCTCACTGCACCGAAAGGAAGTATGCTATTGCCGCTTTACAGTCGCTGACGACAAAGGCCGTATAGAGTACGTCCTGTATGCCAACTGGAAGAAATCCATCAGCTCCATGAAAGACGTCGAAAAGATTCCCCTTCTCTCATTTGACAGTCCCTGGCCGGATCTGATGCAACGGATGCAGAAGAAAAACGCACCGCGCAAATTTGCCGTCGTAAGCCGCGTCCCCACACCCGACAGCACCTACTACCCCATCCCGTACTACGCCGCGCTGTTCAAAGGAAAATGGTACAACATCAAGCAGCTTATCGGCATGGCCAAGGAAGCAAAGCTCAAGAACTCCGCCCCGCTGAAATACCACATCGAAGTATCGAGCCGCTACTGGGAAGGCATTTTCAAGCGGGAACGTATTACCGACCCCCGCAAGCAACAAGACCGCATCGTAAAGGAAAAGCAGCAGATTATTGACTTCCTGACAGGAGCAGAGAACAGCGGAAAGGCACTCTTCTCCACATTCTACATGTCACCCAACGGTGAGGAGCAGCATGATGTCCGTATTTCCCGCATCGACGACGAGAAAGAAGGCGGCGACTGGAGCACCGACATACAGGAGGCCGTGAACATGTTCTGCTTCACCATGCGCGTACACTCTAACCTCGTAGGCTCTGTGCCGGGCAAAGCGCAGACCAACAACTCCGGCTCCGACAAACGCGAGCTGTACACGATTGCCCAGGCGCTTCAGAAGCCATATCACGACTTGCTCTTTACCGTGCATCGCATCATCATGAAATTCAACGACTGGAAGAATGCCTACCCCGAATGCCCATTCATACAACTCACCACCCTTGACGAGAACAGGGATGCAAAACAAGTATCTGCAGACACGCCTCCTAAAGATTAGGGGGCGTTTTGCATCCGTGTACTCGCCGCTGACCGCTCCGCATTCTGCCTCTTCCTTCTTACTTCTTACATCTTACATCAGCCTTCTTACATCGTCTTTCATTCCTCCAGTTCCACTCCAATCTTCTATTTGCTTTTTCCTTCACAAAGGTAGCTGGGCGGCTATGTAAAGGGCTTCCATATATTTTTCTTAAAAAAGTTGGTCCCTTTCAGCGTCGGAGCTGCCACTTTTTTGAATAATATCCGGACATCCTCCCTTGACAAAAGAAGCCTTTTCCCCATACGCTCTTTATTGTTCGTAAAAATAAATAAGATTTATGTTTCACTTTCAAAATTACAAGACAATGAAAGCAAATGTTCAGATTTCAGCAGTGAAGAAAGAGTTCAAGAATGGTCAGCAGGGTTGGCAGGTATTCATCGAGGGCATGGAAGGTAGGCTCCGTTGTGAAATGAATTTCAAGGATGCACTAAAGGCTATGCGTTATTGCTTCCTTCTCTCAAAGCGCCTTGAATTGCAAATCGATGAAATACAGCTCGCAGCCCTTTCGCTCGAATATCAGCAGTCCAAGTCTACTGTCGAGCAGGCACAGGCAGCCGAGGCCGCTACAGAGGTAGCAGCCGAGGTAGCCGCAGAAATCGGTGAGGCAGTTTCACAGGCCCCCAATTCTAAGATGCTCCGTCAATTCAAGGAATTGAAGGCCAAGCATCCTGATGCCCTCATCATTTTCCGTAATGGCGATTTCTACGAATGTTACGAAGAGGATGCACAGAAAGCCGCCGATTGCCTCGGCATTGTCCTTACAGAAAATCCCTCATCAAATCTGAAGCTTGCAGGATTCCCGCACCACGCTCTTGACAGCTATCTGCCAAAGCTCGTCCGCCATGGCTACAGAGTTGCAATCTGTGAAGCCCTGGAGTCCCCGAAGAAGTCCTCCAAGCGCTCCAAGAAGCAAACAATCCAAGAGGATCTGTTCACCACTGCGTGAACAGTTCCTTTCTATACTGACTCACGGCACGTCCGTGAGTATTTTTGTTCAGCTTTGTTGTTTCGTTATTTTGTCGTACCTTTGCAGCAAGCTGCCGTGCGTGAACTGTTGCGACGGATGAATATAGAGGTTGTTGAGATGGCCGAGACACTGACCATCTTTCTGCTTCTGTTGGCAACAGTGTTATTTCGCTATATATAAGTTATTATTCCAGAAGCATGAATAAAAGAAAACATTTGAATATCTGAATCGACATGAACTACCATCAA
>Ga0256405_10006061_pt1 | contig 19864 bp, 16 predicted proteins | sample RumenRJG_02DNA_FD_189096 | JGI IMG/M metagenome (GOLD analysis project Ga0256405, IMG submission 189096) | Bovine rumen microbial communities from Lethbridge, Alberta, Canada - RJG_02 | ecosystem: Host-associated > Mammals > Digestive system > Stomach > Rumen | place: Canada: Alberta... | reverse complement strand
GGAGCGAAGGTCCGAGCGAGGGGATACGGCGTATTCGCCGAGGGTTCCCCGAGGAGGAGCCTTCGGCCACCGTCTCACGACGAGGCGTCGCGTATATCTAAACTGCCTCAGGAGGCAATCACATTTCCTCAAACTGGTCCTTGCCCACACCGCACATGGGGCAGGTCCAGTCTTCGGGAAGGTCCTCGAAAGCAACGCCGTTGTTGTTTTCGGGGTCATAAACGTATCCGCACACTTTGCAGACGTATTTCTTCATTGTGTCCTTCCTTTCCTTGTTAAGGATGCAAAACTTACCCGATCTTCGAGTGGTATTCCTGTAGCGAACGGACCTCGCCCTTGCCGCCCATAGCGGCGGCAATACCCTCGACTGCGGCCTGCGCGGCGGCAAGCGTCGTGAGGTACGGAACCTTGTACTTTATCGCGGCCTGGCGGATGCGGCAGTCGTCCGCGCGCGCGTCGCGGCGGCCCGAAGGCGTGTTGATGATGAGCTTGACCTCGCGGTTCTTGATCGCGTCAAGGACATCAGGGCGGCCCTCGCCGATCTTGGCGATGACCTCGGCCTTGACGCCGTGATCGACGAGCCACTTCGCAGTGCCCTCGGTCGCGATGACCTCGAAGCCCAGCTGCTCGAAGCGCCTCACCGCGGAGACCGCGTCGGCATGCTTCTCTGAAAGCGAGACGAGCATCTTGCCAGGCGTCGTCGGGAGCGCAAGCCCAGCCGCTTCCTGCGACTTGAAGTAGGCGAGCCCAAAGCCGTCCGCAAGACCGAGCACCTCGCCGGTGGAACGCATCTCAGGTCCAAGCACAGGGTCGACCTCCGGGAACTTCTCGAACGGCAGCACCGCTTCCTTGACGCCGAAGTAGGGGACGACGTGCCTCTTGTCGAGGCCGAGCGACTTCACGGTTTCGCCAAGCATGAGCTTGGTCGCTATGCCGGCCATCTGGACGCCGCCGACCTTGGAGACGAGCGGAACCGTGCGGCTGGCGCGCGGGTTCGCCTCGATGACATACACCTTGCCGTCCTCGATCGCGAACTGCATGTTCATGAGACCCACGACCTTGAGTTCCGCGGCAATCCTGCGCGTGTAGTCGAGAATCGTCGCCTTCGCGTCCTCGGGAATCGTGACAGGCGGCAGCACGCAGGCCGAGTCGCCGGAATGGATGCCCGCGAGCTCGATATGCTGCATGATCGCCGGGATGAAGATGTCCTTGCCGTCGGAAAGCGCATCGGCCTCGCACTCCATCGCGTGGCAAAGGAAGCGGTCGAGGTAGAGCGGACGGTCGGGCGTGACGCCAACCGCCTTGTCGACGTACTCGCGAAGCATGATCTCGTCGAAAATGACCTCCATGCCGCGGCCACCGAGAACGAACGACGGGCGGATGATGAGCGGATAGCCGAGCTTCGCCGCGCACTTGAGCGCGCCGTCGATGTCGCTCGCCATCATCGACTCGGGCATCGGAATGCCGAGCTTGTCCATCGTCGCGTGGAAGAGATCGCGGTCCTCTGCGTCGTCAATCGAGTCGACGGACGTGCCGAGGATCTTGCAGCCGGCCTCCTGGAGCTGGCGCGCAATGTTGAGCGGCGTCTGCCCGCCGAACTGGACAATGACGCCCATCGGCTTCTCGGCCTCGTAGATCTGGAGTACGTCTTCGACCGTAACCGGCTCGAAGTAGAGCTTGTCGGAAGTGTCGTAGTCGGTCGAGACTGTCTCGGGGTTGCAGTTGACGATGATCGTCTCGTAGCCCATCTTGCGCATCGCCATCGCTGCGTGGCAGCAGCAGTAGTCGAACTCGATACCCTGGCCGATGCGGTTCGGACCGCCGCCGAGGATCATCACCTTCTTCGGGTTGTTCGAGACCGCCGCCTCGCCAAACGCCTTCGCGCGCTTCGGGTCTTCGCCCGGCTTGACGTCGTTGTAGGTCGAGTAGTAGTACGCCTTGTCCTCAACGCCCGATACCGGCACGGCGAACCAGCGCTCGCGGCAGCCGATCTTGTTGCGCTGCGCGCGGATGTCCTTCTCGGGAACGCCGAGGATCTGCGCGAGATACTTGTCGGAAAAGCCGTCCTTCTTCGCCTGCACGAGCAGGTCGTCGGGAAGCGCCTTGCCCTTGTAGCCGAGGATCTTCTCTTCCTCTTCGACGAGCTCGCGCATCTGGTCGACGAAGTACGCCTTGACGCCGGTGCGCTCGAAGATCTGCTCGTCGGTCGCGCCCTTCCTGATCGCCTCATACATCTGGAAGTGGCGCTCGGAATTGGGAACGGCGAGAAGCTTCAGGAGCTCGTCGAGCGACTTCTCGTGGAAGTCCTTCGCAAAGCCGAGCCCAGCGCGACCGCGCTCGAGCGCGCGAATCGCCTTCTGGAAAGTCTCCTTGTAGGTCTTGCCGATAGACATGACCTCGCCAACGGCCTTCATCTGCGTGCCGAGCTTGTCCTCGACGGCGCGGAACTTCTCGAACGCCCAACGGGCGAACTTGAGAACGACATAGTCGCCGTCCGGCGTGTACTTCTCGAGCGTTCCGTCGCGCCAGTAGGGAATCTCGTCCATCGTCATGCCCGCGGCGAGCTTCGCCGAGACGAGCGCGATCGGGAAGCCGGTCGCCTTCGAGGCGAGCGCCGACGAACGCGAGGTGCGGGGGTTGATCTCGATGATGACGACACGACCCGTCTTCGGGTCGTGCGCGAACTGCACGTTCGTGCCACCGATGACGCCGATGGACTCGACGATCTTGAACGCGTCGCGCTGGAGACGCTCTTCGAGCTTCTTGTCGATCGTGAGGAAGGGAGCCGCGCAGTAGCTGTCGCCCGTGTGGACGCCGACAGCGTCGATGTTCTCGATGAAGCAGACGGCGATCATCTGGTTCTTCGCGTCGCGCACGACTTCGACTTCGAGTTCCTCCCAGTTGAGGATCGACTCCTCGATAAGGCACTGGTGGGTGAGCGAGGCGTCGAGGCCGCGGGCGCAGATCGTCCTAAGCTCCTCGACGTTGTAGCAGAAGCCGCCGCCCGCGCCGCCCATCGTGTAGGCAGGACGCACGACGACCGGATAGCCGATCTGCTCGTCAACGAGCTTGACCGCCTCCTCGACCGAGTGGACGATGCCAGAGCGCGGCGTCTCGATGCCGAGTTTCTGCATCGTCGCCTTGAAGACCTCGCGGTCCTCACCGCGCTCGATCGCATCGAGGTTGACGCCGATAACCATCACGCCGTACTTGTCAAGGATACCCTTCTTCGCGAGCTCCATTGAAAGGTTGAGGCCCGTCTGCCCACCGAGGTTCGGCAAAATGGCATCGGGCCTCTCCTTTCCGATGATCTGCTCGAGACGCGCTTCGTTCAGCGGCTCGATGTAGGTCGCGTCCGCCATAACGGGGTCCGTCATGATAGTCGCGGGGTTGGAGTTCACCAGGACGACCTTGTATCCGCAAGCCCTAAGCGCCTTACACGCCTGTGTGCCGGAATAGTCGAATTCACATGCCTGGCCAATGACAATAGGGCCCGATCCGATGATCAAAACCTTGTCGACGTCTGTGCGTTTCATAACCAACTGCCTTTCAAAATGGAAAAGTTCGCAATCGGGGGAATATTATACCAAATCCGAGGCAAGCGCGGGCGGAAAAAATCAGCCCTCAGCGACTGAAGGTCAGTCGTTGTCAAAGCGGAGGAAAAGGCAGACAAGGATAAGCACGGCAAAGACGCCGAGCGCAAGCGAAAGGCAAGTGGCCTGGGCGACGTGGCCTATGAGCGGCGGCCCCATGAAACTGCCAAGAAAGCCCATAGAACCGACGAAAGTGAGAGCAGATGCCGCCGGCATCGCCTTGGTCTTGTTGGCCTTGGAGTAGAGGATCGGCACAAGGGCTGAGATGCCGAAGCCAGCAATCGCATAGCCAATCGTCGCAAGAACATGGAGCGGAAGCCCGGAAAGCCCCGTAAACGGCGAGGTGAGCGCGAGGGCAAGCCCGACAGTCACGAAAACGCAGTAGACGCGTAGAATTCGTGCGCCGCCAAAGCGGTTGACAAAGCGGTCCGTCACGAAACGTCCGAGCGTCATCATGGCGCAGACGGCGCAAAAGCCCCACTTCACGCGGCTACCGGGCGCGGCCAGCGTCTCGCGGTAGAAGACGTTCACCCAGCCGTTTATCGAGCCCTCACACCCCATGATGACGAGAGCTGCAATGCCGATGAAAAAGAGAGCTGCGTCTGGGCGGCGAAACCCCTTGCCCTTCTCCTTCTTCGCTATGTCGTTCTCCCTGGGAAGCCAGGAGAAGAATACGATATGCGCGACTGCGGAAAGCAGGAGGACGCCAAAGAAACGATACGCGACCGGGACATGCATCGCCGCCGCGAAGAGAGCGAGAAGCCCGCCCAAAAGCCCGAGCAGACTGAACATCGCGTGGAACGAGTTCATTATCGTGCATCCCGCCTTCCTCTCAACTATGCCGCCCTGCGTGTTGACGGAGATGTTGAAGACAGTCCCGACGCAGGCAAGCATAGCAATCGCCGCGCACCAGCACGGAATGGGCGCGCGCCAGAAAAAACATGCTGCCAAGCCAAACGCCACGAGAATATAGCCAGTCGCCGCCATGATGAGGCTGCGGCGGCTCCCGAGGCGCGTCACTATCGCGCTCGCACACAAGAGACTGACGAGACTCCCCATCGGCCCTGAAAACAGAAGCCACCCCTGCTGGGCTTGGTTGAGCCCCAGGAGCAGCTTCATGTCGTCGATGGACGAAGCCCAGGTCGCGCAAATGACCCCAAGAACCGCGAAGTACGCGGCAACGGCGATGCGCTCGCGCGACCAGGCCATTACTTAGCGGCAGAGCGTATAGAGAACGCCTGCGACGACGGCCGAGCCGATTACGCCCGAGACGTTCGGACCCATCGCCTGCATAAGGATGAAGTTCGTCGGATCGTTCTGGAGCGAAACCTTGTTGGAGACGCGCGCGGCCATTGGAACGGCCGAGACGCCGGCGGAGCCGATGAGCGGGTTGACCTTCTCCTTCGAAACGAGGTTCATGAGCTTCGCCATGATGACGCCCGCAGCCGTGCCGACGCAGAACGCGCAGAGTCCGAGCGCGAGGATGCCGAGAGTCGTTCCTGAGAGGAACTTCTCGCAGGCAAGCTTCGAGCCAACGGAGAGGCCGAGCATGATCGTCACGATGTTGATGAGCGCGTTGGACATCGTGTCCGCGATACGGGCGACCGAGGGACCGACTTCCTTCGCGAGGTTGCCGAGCATGAGCGCACCGATGAGCGGCACCGCGTCCTTGAGGAGGAACGCGCAAAGGAGCAGCACGATGAGCGGGAAGCAGACCTTCTCGATCTTCGTGACAGGGCGGAGCGGCGGCATCTTGATGGCGCGCTCGGCCTTCGTCGTGAGAGCGTTCATGATCGGAGGCTGGATGATCGGGACGAGCGCCATGTAGGAGTACGCCGCGACCGCGATTGCACCGAGCAGGTCGGGCGCGAGGCGGCTCGTGAGCCAGATCGCCGTCGGACCGTCCGCACCGCCGATGATGCCGATAGACGCGGCCTCCTTGAGCCCGAACGGCATTGCGTCGCCGAATATGACGGAAAGACCGAGTGCGCCGAAGAGCGCGAAGAAGATACCGAACTGCGCGGCGCCGCCGAGGAGCGCCATCTTGGGGTTGGCGATCAGCGGTCCGAAGTCCGTCATCGCGCCGACGCCCATGAAGATCATGATCGGGAAGACGCCCGTGTCGATGCCGAACTTGAAGAAGTAGTGGAGGAATCCGCCTGGCTCGACGATTCCGCCGGCCATGACGGGAATCCCGGCCTGCAGGAACGAAATGACGCCGTCGTGCATCATCGCCGGGGCCGTCACGCCCGCGAGCGGGCAGTTGGCGAGGAGTCCGCCAAAGCCGATCGGGAGGAGGAGCAACGGCTCAAAACCCTTGACGATCGCGAGGTACATCATAATCAGGCAGAGCGGGATCATGATGAGCTGTCCGACGCCGTAGGGCATGCCGAAGAGCGTCTTGACCTCGTGACCTGCGACGAACCTGCCATTGTCGTCGAAGTAGCCGCCGACCCAGTCGCCCTTCTTGACGGTGTGCTTGGAGGTCGAGAACGACTTGGCCTGCGCGTCGGTCGTCACCCAGAATCCGTTCTTGTTGGCGTATTCCGCAGCCGGGGCGAGCGGCTTCGTGAAGTCGGGCGCCGCAGGGCGGTCGGCTTCGGCGAAGTTTCCGGTGATGTAGGCCGGCGCTTCCTTCTTCATGAAGCCGGCGATGCCGGTCTCTGAGGGAAGGTTCTTCACCTTGGCGAGCGTCGTCTTCCACGCGGGGACGTCGTCCGTAGCGGCAACGGCCGCAAAGCAGCCAGCCGCAACGAGCATTGCCATCAAAATCTTTTTCATGATCGATATTCCGCTTTCAACTTTACACTTTCAACTCTGCACTCTCGCGGACATCGGCCTCAGCCGATGGTCGCGAGTACATCGCCGGTCGCAACCTTGTCGGTCGCGTTGACGACTACGGTGATCGTGCCGTCGCACGGAGCGGTGACGGGCGTTTCCATCTTCATGACATCCATGACGAGGATTTCGTCGCCCTTCGAGACCTTCGTGCCGCTCGACGCGGTGACGCGGAGAATCGTTCCGGGAACGGGGGCCTTGACTTCCTGCCCGCCCGCAGGCGCAGCCGCTGCGCTCGGCGCGGCGGCCTTGAGACCCGCCTCGGCCTTGAAGTCGACCGGCTTGCCGTTGACGACCGCCTTGCCATCGCCCTTGATCTCGACGCCATAGGCCTTGCCGTTGATCGTGACGGTGACCGCGCCACCCTTTGCGGCGGGCTTGGCTTCTTCGGCGAAGCGGCAGCCCATCGGTGCCTTCGAGGGATCCTTGAGGAAGAGGATGCCCTTCTCCTTGCAGGACGCGGCGATGAAGATGTTCTCGTCCGTGATGGGAAGCCCGGCGTCCTCGAGCATCTTCTTCGCAACCGCGCCGCCCTTCTTGGGGTCGGCGTCGTTCATCTCGAGCACCGTCTTCGTAGTGGGCTCGCTGTAGGCCTTGTTGAGGTCGCTCGACGCCATGAACTCGCTCGCCTTCTTGACAATCTCGGGATCCGGCGGAACGGGCGTCTTGCCGAAGTAGCCGAGCACCATCTTGGCGTAGCCAGGCGCGAACTTCTTGAACTTGCCGAACATGACGTTCTGGATCGCCTGCTGAGCGTAGAACTGCGAGACGGGCGTGACGGACGTGCCGAAGCCGCCGAGACGGACGCAGTCGTACATCTCCGCGATCATGTCGTCGTACTTGTCCATCATGTTGTTGTCGCGCAGCATCTGCGTGTTCGCCGTCAAGGCGCCGCCCGGCATCGGGCTCCACACGATCTGCGGGTTGACGCTCATAGCCTCCGGCGGGAGGAAGTACTTCTGCATCGCGTTCTTGAAGGAGTCCTCGGCCTTCTTGATCTTGTTGATGTCGAAGTCGAAGCCGAAGTCGGGATCGCCGTCGAGGCAGTGCCACATCGTGATGATGTCGGGCTGGCAGGTGCCGCCGGACATAGGCGCCATCGAAAGGTCAAGGCCGTCGGCGCCGCCGCGAAGAGCCGCGAGGTAGCACGCGACGCCGTTGCCGGCCGTCTCGTGGCTGTGGAACTGGATGTGAATGTCCTTGCCGAGCAGCTGGCGGGCGAGCTTCATCGTGTTGTAGACGGTCGTGGGCGTGGAAGTGCCGGACGCGTCCTTGAACGCGACGCGGTCGAAGGGAATCCCCGCGTCCATGATCATCTTCAGGCGGTCGCGGTAGAACTCGGGGGTGTGCGTGCCCTTGTTGTCGATTCCGGGCGGAAGGCCCATCATCGTCACGACGACCTCGTGGTTGAGCCCCGCGTCGTGGATGCACTGGCCGGACCACTTGAGGTTGTTGACGTCGTTCAGGGCGTCGAAGTTGCGGATCGAGCTCATGCCGTGCTTCTTGAACATCTGCGCATGGAGCTTGATCATGTCGCTGGACTGCGACTCGAGTCCGACGACGTTCACGCCGCGCGAAAGAGTCTGGAGGTCTGCCTCGGGCGCGGCCTTGCGGAACTTGTCCATGACGTCGAACGCGTCTTCCTGGCAGTAGAAGTAGCAGCTCTGGAACCTCGCGCCACCGCCGGCCTCGAACCAGCGGACGCCAGCCGCATACGCCTCTTCGACGCAGGGGAGGAAGTCTTTCGAGAGAACGCGCGCGCCGATGACGGACTGGAAGCCGTCGCGGAACGCAGTGAGCATGAACTTTACGTTTTTCTTGGCCATAATGATTTACCTTTCAAAATTCCATGGGTGGGGTGCGGGCGCGCCAGAGCGCCCGTCCGTTCCGATACTCAGCCATTCATCGCCACGGCTATCGCGAGCGCGATGTTGGCGTCGTCATCCGTCGCCGCGGCGGCCGCGGGCTTCTTCTTCGGCGCGTCCTGCGGGAGAATCGAGTCGAAGTTGCCGATTGCCTTCATCGAAACCTTGGTGACGACGATGAGAATCGAGAGAAACAGATAGACGATGCCCATTCCGGCAATCATCAAAACCAGACCTTGTCCGAGCACTTCCATTTTTTGATCCTTCCGTTTAAACCGTCTCTTTTCCGCACGAATCGACGAACGTGAGCTTCAGCGTGTCGAAGTCGATCTTCCTGTAGTAGCAGTTCCTCGGGGCGCCCGCCTTGTCCTTCGTGTGGCAGATTCCGCCGCGGCAGGGGCGAACAATGTAGAGGAGCGAGTTCTGCTCGCAGTTGACATATGCCTCGAGGAGATCGAAAGTCTCGCCCGACGTCTCGCCCTTGAACCAGAGCTTGTTGCGGCTTGTGGACCACAGGATCAGCTTCCTCTTGGCGAAGCTCTCCTTCATGGCGAATTCGTTCGTATAGGCGACGAGGATGACTTCCTTCGTGTCGGCGTTCTGCACGGCCACGGGAATTACCCCCGGATCATGCTCCACAGCTGCGGCACGACTTGCCGCGACCTGTGCGCCAACTTTTTCGAGCTTCGTAAAATCAAGTGTCAGTTCCGACGATTCTTCAAGCTGTCCCATAGCTATCCTTGAATGAGAGTTTCGTAACATTATACCAAAAATTGCCCCGTCGTGGACAACCCGTGGAAAATCTTAGGCGCCGTGCGTGAGGCGGCGGAGCGAAGGTCCGAGCAAAGGGATACGGCATATTCGCCGAGGGCCCCTGAGGAGGAGCCTTCGGCCGCCGCCTCACGAATTGTGCTGCGCTATGTCGCGGAGATGCAGAATCGCCGAATATGGGTCGTCGGAACCGCATACCGCGCGCACCACCGCCCAATTCCTCGCCCCAGCCGCAAGAACGGAGCCGAGATTACTGCCGTCGATACCCCCAATAGCCACTGCGGGATAAGGGACGGACGCTATCATCTTGCCCGCAAGTTCAGTGCCGAGGACGGGGTCAGGAATCTTCTTCGTCGGCGTCTTGAACACTGGCCCGACGCCAATGTAGTCGGGATTGTGGCGAATGGAATCAAGCGCCTGCGCGAGACTGTGGGTCGAAAGCCCGACAATGCGGATGCCAGGATATTTCGCGCGCACTTCCTCTACCGGCATGTCGTCCTGACCGACATGCACGCCGTCCGCGCCAGACTCCTCCGCGACCGACGCGTCGTCGTCTATGATGAGGTTCGTCCCGCTGCCGCGCGTTATCCCGACAAGCCGCTTCGCCATCTGGAGAAGCTCGTCGCGCGACACGTCCTTCATACGGAGCTGCACCATCTTGACGCCCGCCTTGACCGCCGCCTCGCAGCAGCGTTCGTAGCCGACCTTGGGGTTCGTCATCACGAGATAGAATCCAAAATCTTCCATATTGCCAATCCTGTACTCTTTGTGTCCTTTGTGACTAAAAAAGCGAAACCCTTTTTCCAAAGATGATTAGCCGTGTAGAACGTGTAGAAACATGTAGAAGTTCTGCATGCTCTACATGTTCTGCATGGTTAAATTGGATGTTTTGCAACTGGCTCATAGATATGATAGCTTCATCTAAAACCAAGCAGCTTGTGAAGCTGGACTGAAAGCGACCAGCCGTCGAGTTGCGAGAGAACGGCCTTTGCCGTCGCGAAATCCATTTTCCCGTCACGTTCGCACGGCGAGACGTAGTAGTCTGTCGCGGCAATTCTGCCGCGGAGATCGCGGCAGAAGTCGACGACCTTCTCCGACGACGCGACGACACGCACTTCGTCTGCGCGGGTGAGCGCAAGGCGGTCGGGGAACTCGGCCTTTGGCGAGCAGGCGACATAGTCGACAAAGCCAAGCCAGTCAGCGTCGTCAGTTCCGTTCGTCTCTACCGCGATCCAGTAGCCGCGCTCCCTTAGCGCCGCGACAAGCTCTGGCATCTCCTTTACAAGCGTCGGCTCGCCGCCTGTGAGGACGACGCTCGTCGGCCTGTACTGGCCTATTTCCGCGACAAGGTCGCCAAGCGACAGTGAAAAGCGCTTCGCGACGTCGGTGTCGCACCACGGACACGAAAGGTTGCAGCCGGCGAACCGCACGAAGACGCATGGCCGCCCCATGTTGCGGCCTTCGCCCTGAAGAGACTCGAAGATCTCGACGAGGTCGTATGTCACAGCTTCTTGAGGACGGAGCGGATCGAGCGCTCGCGGGCCTCGACGGACTCGCAGAGGCGGAACTGCACGCGCGCGCGGTTGAGGTTCTGCTCCGGCTGCGTCGTCTTGAAGTAGACGTTGCCGGCGAGATAGTCCTGGAAGAAGCGGAGCCCGAGCTCGAAGGGAAGAAGCCGTATCGAGTCGTACAGGTACGCGCGGTCGGCGTCGGTGAGGAACGAGCCCGCCTCGCGCATGTAGCCCTTGCAGAACGCCGTCGCGAGGTCCTCGTCGAACACGACCTTCGCGAGGTTCGTCTCCTCTTCGCCCGCGGGATTGCAGATTGACCTGAGCGCGTCGCCGAAGTCGAGGTGGATGAGACCGGGGCTTACGGTGTCGAGGTCGATCATCGCCGTGCCCTTGCCGGTCACGTCGTCGATCATGATGTTGTTGACCTTCGGGTCGCCGTGGAACATGCGCTTCTTGAGCTCGCCCTTCTTCTGCGCCTTCTCGAGGCAGAGCGCGAGGTCGCGGCGCTCCTCGATGAACTTCGCGAGGCGCTTCGCCTCCATCGAAGACTTCAGGAGCTCCTTCGCCTCCTTCGACTTGAGCGTCTGGTCGTACTTCTTGAGGTAGCCGCTCGTGATGTGGAAGCCGGGAAGCGGATCCTTTATCTCCTTCGGGTCCATGTCGCTGATGAGGTAGTGGAAATGGCCGAGCGCGGCGCCGCACTCCATCGCGTGTTCAGGCCCCTGCGCGACGTCGAACGCGTGCGCAGACATGATGCGCGTGATGACGCGCCAGACCTCGCCCTTGTCGTCGACGACGAAGTCCTTCGAGTCCTTCGCCTTGATGATGCGCGGCATCTGCCACACGCGGTCGTCACGCCCCTTCTGCGCGTCGTCCTCGAGCTTCTCGTGGCAGTGGCGCGTGAGGTTGTGCATGTTCTCCATGATCACCTCGGGCTTGGGGAAGACGTTCTTGTTCACGCGCTGGAGGATCACCTGTGTCTCGGTGAACGTGTTGCGGTAGATGGCGAGGAACGTGTCGTTGATGTTGCCGTTGCCAAACGGCTGCAGCGAGACGAGCCGTCCCTTGATGTTGAATTTGTTGATGAGGATCGAAAGTTCCATTTCGCGGTTCCTTTCAGGTCTTGTTCTGTCCTTGGCCGCAGATTATACCAAAAATCCCGCGGCGCGCGGAGATGGCGTCACATCCTGCCGGAGAGCGCGTCGATAAGGTCGCAGAGGCGCTTGAAGGCGTGGCCGAGATCGTCGTTCGTCACCTTGAACATGTATTCGCCGGCCCGGGCGATCTCGCCTTCGGCGTTTGCGAGGCGCTTTTCGATGACCTCCTGCGAGTCCGTGCCGCGCCCTTCGAGGCGGCGGCGGAGCTCCTCCATGTCTGGCGGGAGAAGGAAGATGTCGACGTAGCCGATCTTGAGCGGGTCGTTGTTGGGGAGAGCGCGCACGTAGTCGCGCACCTTCGCGGCACCCTGGACGTCGATGTCGAGGATCATCGAGTTGCCCTCGGCGAGGACTTCCTCGATCGGCGCCTTAAGCGTGCCGTAGTAGTTGTCGTGCACCTTGGCGTACTCGATGAACGCGTTTTCGCGGATCAGCTCCTCGAAGCGCTCCTTCGTCTTGAAGTGATAGTCGAGACCGTCCTCCTCCTCGCCGCGCGGCGCGCGCGTCGTGCACGAGATCGAGTAGACGATGTCGTGGTACTCCTGGAGGAGCATGTCGATGAGGGTGGACTTGCCGCAGCCGGAAGGCGCGGACATCACGATGAAAAGCGGCTTTGTCTTCATGGCGCACATTATACCAAATCGCCCTAAAGTGGAGTAGGTGGGAGTGGCGGAGCTAGGGGGAAATGACAGAGGATGGCCGGGGAAGTGGATTAGGGAAAGTATTAGGAGAAATGGAAATAGGGGAATGATTTGGGGAAGCCAACGAGGAGTGGGCAAGAGAGTTCCGTCGGACTCACTCGCTGCGCTCGTTCCGCCCGACGGTTGAGATTACATCTATTGGAGAAGAAGACTCCGATGCCGAAGACCCGACGGCAGAGAGAATGGTGCCGGGGGGGTGGGGAGGGAAAGGCTGGAACAAGAAAGGAAAGAGACCTGCCGCTGGAGAAGATAGGGTGGAGAGTGATGGCTGGTGATAAGGGAAAGGTAGGGAGGGAAAGGAAGGAGACCTGCCGCTGGAGAAGATAGGGTGGGGAGAGAAAAGATGCCCCAGGGATGGAAAGAAGGCGGGAACGGAAGGATGGAGATCTGATATTGGAGAAGATAAGCAGAGAGGAATGGCGGAGGGAGGGGAAAGGAGGGGGAGGGAAAAATCAGACATTAGAAAACATAAGATTTGGAGGAGAAGTCTGCTTGTGTGGGATGGGAAGTATCGAACCATACGAGTCCGCGGCGGAATGGATTAAAGCCAGAGATCTATAACAAGAAATATACGAGTCCGCGGCGGAATGGATTAAAGCCAGAGATCTATAACAAGAAATATACGAGTCCGCGGCGGAATGGATTAAAGCCAGGGATCTATAACAAGAAATATACGAGTCCGCGGAACGAGCGCAGCGAGTGAGTGGACTCGTCTCCGATAACAAACGCAACTATCGCATAGATAAATGCTGCTGATAGGAGACTTTTAGCCTAAAAACGGCAGTCGGAAATTCTATGCCTAACAAAGAACAGGAGAAAACTGGAGAATGCTATCTCACATCATAAAATATCCCAACGTTGATGGTTTGTAATAATTTCACCTGTTGGGTGATGTGATTGTTTGATACTGATGTTGCTATACCTTGCAGATGCGGCGGAAACATCTCCTGTTTCGTTGTGGCTAGAACCTGCCGAGGTCAGAGTCAACCGCCGAATTTAGGGCAAACGACTCATTGGTGGGACTAGTACTGGTCGGGATAGGAGTTTGTGGGTGGAGTGCTACTGGCTGAAGTGTCGCTTTTTAATCTAAAGTACCTCGACAGTTTCTCACGCAAGACCTCTATCAGCCGCTCGTCGTCCTTGTAGGAAATGGAGATGAGCTTCTTCCCAGCGCGCTGATATAGGAACTTCTTCCGCTCCTTGTTCCTAATGTACTCGGGAGTGTTCATCCCAAAATACTCTATATAGACGTCGAACTCCGGCAGATAAAAATCCGGCCTGACAACGGCATCTCCGGCGATTCGATAGCGCTCGTCGTACATGAACGCAATCCCCTCGCTTTCAAGGAACTCGGCAATCCTCTTCTCGCCTATGCTCTGCACAGAGACGCCGCCTTGCGTCCTACGCTTCTTGGCGTCCTCGACAACGAACTCGAAGTTGACGTTCTCCAGTTCGCGCTCGTCCAGACAGTGACGGCAATATGGACGTCCCCAGCGCTCCATGCCCGCCATGTATTCCTCGTCGGTAATCGGCCGCTTGCACCTTGTGCACCAATTCTTCCTGCGCGCAAGCCGCGCGCGGTTCGCGCTCTGTATGGCCGCCACAGCATCTGCGGCAGCGTTCCGCAAGTATGACGGGGCGCCCTCCTCGCGCGCAACGTCCTTTAGCGCGTCTAGGACGCGGACAGATTTCTCTCCGTAGCGGCCAATGGCCTTGGCGGCGTACTGTCGCACCTGTGGCCTCTCGTCGTTCCTGACGAGATCGGCGAGCAGCGGAAGAAAGACTTCCGAATAGTAATCCCCTTCTGCGGACATCTTGCCGAGCGCCGAAGCGGCGAGGCGGCGCACTTCCCCGAATTCGCTCTTGAGAAAGGAGGTGAATTCCTCGGCGGCCGCAGCGCGGCTTCTGAGCCCAGGCGGGAGCGGAAGGTTTTTGGCTGTGTCGGCGATTCTCTCGGGATGCTCTGGGTCGGGATCGAAGAGGTGGCTAAGTAGCTTAACTCGTTCTAGCTCTTGATGCTGCCTTGCCAATTTCAAATTATTCGCCATATTGCCTTGGTATGCCCATCGGACTCACTCGCTGCGCTCGTTCCGCCCGATGTGGCTCCGCTTGTATGTTGTCGTTTTCAATAACTAAATCTTGTTGGTGTTCTCGGTAACAGATCTCGGCCGCCTCATTCCGCCCGATGTGGCTTCGCTTGTATGTTGTCGTTTTCAGTAACTAAATCTTGTTGGTGTTCTCAGCAACAAATCTCGGATGCGCTCGTTCCGCCCGATGGGGGTTAGCGATGAAGGCGCCAGGCGATCTTGAGGGATTCCTTCGCGATTCCGGCGGTGATCTTAGAATAGCCGGCGACGCGGTCGGTAAATGCAATTGGAATTTCCTTGATGAAAAGTCCCGCCTTCCACGTCCTGTGGTTCATCTCCAATTGGAAAGAATATCCAGCAGACGCAACTGTGGTAAAGTCGATCTTCTCGAGCGTCGTCTTCCTCCAGCACTTGAAGCCGCCGGTCGGATCCCTGACCGGCATTCCGGTGACGGTGCGGATGAAGATTCCGCCGGCGCGCGAAATGAGGCGGCGCTTGAACGGCCAGCCAGGAGTCGAGCCGCCGGGAACATACCGCGAGCCGATGACGAGGTCTGGGAATTTTTTCTCGTCGTCGGAGTTGCCTGATTGCCTGGAGGAAATCGGCGTGGAGATGGCCTCGACAAGGCGAGCGACGTCCTTCGGATCGTGGCTGAAGTCGCAGTCCATCTGGACGACAAGTTCCGCGCCGAGTTCGAGCGCCTTCGCGAAGCCCGCGACGTATGCGCGGCCAAGACCTTCCTTCTTCTCGCGGTGCAGGACATGGATGCGCGGCTCCTTCGCCGCGAGCGCGTCAAGAACCTCGCCCGTTCCGTCGGGAGAGTTGTCGTCGACGAATAGGAGTTCGACATGGCTCGCGAGCACCGCCTCGGCCATCGGAGCGACGTTGTCCTTCTCGTCGTATGTCGGTATTACTACTATCGTCTTCATTTTTCAGCCGTGCATAACATGCATCTTCTACATGTCCTACACTTTCTACACAGTTAACTACTCGGCTATCTCAAAGTCGAAGAAGCGCCCCGACTTGATCGGCGGATGCTTCTCGAGAACCGACTTGATCTTCGCCTTCGCGTCCTTCGAACGCGCGACGACGAACATGAAGCCGCCGCCGCCTGCGCCGCACAGGCTCACGGCGGAAATCCACGGCGCCATTCGCGCGATGATCAGCTCGACGAGCGGATTTGTGCTTCCGGGGTCGAGCGCCTTCTTGGAAAGCCAGTAGTCGTTGACAGCCGAGCAGAACGAATCCCAGTCGCACGACTCGACGGCCTTGAACGCGCGCTCCGCGTCGCTCTTCAGCCGGCGCACGATCGAACGCGCGATGTCGTCGGGATTCTCCGCGAAGAACGCTAGGACGCCGCGGAGGACGTTCCGGGCCATGCGCTTGCGGCCGGTGAAGTAGAGAAGCGCACGGTCCCCGAGAAACTTCGAGAACGCCTTCTCCGCGCGCGGCGAGACGCGCGACATGCGCGGATCCTGGCTTTTGCCGGGCTTTGTCACGACAAGGTGCGCGCCGGGAACGAGGCCGCCGATCTGGTCCTGCCAGCCACCGCCGGTCGCCATCTCCTTTTCAAGCGCGAGGGTGAGCGACGCGACGCGCTTCCATTCCGGCCTGCGGCCCGCGACGCGCTCAAGCGCAGTGACAAGCGCCGCGCCGAGAATCGAGCTCGTGCCCATGCCGCTGCCCTTCGGGACGTCGGCGGAAATCTTGATGTCGAGCCCGCCATGCGAGAAGTCGAACTTCGTCACCGTGAGCGCGCTCTTTACGAGAGCGCACCAGTCGTGCGGATCCTTCGGTGCGCGGATTTCGGCAAGCGACTTTAAAACGCCGGACTTCCCGAGGTCGACGCTTTCGACGCGCACCTCCCTCTCGGCGAGCCGCCGGACGCGCACCTTGACCGGCTTCACGCCGTTCAGCGTTACGGCAGCATTGAAAACCGCGCCGCCCATCTTGTAGCATATCGGCGGGGTGTCGCTCCAGCCGCCCGCGAAGTCGATGCGAAGCGGAAGTTCCACAGTGATGCAGTCCTCCGCTTTGCGAAGCGCAAGAAGCTTCTTGTGGTCGACCCTCTTCATGATCTCCCCGAGCTTTAGTTTCTCCCACTTTCCGTCGGACTTGAAATCATCCTCAACGCGATAGCGGACTGGAATCCATTTCTTCCCGACGGGGAGGCATGTGAGGCACTCGCCTTCGGCAAGCTCAATCGGGCCAAATTCCCTCGGCACGAATGTGACGACGTTCTTTCCGCCGAGCTTCATTTCGTCGCGCGGGATCGCGCAGCCCTCGACCCACTCGCGCCCCTTCCCGAGCCGCGCAAGAAGCTCGCGCGTCGAACCGATGTGGAAGAACGAGCAGCGCGGAACGACATTCACGTGGAAAGGCGCGAAACCGCCGAGAAGCTCGTGCGCGAATTCGTCGTAGATGTCGCCGACCTTCCATCCGGCGGAGACGATCTTCTTTGCAGTCGCGGGGTCGATCCAGAGAATTCCCGTATCGACGGCGACCTTCCCGCGGCGCACCGCGCCCGCCGATTTTGCGGCGGAAGGCGACGGCTTCTGGAGAAACGCTTTTACTTGGTAGGGACGGTTTTCCAAACCGTCCGCGGACGCCTGGGGACAGGCGTCCCTACCGACATGTGAAGTTCGAGTTTTGGACTCCAACTTCTCAGGAACATAGACGCCGTGGCGCGAACCCTCTTCCGGCGAGTCGTAGTACGCAACCCCCGTGACGCCGCCCTTCGAGAAATCGCACGAACCAAAATCAAACTCGGGCGCGACATCGCCGCAGACTACAAGGACCCCGCCCTTCGGGAGCTTCAGCCGTTCCATGTTCGCGACAATGCGCTCGAAGAGGGAAACGGTCCTGCCGCGGCTATCGGGCACAGGGACAAACGCCTTGCCGATCGCGGCATACGCGGGAAGGCGCTTCGAATCACCGCCGGAATGGCATATGAGCACTCGGCTCTTCGAGACGTCTCCGAGTTTCTTCAGGACGCCGACTGTGCTGCCGAGCGAACCAACGCGCTTGCCGCCAGGATCGGGAACGACGAGGATTTTTTCTGCAAGCGCGCCCACGAGCGGCGCGACCATGGCGCGGTATCCCCGCGCCTGGGCTTCATTTGACGCAGTTACTACAAGGACGTCGAACTTCACGAAATCGACTCCACGGCCTTGAAGATTTCGTCCGGCTCGGCCATGCGGCCGAGACCGCTCGTCCCGCACGCGAGCTCGCCGTATCCGGGCGCGACAATCCTGACGCCCCGCTTCTCGAGCGCGTCGATATTCTCGCGCGTGACGGCGTTTTCCCACATGCCGTCGTTCATCGCGGGCGCGATTGCGATTGGCGCGCGCGTCGCGAGCAGTGTCGATGTGAGCAGGTTGTCGGCAAGGCCGTAGCGCAGCTTGGCGATTGTGTTCGCAGTCGCGGGGGCGACAACGGCGAGATCGCAGTCGGCGAGCGATATGTGCTCGGGACGCCACTCCGCCGGACGCTTGAACTCCTCGACGTAGACGGGGTTCCTGGAAAGCGTCTGGAAGGTGAGCGGCGAGACGAACTCGCAAGCCGCAGGGGTCATGACGACGCGCACTTCGTCGCCGTTTTTCACAAAGAGCCGCACGAGCTCCGCCGCCTTGTAGGCCGCGATCGAGCCGGTGACACCCAATAGAATTCTTTTACTCACTTTTTTGGCCATGGTTAATTCTTGATCTCAAGTCAGAAACCGCCGCGCGCATGTCGGTTTTGCCGAACAGGTAGGAGCCGGCGACGAACTGGTTTGCGCCCGCCTTCGCCGCGAGCGGAATCGTCTCGGCGTTTCCGCCGCCGTCGATCATGATGTCGAGATCGGGGCAGCGCTCCCTTAGCCACGTGACCTTCGGAAGGCACTCGGCGATGAACTTCTGCCCGCCGTAGCCGGGATGCACCGTCATCACGAGCGCCTCGTCGATCTCGCCAAGATAGGGTCGAAGTATTTCGACGTCCGTCTCGGGATTCAGCACGATCGCCGGCTTCACGCCAAGGGCCCTGATGCGCTTCAGCTCGACGTGGAGATCGCAGTCCGCCTCGACGTGGATCTGGAGCGTCTGCGCGCCGGCGGCGGCGAACTTCTCGATGTAGAGGTCGGGGCGCGACATCATGAGATGGACGTTGCGGTAGAACGTTGGGCAGGTCTTCCTGCAGAAGTCGACGATCGACGGACCGAAGCTCATGTTGGGCACGAAGTGCGGATCCATGATGTCGATGTGCAGGGCGTCTGCACCAGACGCCTCGGCGCGCCTCGTCTCTTCGGCGAGGCGTCCGAGGTCTGCCGCAAGAAGCGACGGAAGGATCTCTATCTTCAAGAGAGCCCCTTCACTATCGCCTCGAAGTCGGCCGTCTGCTCCTCGAGCGAGCGAACCATCTGGAACTGGTTGCGCGCGCGGACGAGGTTGTGGTCGTCGTACTTGGTGTGGAAGTACACGTCGCCCGCGAGGTAGTCGGCGAGGAAGCGGATTCCCACCTCGAACGTCGCGAGCTTTCCGGAGAACACGAGGTTCGCGCGCTCGGCTTCGTTGAGGAACTTCGCGCCCTCGAGGTAGCCCTTCGCAAGCGCCTCGAAGTACTCGCGCTTCGCGAACACCTTCGAGAGGTCAGCCTCGTCCTCCGCGGCGGCGGCGGTCGAAGTCCTGACCATGTCGCCGAAGTCGAAGAGCGCGGAGCCGGGCATAGTCGTGTCGAGGTCGATCACGACCGCCTCGCCCTTCGCGTCGATCATCACGTTGTTGATCTTCGTGTCGTTGTGCGTCACGCGCTCGGGGATTTCGCCCGACGCCATGAGGTCGACGATGCGGCTCGCGTTCCTGCGCCACGAATCGACGAACGCCATCTCGGCGGCGACCGACTGAAGCCGGCCCTTCACGTCCTTCGCGGCGGCATCGTCGAGCTGCTTCAGGCGGTTCGGCGTGTCGTGGAACTTCGGGATGATGTCCTCGAGCCGAGGCGGCGGGATGTCGGCGAGGTCGTTCTGGAACTTCGCGAACGCGCGGCCGACGTCGTACGCCTGGTGCGGCTCTGAGACGACGTCGCGCGACGTGTAGCCCTCGAGGAACTTGTAGATTCGCCACGGGTTGTCGTATCCGACGACCTCGAGCGACTTCACTCCCTTGGACTTCAGGAACTCCGTCACGCGGACGACGTTCGTCTTGAGGAGATCGACGTCGAAGATCGTCGTGTTGACGCGCTGCAGGATGTAGCGCGCGCCCGACGCCGTCTCGACCTTGTATGTCTCGTTGATGTGGCCGGAACCGTAGCGCGACACGTCGGTCGCGTCAACGATGCCGGACGCCTCGAGAACCTTCTTCTGTTC
>Ga0256405_10006058_pt1 | contig 19873 bp, 15 predicted proteins | sample RumenRJG_02DNA_FD_189096 | JGI IMG/M metagenome (GOLD analysis project Ga0256405, IMG submission 189096) | Bovine rumen microbial communities from Lethbridge, Alberta, Canada - RJG_02 | ecosystem: Host-associated > Mammals > Digestive system > Stomach > Rumen | place: Canada: Alberta... | reverse complement strand
GTTCCTTTGTAAAAGTTAGCATAAGTCTGTTTCTTTAAAGTTGAACTTACCAGGTTCTTTTTTTGCTCTTTAAAGTTACAGACTTTTTTCTTTTACCTATTCGGACACACTTTTCGGGATACTATCACGAACGCATTCGTGAAGCCTTCGCAGAAGTGCTGTTACCAAGGTTCCATATGAAATAACCGATTAGCGTCTCGAGGAGCGAGTCCCTTCGCTGTGCTTTGCTTACAGCCTCAGCGACCTCGCGGAAGTCAGGTCTCGACATGTCCAGGGCGAGCATGCCGCTGACGTGCTGATACGCCTCATATACCGACGGGAAGGCGTTCTCTCGCATAATACGGTACATCACCTTCTCGGGGGCAGACCAGTTGTCCTGCTCCCGAAAACACATGTCGAAACGGTAGACAACCGTCTTCTCTACAATTCGGCGTGTCGGGAGGGTCTAGTCCATCTTATTCCGCGAAGCCTAGTGATCCTTTGGGCCTCCCTTGTTCAAGCGATCGAACTGAAACAGCGGGAATAGGGTGTCCTGGTGCTCAAAAACAGCGGGGTCAGCGACCCTGCGTTCCCAGTCACGAAGTATGTCGAGATAGTTGCCCATGGCATCAACTGTTTTAACAATGAATATCTAGCGTTTCCCTACTATTCAGCTCTCTCCCTCAAGAAACGCCAGGGCGAACTTCAGATCATGATAAGAGATCCTTCCATTAAAGTGATCGTATATTTCCCTTAAAGGAGCTTGCCCGGGATGTGATAACTTGTAAGAGCGAACCGCTTCCAAATCATCCGGGTCAACAAGCGACATGACATCTATCTGCCCCTGCCTCACATAGGGAATGAGGTGAGTCTGAATCGTGTTCTCGGTGAGAGACCTCATAGACGCTATCTCAGCGATTGAGTAGCCGTCATTATAAAGATCGAATGATATCTTTGCGGAGTCTCCGCCTGCTCTCTTGGGAATACCAGCCGCGACAGTTCCGGTAGAAGAATAACCGACCTGGCGTGCCAAACTATCTATATCCACATGGCTCCTGGAAAGGAAGTCATCGACAAGGCTGTCAGTCTTGAAAACACTGCGATAAACCCTCGCATTAAGGATTATTCCCCTTAACGAGCGGCACCTGCTTAATGCGACATACGCTTGTCCCGGGATAAAGGCCGTATGGACATCAATCATCGCCTTCTCGAACGTCAGACCCTGGCTCTTATGGACTGTGATCGCCCAAGCGGGTTTTATGGGATATTGCTTGAACACTCCCTCTGTTATCGGCTCAACCAGCATCCGTTCCCTGTCAAAAGAGTATCTGACGGACTTCCACTCCATCCGCTCCAACAGGATTTCCTCCCCAGCATCAACCTTGACGATTATCGAATCCCTTTCGACATGAGTCACCGTACCTAATGATCCGTTTACAAACCTTCCTCCCGTATCATTTCTGACAAACATGACACGTGCTCCTCTCTTAAGTGTCAATCTTTTATCTGTCGGGAAGGAGCCAGAAGGGTAGTTCCCGGTAATGCATGCATCGAAAGTGTATGCGGTTCCTGGAAGATTCTCCATCTCAGCCGAGTTTATACGGTCGACCTGGTAGTTGTGAGTCACTATTCTGATGTGTTCCCCATCCCCGCTGAAACCGGGACGGTACCGGGCATTTAGCATACGCAAATCCTCTGCTGTAGCCTTGTTATCGCGAATCCGCTCCAGAAGGCCAGCGAACTTCTCGTCCCGCTGGCGATAAATAGTCTTAATTTCGATGCAATAATAATCAATCTTCTTAAGGGCAACGGACTCAAAGAAATAGTTAGAGGGGTAAAACTCTTCCAAGATATTGCTCTCATCACCCTTAACCACAGGTGGGAGTTGCCTAAAATCTCCTATTAACAATAGTTGGACTCCCCCGAAGGGAGTATCCTTTCTTCTTATCCTCCTCAGCTCATAATCCATGCGGTCAAGTAAATCTGCCCGCAACATGGAAACCTCGTCAATAATCACCAATTCGAGTGACCTGATCAAAGCGGCACGAGAATCTCTAAAACTCAGAAACCCTGGATTATCAGTCCCAGGGATATATGGTCCGAACGGAATCTTGAAAAAAGAGTGTATTGTCTCTCCGCCAGCATTGACAGCGGCAACACCCGTCGGCGCAAGAACGACTTTCCTCTTCCCTGAGGATCTTACGATCTCCTTTAAGAATGATGTCTTTCCTGAACCTGCACTACCGGTCAGTAACAGGTTATACCGAGTCTTTTCCACAATATAACGGGCCACTTCCAGCTCAAAACTACTTTGTAGTTCCATATCTCTTATATAATGGGAAGACCTTATTAAATGCTCTCTGTCATCAGCTTATGCATATGTAGCTGAGATTCAACCCAATCTTTGCGCGCTCTGAAAGAAGGCAAATAACTGTCCAAAATAGGAGATAGTATCTCCCATTTTTTAATGTTATCTAAATAACTAATATCAAGTGGGCCATCCTCTGTAAACGGCCCATTAAAACAATCTAGAGGATGATTTTCAAGATAATCTAACACAAAGCCTTGCGTGAGAAGAATAGCCTCACGAAGACTTTCCTTTTTTGAGAAGCGATAGCATGCCCTCTGCTTATTGAAATTATTCACAGAAAGGAAGCGATAGCACATGATAATCTCATCGCCAACATGGTTATTCAGGAATTCCAATTGATCTGATGCTTCTTGGATGTCGATAAATCGAGATTTCGTATAACCGCCCAAATCATGCTCAAGGCATTCGATACCCGTTACCATCTTCTCGAAACAAGGCCTGCATTCCCATATAAACCAATTGCTGGTAAGAGCATCCAGAGAGGGTGTAAACTTGATATCTAAATATGGCCTATATCCCTCTAAAGAGATCTCCTCAACACTTTTCACATAATGGCAAGAACAAAAGTACTGAGCCCGGTCCAACCATGAATACCCGCACTTACAACCACGAGCTCTAGATTCGGTCAGGAGGGACTCTTCATCTTCATCGAATGGTGAGCAGTTCATTATGAAACTTCCCATAAACGAGTCGAGTTGGCTTTTATACACAGATGCAGTTCTCTCTCTATCAATTGCTTCCGCCATATCAATAACAGTTTTTTAACAGATCAGCCATATCAGTTCTCCCTGTATGTCAAATATACTGTTTTAATGCGTCATAACAAAATAAAAAACCGATCCACGAACATTGGTTTCGTTATTTATACATATCTTTGCGGCACAAACAAAAGAAACAATGCCAGTTAACAAAGACGCCATGGCCCGCTACCGCATAATAGACAGGATGCTGGCCGACCCTCACAAGGACTACACGACAAAGGATATAGAGTACGCCGTGTCACGAGAGTGCCCCAAGGTGAGTACAAGAATGATACAGAAGGATATAAAGGCTCTGGAGGAACCGCCCTTCAACAAGAGCATGCTCAGGGGTATGGGCGGCCGCGGGACCGTGCGCTATGAGGACCAGTCCACTCCCCTCTTTTACCAGGAGCTGACGGAGGACGAGGCGGACATCCTACGCGAGGCCATCAAGAGCCTGGGGCGGTTTGAGGGGATGGAGAATTTCAAATGGCTGGAAAACCTCCGTAGGCGGCTGGACATGCCGGACAAGGGAAGGGAGCGCCCCGTGATCTCGTTCTCCAAGAATGACGTGCTGCAGATCCCCGCCAACCTTCTGGGGCAGCTTTACTCCGCGATCGCCAGAAAGAAGGTGATCAGGTTTGGTTACCGCCGTTTCCAGGACAAGGGCAAGCCATTCTCGCAAGTGACGGTGTTCCCGTACCAGCTGCGCCAGTACAATAACAGGTGGTTCCTGCTGTGTAACCCGGTCGGGAACGCGGATTATCCTTTCAACCCGGAGCAGATATTCAATTACGCACTCGACCGTATGGACGGAAAGATCGAATACATCGAGGATATGGACTACATCGACACTTCCGTGGACATCGACGCGAGGTTCGACGAGATTATCGGGGTAACGTACCGGAAGGACGTGGAGATGAGGGACATATATTTCGCGGTGAAACCCGAGTCCGTCAACTATATCAGGACCAAGTACATCCATCCATCCCAGGACGAGGTGAACCCCGAAACCGAGAGGGAGTTCATCCGGAGGTATCCGTCGCTGAGGGACAGCAAGTTCTTCGTCATCAGCTGCCGCCCGAACGTGGAGCTTTACGCGTTGTTCGCGTCATACGTAGCGAGTGTCGTCATACTTGAGCCGACTGAGATACGTGACGAGATCCTGGGACGCTTCCGGGAGGCAGTGGAGAACTATTCTAACCTTTAGTGCTATGGAAAGTTGGGGACATGAAGTGATTGTTGTCGGCGACAAAGATGTGGAAAGCCTCATCGGTCTCGACATTGTAGCATACCAAGAGGCGGAAGGCGGGGCTATGGGATATCATGGAGGGGTTTTCTTCGTCACGTCGGACAAAAGGGTATTCTTCACCTGCCTTCTGGAACCGTCAGCCTATTCCGGTTTCAGCATAAAGATGAGCGAAGACAATCTTTTTAGGGTTTTCCCGCCACTGGCCAAGGTCAAAAGGGGCATGTTTGGTATGGGTTCCCGATACCCCGAAGGGTGGCACTATGAATACCTCGGGATGGGTAATCACCTGCTGGTACGAGATGACCTTAAGGAAGAGTTCCTTAAGGAATCAGAAAGATTACTTAGAAGCAAACCCGATTACATCCTTTATAACGTGTGGCTTGATTCTGTATTATCAATTCTATAGTTGAATAATAGATCATTCAATCAGAACAAAGATAGGTTTATATGACAATTCATATCTTTGTGTTAGAAATGATACGAAAATGGATAAGGACAAATTCATAGAAATCTTGTTGTTGACCAAACGAGAAGGAATCGAAGCTGTTATCCAGCGACTTGAAGATTCAGGATTCTTCGAGGCCCCGGCTTCCAGCAAGTTTCATCTCGCATGCAAGGGCGGGCTTCTTGAGCATTCAATGAATGTCTACAATGCCGCCATGATGTTAAGGGAACAGATAATCAAGGTACGACCCGAAATGGAGGATCAGATTCCCGCAGAAAGCGTAGCCATCACCGCACTGCTTCACGATGTATGCAAGACGGACATCTACAAAGAGGGCATCCTAAACCGGAAGAATGCGGAGGGTTTCTGGGAGAAACACATCGGTTACCATGTCGACTACAACATGGGACTCCCTTTGGGTCACGGAGAGAAATCCATAATCATGCTACTTTCGTGGGGTCTTGAGATGAAACCCGAGGAGATGTTGGCCATCCGCTGGCACATGACCGCCTGGGACCTTCCAATGCAGAGCCCGGAACACAAGGAGAGCCTCAATGCCGCCAAGGCTAAGAGCCCGCTTGTATCGCTGATTCAGTTAGCCGACGGGTTTGCGACAGGATTGCTTGAGAGGTAGGCTTAATTCAGCAATGGACTGTCTTCCAGAGAAATGTATTCAGAGCTTGATTCACCCAGGCGGCCTTCTTTTTTCCCATACACTTTAACCAGCACTTTTGCCGGCGGTATATCGACCTTATAAGTAATCCGTTCCATGCTCTTTTCTGGATCCTTCGCAATACTCTTCTTGGGGAAAAACTTGGACAATTCTGCCATATGCCTGTTACCTTGAATATCAGCTTTCAACTTGGAAAGTGTCACTGATACATTTTCAAAAAAAGTTTTATACTTCTCACCACTGCAAGTTCCTTTAATATTACGCATGATATCCGCATACAGCTTCTGTACTTCCTCGGACACAACCAATGTGCCATTATTACGCCTTGAATAAGAAAGGCCCTCGCCTTTGACGCTTTCTATTATCAGTAAAAGGAATAGGGTAAATTTATCTGGGCTTAGTTTCAAAGACAAGCCATATTTGTTCAGCAAGCCGATACTCCTGCTCTTGAGGTCTATGGTCAGTTTGTTGTCTTCTTCTTGACGTCCCGCAACTAGGAAGTCCAGAAGAGCCTTATAGAACCCGAAATACTTGAATCGGTCCTTCCGACCCCTGATCGGCATGACGACCCTGTCATCAACCAGCCCCTGGTAAATGAAGCACAACTTTCTGATCTCCTCCACCACATCGTCCTGTATCTGAATCTTCAGGAATTCCATATATGAATGGCATCCTGCAGAAGAATCGACATAAGGGACGATTGAGTTTCCCACGCTCACAAGAAGGGATGGCACAGTATCCTTGATGGCATTGACTTTATTCTCCTCACAGAGAACCTTCTGGCAGAACTCATACGTGGTAAGGTTGCACATTCTATCATATATATCCTGGACGGTGGTATCCCTGTCAAGTTGTGGCGCCATATAGTTGATGACATCTTTGACATACTCGGGACTCATCACCTTAAACTCCTGGACAAGCTTAGGAATGTATACAAAGTCAAAGCCTATGACCTTCAGGGCATTGACAATTCTTTCAAGATTGGAACGGATTGCTCCGTTGATCATCTTGTCCGTTTTGCTCTCAACATAGACCACATACTGGCTAGATGCGATATTGAAGTCCGTCGTATTGCAGCTGAAGACTTCCGCATGTTCTTTCAGCCCTTTTTCAAAACAGTATTTGATAGCAAGGATAAGCTGAGCTTCGCTTGGGCAGCAACTGCCATCTGAGACCGACAGGTTACACACAGCGTCCATGAACACTTCCGCCTCCTCAGATTCCATTTCCCTAAGAATGGAAAGGGCCTCAGAGAAAGTGATACTCTGCCCCTTTTGAAGGTGCTCTGAACGAATGTCGAACCGTTTACGAAGTTCAGACAGCATCTCCATCTCGGTCTTTTCGATGATGCTGTCAGCTTTAATAATATCAGATATTACACGCGCAGCGGCAACTTTTTCCTTCGGGCTCATAACTTAGTGGATATCCTTGACACTCTTCAACAAAATTAACAATTAACACAATAATTTGGAAATGTTTCCAAAAAAATATGGGCGTGCCAAGTCCTTACATATCAATGTTATTGTTTAGGGAATAGGGGATGAAATACTCTACCTTTGCACTCAAACAAAAAAACGTTATTGCCATGGATACCAGAACAAAGAGTCAAAGAATGAGATGCCTGATGACAGTGAATCGTGCCAAAGAGTATTATGAGGATCTCAAGACATTATTCTTGAAAAAGGACAGTGACTGGGCAGACAAAGCGAAGTCTGTGCGAACGATTGCCCATATTTTCTACCTTGAAATTACCGGAGCCGACAAAGACTGCTCTTATGCTTCGGCAATAAGACGTTGCTACCCAAACAACAGCGCAACGTATAAGAAGGCCGAAGATTTCAAAGATGAGCTTAATGATATCATTCATAGCAACAAGATAATAAGCCGGAAGGATTACCTTGCCATTTATGATTCTTTTGTACAGCAGATATCCTTTGCGACTAAAGTCTTCCCCGATCAGAAGACTTTAGATTTACTCTGTAAACATCATAAAGAATCTCCTCTTGAAAAAGAGTCTCGCTTCTGCATGTGTATAAATAAGGCTATAGATAACAAACAAAAAGTAAGACTCTACGGCTACAGCTCCAGCCACAGCGACAGTAAGGTCGACCGTACAATTGAACCTATCGAGTTCATATGTGAAGGAAGAAGTATCTGGGCATATGAAGAAAAACAGGACGGGACGGGCGTTCTTCGCCAGTTCCGGCTCAACAGAACTGACAATCTGAAAGTCCTGGACGAGACCTGGACACATGAAGACGGTCATAGCAAAGCTTTCGTTGACCCGTTTGAATGGGCCAGACCTACGCCGGCGACGATTCCTATTACAATGCTTGTTGGTCCATCTGCGAAGAACCATCTCGTAGAGATGTGTCCCGAATCCAGGAATCATCTTTCTTCGAACGGTAAAGACCAATGGCTTCTGGACGCCGATGTCCATGACCTAACTCCGATCAAGAAATTCTGTCAGGAATACATGTCAACCATCACCGTTTTCGCACCGGACGAGCTAAAGAAAGCTCTTGGACTGGAGGTGTCTTCAAGCGATAGCCAATCTTCGGAAGCAGCTCCTGATGATACCGCCGTCTCAGAAATCGATGAGACCGCATATGCCACTGAAAAGGAGGAAGTCCACGAATGTGGGTTCAAAGGTATGCTGAAAAAGATCGGCGATGCTATTCGTGAGTATCTACGGGAATGGAGATCTCACGGTGTGGATGAAGAAGCGAAGACTTCTTCTTCATTTGCCACTAATATGGCCTCTTAAGGCTTATTCTGGTGTAATGATAACCTGAAATGGAAATATTTCTAAATATAAACGGAATTCAGGGCTATTTTTGCGGATATGTTATCAATTGTGTTAAAAATTGCAAAAGGACTACCTTTGCATTGTCAATTAACAAACAACCAAATAAATATAGCTATGACAACAGCAGTATACAACAGACAAAACGACAATGTCGAGCGTGTTCTTTCGCTCTCCCCTGTCCATGCACGTATTGAAGGAGAATCAAATCCTGCGGATATCACCGCTTTCCTTCTCTCGCTGTCTGAATCCATCAAGGTCGTGGAGGCTGTACCTCGGATTGGTGTCCAAGCCGAAGTTCGCGACATCCAAAACAATCCTTATTATCTCAACAAGTATGGGGACGATTACGCTTGCTGCGACGTTTTAGGCTTCGAGAGAAGTTATATGGGTTCCCGCGCTGACCATAACCATATATTCTGACACCTGATCTCCGGTAAGGAAAGACAAGACATCATCGTGGGTAAAATCAGGATATATGATCTTATAGCCCCCATCCGGGGCGAAAGAGATTACGGCAACCTCATACGGACGGTCCGCGGATGTGAGAGTACCGGGACCGCTGAGAACCGAAAGGCCGAGATTATTCCCGAACCTGACTATTGCCTGAGAAACATCACCGCTAGGAGTCGAGTCAATTCGACTGAAAATTAGATCTTTATAAGTCATCGTCTGTTGAATTAACAATGCAAAGATATTAACGGGAAGCGAACCCGCTTTTCGCAATAAAAGGAGGATAAAACCATGACACAGGAAAGGGTACACGAGTACTATGAAATGCTCAAATTCTACTATCTGAAACCGGATAGTGACTGGACGGACAAGGCAAAGTCCATCCGGACCGTTGCCCATGATTTCTACAACGAGATTACGAGGACATACGGCACCTTCGCTGAAGCATTGAAGGAGTTCTACAAGTGGAACAAATACAATGATGTCTCCAAGGCGGCTTTTGCTCTGAAGGACCAGTTGAACGATGTCGTTCACCATAATCTCAAGGTGGACAAATCCACATACACCCTGTACTACAACATGCTTGTGAGGCTTATTTACCTCGCCACGGAAGTGCTTCCCGACCAGAGCACGATGGAATTCATAGGCTACACTTCTTCCGATGAGCTTGCCGGTCTCAATGATGAGCAGAAGGATGCTGTCCTCTGCGATGCGCAGATTATCTATGTCAGCGCTGGCCCTGGTACAGGCAAGACTCACCTATTGATCAACAAACTCCTCCATTACATCAGCTCTTCCTCCAGATCGGAGAAGATTGTTGCCCTTTCCTACACTAATACCGCCGCCTACGAGCTCGGCGAGAAGTTCCGTCGTGCGGCTTTTGAAAGTGGAATCACGCGTCCCTATGATTTCTATAACGGGACGCTGCATTCCTTCTGTTTCAAGATGATGAAGAGTTACTACACGAACATCGGCAAGGATTTCAACTTCATCATAATCGATGATACCGACATTGAGGAACTCGCTGAAGAATTCCGCATCCAGTTCAATGACAAGTATACAAAGGATGCCATCAAGGTCTGCCTCAAGTCTCGTTTACGCTCAGATAATCCCCAGCTTCAGCAGCTCATCAGCGAAATGAAGAGCCGCTACAACATCATTTCAATCGATGATATTCTCACGAATTTCATCGACCTCCTGGGGAATATGGAATTCCGCACGTGGTTCAAAAACCAGCTTTCTGTCCTCGTTATCGACGAGGCGCAGGATCTGACCGAGCTAAATTACAGGATCTTCGATCTTATCCTCCAAGTCAACCCTACAGTCAAGATGTTCCTTGTCGGAGATTCTCGCCAAAACATCTTCGGATTCAACGGAGGTTCCTATGAGCATCTCGACGCCTTCCTCAGACGTCACAGCAACTATACTCGGAAGAATCTAACAGGAACATACCGTTGCCCGCAGCCGGTCTGCAACTATGTCAACACCTTCCAGTTCCTTGACTGTGATAACACGCCTCTCCGGAGCGTCGGCGGCACAACTGGAGAAGTGCGGGTGACAGGATGCGACAACTCCGATAGCGAAGCGCTCAATGTACTCGGAATGATCCAGCGCATCAACGACTTCAATAACACGGCAGTTCTTTGCCAAAACTTGAAGTATCTCGAGAAATTAATCGACCTCCTCGGGAAGGCCGGAATCCCCTACAAGGTATTCGGAGGGCAGAAGCTCGTCAAGAAACACATCAAGATATTCAACCATCTCCTTCGTATTATCGACAGCGACAATGTGTATAGCATCAATGCAATCGGCAGGGTGTTCATGCTTAAGCTCGACAACATGAATGGACGGAACGTTGCTGAACGATTCTATAACACCAACGAAGGACGCTTCCTCAGGGAAATCAAAGAAGACATTGCAAGAAAGGCACGCATCAAGGAAGATGTCTCTCTGAAGTCCATTGCTGCCACCTTGATTGAACATTATTTCTATTATGAAGATGCCGCGATCAAGGAAGACCTTCATGCTCTGGAGGAGATGACCGCACAGTACAATACCATTGCAGACTTTCTGTTGTCTTTCGCCATTGACCGCGAAACCTTCTCCAGGTTTATCGAGAAGAACTATGTGGAATGCAAGGTCCCGGTCACGGACAAGTATCTAACTGTTTCTACCATCCACTCTGCAAAGGGGCTGGAATGGAAGAACGTCATTGTCATGGGGCTCTCCGAAGGCAACTTCCCCAATATGTGGTTCGCCCGTGAAAAGGATGACCATGGCAAGGCGGTTTATCTCAATGACCTTCTCAAGTCCATGTTCGTTGCGGCGACCCGCACGAAGGGAGACTTGTATCTGACCTATGCGCAGAAGAACCAGTGGGGTTATGCCCAGATGCCGTCTAGATTTTTACGATCACTTCGATAAACCATCGCACAATGTATACAGAGCAAGACTTTCAGCGAATCGAGCGAGCCCGTGAAGAGAGAGCGTATTACGAAACGCTCAAGGCTGCCCGTGATAAGATCAAAAAAGGGATAGAACAGATTGATAACAGGAGTGGAGAACGTGCAATTTGGGAACTCATCCAGAACGCACGCGATTTGTCCGAACATGCAATCATCAGAATCGTACTTAAGAAAGATTCGATTGAGTTCTCTCATCAAGGAGAGGCTTTCAATCTTGATACGCTGTCGAATCTTATCAAGCAGCAGAGCACCAAGCATGAGGGTGAGGAAACAGTCGGACAATACGGTACCGGTTTCATGACCACCCATGCTTTTTGTCGAAAGGTCTATATAGCCGGTGACTGCCGAATTAATGACGAAAACGGTGGCGGGGCCTATATCACACTACCAGAAGGATTCTGCCTTGACCGAACCTCTGACGATGAGAACTTTTTCATCGAGGAGATGAAAAAAGAACTCGCTGATGTTAAAGGTTTAATCCGACGACTCAATGAAGGGCATTCCGTTCCTTGCCCGTGGACTACCTTCACGTATCCTTTAGGACATGAAGGTAAAGCAGAGAAGATTTCTGCCCAACTTGATATAACAATGAAGTTGATGCCTTATGTCCTCGTCTTCAATGACAGAATAGCTAGTTGCAGTATATTCAATGAGATCACGGGAGAGAGCGTTTGCTTCTTCAAGCAAGCGAGAGAAGTTGAGTCACTTCCCTATGACAGAAATGTTGTTCTAGTCAAGAACAAATTGATCTGGAAAAACGGGCAGTCCGAAACCTCGGTTGAAATCATTTCTTTGGAATCCGCAGAGGGGGATGATCGAATTGTTATCCCTCCTCTCCCCTTGGGATTCGATGATGTCACAAGTATCCCGAGCCAATTCCTCTTTTTTCCTCTACTTGGTACCGAAGACTTTGGCACCAATTTCATCTTCCACTCTAGGAGGCTTTATCCCACGGAGCAAAGGAATTCTTTCCTTTTGCCAAAAGACAACGACGGGTTGATTGCCAAATTCCATCATAACGAACAGGTCATCGAAGAGATGGTATCCATGCTGTTCTCATATTATGACAATAATTCCGAAAAACAAAGCATTCCGATTGAATTCGCTGAGATCGATTTCAAGTCAGAAAAGCAGGATGATCCCGTAACGAAGCAGTATCTCCAGAGGCTTCAGGAAAGATTTGTAAACAAGTTAATCCATTGGAAGATGATTCCAACAAAGGATCGGGGGTTCCTGTCGATTAATGATGATATCCATTTTGTCGTATTAAATCACGACATATACTCTTCTCTCTCAGATCAATCAATCAAGGATTATATTCCGGCGCTCGTCTCATACGCATCGTCTGAAACTCGTACCCTCCCCTCTGAAGATGTCGTCGAATGGTCCCGTATTGTCTTTGGGTGGAAGCCTGACGAAACAAACTATTATGTCTCTCTAGAAGACATCTGCAAGGTCATCAACGGAAAAGGCTCCGAATTGAAATCCTTCCTTTTGCTTCTGAAGGAATTAGGGCAAACGGGCTCTGACCTCCTTGCTAAGTATGCCCTTATCCCTAATCGCGAAGGAGAACTCCGCAAAACCGGCGACTTAAAAGACGCTCAGGATATCACCAATGAGCTTTATTTCCTTTCCAGGCCCCTGCTGGGTCAAAGAGCATACAAACTCGTGGATGCGGAATATGCAGATATAGCGGTTCTCCCGAAATACGATCGTGCCAGCTTAAGGGACGACCTAAAGTTGGAGATTGATGATCTCCGCAGGAAGACCATCAGGCGAGTTAATTCATCTTACTACGGCATCACTCCTGACCCAATTAGCCTCAACGAAGCTGTAGGACTGGGAATTAAATTAGTCGATCTGATCAAGTTCTGCTCCGCATTCCCAAAAGAAGATACGGATACTTTCCGGTCCAGAATACTTCCCATCATTTGTCGAATAAATGGAGAGCAGTATGAACCATCCGTAATTCCAGCTCTTACCGATGATGAAGCTGACTTCTATTCGAGTGCCTTCAATTATCTTGTCGACAACACTCTGTTCGTCCTATCCAGAAAGCCACAATCTTGGCTCACAGACGATGTAGAAGGACAAGGCAGATTGTCTCTTCTCAAAGACTTCCTTGATGAGTTCACCAAAACAACAGACAAGGAACGCCTTGGAAAGTTAGACGAATACGGTATTATCCCTAATCGCAATCTTTCCATGTGTCTTCCGAAGGAATTAAAGAAGAGCTGTAGCGATCCAATCCCTTCGAGGATTCTGGACTTATACAAGAGTCTTGCGGCGATAGTCTCTGCACAAATAAAGGATTATCGTGAGATTTTGGTGCACGAGGAATTCGAAGCATACTATCAATACAAGGTTTGTAAGACAAGCGAGATTACCGATGAGATGGAGTCCATGCTTAGGGATAAGGACGATGACTATAGCTGGGAGAGCACCAGGAAAATCGTCCTTGATATCATCGAAGGCATCGATAACAACGAATGGCCGGACAAAGATATCTTCAGGGATATACGGGCAAAGAAACCTACCATCTTCTTCAAGAATGCCGTTTCCGGGGAGAAAGGGAAACATGTATACACCCTTATGCGGCAAAGCGAATCAGTCATTGAAGACCTGGCTGAATTAGCCGAAGAACCCAATTTCGCAGATATCATTGGGAAAGCAAAGGCATTACTGGAGCTTCAGCGTGAAGAAGAGGCTGATTTCCAGTTCAAGAAAGAGATCGGCAACCATATTGAAAGACTGCTGCGAAGCAAACTTAACGATTCACTCAACCGGAATAGCGATGATTTTGAGTTCAGCGTCGAAGATGTTCAAAATGGGCAGGACATTATCATTCGCTATAAGAACAATACTATCTACTTCATTGAAGTCAAAACGAAGTGGAACTTTACCACAAGCGGCCCTGCATATATGAGCAAGAATCAGGTTTTGAAAGCCTGCAATAACCCGGATCGATATGCCCTTTGCTGTGTGGACCTTACGGACTACGACCTCCCAGATAGGACATATCCGGAAAGCATTGAAAGAATAACGAATAGGATTAACATCCATTTTGAAATAGGGAAAACGTTGAATGCGTTAATGAAACCAACTCTTGATGCAGACATGACACCGGAAGATTTAGTCTCTATTGACGGTGATTATAAAGCGAGAATACCGGCAAAAGTATTCCGAAATGGAGCGTCTCTTGATTTGCTGATCAACAGAATCATAGAAAAGAGTATTCAATGATGTTTGCGAATATCCACTTCGCGCAACTGCTATATCTTTGCCATCGGATTCGGAACAATTCCGTATCTTTGTAACCTGAAAGGTCTTTGACATACCGGAACAAACTTTTGACTTTTGTCTGTCACGCTTGACAGATGTCCGGCTTTTGCCGGAAAAACCGAAGGGTTCTGCGTTACTTCGCCACAACGCTGCACTGCGTTCCGCATTCTGGCGGGATATGTGAGCGATGCTCACATTGTGTGGTGATGTATATATGGATATAGAGATTCTCTCTCTATCCCGTTCTCTGAAGAGAACGTATACAAAGAAAACGAGTCCGGTATGTCAATCCCTTTCAAAAATTTAATACTAATGACAAGAGAAGCAATTGTACGTGCAGCATCCAAGATGGAGACACCCCATGACCTCCTCGTCCTCCTGAACAGAATCAAGATGGACGAGTTAGGAGATAAGGGACACCCGTTTACAATGCCGCAACTCAATTACTTCATTAACCCCAAGCGGAACAGCAGTCATTATAAGACTTTCTTTATCCCGAAGAAATCTGGTGGGAAGCGTGAGATTTCAGCGCCGACACATATCCTAAAGTCCCTCCAGACATACATGAACAGGATTCTTCAGGCCTTCTACGAAGCCCCAGAATATGTGACAGGCTTTGTACCTTCGAAATCCATCGTCGACAATGCAGAACGGCATCTCGGCATGCGGTACATCTTCAATTCTGATTTGAAGGATTTCTTCCCGAGTATCCCTCAGGCAAGAGTTTGGGGAGCATTGCAGACCCGTCCCTTTTCATTTTCCAAGGAGATTGCAAGCGCAATCGCTGGTCTCTGCTGTATTGAGGCCCAAAATGAGAAGGGAAAACTTGTTCATGTTCTCCCGCAAGGTTCACCCTGTTCCCCTACTCTAACGAATATTGTCTGCCATAATCTCGACTGGAAACTCAACGGTCTGGCGAAACGGTTCCACTTGAAGTATTCCCGCTATGCAGATGACATCACTTTCTCCAGCGACCATTTTGTATACCAGGAGGATAGCGAGTTTTTGAAGGAGTTCCGAAGAATTGTTGAAGAACAGCACTTCAAGCTGAATGAAAAGAAGACCCGGATCCAGAAAAGAGGTGAGCGCCAGGAAGTGACAGGCCTTGTCGTAAGCGACCGGGCCAACGTCACTCGTGAGTATGTGCGGGATATAGACAACCTCCTCTATATCTGGGAAAGGCATGGGCATAATGCCGCCTTCGCCAATTTCATCGCCCGTTATACTCCCAAGCAAGATTTTAGGCAGAGCACCCCGGACATGAAGTCTGTCATAATGGGCCGTCTGATGTACCTCCGGATGGTCAAGGGCGAAGATAGTCCCGTCTGGCGTCGTCTTCAGAAGCGTTTCAATCGACTTGCCGACAAGAAGGAATCTTGCGGAGGGACTAATATTCAATATCTGCATGCTTATCCGATAGAAGCGTTCGAGAAGGCGGTCGGGACGGATGTCTCCTTCACCCTTGAAAATGACATGGTGAGTTGTTCATTCATCCTCAACGGCTCGGTCCAATCCGCCCGTCTCGGGAAATATGCAAAGACCCGAATTAGGAGTATTCTGGAGGGCGGCAGTGAGGATGCGTTACATAAGTATAAGGAGAAATTCCAAATCGGTTTCTGTCACATGGACGGGACCCCTGAGGAAGACCATTTCTGGATGGTCTTCCGTCGCCCTCCCCGAGCCAAGGGACTTGAGAGAACTGATGTTGATGATGTTCTTTCTTTGTCTGAATATGTGGGTTTGCCTAAAAACGGAGAAACTGATTCCGCAGACAGTCTCACCATTGATGCGACTTTGGAGGCTCTGATAACCTCTGACTTTGATTTAAACACCCTTGACAAATGGGACAAGATAAAAAGCAGCTGACGAAACTTCTGGCTTTCGTCAAGGAACTCTATGAGCACCCCGACAACAAGGAATTTGCTGCCGGGATTCGAGATATTGTCAAGAACGACAAAGACCATCAAATGCTTGATGACATCCCATCCTTGAAAAGAATATCATCATATTTGTCCCTTGACTACGAGCTGGACGACAAAGATTTCCCGGACTATTCCTTTATCGACGAGGATCCTGTAAGGGAATCCCTGCTCGCCGATTTTCGCGAGATGCTTCGTTATCAGTATGGTACCCGCAGTCACAAGATTGATTTTCCTGAGTTCTGCCGTTTCGGTGTCATGCAGATCGAGATGCTGGTGAACTACTTTTTTGAAAAGAAATACCAATCCGATCTTGACCGGGTCGTACATGCTATTCAACTTACTAATCCTAAATACATCCCAGGAGACTATTTGTCACAGATATCTGACATTCCTCTTAAGACAAAGGTGTACCGTATTCGTTACGAACTAAACTGGGACAATAGCAATATCTCCCCTATCCTGAATGGAATTGAGGTTCGAAATCGCCAAAGCCATAGAAGTCTCCGGCTGGAAAAGGATAAGATTATGGAATACGAGAAGCGTCTTAAAGACGGTAAAGTCTGGTTTTATCGAGAGGATGTGCCGATGTTCAAAAAGGCTGTAGAGCAGGGTGTCGTTTCTCAGGATGAAATGAATGAGTACAAGTTTCAGGTATGGTTTGAAAAACAGCCGTATAATGATATCATTTCATCCATCCGCTCTCTTGCTGAGTCTATTTCCACAGACCTTTCGAAATAATCTCTTTCCAAACGATTTTTTGACAATAATGAAAAAGGTATCATTCATTGTAGGTGCTTTGCTGATTTCCGCGAATCTTTGGAGCCAGGGAAGAACCATTGTTGGACGCATCATTGATGAGAATTCTTCTGAACCTGTTGTCGGTGCATCCGTAATCATTCAAGACTCCGGTATTGGGGTAGTCTCCCAGGTCGACGGATCGTTTAGGATTAAAGCCGACACCGAGACCTCTTCTCTATTGATTACTCTTCTTGGCTATCAGGAGAAAAAAGTCAGCATAGAAAATGATCATAATGACCTTGGCATTGTTTTCCTCACTCCGGAGAATCTCTTTTTGACGGATGCTTTGGTTGTGAGCCAGATAGCCGTTCCACGAAAGACTCCAATGGCGGTTAGCACGGTCACTTCAGCCATCATCAATGAAAGGCTCGGCAATCAGGAACTTGTGGCGTTGCTCAAGAACACTCCGGGAGTTCATATTAATCGTCAAGGCGGAGGTTGGTCCGATGGCGAAATATACATGCGGGGATTCGACAACAGCAACATCGCGGTAATGATCAATGGCATTCCGGTGAATGACCCCGAGAATGGGATTGTTTATTGGTCTAACTGGGCTAGTCTGGCTGATGCAGCCTCTGTAATTCAGTCTCAGAGAGGTATCGGCTCTGGAAAAGTGGCGTCACCCTCAGTTGGAGGCACGATCAATATCGTTACAAAAGGGATTGAAACTCAAAAAGGTGGCAATGTCAGCTACACGCTTGGCAATAATGATTTTCAGAAAACGGCGTTTTCCGTCAGCACTGGCCTAATGGACAATGGTTGGTCCATGACATTCCGCGGAGGCTACTCTTCGGGCAATGGATATTTCCAGGGAGGAGAGTTCAAGGTGGGAGACATCTTCTTAAATGTATCTAAAAGACTCGGCGCATCTCATCAGTTGAGTCTCACTGCTTTTGGATCATCTCAGGAACACTACTCCCGCTCGGACGCTTTGACTAAAGCGGAATGGGAACGAGTGAAATCCTCCTATACGGTTGAAGGGCATTGGACAAAATATAATCCTGAGTTGGGATTCAATAGCCATGGTCAGCGGCGCTCAACAGGCCTTGAGCATTTCACTAATGGCATGGTCTTTCTTACTCACGTATGGCAAATAAACGCTCAATCAAGTTTAAGCACCAGCGGTTATTATTCTTTCGGCAAGGGCTATTCCCACTCTGGTCTAGCCGATGAAGACACCTATTCTGAATACGACTGGTATGCGGCAGATTATGGTAAACTGAACATGAAGTTCAGGGCAGCTGACGGCACATTCGACTATTCTAAAATAGAGCGCATTAACGGAGCATCGGCACGAGGGTCTCTCCTTGTCATGTCCAACACTATCGGCAACTATGGTACCTATGGACTTGTTTCCACATATAAGAACTCCCTTTCATCTTACTTGGATCTCACCGCCGGTTTGGACGTCCGCTCATATAAGGCCTTACACCAAAACACGCTCGAAGATCTTTTGGGCGGCGAGTATTACATAGACCCAGGTCGTCTGGATGTTAATACCGAGAACAACCCGATTGCGACCGCCACATGGAAGCAAGCACATCTCGGAATCGGAGACATCCTGTATAGGGACTACGATTCTCATATCGTTCAAGAAGGAGGCTTCGCTCAAATCGAATTCTCAAGGAACGCCTTCAACGCCTTCTTCTCCGGAGCTCTGAATTACTCTCATTTTTGGAGATATGATCGGTTTTATTATGATTCCGACAACGCAAAGTCCGGAGTCGCCGGTTTTTGGGGAGGAAATGTAAAATTGGGAGCTAACTATAGGCTTGACGAGCATAATAACGTATTTGCCAATTTGGGGTACGTTTCAAGGGCGCCAAAATTCAAGGGCGGCGTCTTTATGTCTGCCACGTCATCACACACTATCAATAAACGTGTCGCAAATGAAAAAGCGGCATCTGCCGAGATTGGATATGGATTCCATAACAATTTCATCGACATCGCATTAAACGGGTATTTCATAGAATGGATTGACAAAGCCATGGCGAAGAGGGGGAAGCTTGGAGGACAATACTATCTGAATATGACAGGTGTCAATTCAAGGCATATGGGTGTTGAGCTTGAAATCAGTGCCCGCCCCGCTCGCTGGATGGAGTTGTCCGGAATGCTTTCGGTTGGAGATTGGCGATGGGATAGTGACAAGGTCAAAGGCTATGCTTACAACCTTTCCGGTCAGGCGATCACTGCTGATGGAAGTACCACAACGCCTGGTGCGGAGGATCATGCCTGGGCTCTGATCAACTTGAAGGGAATTCATGTTGGCGGCTCAGCGCAAACTACTGCATCCATTGATGTCCTCTTCAAACCGTTAAAGGATTTCAAAGTTGGCACTGGCTACACCTTCTTCGATAGGAATTATGCCTATTACTCTCTTTCCGGCAGCAATCTCTCAATCGGTAAAGAAGTATTTGTCAGCGAGCCATGGAGGGCCCCGGCTGGTGGTTCCCTTGAAGCGAGAGCAGTTTATTCATTCAAGATTGCGGGAATTAATGCGACATTAATAGGTCAAGTCAATAATCTTCTTGACAATTATTACATCGAAAAGTCCTGGAATCCGTCTGTCCACTGCCACCCAATTCTGAACAGTGATTGCCATCGAAAAGTGAACAGTTGAAGATCATTTGCAAGGGATATCGGTTGGCCCTGCTCGTAGTGGAGCGAGGCGAAGCCGAGCGGAATGG
>Ga0256405_10006057_pt1 | contig 19875 bp, 15 predicted proteins | sample RumenRJG_02DNA_FD_189096 | JGI IMG/M metagenome (GOLD analysis project Ga0256405, IMG submission 189096) | Bovine rumen microbial communities from Lethbridge, Alberta, Canada - RJG_02 | ecosystem: Host-associated > Mammals > Digestive system > Stomach > Rumen | place: Canada: Alberta... | reverse complement strand
CATTGGAACGGTCTTGCAGGACACCGACGGTCAGTTTATTGGGCTAACCGTTGCCGAAGACATTGCTTTTGCCTTGGAAAACGACAACACACCAACCGACGTGATGAAAGAAAAAGTGCTTGAAGCCGCAAAAATCGTAAATGTTGAATCAATCCTGAACTCTGTTCCCGGAGCTTTGAGCGGCGGGCAAAAACAACGGGTTTCGCTTGCAGGCATTCTTGTTGATGACGTGGAAGTGTTTTTGTTTGATGAGCCTTTGGCAAATCTTGACCCAGCTTCTGGCAAACGAATAATTGCGTTAATCGACGAAATAAACAAAAATCAGGAAAAAACAGTAATAATAATCGAGCACAGGCTGGAAGACGTTTTGTACAGGAACGTTGACCGAATCATTCTTATGGAAAAGGGCGAAATTGTTGCGGACGACACGCCTGCAAAGCTTTTGTGCACCAACTTGCTCTGGCAAAAAGGAATCCGCGAGCCGCTTTACATTTCTGCACTCAAATACGCGGGCTGCGAGTTAAAGGCAGAAGACAAGCCAGAGCACATCGAAACGATGAATCTTGAGCCATACAAGCAAAAAGTTCTCTCGTGGTTTGAGAAAATCCAAAAAAATACTCTCGCCCCAAACAAAGAAACCGCCCTCGAACTTAAAAATGTGAGCTTTAAATATGAAGAAAATGCTCCGTTTTGCATAAAAAACGTAAGTTTTTTAATTCAAAAGGGCGAAATGGTGAGCATTGTTGGAACGAACGGTGCCGGAAAATCTACGATTGCGTCTTTAATCTGCGGATTTTATGCTCAGAACAAAGGGCAGATTTTGCTGAACGGTGAAGATATTTCGAATCTGTCCATAAAAGAGCGCGGCGAAAAAATCGGGTTCGTTTTGCAGAATCAGAACCAGATGATTTCTAAAAGCATTATTTTTGATGAAGTTGCTCTGGGACTGACCGTAAGAAAAGTTCCGAAAGATGAAATAAAAGAGCGGGTAAACAAAGTCCTTAAAATCTGCGGAATATACCCGTACAGGAACTGGCCGGTAAGCTCAATAAGCTTCGGGCAAAAAAAACGAGTCACAATCGCTTCGATTCTCGTAATGAATCCTTCTGTCATCATTTTGGACGAACCGACGGCCGGGCAGGATTTTGCGCATTACACCGAGATTATGGAATTTTTGCGAAAGCTCAATCGTGAGTTTGGCATTACAATCATAATGATTACGCACGATATGCACTTGATGCTTGAGTACACGGATAAAACTATCGTTATTTCTGACGGGCAAGTTCTGGCGACTGGAAAAAGCACGGATATTCTTACGAACGAAGAAATTACAAACGCCGCAAGTCTTAAAAAAACGAGTCTTTACGAGCTTGCAAAAAAATGCGGAATTGAAAACGCTTCGGAATTTGCGGACAAGTTTATTCATTTTGAGCAGGAAAACAGGAGAAAATCCTAAATGGCAAGAATAATCACTTACAAAGAAAAAGATTGTTTTATTCACAAGCTTTGCGGTCTGACCAAACTTATTTTTTTTATTTTGTGGACGCTCACAACAATGCTCAGCTACGACACAAGAGTCCTCGGCGTAATGATTGTGCTCAGTTTTGTGATTTTCAAATTTTCAAAAACTGAATGGTCAGAAGTTCGCTCGCTGTTCTTGCTGATTGCAGTTTTTCTTTCAATAAATGTGCTCGCAATCTTTTTGTTTTCGCCATACGAAGGCTGCAAGATTTACGGTTCGCGCACGGATTTGTTCAGGATTTCGCAAAGATACACAGTCACTTCTCAGCAACTTTTTTATGAACTGAACGTAATCTTAAAATATTTTAGCATAATTCCGTCGGTCTTTATGTTCATCACTTCAACAAATCCGAGTGAATTTGCGGCGAGCCTGAACAGAATCAAGCTTCCCTACACCGCCAGCTACTCGGTCGCAATATCGCTCCGCTACGTTCCAGACGTTCAGACGGAATTCAGCAGGATTAAGAACGCACAGGAAGCGCGCGGAATCGAAATGTCTTCAAAAGCAAACATCTTTTCAAGAATCAAGAATATGAGCGCAATTCTTTTTCCGCTGGTTTTCACGAGTATGGAAAAAATTGATTCCGTAACGAATGCAATGGAACTTCGTGGGTTTGGCAAGCACAAAACACGCACTTGGTATTCTGTAAGAGAGCTAAAAAAGGGCGATTATCTTACAATAATTTTCTGCACACTCTTTTCTGCCACAGCCTTAGCCGTTACATACAGCAACGGAAGCCGCTTCTGGAATCCGTTTGTGTAGAAAAAAGGGGCAAACATATCGATTGCCCCTTTCAAATCTTATATTTACACTTCTGTAGACTCGCTTACAAAGCAAGCGATTCCTTCGCCAATGTACTGCAAGCGTAATTGCTCGACAATGCTTATTATTGTCTTACAATCCTCTTCACTACAATAAATAATGTACATTACATTAAGCTGTGGCCAGACAGAATCTCCAAGGCGGGGATTTGAATAACCTGCACCCATTATATTTTCAAGCTTTGTATAGCGAACAGCAACATTATTTTCTTTGAACAGCTGAACAAAATCTTCCTCTATCGCTTGAGAAAAGATAATTTCAACGCGCTTCTGAACGCCAGCATGCTGATTTATACTTTCTATGTAACTCATTTCGTTATATGCCATCTCCCATGTATTTTTCCATAATCTTGTTAGCTTTTGCAATAGCTTTCTGCTTTTTACGCTCGTATCTAGCTCTCTTTAAGTCCTCCGCAGACTGCTCTGCAGAAACACCCGTTATAGTTCCATCTGCTGGAATTGGTTTTCCGAGCTTTGCAGCACGTTTAGCCGCCTTTTTAAGTCGCCTGTTGTTTACGATAAAGTAAATCGTCGGCATAAGGAACAACGTCATAAGGGAACCGAAAGACATTCCACCAAATACCGTAAGCGAGATTGGCTGCATATTTGCAGAGCCTTCGCCAGGGAAGAACGCCATTGGAGCAAGCGAAATAACGGTTGTAAGCGTTGACATGAGAATCGGGCGCAAACGGTTACGTGCAGCCTGAACACAAGCTTCTTCCAAAGCATACCCACGTTTTCTCAGCAAGTTGGTATAGTCTACAAGAACAATACCATTGTTTACGATTGTTCCGACAAGAACCAGCATACCAATAATCGTAACGACATTGAGCTGCTTTCCGACGATTGCATAAATCGCCATAACACCGATAAACGAAAGTGGAATGGTCAAAATAACGATAAACGGATCCATAAGGGACTCGAACTGCGAAGCCATTACAACAAATACGAGCAAGGCAGCAAATATGATAACAAGACCAAAGTTCACTACAGCTTCCATCATATCAGCAAAGTCTCCAGAGAATGAGATTGTAACAGCATCATCCTTAGGAATATTGTCATCAATAAGCTTCTGAACGCCAGCCTGAACCTTATCAAGGGACAATCCCTTTACAGGTTTACCAGTTACGTGAATGATACGAGCCTGATCCTGACGGTAAATCGTAACAGGAGCCATCGCCTGCTCATAATGAGCAAAGCTTGAGAGCGGAATTCTTAGTCCAGAACTGTTCACGACAGAGATTGAATCCAAGTCATTGAGCTTCTTCTTGTCTTTTTCTGCGAGACGAACAATAACATCAATATCGTCGCCGTTTTTTGTGTATCGGCTGGCAGTCTTTCCGTTAATAGCACCATTTATCTCGGCACCTACGTTGTATATGTCGAGGCCGAATTCGTACATACGGTCGCGGTCAATTACAATCTCTGCCTCAGGAAGTCCGTCCTCTTGATCAGAATCAACCTCTGTAACAAGATCTTTTGCCTTGTCTTTAAGCAACTGCTCAACCTGTGCCGCCGTAGTACGAACAAGGTCAAGATCATCACTCTTTATATCGATGCTAAGACCGCTAGAACTTGAAGCACCGTTTGCATTTGCAGCGAATGACAAATCAGCCCCTGGGAATATGTAAAAATACTTACGGAGCTTTTCCTTCGCACTCGCCTCATTGTCATAACCAGGCTTGCGTTCGCTCGGAGGGTACAAAGTAAACTCAATAGCACCTTTATTAGACTCCGTACCAGAAGACCAGATGCTTGTTCCGCCTACGGTCATTGAGCTGTATTTTACACCGACCAAATCCTGCAAAGCCATCTGCTGGAATTCTCGGATTACGTCCTCGGTAGCCTCAACTTTAGTACCCTGTGCAAGCTCAAATTCAACCTTTACAGTATTTGCAGCAGATTCTGGCATAAACACAAAACCTACAAGCTTTACAGCCACAATTGAGCAGAAGAACAGGAACACAAGCACGATAATACACAATGCCTTATGGTGCAGTACGAACGAGACACAACGAGCATAACGTTCATCAAGCTTGTCAAAGAAATTGTTGAATGCTCTGTTCACACCGTAGCTAAAACCATTGGTCTTGCTCGAATGCTGGCGTTTTTTTACAAGCTTTGCAGTAAGAACAGGAACCAGACAAACCGCAACTACAAGAGAACAAATCAGAGAGAAAATTACAGTCCATGCAATATCATTGAACATCTGTCCCATGATTCCAAGCTTTTTCTTGAACATAAGCATAGGAAGGAAGATACAGACAGAAGTAAGCGTACTTGCCGTGATAGAAAGAACCATCTCCTGAGAACCAAGAATCGAAGCGACTCTCGGCTTAGTATCCCTCTCTATATACGAATAGATGTTCTCAAGGACTACGATTGAGTTATCTACAAGCATACCAATACCAAGAAGCATACCTGCAAGAGAAATCTGGTTTATAGTAATTCCCATAAAGTACATCAAGAAGAGCGTAATCATTACGGAAATAGGAATTGCAGCACCTACAATAAGCGTAGATTTCATAGAACGCAAGAATATGAAGAGAACTGCAATAGCAAGCAAAGCTCCCTGAATAACTGAGTTGACAACCTCGCCAATCGTCTGCTGAATAATATCAGTAGTATTTGAAACCTCAATAAGCTCAACGTCAGCCGGAAGTTCAGTCTTAAGTTTGCTGATAACATTTCGTGCATTTTTTGCAGCCTTTACAGAGTTCTTGCCTGACTGCTTCTGAAGCATAAGGATAACACAAGGGTCTCCGTCCAAGTAAGCAAGAGTAGACTCATCTTTATATCCCTCATAAACATCGGCAACATCACGCAGGCGGATTGTTTTGACTTCTGCAGGGTTCAATCCATCGCTCTCACCTACTTTATAAGAAATTACAGTATTCTTTATGTCCTCTATGCTCTTGTATTTTCCGCTTGTCTTAATCGTATAGTTCAAGTCACCGCTAGAGATTTTTCCGCCAGAACTCTGAACGTTCTGAGCACCAATCATCTGTGCCACAGAACTTATTGAAAGTCCATAAGCTTCAAGACGGTCACGCGGAATATCTACGTTTACAGAACGCTCTCTACCGCCGGCTATGATTACGGAACCAATTCCGTCAACCTGAGTAAGGCGTGGCTCTACAACATCCTCCGCAAAAGTACGAAGTTCCTCTGGACTACGCGAGCCTCGTAGCGAGAATGTCATAATCGGTCGCATTGACGGGTCAATACGGAAAGTTACTGGCGAATCAGCCGCATCTGGCAAGAAAGAGCGTACAAGGTCTATCTTGTCGCGAACATCGCCAACGGCTACGTCAAGATTCGTTCCATAGTTAAATTCAAGAAAAATAATGCTTACGCCAGAACTAGACTGCGACTGCATTTGTTTAAGACCTGTAAGACCAGAAAGCGTACTCTCCATTGTTGAAGTAACGCTTTGCTCTATCTCTTCTGGTCCCGCCCCATCGTATTTTGTATAAACAATCATATAAGGCAAATCCATATCAGGATACATATCAACCGACATCTGTACTGTACAGAATATTCCCAAAAGAATGAGAATCAAAAATACAAGGACAGTTGTGACGGGTTTATTTACACATCTTTCGGATAATGTCATGTAAATTTACTCCTCGACAAAAAACTCTAAACCCTTATTCTGCCTGCTGAACAGAGAAAATATTTACCTTTGCCCCATCAGTTAAAAGTGACAAGCCTTTTATTACTATCTCATCACCAGCAGAAAGACCGTTCGTAACCTCTGTCTTGTTGTCAACAGAAATACCAAGCGTTACAGGCTGCATACGCACAGTTGCAGGCGTGTCTCCGCTCTTCTGAGAAGAAATCACGAACACGTAGTTTTTTCCATCTTTCTTTACAATCGCACCATTAGGAATGACTATTGCATTTTTTACGCTGTCAGTAACAAGTTTTACCCTTCCGTACATTCCTACTTTTATACGATTGTCAGGCTTTGCAAAACGAAGTTTGACAAGCATTGTCCTAGTAGTTGTGTCAAGAACAGGGCTTATCTCAAAGACTTTTGCATCAAATTCCACGCTCGGATATGCATCAAACGAAACTGCTGCAGCTTGTTTGTCCGAGATACGGCTTATAAAGCGTTCTGCAACACTAATCTTAACTTCAAGGTCATCTGTACGGCTGACCTTTGCGATTGAAGTTGACTGAGAAACTGTCGCACCAACAGTAGCTGGAAGCGATGTTACCCGCCCTGAAATAGGAGCTTTTACAGGGCTTGCAGAATAATACATTCCGGCCCGGCTAGCATCAACGTATGCAATTACTTGGTCTTTACGAACCGTGTCGCCCAAAGAAACTGTTACACGGCTTATTTTTCCTGCCATATCAGGCAGAACGTCTATGGCGTTGACCGAAGCGACATCACCACCAAATTCCAAATAATCATCAAGGTTGCCGGTTCCAGTCTTATAAGTACTTACGGCAAAAATAATCTCAGGTTCCTCGTCAGCTTTTGCAGCAGCCCCAGGAGCTTTTCCCTTACAGCTTACAAGCGACAATACGATAGCTCCTGCAACAAGAACACAGAGAGCAGACTTTTTAACGCACATCATTTTTTACTCCTTAAAAAACTCCGCGTTAGCGGCGTTGCATAGAGGCAACATATAGGCGAGTTTTTGCCAACGGTGAAAACTCGCCCATGATAAAATTACATGAAAGTAATTTTATCATGCCTCCTTTTTTGCAGAACCTGACGACAAATCAGTGTTCAATGTATATTCCAAATCCATCAAAGCAGAGATATAGTTGTATTTTTGGTTAAGCAATCCAAGCTTTGCCTGATTTAACTGTGTCTCTGCATCTCGCAGGTCAAGAAGCTCTGTCATACCACTACGGTATGAGCGGTATGTCATATCATAAGACCGCTGTGCAAGCGATATATTACGACCGCTCGCATCAATCTGTTCACGCGCCTGTTTAAGCGTATCAACGGATTTTTTCACTTTAAGCTTCTGATTCTCCTTTAGAGTTTCCATAGAAATCTCAAGTTTTGAGATATTTGCCTGCAAATCTTTTGCTTTCTGCCTGTTCGCACTAAACGGAAGCATATTCGTAATATTCCATGCAAGTGTAAGAGAAAGAGAACCGCTGTCATACCAAGACTCATCTTTGCCCAAATCCTTGTAGAAATGGAATGCACCCTTATCACCTATATAAGCTGGCTGCCAACCGTAGTTTACAGAAAGCGAAGGCGTCCATGTTGAAATATTAATAGCGTTAAGATTAAGCTTCATTACATTAATGCTGCTCTGCAAGGCTTTTATATCCAAGTCTCCATTTCCATAGCGAGCCAGCAAATCCTCAACATCAGCCTCTATATAATTTGGCTCAATAGAACCTTCAAGCTCTATCTTTGTTCCAACAGGCATTCCAAGCATAAATGCGAATGTATCAAGCTGCTGTGCAAGGTTTTGCTCGGCAGTATCTACGTCAGGCTTTGTGTTCTCATAGTTTACCTGCGTTTTAAGAAGGCTAAGCTCCGGAATAGTACCGTTCCTAAAGTTAGTCTGTGCCTGGATCATTCTCTGTCTTGCGTTTTCAAGCATAGCTTTCTGAATTTTCAAGCTCTCCTGCTGAACAAGAAGACCATAAAAAAGCTTCTTTATGTTCAAAACAGTCTCTTTCTGGTTCTGTTCCCAGCTTATTTTTCCGCCCTCATATTCTGCTCGGGCAGCCCTAATCTGCCATATATAGGCAAGGCTCAGATTAAGGCTCGCCGAAACCGTACCAACCGTGTTCCAGCGGTCTTCTTCTTTCTCAAATCTTACAGGAGACCCCGGAGAACGTTCATTTGTACGGCTCATAGTGCCTGCAGCTTGCACGTTTGGCAAAAACACATTCCAAGAATATCTTGACGCACGTTTCTTTATTTCCAAATCAATGTCGTTACTTTTGAGGGTTCGGCTGTTTTTTAAAGCATAGTCAACCGCTGAATCAATAGTAAGAGTAACAGTCTCTATCTCGCTCGTTGACGAACTCTGATTCTCTGATGCAGTCTTATCAGCAGAAGCTTCCTGTGCGGCACAAATGCTTAAACTGAAAAACAGAGCACAAGAAACACATAAAATCTTTTTTTCTAATTTCATCTTTTTTCTATCCCCCATTTATTTATTGAATTCCTTGTTGAATATATACAAATATTTTTTTTATTGATTCCATAACCTCTTCTGCTGTCATCTGATGCTTTTTTCCATACGAACTCAGAGCCGCCGGAAAAGTTGTGCACCAGAAGGTTATCAACTCAGGCACTATCGGAAAACCAAATTCAGGATGCACAAGCGGATGCTCCATTTGTTTCTCCCAAATATTGTTCACGTCAAAGCATCCTTTGAACGGGTCTTCCGTAACATTTTGCAAAAGCCAGCCAGAAACAGGAACTATTGACGGTCGCGCTATATAATATGAAATACAAGTTACAAGCGATATATAGACAAATTCCGAATAATTTCTTGCCTCAGCTGTATTTTCCCACAAAACGGTCGCCAAAACAGCAAATTCTTTCTCAATAAGCTTTTTTATAAGCTGATTCTTGTTCTCAAAATAAAAATACAGGCTGCTTTTTGCCATTCCAAGCTCATCCGCAATACGCTCGATTGTCACACCACAAAAGCTATATTTGTCAATAACGGTAGCAAGAGCATCAAAAACCCTGTTCTCTTCAAGAAAAACGTCCTTGCTCAAAATTGAAATACGGTCAAGCTTCTGCCTACGCTCATCTGTAATTTCAACAGGATAAAGGATTTCACCCCGCTCCGTAGTTCCTCTAAATCCTTTAAGTATAAAGTTCACAAGATGCTGTGCAAATTTCTCGTCAGAGTCAAAATTCTGGCAATTTTGAGCGGCAAGGATTCTTGTGCGAGCCTTTATAAAGAACAAAATCGTAAAACCGCCAAAAAAAGACTTCTCGAAATTCTTTTTTCCATATCGGTCAGTAAAATTATCTGATTCTATGCCACGACTGAGCATCTCTGCCCGAATTGTCTCATCAAAATTAGCATCTATGGAGAACTGGCTCATAAAATAATTGATGAACTGCGGATTCTGCGTAAAAAACAGTATAGTCTCTACAAAAGGAACCTTTATAAGCTCTTCGTCACTAGAAAGTCTTGCATTCTGAAATTCACGCAAACGAACAGAAAGCAAATCAAAAAAATGCGACCTCATTGCCGCAACGACAGCATCTTTATTCTTAAAATGGCGATATATAGCCGTTTTTGTTATGCCGACTTTTGCAGCAAGCTCACTCAGCGAGAAATCCTTATAAAAAGGTTCCGAAAAAAAAGAGAAAGCAGCTTCGAGAATTCGTTCTTTTGTATTTTTTTGAGTAATGTCAGAAACTTTCATAAATTAGTTACCGATTGTTCGGTAACTAATTTATCGAACAATCGGTAACTTGTCAATTAAATTCTCTTTTGTTTAACATAATATTCATATGATTTGCAACTTTCCAGTTTAAAATAATAGACTTTTAAAAAATCCTATCTTATACTATTTAATATGATAAATATTCTTCCTATTGCAAGCGGAAAAGGTGGTGTCGGAAAAAGCACCGTTTCTACAAATCTTGCAATATCGCTCGCACAAAATGGAAAACGCGTCATTCTCGCTGATTTTGACTTTGGCGGTGCAAATCTGCATACTCTCCTAGGTCTAAGGAATAATCATGCGGGTATGGGAAATTTTATCTACAAGCAGACTTCTGACTTTTCTGAGCTGCTGCAAGAAACCCAAGTGGAGAACCTTAGTTTTATTGCCGGGGACTGTCTCTACCCAGGTACTGCAAACATTGACAACCCTACAAAGAAGAGGATTATAAAAAAACTTGCATCTCTCGATGCAGACTATCTGATTCTTGATTTGGGAGCTGGAACAACATACAACACGCTAGATTTTTATCTTCTGACATACAACTCAATTCTTGTCTCGACGCCAGAATTGACATCTGTTATGAACGCTTATTCATTCTTAAAAGCCGCTTCGTTCCGCTTTTTTATGCGACAGTTCAAAGCAAAAAGTGAAGAGCGTAAATTTATAGAAGAATTTTTAAGGAACAGCGTATCTGGCACAGAAGCATCTTTTCAGGAGCTTGTGGAGGAAACCGTGGCGAAGTTTCCAGAAACATCAAAGGAACCAGCTGAGGAACTGAAAAAATATCGTCCTCAGGTAATAATAAACATGGGTCAATATGCCGAAGACCTTGAAATGGCAAAAAAACTAAGGTCTTTGGTCTATAAAAAGCTTGGAATCCAAATGGATTTCATAGGATTCTTGCCCAAAGACAACAAGATAAGCCTGTCCGTGGCGACGCGGACTCCGCTGATTCTTTCGGAACCAGCCTGCGGTTTCTCACAGGCAATTCAGACCGTGGCAAACAGGGTTCTTCAGCATTCTTATGAATACAATGAACTTGAGCCATTTGATCTGGAAAAGGACATGGACATACTGACCTCAGAGTTTAACAAAACTTTGGAAATTCAGTAAAATGGTCAAGGAATTAGTTTATGGCAGCATAAAAGCTGCTCGAAAATATCAAGCAACAAAGGAATAATTTATGGAAATTGATGAAACACTCTCTCAAATTAATGAGATAAGCACAAAATCTGAACAGCTTTTCCTACAGCTCGGCAATTTGTTCCCGTCACTTTTGAACCGCGAAGGTGGCACGGCATTGCAAGAATTAAGCACAATGTTGAACTCCTTTACAGCGAGCACAGGTGGATCTTCAGAAAACGAGGAAGCACTTTTTACTGATTATGCCGCAAAATACAATCCTTTGTTTGAAAAGCTCAACGAAAAAATCGAGGATCTCGGCAAGCTCGACAAAATGATTGCTGAAATAAAGGAAGACTCTGAACAGATGGAGCTTATCGCCTTGAACGCAATGGTAATTTCCATTAAATCAGGCGAAAAAGGACAGGCTTTCTCCCGCATTACAGAAAACCTTCAGAGACTTTCAAAGGATATGTTCCAGTTCTCTGACAAGCTCAACGAAGAAGAGCAGATGCTCCTCTCGCACATCAACACCCTCAAGCAGATTTTCTCAGGAATCCTTGACGCACAGCGGAATTTGTCAACAAAGGACAGCTCTGGTTCTTCAGACATAAAGCAGCTTATTACTAACGTCTCGATGCCAATCAATTCAATGGAGTCTTCTATTGAAAACATCTACCAGCCTATACAGAAAGCAATGGAAGGCTTGCAGATGCAGGACATGATAAGACAAGCTCTTGACCACGTTTTGCGTTGCTTGCAGGAAATCAGCAAATCGCCTGCTCCTGCTGCTGGTTCTGACGAGGAGCTTGATTTTGTAAGCTTTAACATTGCTTTGTATCAGCTTTGCGAGGAAGTTCTCAAAGACACGAACTCATACATTTCTCAGAGCATTAGTAACTTTGACAAGAACTGGGGAAAAGTTATTGAAATTCTTGATAATGTTGAAGAATCAAAGAACAACTTTGAGCAGAGGTTCCTCAGCGACTTCTCTGTAAGCACTGAAAATATTGAAAAACGTCTGTCAAAGATTGTTGACAGTTTTAAGGCTATGATGGACGAATTCAACTCTTACTATATAGTACAGAAAGATTTGCTCCACACTTGCCAGAACATCACCGAGAAAGCTCGTCTTATCTATGCTGTATTTGATAACTTGAGACCAGTTATGAGCCGTTTGCATCACGTTCGTATTTTGCAGCAGATTGAAGTTGCAAAGAACGACGCAATCAAATCGGTACAGGATTCTGTAACGGACATGGATAACCTCATCAGCTCTGCAAACCTTTCGCTCGACACAATGCAGGCGCTTCTGGAATCATTCATTGCGGATACAAGCTCTATGCTCAACACGTTCACAACGTCAATAACAAAGGACAACGAGAACATGGTCAAGCTCAGAGCAGAGAAAACAAAGCTGTTCGGCGAGCTTCAGGAAGGACAGGCAAGGATGGCTTCTATCATCCAGAACTTTACAGTATTCCCGTCTGGATTCCAGCAGAAGTGCGTTACTGTACAGCAGGGATTGCAAGACCTCAAAACAATTGAGACAAAACTTGAGAACTTCGTTGTTCAGCTTGACGAGTCAGCACAGACTTTGCAGCACAGAAAAACTGCCATTATGAACGAAAAAGGCATTTCTTCTTGGCAAATCAAGAACAGCAAGTTTAGTAATTTGCTTGAGCATTTTACAATTACAGCACACAAAGAAGCAGCAGGAAAAATCGGAGGCTTTTCCATTGAAAAAGGCTCATCTTCTGGTGAAGTGACGCTTTTTTAAATCTAGGTAATATCTGATTGAGTTACCTGCGAGGATTCCCAATACTGTCTGAAGAAATAAAATTCTTCGGACAGTCCTGCTTGTTTCTCAATATTGGTAGAGATCATGAACAAATATTATGATTCACACTTCAAGAAAGATGTCGTAACGATTTATCCAGGCGAATATTACTCAACTGCTGGCTCCGAAATGATTTCCACAGTTTTAGGTTCTTGTGTAAGTATTGCCTTGTTTGATACAACGGCAAAAGTATGCGGACTAAATCATTTTATGCTTGCGAAAGACACGAGCATGGAGAACGGCTCAGACATCCTAATGGGCAAATTCGGCGAGTATGCGATAGACCTGCTTATAGAAGACTTGGAAAAAAAAGGAGGCAGGCTTGACCGTTTTTCGGCAAAAGTCTTTGGAGGAAGCAACGTCTTTAATCTGCCACAGAATACAGGCGCGCAGGTAGGCGAAGTAAACAGCAAATTTGCACTCTCGTACTTACAACAAAAAAATATTCCTATAATTTGCTCGAACGTAGGCGGAGTTTTGCCCCGCAAAATTTTTCTTGACCCAGTAACGAACAAAGTTTTTTTGAAATTTATCAATAACAACAGAATCAACAACTCAGGTCTTATTGAAAAAGAAAAAGGATACCTCAAGAAAATTGAATCTATGGAAAAAGGTGTCCTTTCATCTATGGAAAATCTTTTTTCCGTTGCGCAGGGACAATAACCTGCGCTCAGATTTTATCATTTTTTTCCCTGCTGCTTATTCTTATCAACATCAGCAATTATAAATGAGACAATCTTTTCAAGATCAAGGACGAGAATAAAATTGTCTCCCTGCCTTGCGATTGATTTTACGAAATACCGCTGCTCCTCAGGGATTCCGTAGGAAGCAGAATCCGCCTGAATCATAGACAAAGAGCTTACGACATCAACAGTATCCGCAATTATTGAGAACTCAAACGGCTTACCGTCTTTTTTTGGGATTTCAAGGTCAATGACAGAAGTCGTAGATAAATCATCTTTTGTCTTAAAACCAAAAAGTTTGCGCAAATCAACGATAGAAACAACCGCTCCTCGTATATTCATCACACCCCGCAAGTAACCGAGAGAATTAGGTACCGGCGTAAGAGACGTAAAATCAAAGACTTCCTTAACATATACAACAGGAACCGCAAACATTCCAGTTCCTAATGAAAAAGAAAAAAACTGTTCTCCGTTAGTAGAATTTTCTTTCATTTGACGATACCCCCAAAGTGTCGTAAACTTATAAATGTCATATTATAGTTTTCTATTATTATAACACGAACAAAAACAAAAGCGATATTTTTAAAGGAGTTTTTTTAATGGCAGATAAAGCTGATTTTGAGACAGTCACATGGCAGGGAACAGCTGGTATAGAACAGGCTCACGAACTCAGAGACGAACTCCTTGCAGCCTTTGAGAAATCGTCTGATGTTCGTTTAGATATATCAAAAGTAGAAGACATTGACATAACAGGAATTCAGATAATTATCGCAGCTCAGAAAGAAGCTGAGAAACAGCATAAGTCATTCTGCATAACAGGAACAATTCCTTCCATAATTGATGAATTTACTGCTGCAAGCAGTATTTCTCTCAAAATCTATGCACAGGACAACGAGAAGGAGGAAGCTCATGTTTGAACAGCTAAGTTCTGTTTTTTTTGACGAAGCAAATGAACTTCTCGACACCCTTGAAGAACAGCTGCTCGCATTAAGCGATAACCCTAGTGATACAGATACTATCGCGGCTGTTTTTAGGGCTATGCACACAATCAAAGGCTCCTCCGCAATGTTCGGCTTTAACGAAATCTCAACGTTCACTCACGAAGCCGAATCCGCAATGGATCAGGTACGAAACGGCGTTATTCCCGTAAAGCCTGAGCTTATTGACCTTTTGTTAAAAGCCCGAGACCACATACGTGGTCTTATCGAAGCTGGAACAAACGTAGCACCAGAAGTTCATGCTTCGAGCGTTGCCCTTATAGATGCGTTCAAAAACTACGTCATTAAAAATGGCGGTACAGCAAAAGACACAGCAGTTATAACGCATACCGTTCCAAAAATAGATAAGAGCAATCTGCCAGAAGCTTCTTGGCGTATAAAGTTCCGTCCGTCACAAAACATTATGAAGAATGGAACAAGACCAGAACTTCTTGTAAAAGAGCTTACAGAGATTGGAACAGCCACAGTTATTCCGTTCTATCAGGCCTTGCCGACTCTCTCGGAGATGGACAGCGAGCTTTGCTATTTCTTCTGGGACATTATACTTACAACAAAAAAGACAGAGAACGACATACAGGATGTGTTCATCTTCCTTGACTCGGACTCAAAAATTCAGATAGAGAAGATTGACATTCTGCCAAGCGAGAATACAAAACTTGGAGAAATTCTTGTCTCTCGCCGAGATGTCTCACAGGAAGACATTGATACGATTCTTAGTGCAAAAAAGCTCATGGGGCGCATTCTCATTGATCAGAACATGGTCTCTGAGGAACAGGTTCAGTCAGCACTCGCGGAGCAAAGTCACCTCCGAAACATTGATTCCGCAGGAAAAACTCCTTCTCCGCAGTCTGTCGCAGCACAGCAGACGATAAGAATAAACTCCGCAAAACTTGACCAGCTGGTAGACCTTGTTGGAGAACTGGTCACTTTCAACTCGCAGCTGGAACAGGAAGCAATAAAAGAGGAAAATTCCGCATTCAAAAGTCTTAGCGAAAAATGCGGACGTATCTCGCTTATGATGCGGGATATTTCAATGGGGCTTAGAATGGTTCCTGTCGGAACTCTATTCACAAAGTTCAAGCGTACTGTACACGACTTGTCAACTCAGCTTGGAAAGAGCATAGAGCTAGTAATGGTCGGAAGCGAGACTGAGCTTGACAAGACCGTCATTGAGAAATTGAACGACCCGTTGCTACATTTGATACGAAATTCCGTTGACCACGGTGTTGAGATGCCTGAAGAGCGTCAGCTTGCAGGAAAATCAGCTACAGGACGAGTTACCTTGTCCGCAAGGCATGCAGGGGCATTTATTCAAATTTCAATCACAGATGATGGCAAAGGTCTCGATAAAGATGCTGTAAGGGCAAAAGCTATCCAAAAGGGCGTAATAAAAGAAGACGATATGCTTTCTGACAACGAGATTTACAATCTGATTTTCCAGCCAGGATTCTCGACAGCAAAGCAGGTTACTTCAATAAGCGGTCGAGGCGTAGGTCTTGACGTTGTAAAAAAAGACATTACCTCGCTTAACGGTACTGTTTCTATTGAGACAGAAAAAGGCAAGGGCACAAGCTTTATCCTTAAAATTCCGCTCACGCTCGCAATCATTGACGGAATGCTCGTCACAATCGGTTCTGTAAAGTACATAGTGCCTCTCAACACAATCTCGGAATGTATAGCGGCAAAGCTTACAGCAGAAGATACAGTCAACCTGTTCACAATAACGCAAAACCACGGAAAAGAACTAAAATCTCTGAACCTAAGAAAATTCTTCCACATACATGAGCCACTACCTGCAAAGCAGGAAATTATTTCCGTTCAAGGCGGAGATATGGTTTATGGGCTTGTCGTTGACAAAATTCTTGGTAGCCAGCAGACAGTAATAAAGCCAATTGGTCCGTTTTATGCAAACTGTACAGGTATCAACAGCTCAACAATACTGGGAGACGGTTCTGTAGCGTTGATTCTTGACGTACTGCAACTTTTGGACTTTATAAAAACAACAGAGAAAGTGCAAAGTGAGGTGCAAAATGGCTGATATCAAAACAAAAAGCGTTCCCCTCAACGTTCAAGCAGAACTTACAAAAGAGCAGTTTCACAAGATTGCAGACTTTATTCAAACAAACGTAGGAATAAAGATGCCTGACCAGAAAAAAATCATGGTTCAGTCTCGCTTGCAGGCAAGGCTCAAAGCACTTTCCATGAAGAGCTTTGACGATTACATCGCTTACGCGTTCTCAAATAACTCACAGTCCGATGAAGAAATCGCGCTGATGATAAATGTTATCACAACGAACCTGACAAGCTTTTTTAGGGAAAATAATCATTTTGAATACCTTACTGACAATATTCTGCCAGAACTTGCCTCTCAAGGCGTTAAGAAAGTAGAACTTTGGTCAGCAGCCTGCTCCAGCGGCGAAGAGCCGTACACGCTTTCTATTGTGATGCAGGAATTCCAAAGGACTCATCCTGGAAAGATTCCGGACTTCTCAATTCTCGCTACGGATATATCCTCTACAGTACTCGACAAGGCTGTAAGCGCAGTTTATCCAATGGAAAGCGTTGACTCGCTTTCTTTTGACCTTAAGAAACGATATTTTCTCAAAAGCAAGAATCAGGAAGAACCTAAAGTTCGCGTTAAGAAGGAGACCCGCTCAAAGGTCAATTTTGAGCGACTAAACTTCATGGACAAGGAATACAGCATTATAAAGGGCATGAAGCACATAATATTCTGCCGTAACGCACTGATTTACTTTGATAAACCAACACAGGAATCCGTAATACGGAAGCTGATAAAACATCTAGTTCCGGGAGGTTACCTATTTTTGGGACATTCAGAAACAATATTTGGTATGAACCTGCCGCTACAAACAGTAGGTCCAACAATCTTCAAAAAAAGTGATGCTTCGGGAGGCGCAGAATAATGGCAATAAAAGTTTTGATAATTGACGATTCCGCGCTTGCAAGAGAAACAATTTCAGAAATTCTCACATCAACGGATGAAATAAAAGTCATAGCAACGGCTCCTGACCCAATCATCGGGGTAAGAAAAATACACGAGGAGCGACCAGACGTAATCATCCTTGATATTGAGATGGCCCGCATGGACGGTCTTACGTTCCTCAAAAAAATGAATGAGACAATAGACCCCATTCCGTGCGTAATCTGCTCATCCCTTGTAAAAAAAGGCTCTCCAGAGTCTATTAAGGCTATTGAGTACGGCGCGGCAGAGATTATTCTTAAACCTTTTATAGGAACGAGAAAATTTCTTGAAGAATCACGGATTCAATTCATTGAGGCTGTAAAATCCGCAAACAGCTGTCAGGGAAAAATCAAGCAGCTTATTCCGTCACAAGCAAAGCTGCACTCTTCAATTCCAGAGTTGCAGCCAGTCGAGACAAACAAGCTGCCGACATTTAATACAGAGGAGACTCCTCGTAATCCAGTCCAGCCAAAGCTCTCGGCAGACGTAATCCTTGAGATGCCAAATCCGGCATTGACACCGATAGACACTACGGACCCTGTCATTGTCGTTGGTGCAAGTACAGGAGGAACTGAAGCGTTAAAAGAATTCCTTACGATGCTCCCTGAAGACTCGCCAGGAATTGTAATAGTTCAGCATATGCCAGAACACTTTACGGCAAGTTTTGCTCAACGACTCAACAGTTTGTGCAAGATTGCCGTGCATGAAGCCGAGGACGGAGACATTGTACAGAAGGGACAAGCACTCATTGCCCCTGGCAACCATCATATGCTGCTAAAAAGACAGGGCTTTGATTATTACGTCGAGATAAAGGACGGTCCTCTTGTATCAAGGCACAGACCTTCTGTAGACGTACTGTTCCGTTCTGCCGCACGCTATGCTGGTAAGAACGCAATAGGAATCATAATGACTGGAATGGGCGATGACGGTGCTCACGGCATGAAAGAAATGCATGATTCGGGAGCATACAACATTGCGCAGGACGAAGCGACTTGCATCGTTTACGGAATGCCAGGCGAAGCTGTAAAAGCAGGAGCCGTCGATTCCATAGTTCCATTGGGAAATATTGCCCATACCATGCTGGAACGGGCAAAGATTCATATACAAAAAAGAAATTTTAAATAACAACCTAATTTTGCACAATTATAGCAAAAACTAGGTTAGAATATTTAGGGAGGCTAAAAATGGCTAAAAAAATTCTCGCAGTAGATGATTCAAACTCTATACGCAAAAGTATTTCATTTATTCTTGGACAAGAAGGTTATGAAATTGTAGAGGCAGAGGACGGAGTTCAGGCCCTTGAAAAAGCAAAGGGAGAGAAATTCAATCTTGTCATTACAGACATAAACATGCCTAACATGGATGGAATCGAGCTTACAAAACAGCTCAGGCAGACTGAGGGCTATAAGTTTACGCCAATCATCGCACTTACAACTGAGAACCAACAATCAAAAATGGATGAGGGAAAAGCTGCTGGTGCAACAGGATGGATTGTAAAACCATTCACATCGGAGAAGCTTATTGCGGTTGTCAAGAAAATAATCGGATAAAAAAATTTTATCGTGCCAAGTGCCCAGAAAGCAACTGAAAAGACTTGCCGTCAGCCGTGATAAAACATAGCGACGGTATGCTTTTTGGGCATAAAGATGATTTGGAGGAACCTCATGAAAAGCATTCGCACAGCCATGACAATTTTTGTTGCGCTAATCATTATCGTAACAGGATTTGCGCTTACAACAATTGCTCTTAGTATTACTAAAAAAGCAGTAGACTCAGCCTCCTTGAACAGCATGAAGACCTTGGTTGAGACTGTAGCAGACTACACGGACGTAGCTCTTGACTCGGATCTTGTTGCTCTTAGGGCAATAGCTGAGTTTCCAGTCTTAAAAAGTAGTGGCAGCATAAATGAAAAAGCCCTCCATATTGCCGACCAGATAATACATTTAGGTGAGGCTGGTCGATACTTTGTCTTAGCGGACGAAGCAGGACATGCTTACACCTCCGAGGGCATTGCACGCGAAATATCAGACCGAGACTATTTTCAATCAGCAAGAAAAGGTGTTGGCTTAATCAGCGGTCCAATCATAAGCAAGGCGGGAAACCCGTCAATCTATGCCGCAGTTCCAATGTATGATTACGGCGGCTCTATTAAAGGTGTCCTTGCTGCAAACGTGGACACGGCAATTCTCAGAAAGTTTGCCTCAAAACTTGATATATCAAAAAACGGAAAAGCATTCATCATAAACAAAGAAAATGGTGCAATCATCTACGCTGAGAATGAGGAATATGTAAGAAAATCTCTGACTTTTGAAAAACTCGCACAAACAGAGGAAAAAGGATTTGCAGAGCTTGCTGAAATAACAAAGAAAATGATGCGCTCAGAATGTGGCAGCGAGACCATCAAAATAAACGGCAAGCCTTACTATGTCGCTTACTGCCCTATCTCAATCGCAAACTGGTCACTTGGAATCCAAGCCCCTGTCTCAGATTTTGATGGCGCTG
>Ga0256405_10006056_pt1 | contig 19876 bp, 21 predicted proteins | sample RumenRJG_02DNA_FD_189096 | JGI IMG/M metagenome (GOLD analysis project Ga0256405, IMG submission 189096) | Bovine rumen microbial communities from Lethbridge, Alberta, Canada - RJG_02 | ecosystem: Host-associated > Mammals > Digestive system > Stomach > Rumen | place: Canada: Alberta... | reverse complement strand
GGGGCGGGATTCGAACCCGCGATCTCACGGTATCCCAGGAATAAGCTAGAGCACTGCTTTATTACCCTATGAGCCGTGCGCTCTAACCAGCTGAGCCACCCCGGCATCTAACAAATATATATATTTTTATCATTACATTTAAAGTTTTTGTTTTTTGGAGTATTTTTGATGATTTTCATAATTCTCTTGAAAATTCATTTTGCTTAAAAGGTTATATTTAATTACTTTCAAGTACTAAAATTAATTATTACTAAATTTTTAATGATGATATTATGAGTAAAGTTAAAGACATGTCACTTGCACCTGAAGGTGTAAGAAAAATCGAATGGGTTCAAAAACACATGCCTGTTTTGGAACACATTAAAGCTGAATATTTAGAAACCCAACCTTTCAAAGGAATCACTATCGGTTCATGCCTACACTTGGAACCTAAAACAATCAACTTAGGTTTGACCTTGATGGCCGGTGGAGCTGAAGTGGCAATGACCGGATGCAACCCGTTATCCACTCACGACGATGCAGTTGCAGGTGCAGCCGATTTAGGTTTGAACGTTTACGGTTGGAGAGAGCAAGACGATGAGGAATACTATCAAACCATTAACATGGTGCTTGACCACAAACCGGACATCATCATCGATGACGGTGCAGACATGATCATGGTGCTTCACAATGAAAGGACCGATGTATTAAAGCACATTAAAGGGGCTTGTGAAGAGACCACAACCGGTGTTCACAGACTTCAGGCAATGCACGCTGACGGAGCATTGAAATTCCCTGTAATTGCAGTAAACGACGCATATACAAAATACTTATTTGACAACAGATACGGTACAGGTCAATCAAGCTTTGATGCAATCATGGGAACAACCAACATGGTAATTGCCGGAAAAACCGTTGTTGTATGCGGATACGGATGGTGCGGAAGAGGACTTGCGCTTCGTGCGGCAGGTCTTGGAGCAGACGTAATCGTAACCGAAGTGGACCCAATCAGGGCACTTGAAGCAAGAATGGACGGATACCGTGTAATGACCATACGCGAAGCCGTTAAACAAGCTGACTTAATCATTACCGTAACAGGTAACGCAGACATCATTTCAGGGGATGACTTCAAATACATGAAAGACGGATGTATGCTTGCAAACTCAGGACACTTCAATGTCGAAATCAACCGTCCTGACCTTGAAGCTATTTCAACCGGCGTTAAGGAAGTTCGTGAAAGTATTGAAGAGTTCACCACAAAAGACGGACGTAAAATTTACCTATTGGCAGACGGCCGTTTGGTTAACTTATCCGCTGCACGTGGACAAGGACACCCTGCAGAAATCATGGACATGAGTTTTGCAGTACAGGCATTGTCCGCTAAACATATCCTTGAAAACGATTTGCCTGTTGGCGTAACCAAAGCACCTGATGAAATCGACTACAATGTCGCAAGCATGAAACTGAAAGCTATGGGCATTGAAATCGACTCATTGACTGATAAACAAAAAGCTTACATGGCTAACTGGCAAGAAGGAACATAGGTTCCTTCAACTTATTTTTTTATGTCCTATTTTAGATACATTGACAATGGAAATGGGCCGACCAAGCTGTTCATTGGTGGAGTCCATGGAAATGAAGGAGTGACCTCCTTAAGATTTATCAAAAGAATAAAGCAGGAGGATTTATCCTCTGGGCAATTCTATTTCTATAATTTCGATAAAACACCATACATTTCAACAATCAAAAAAGAGTATTATGAATCTGAAATCGGCTTAAGGATTCTGGATTTGATTAAGTACTTCGAACCCGATTTCTACACAGAGCTTCATTGCTATAATCTTAAAAACTATGAAAGGCTCACTTCAATGGAGAGGTATAATAAGACAGGCATTCCTCCTCTCATAAAGCTTGACAATCACGTGCTTGTATCTTCAGTATCTCCCCTAATACGAATGACCTATTTTTCAACCGATACAGTCTGCAAGACACTTGAGATACCTTGCATTGAAAAGCTGACTCCCGAACTCTGTGAAAAGTATGATTTCAATAAGGATTTGGCATGTGAGACATTTGAGGACATGCTGAGATTGATTTTAAAGTCACCGTCACGAGAATATTTTGAAAAAGAAAGCATGAAACACCATCCGGATCAGGTATACTTGGCCATGAAATATGCAAAAAAAGTTTTCGGCGAAGATTTCCCGCCATATTGATATTGATGGTTTCCGTTTTTGTGGTGGTGAGAAACCATCAACATCTAGGATTTCATAAAATATATTGAATATCAAAATAGATTTTCACCATCCCCTTGACAGTGTCTATTTTCAAAGTGTTTTAAATGTAATCCGGGGGTGCGTGTTGATAGATTACATATGTATATAGACAATATTTGAAATCCAATTAATAGTCTTTTTTAACTAGTATTTAAAGTCAATGTATGGGATGTTTGTTATAAAATTGTTTAAATAATATGTTTAACATAGTTTTATTCAGGTGATTATATGGCAAAATTTTGTAAAAATTGCGGTGCAGAATTGGCGGAAGGCTCACTATTCTGTGACGAATGCGGAACAAAGGCCGGTGATGAAAGTCCGAGAAATGCTTTTTCAAATGATGTGTTTAATTCATATGGAATTGACATGATGGATGGGGAATATGTTATAAGGCAATCCCAGATTCATGAGGGGTGCCTGATTGTTCCAGGCGTTGTTTTCGGTATTGGTATATTGATTGGGTTTATAAATCTTATAACTTTTGCCGGATACTATTATTTCACATTTGGTTTGGCTATGTTAGGATTTTTCAACATTTTCACAATTGTCGGCTTGATATGGCTGATACTCAGATACATTGGATATAGGACAAATGATTTGATCCTTACAAACAAAAGGGTATTCGGTAAATGCGGACTCATTTCAACCACACAGATGCAGTCTCCATTGAACAAAATAGATTCAGTTTCCTTCAGCAATGGTTTGTTCGGCAAGCTAATTGGTTATGGCACTGTTCAGATTGCAACTACCTCCTCACGCTTCAAGTTCAGGTTCATTCGTGAAGGGCAAACATTCTACAATGACATTTTCAATCAATTGGAAGCTTCCGAAATAGAAAAAAGAAACGAAAATGCGAAAGCTATTGTTGATGCGATGGATGAGAAGCTAAGCTAAAACCATGCATCAAGGCTGCCTTGTGATGAACTTAAGTTTTTAAGTTTATCTGAGGCTTTGCTTACACGATCTTCGGAAAAACCATGCTCATAGCATAAGAATTCAATTATCTTGTCTTTTTTTGGTTTTTCCCATTTTATTTTATAATCAGTATTCACATTATGCTTTAGGAATATTTCACGAACTTCATTAAGGTCATGTGTTGATTGGCTTTGAAGTTCAGCTAATTTTTCTTCCAATTTTCCATTGTGGGCAAGCTTAAGTGCAGTTTTGGCGCCCACTCCTTTTAGGCCTTCGCAAAAATCGGTTCCGATTAAAATTCCCATGTCGACCAGCTGTTCACGGGTAACGTTAAGTTGCTTTAAAACCTTGTCAAGCTGGTAATATTCAAGGTTTCCAAGGTTTGATGATACCGCAAGGTTTCTGACAACCCTTTTTGCACCGAACAACAGACAATCATAGTCCTGTGAAGCAACAGCATATGCATCGCCATTGGCTACAAGATATGCGGCCTGTGCCTCTCCTTCGCCTTTTGCCTCAACATATGGTATTCCCATGCAGGTCAACAGTTTTTTTGATGATTCGATTATTTCCGGTGATAGCTTTGATGATCTCATTGCGAACTTGCGGGCCTTTTCGGTGTCTCCCTCTTTTAGGGCCTTTTTGAAAATCTGTTCGGCCTCATCTCTCACTTCCCGCCTTTTGGCTTGGGTTTCACTTTTAAGTTCAGGTGCCTTGCCGTCGAAGATATATATTGGCTTTATACCCTTTTCAACCATTGATGAGTTGCGGTATAATATTCCACTTAAATGGGATGTTACATTGCCGTTTTCATCGGTCAATGGTCGTCCGTCACGTTGGCGGATTGTGGATAGGAACTGGTAAAGTGTATTGAATGCATCGATTGACACCACTCTTCCTTCCAAGTCCTTGAAATTGATTGTTTCTGGTTCTACTATATCTTTAAGCTTTACACCCATTTTAACACCTTATATTTCTTTTGAAAAGTAACTTATCGGGAATGATTCTTTGGTCCACATCAGTATTTCGCCATTTTTGATTATTAAGTATTCACGTGAAATGAAGTCTTCTGAGGTATTGAACAATTCCTTTAATGTTGCATTTGGCTTTTCAATGTAAATGCTCTTTATTTCACGCCTTGATTCGATATCATATTTTTTCAGGATTCTGCCTATAGATATTTTTCCTCTGTTGAGGTCTTCCTGAGTTTCCTTTCGGCATCTTTTCACTGGAATGTATGAGCCTGCAAAAATCATAGGTCGTCCTCTGCCGTGAATCAGGGCTTCCCTTTCATATATTTCATCATCCTCATCAATGTTGAGCAGTTTTGACTTTTCGCTGTCTGCCTTTTTAAAGTTTTGTTTGATGACAAATATGCTCACTGTACCGTACAACACATCTAATATGGCGCTGATTGACCCTTCAATGGATAGCAGCACTTTTTGTGTGTTTGAAAATTTGATATTATGTTCCTGTTCTATTTCTCTTATTCTGTCATGCAGTTCGTTTTTAACGATAGTTCCCTCAGTAATCATGCTATCACTAGATTTCCGTAAAGTAACTTACTGGAAACATTTCTTTAATCCACATCAGTATCTCATCATTGTTGATGATTACATAGTCACGTGCAAGGAAGTCCTCATCGGTTTTGAAAAGCTCTTTCAGCTTGTCGTTTGGCTTTTCGATGAAGATGTTGTTGACCTCCCTTCTGGATTCTATCTTGTAGTTTTTCAGGATTCTTCCGATAGGTATGTCCGCCCTAAGCAGGTCAGCGCAAACTTCCTTGCTGCATCTTCCCAATGGGACATGGGATATTGCATATATCAGAGGCTGATCTTCCTTATGCATTAGGACTTCCCTGAAATTGATTTCTTCTCCTTCGCTGACATTGACCAGTTTTGCCTGGTCTGCATTAGCTATTCCTAAATGCTGGTCAAGTGTGGACAAATCGATTTTACCGTGCAAAACGTCTAAAATCGCTGTGATGGAGCCATCTGTTGTCAATAGTATTTTCTGGGTATTTGAGAATTCCTGACCGTATTCAATTTCAAGGTCGTTCATTTTTTCAATTAAACGTTTGTTTGCTTCGTTCTTGTCTTGTGTCATTTAAATCACTTACACATCTTTTGGATTGGTAATAACTCCAGTCAATGCAGAAGCTGCAACGACTTTGGAGTTGGATAAGTATACTGATGAAGCGGGATCTCCCATTCTGCCCTTGAAGTTCCTGTTTGTGGTTGAAATGCATGATTCTCCTTCTGAAAGCACTCCCATGTGTCCTCCAAGGCAAGGTCCGCAGCCGGGGTTGCAGATGATTGCGCCGGCATTTATGAATGTGTCGATGTATCCTAAATGAATTGCCTGCTGGTAAATTTCTCTTGAAGCAGGTAGAATGAGCAATCTGATGCTGTTGTCAATCTTGTTTCCTTCAAGAATTTCTGCAGCGTCTTTTAAATCGGACAGTCTTCCGTTGGTGCATGAACCAATCAAGCATTGGTCAATGGATGTTCCTTCTATTTTAGAGATTCCTTTTACATTGTCAACGTCATTTGGGCATGCGATTTGAGGCTCCAAATCTGTGATGTCAAAATCAAGCTCCTTTTCATAGACTGCATTGTCGTCTGATTTGATTATGTTTAATTCAGACTCTTTCTTGCCTGTACGTTTGCAGATATAGTCGATTACCTCTCTGTTCGGTTCCATTATTCCGTTTTTGGCACCCATTTCAATTGCCATGTTGCACATGGTTGCCCTTCCTTCAACGCCCATCTTTTCAATTGTGTCTCCGCAGAACTCTGCGGTCTTGTATGTGGCGCCGGCTATTCCGATGCTTCCGATAATGTTCAATATAATGTCTTTAGGTGCAATCCAGTCGTTGAGCTCACCTGTTACGTTCATTTTTATTGCGCTTGGAACCATGAACCATGTCTTTCCAGTTGCCCAGACCATTGCAAGGTCTGTTGCGCCCATACCTGTTGAGAATGCGCCGAAAGCGCCGTAAGTGCATGTATGTGAATCCGCTCCGACAATGACCTTTCCAGGTTCCACAAGGCCCATTTCCGGAACTACCTGATGACAAATCCCTTCCCCGTGAATATAGTTTTTTGTGATATTTTGCTTGTTTATGAAGTCACGGCAGACTTTTTGAAACTCTGCTGAGCCGATAGTGTTTGCAGGAACGTTATGGTCAAATATTATTGCTATCTTTTCCGGATCCCATACCTTGTCTGTTATCTTTTCAAATGTCTTGATTGCAGGAGGGCTTGTCCCGTCATGTGACATTGCAAGGTCAACCGGAATTTCAATTATTTCTCCGGGGGTCACTTCATGGCCTGCTTTGGCCGAAAGGATTTTTTCTGTAATGTTCATGATAACCACTATTTCTTGGTGTTTTTAACGATTTCCTTGAATACCTTATCGTTGATGTATTTTCCTTCTTCCCTTTGTTTTTTGACTTGCCTTACGATTTCAATCAATTCCTCGTCTGAAACGTCAAGTTCGCATTCGTTCAATTTTGCTCTTACAGCGCGGCATCCTGAATGTTTTCCTAAAACCAATTGGCGTTTCTGTCCGACAAGCTGCGGAAGGTATGGCTCATAGCATAGAGGCTCTTCAATGACCGCATCAACGTGTATTCCTGACTCGTGTCTGAACACGTTGTTTCCGACAACTGGCTTGTTGTAGGGAATAGGAAGTCCGCTGGCCTTTGATACAAGGTCGGAGAGTTCCTTGATGTATTTTGTCTTGAATCCGTAATCCTTTCCGTATAGGATTTTTATAGCCATTATGAGCTCTTCAAGTGAAGCATTACCTGCACGTTCGCCGATACCGTTGACTGTGGTTGAAATACCTTTTGCACCAGCCAAAACACCGGTGATTGAGTTTATCACTGCAAGTCCGAAATCATTGTGGCAGTGAAGCGCAAGCATCACGTTAAGGTCCTTGACAAGTTCGCGAACCATGTAATCGATACCTTGGGGGGTGATTGCACCGGTTGTGTCTGCAATGTGAACCCTGTCTGCTCCGCATTCCTCGGCCTTTTTATAGATGCGTTTTAAAAATTCGATATCTGTTCTTGTAGCGTCCTCTGCTGAAAATGCGACATATAATCCATGGTCCTTTGCATAGTCCACTGCACTTTCACACAGGTTGATTGCATCTTGTCGGGTAATGTGCATCTTGTGGTCCAGGTGGATGTCTGAGGTTCCGACAAATGTGATGATTCCGTCAACGTCACAGTCAATCGCTGCGTCAATGTCTTCAGGTTTGGTTCTTGTCAGCGCTATGATGTCCGCATCCAATCCTTCGTTTGCAATTGTCTTGACGGTTTCCTTTTCCTTTTGTGAAACTATTGGAAAACCGGCTTCGATTTGATGGATTTTAAATTGATCAAGTTTTTTGGCTATCTCCAGTTTCTCATCCAAACTGAAACAAACTCCAGGGGTCTGTTCCCCGTCTCTTAGGGTTGTATCGTAGATGAGCAAATCATCTGGAAAGTTTAATTCGTATTCTTTATTATAATGACTTATAAAATATTGCAATATATCACTTCTATAAATTTTACTAATATATTATATTAGTTGTTAGTTAGTATTTAAGTTTTCTAAAAGCTCCATATATGATGTTCTCTCAAAGCCGTCAGTGATGCCTAATTTTTCAAACAACTCAAAAATTTTGTCTTGGGCTTGAGAGTAGTCTTCACCGTCATCCAATGCAACCTCTATTTCCATATATGGCGGCAGGCCTTCGACATCGTCAAGTGATATTTCAAAGTTCTCGTAGGTGTAGTATTTCCTGTTCTTTCGCACAATCCTTGCGGCCTTAAATCCCACTTCCTCAAAGATGTCCCTGGCTTTGGAGGCACTTTCAATGGTCATCTCAACTTCCTTTCTTGTCTTGGCCTTGTCATTTAATTTGGGTCCCTTGTATGTTATGAAAGTGTTGTTGTTTGTTGTTCTGATTCTTAATGCCTCATCGGTTTTGGCAAAGTCCACTATAGGGCTTGCAAAATAGATGTCTTCCTGAAACTCCTCCTTGCTTTTGACAGCAGGGAGGTTTTCCAATTTCTCTTCCATTTCCTTAAAGCTATCAATTCTAGCCTTGACTTCTACTTCAATCATGACAATCAATTAATTGTTTGTTTGAGTTAATTGTTATAGATATCTAAATCCTGAAGTGCGAAAATTTCCCCGGAAATATTTTTTTCCAATAATTCCTTTGCGAAAAATGTCAAATCATTGTCGTTTGTTATTACCGGGCAATTTTTTTCTTTAGAAAATGCAATTAATGCCATATCTTCAAAAGAAGGGACGGGTGAATTTTTGTGTTTTGATTTTAGATATTCCTCAATTTGAGGATGATCTTCTAAGGAATTGAAGAAATCTTCAATTGCTTCAAAAATATCTTTTGAAGGATAATACATTTCTATTATAAACCAATCGTTTGCCTGCATTTTTTTGCAAAATCGTTTTCATCCTTAAATGGCAAGGTTTCTTTAATTGAATTTAAAAAATATGCAAGATTGTCTAATTCGTTCATTCAAATCACACTTTTGATATTAATTAATTTCACCTAGTGATGTTGGTCTATTATTTGTAATTAGTCATATATAAATTGTTTAGTTTTATTTGACATCAATTTTTCAAGATGAGGGTAATTGGGGAAGTTAAATCAATTTTATTTTTTAATTCTTTTAAATAGTATTTAAATAATTATACTTATTTGATTTTCATGAAATAATACTAAAAATTAGTAACATTTATAAATAACTTCTTTCAATACATGATTTTCATTTTTATTTATAAAGAGCTTTTTATTTCAAAAGTTTAAAATTTTTAAAAATATTTATAATTTATTTATTTTTTCGAATAAACACTACCTTTATATACTATTTAAACTATATATTTTATTAGTAAAAATTTGACTTAATTTTTTGTTTTCTTAATTTTTACTTACTTCTTTTAAAAATGAATTGGAGGTTTTAAATTGACCGATGTTGATATTAAAATTGAAAACATTGTTGCTTCTGCAAGCATTGGAAAGGACATCGTCTTAACTGAAGTGTCCAAAGCTTTAGAAGGGGTTAATTTTAATCGTGAACAGTTTCCGGGATTAGTGTTTAAACTTAAAGATCCTAAAACAGCAGCATTAATTTTTAGCTCTGGTAAGCTTGTTTGTACTGGAGCAAAATCTATAGATGATTCTAAATTAGCAATCAAGAAAACTGTAGATTTAATGAGGACAGTTGATACTGAAATTCCTCACGAATTTGATATTAAAATTCAAAACATCGTGGCTTCCGCTAACTTGGAGTCCACATTAAACTTAGAAGCAGTCGCTTTAGAATTGGAAGACACTGAATATGAACCTGAACAATTCCCAGGTTTAGTATACAGATTATCTGACCCTAAAGTGGTTCTATTATTATTTGGTTCTGGTAAGGTCGTATGTACCGGTGCTAAAACCAAAGACGACGCTAAATTAGGTGTCGAAAGAGCTTACGATAGATTAAGTGAGCTAGATTTAATATAATTGGTGGTATTATTGATTAAACTTGTAGTATTTGATTTAGATAATGTTATTATTGATGGTGAAGCAATAGATGAGATAGGAAAATTAGCAAATGTTGAAGAAGACATAGCTGAAATTACTGAAAAAGCTATGCAAGGTGAAATAGACTTTGAAACTTCTATTAAAGACAGAGTTCAACTTCTTGAAGGAACTTCAATTGAAGAAATCCAAAAAGTTGCTAGTGAACTTCCATTAATGCCTGGAGCAGAAGACACCATCAATGGACTAAAAGAAAATGATATTGATGTAGCTATCATTAGTGGTAGTTTTGATGTAGTAGCTGATGAAATTAAAGAAAAACTCGGTGTAGATGCAGTTTACACTAATAGTTTCACAGTCGAAGAAGGTAAATTAACTGGCGAAGTGACTGGTCCTTTAGTAAGCGGAACCAAATTGGACGTTTTAAAAGACCATGTCGAAGAAGCAGGAATTGCACTTGAAGATGTAGTTGCTGTTGGAGATGGCGCTAACGACATTTCCATGATCGAATCAGCTGGTTGCGGAATTGCATTCAATGCAAAAGATTCCGTAAAAGAAATAGCTGATGTAGTAGTAGAAGAAAAAGACTTGACTAAAGTCTTAGATGAAATCCTTAATCAATTAACCACTGATGATGCTGAAGAAGAGACTGTCGAAGAAGTAGAAGCTCAAGAAGCTGAAGTTCAAGAAGAAGCTGAAGCTGAGGAAGAAACCGAAGAAGAAGCAGAAGATGCTGAAGCTGAAGAAGAATCCGAAGAAGATGCTGAAGAAGAAAAACCTGAATTTGTTCTCGCTGACACCATGGAAGGTGTAAGAAAACAAAAAGATGAAAAAGAAGCTGAAATCTCCAAAGTTGCTGATGAAAGAGAAGAATTCAACAAAATAGCTCGTGAACAACGTAAAATAAGAGATGAATTAAACGCATCCTTAAAAGAAAACTTAAACAAAGCTATTGAATTCAGAAACGAGCGTAATGAAATCAACAAAGAAGTTGAAGCTGCTAAAAAAGCTCGTAATGAAGCAAACGCTAAAATCAAAAGTCTTGAATGGAACTCAGGTAAACGTAACAAAGTAAAAATCGAAAACGAAATCAAAAAGATTGATAAAATCATTGAAACCCGTGTTCTCGATATCAAAAAAGAAAATCAGCTTGTTAAAAACGCTAACGACTTAAGAAAACAATTAATGGAAATTCACGAAGATGAATCCGTTAAAGCTGAAGCTGACGAGCTCAGGAAAAAATCTGAAGAAGAACATGAAAAAGTTATTGAACTTTCAGAAAAAGCTCAAGCAGCTCACGAAGAAATGCTTAAATACTTCAGAAAAACCGATGACATCAGAACCGCTGCTGATGAAGCACACAAAAAATTCATCGAAGCACGCAGAAATGCATCTGATAAACACGAAGAATTTAAAGCTATCTTAAGCGACATCCATGTTATCAACAAAAAATTAGGTTCCAACAAACCTAAACGCAGAAAATCCGATAACAAAGGATCTTCCGGTCCTAACAAAAACCGTGAAGAAAGGCAAAGAGCTCAAGAAATTTTCGAAAAATTCAAACAAGGTAGTAAAGTTTCCACTGAAGAAATTTTACTCTTGCAAAAATATAATATAGGTTAAATTCATTTAACCTTACTATTTTCTTTTTTTTTAAGGTTTTATCATGTCAGAAGAAAAAATTGAAAAATGTTTTATTTGCGGTAAGGAATTTGACATGAATAAGGCAGATTTAGGATATTATCGTAATGGCAAATATCCGATTTGTGATTTCTGTGCTGATTTTTACCGTTTCTATGATGAGAAAATCACATTAAAAAAAGAATAGGGTTAAAAAACCCTTTTTAATCTAATTTTTCAACAAGCTTTAGGGCTTCGTCAATGACCTGCCACATGTCGAAGTACTGATACATTCCTAAACGGCCTCCAAAGATTACATTGCCTTCTTTTTCAGCCAAGTCCTGATATTTTTCAAACAGTTCGGAGTTCTTGTCGTCGTTCATAGGATAGTATGCTTCCTCTCCTTTTGACCATGTTTTAGGATATTCCCTTGTGATGATTGTTTTTGGGGATTCGGATGATTCAAAGTGCTTGTGTTCAATGATACGTGTGAAAGGTGTTTCGGCATCGGTATAGTTGATTACCGCATTTCCCTGGTAGTTTTCCATATCCAATGTCTCGAATTCGAAGTTGAGTCCACGGTATTCAAGCTCGCCGTAGCAGTAGTTGAAGTACTGGTCAATCATTCCGGTGAATATGATTTTATCGGCCATGTCCAGCCATTTTTCCCTTTCATCGAAAAAGTCTGTGTTCAACTTGACTTCCACTCCGTCAAGCATCTTTTCGATAATTTTGGTGTATCCTCCGATTGGTATTCCCTGGTAGAGGTCATTGAAGTAGTTGTTGTCGAAGGTGTATCTTACAGGCAGTCTCTTGATGATGAATGCCGGAAGGTCCTTGCACTCTCTTCCCCATTGCTTTTCGGTATATCCCTTAATCAGTTTCTCATAGATGTCCTTTCCGATTAAGGATATTGCCTGTTCCTCAAGGTTTTGAGGGTTTTCAATGTGGTATTCGGCTTTCTGCTCCTCGATTTTTGCCTTTGCCTCGTCAGGTGTCTTGACTCCCCACATCTGGTAGAATGTGTTCATGTTGAATGGCAGGTTGTAGAGCTCTCCCTTGTAGTTTGCGACAGGTGAGTTGGTGTAGCGGTTGAATTCTGCAAACTGGTTGATGTACTGCCATACTTCCTTGTTGTTTGTATGGAATATGTGTGCACCGTATTTGTGGACGTTGATGTTTTCAATACTTTTTGTATAGACATTACCACCGATATGGTCACGTTTTTCAATTACAAGACATTTCTTGCCTTTTTTTGTCATTTCATAAGCGATGATTGAACCGAATAAACCTGATCCAACAATTAAGTAATCGTATTTCATATTACTTTATTAGTTAAAAGTGGTTTATTAATTTTAAGTTAATGCCCATTAAGAGTTTAGGATTTCTTCCAGTTCTTGAATGCTTTTTCCTGTTTTTTGGGAGATTTCTTCGAGTGTTGTTCCGGATTTGATGAAGTCATTGATTAGTTCTTTCATTCCTTCTTTTATTCCTTCTTTCATTCCATCATCTTTTCCTTTTTGTTCTCTCCTTTCTCCATATTCATATATTAAACTCATTCTTTCACCTAATACGTCACATAATATGTTTCTATTTTCTTTATTTTGTATTCAGAAAAACTTGTCATTTATTTTTCTCAGATGTTGTTTAATTAATCATTGTCATTTTACTTATAAAGCATTTTACATCTAATTTAAACCATAATAACTTATATCTGATGTTTTTTTCAATGCAATTTTTCAAAGCCGTACAATTAATAATAATGCTTTAATGATGTATTTTTACTTTTTAAAATCAATATTGAGTTTAAAAATGAGTAATATTTATTTATTTTAAATTTAAATATTATTCCTATGGCTAAAATTAAAAATTGGGGTTATACAGTCGATACGGTAAAGGAAATTTTGCCGCATCTTAAGGATGACCCGATGAGAACAATATTGACCGAACACTTTTTGGAAAAGATATGGCATCGAGGCATTGATGAGGATAGAATCTATGAAATCCTGGAAAGCCAAACGCCAAAAAGCATAGTTGCGCTTAAAGACTCAAACGTTAAATTCGAGCTGACTTACCGATGGGATGATGGGCAAGACCTGGTGGTGATTCTATCCGCCCGCCCCCCATTTTCAGTGATTCTTGCATCGGCATATTTCAGGGAGGTTTTTGATGAAGACGATTAGGCTTGAAAAGATACCTGACCATGCATTCAACTTCCTCAACCTGTCTGCAATGAGGGATTTCGTATTTTTCAAGACGGTGGTTGCAGGTGAAGGTGTTTTTATTGACTTTGACATAAGGGATGAGCCTGCGGCAATTGAAATGATTAATGCCTCCAAAAAATTCGGGGTTCATCTCCAACCCTGCATGGAGGGAAAGATTACAGGTTCTATAATCATCACACAGGATTTCATCAAGGTGAGGCTGAATCTGGATTATGAAAAGCTTTCCAGAACATATGGGCGTGAAATTCCGAATGTCTATGGCTTGAGGCCCGGCGAGTATGAGATTGATGTGGTGTAATCATGTCGCTTTGTAATTTTTAAATATGACTTACAATAAAAATTCAACTGATGTCAGATTATAAAGTATCAATCATAATGCCGGTTTTCAATGCTGAAAAATACTTGGGAGATTCCCTAAACTCAATCGTTCAGCAAAGCATAGGTGTTGAAAACCTGGAGGTAATCATTGTCAACGATGCTTCCACAGATTCATCAAAAAGTATTATAGATGAATTTTCAAATAAATATCCGTCTTTTAAGGCAATACATTTGGAAAAAAATACCGGTGGGCCGTTCGGGCCTCGTAATGTTGGATTGAAGCAGGTAACCAGTGATTATGTAATGTTTCTTGATGCAGATGACACATATACCGAAACCGCATGTGAAGTATTGTATGATGCAATTTCAAAATCCGATGCAGGTGTGGCATTTGGAAGATACAACCGTGTATATGATGACATGACCCTTATTTCCTATTCGCCGTATGATCCCGGCGACAACGATATTAAAATATATCCAAATTTTTCAGGGATAACCAAATTGGCTTGGAAAGTGCTTTACAGGATATTGTATGGAAAATCTTTTGAATACAAGGATGAATTTGTAATAGAGGACATTCGAAAGAATCCAGAGATTTTAAAGATTCTCCCATCAATGTGGACAAAAATAGTCAGGAAGGATAAATTGGTTGAATTCAAGCCGTTTATTGCAGGTGAAGATTTGAACTTTATTTTGGACGTGTTTTACAATTCTAAAATACTATTTTTAAACAATGAGGTAATTGTCAACTATTCTATGCGTTTTGATGGTGATTTGTCAGTTACTAAAAATGTGAAGTTTGGATTGGTTTTAGATACGATCCAGTCATATAAGTTGGCTATTGAGACTTCTAATAGGGAAGGTCTAAATGAGGTTTCAATGATGATGAATCCTTTTTTTGTCAATTACATTAATTTGCTGCGTCAGGGAGATTTCAGTTCCGATGAGAAACAACAATTGTATCATGAAATCTCACAAATCGATAAGATTTATAAAAACAAGGGTTTGATGGGTTTTGCTCTTGTAAAGTTAATTAAATTTTTAAGCAGATAACTCTTTTTAATATTAAAAATTAGAAAGATATTTTATATAGTTAAATAAAAATATAATATCGTATTAATAATCTCGTTTTATGGATTGATAATTATGAGCGAAGTATATAGAACATTTACATCAGAATCAGTAACCCAGGGACACCCTGATAAAGTTGCAGATATCATATCTGATGCAATACTTGATGCATACATGGCACAAGATAAGAATTCACACGTTGCATGTGAAACTTGTGTAACAACTGATTATTGTTTGGTATTTGGTGAAATAACATCCAATGCTGATTTATCTGATGATGATATTGAAAAGATTATAAGAGACACTATTATCGAAATCGGTTATGACAAGCCTGAATTGGAATTCGATGGTCATAAATGTAAAGTGGACAACAGGCTTCATGCGCAATCCCAGGACATTAACCAGGGAGTGGACCGTGGAGATGATGAAACTGGTGCTGGAGACCAGGGAATGATGTTCGGTTTTGCTACAAATGAAACCGAATCATTAATGCCATACCCAATTGACTTGGCACGCAAATTGACAAACAAATTAACTGAACTTAGGGAATCCGGCGAACTGCCATACTTAAGGCCTGACGGTAAGGCACAGGTGTCAGTCAACTATGATAAGGACGGCAATGTAGTCTCCCTTGATGCAATCGTATTGTCAACCCAACATGATGAGTCAATGTCTGACAATCAGGAACAGTTAAAAAAAGACATCCGCGAAAAACTCTTCAAGGCTGTTGTTCCTGAAGGATTAATCACTGAAGACACAAAAGAGCACATCAACCCTACCGGCAAATTTGAAATCGGAGGCCCTCATGGTGATGCCGGTTTAACCGGACGTAAGATCATCGTGGACACCTACGGAGGATATGCAAGACACGGTGGAGGAGCATTCTCCGGTAAGGACTGCACAAAAGTGGACAGAAGCGCATGTTACATGGCAAGATACATCGCCAAAAACATCGTTGCAAGCGGACTTGCAGAAAAATGTGAAATCCAATTGTCCTACGCTATCGGTGTTGCAGAGCCAACATCCGTAATGGTTGACACATTCGGCACAGGTGTCGAGACAACCAAGTCATTTGATGAAATCGTGCGTGAAAACTTCAGATTGACTCCGGACGGTATCATCGAAAGCTTAGGATTAAGGGATGTTTCCTACAAGCCAACCGCCAAGTACGGTCACTTCGGTATTGAAGGCCTTCCATGGGAGAATACCGACAAGGCTGAAGACTTGAAAAAATACATTAAAAACTAGATTGCTGTAAAGTAATCTATATCTCTTTTTTTATTTTAGTTATTTTATTGACAACCTTTATTCATTTTAAAATAATGACTAATTTATGCTAATTTTTAAATATTAGTTGGTTTTTAATCAATCGTTTCTATAAATATTTTACATTTTCATGATGGATGGTTTGCAAAATAGATGTGTAATATATTGTGTATAAATGTTAAAAAAAATAAAAAAGGTTTTGAAAATTTAGTCGTTAGCTAAATTGTCAAAGTATCCTTGTATGAATATTACCGGAGTTCCCTTGTCTCCGGAACCGCTGGTTAAATCACAAAGTGAACCGATTAAATCGGTCAATACTCTTGGAGTGGTTCCTTCGGTAATCATTTGTCCGGTCAAATCAGCGTCTTTTTCTCTGATTTCTTTTTTGATTGCCTCTTTTAGCTCATCGCCTTTCAAATCAGCGAATTTATTGTCTGAGACATATTTCAATTTGATTTCATTCGGATAACCTACAAGACCTGAAGTGTGGGCAGGTGAAACAACTGGATCGGCCAATTCCCAGATTTTTCCAACAGGGTCCTTGAATGCGCCGTCACCGTAAACCATAACTTCAATCTGTTTTCCGGTCATTTCAATCAATCTTTTTTGAACTTCCTCAACAAGCTCCTGGCCGGTTTTAGGGAATAGTTTTAACCTTTCCTCGGTTGCCTTGTTGGAACCTAAAAGTCCGTAGTCAGGATTGCATCCGGAATCTCCAACAGGTTCTGTAAGTATTTGGTACAATCCGTAAGCGTTAGCACCTAAATCTCTTAATAATTTCACGGTTTTTTCCCTTGTGTGAATGTCACAGGATAAAACGTCATTTGTATAGTCAAGGATTGTCTTTACATCATTTGAAAATACGAATTCAACTTCACAGTCTTCGCTTTCAATGAGCTCACGGTAAAAGTCAATCATGTTGATTCCGGTAAACGGATGTTTCCATGATCCGAAAGTTTCCTTGTATTCGTCTTCGGAAATGACGCTTGCAAGATTGAATTCACTTTCGTCCAAAATCTCTTCATCCATAATTCCGTTTCCGACTTCATCAGCCGGGAAAGAGGTTAATAATGTGATTTTATCCATTCCCCTTGCAATACCTTTTAGGATGATTGAAAAACGGTTTCTGCTTAAAATAGGATTAGTGACTCCAATCTCTTTTGATGGAAATTTGTTAACTAAATCTTCGGCAACATCATCAACGGTTACATAATTACCTTCTGAAATTCCAACAACTGCTTCTGTGATTGAAACAATGTCCCTGTCCTTAAATTCAAATCCTTCACTCTCTTTAGCAGCCATCAATGAGTCTATAACTATGCTTGCTAAATCATCGTTCTCTTTAATAATTGGTGTTCTTATTCCACGAACCACTGTACCAACATTTCTCATAAATAATTGCTCCTATTGGATTAACCTATTAATTTTATATTTGTTCAATTATATAAGTTTTCGATTTTGATAGGTGCTGATAAAAAATATGTTGCATGTTTGTAATTTTGTTAATTTTAAAATTGGCATGGCAATGATTTTAATGCATCTTTTCTTGTGAAAGATGCGTTGTTTACAATATTATTGTGATTTATTAACAATGTTTTGGTTTGGTTGTGATGTTTTGTTTACAATATTATTGTGATTTATTAACAAGATTTTGTTTACAATTTTATTGTCACTTAATAACAACGTTTGTTATTAAACATAACTAAGTTGTGTGTAACTTAATTGTAAAATATTTTTCATTTCATCTAATACTTGTCTTGGCAATTCAACTAAAGTGATGAAATGAATCTATCAAATTAAAAATAAGATTAAATTTAAGTGAAGCTTTCCTGTCAAATGCCTGTTTAGCCAACTCTAAAGTCAAGCATTGTCCGGTTAATTTAACTTCACTTTTTAGATGTAACTTTTCATGTAATTGACAAGGTCGTCCCTGAACTCATTGTCATCAAGTGCAAACTCGATTGATGTCTTGAGCCATTCAAGCCTGTTTCCAATGTCATAGGTTTTTCCCTGGAATGTGACTCCATATATTGAATCAAGCTTTTGAAGAGCATCGGTAAGCTGGATTTCACCGCCAACGCCAGGTTCGGTCTCATCGATTTTCTCGAAAATGTCCGGTGTCAGCACGTATCTGCCCATTATTGCAAGATTGGATGGTGCCTCCTCTCTCGGTGGCTTTTCGACCAGTTCGGAAATCTTGTAGATGTCCTTTTCAACCTCGCTTCCGCTGATGATTCCATACCTTTCGACCTTTTCGGTTGGAACCTCTTCAAGTGAAATCGCTGAAGCGCCGTACTTGTTGTAAACGTCAATTAATTGTTTTGTGCATGGTGTAGGTCCCTTTGTAATTGAATCACCTAAAAGGACTGCGAATGCCTCGTCTCCGAGATGTCTTTCACCGCACTTGATTGCAGCTCCCAAGCCGTTCTGTTCCTTTTGCCTGACATAACAGATGTCTGCAAGGTCTGTGATTTGTCTGATTTTTTTAAGGTCCCTGTCTTTTCCTGCCTTCTGGAGGTTGTATTCGAGCTCATAGTACTTGTCGAAATGGTCCTCAAGGGATCTCTTGTGCCTTCCTGTGACTATGATGATATCTTGAATTCCTGAAGCCACTGCCTCTTCAACTACATACTGGATGGTTGGCTTGTCGTATACTGGTAACATTTCCTTTGGTTGTGCCTTTGTTGCGGGAAGGAATCTGGTTCCTAAACCTGCTGCTGGAATGATTGCTTTCATGTGTTTATATTGTAATTGGTTATGGATAAAGTATATGATTTTTTTTGAACCTCTCCAGCTTGTAGAAGCTGGAGATTCTTAGGCCATACCTATTGTTTTGTCAAGGCCTTTCCATTCGTAATAATATTCGAATTTGCCTTGACCAATTGGTATGAAATCTACTAAGCATAGCACCATTGAACCAGTGGCGCGTAGAGCTTCGTCTAAAATATTTTTTGCAGCGTTAACATCTCTTTGAAGTATGCTGTGGCAGTGTGGGCATTCCCATTTTCTTTCATCACGACCTAAGCTATGATTTATTTCACCGCAAACATTGCATCTTTTACTGGATGGGAACCATTGATTGATTTGTACGAATTCACGTCCGTACCATTCTGCTTTGTATCGTATCATTTCAATGAGTTTTCCCCAGCCTATTTCATGAATGCTTCTGCTTAAACTTCTTGCTCGTATCATTCCTCGTATGTTTAATGTTTCCATTGCTATGAATTCGCAGTGTTTTACAATATTGTAGGATATTTTATGATAATAGTCGTTGACGACATTGTTTTTCTTGTTTATCCAGTTGTGTAGTTTTTTTAGTGTTTTTTTCCAGTTGGAACCACCTTCCTTTTGTCGTGCCAGTTTTTGATTGTAATATTGTATTCTGCCGTTTATTTTTTTTAAATCGGGTTTAGGTATGACTTTTCCGTTGGAAAATGTTAGGAAGTCTGTTAATCCCACATCTATGCCTACATATAAAGAAGGGCCGGAAAATGTTTCTCTGAGTTGTATTTTTTCTAGTTCGTAGACTATGCAGACGAACCATTTTCCGTTTTCTTTTAGGATTGTGGCTTCTTTGATTTTGCCATCGATGTCTCGTTTATATTTGACTTCAATGTATCCGAGTTTGTTTAAGCGTAGTTTGTTATCTTCCCACCT
>Ga0256405_10006055_pt1 | contig 19879 bp, 25 predicted proteins | sample RumenRJG_02DNA_FD_189096 | JGI IMG/M metagenome (GOLD analysis project Ga0256405, IMG submission 189096) | Bovine rumen microbial communities from Lethbridge, Alberta, Canada - RJG_02 | ecosystem: Host-associated > Mammals > Digestive system > Stomach > Rumen | place: Canada: Alberta... | reverse complement strand
ATCTGGGAGCAACAGGCAAGCTGGATGCAAAAACTGCAACAGCATGGGCGGGTTCTGTAACCATTATCGGTGGTGCAGTTCTCGGTGTATGTGCCCGCTTTATTCCAGAAGGCGAACAGAAGAAGCTCGCTAAGAAATAGCGGAAACAATTCCATCAAGTATTCACTCATAAGGCCTCTGCATCCGCAGGGGCTTTTTATTTTCTGACTTTCTTAATACGGAGGACCAACAATGGAAGAAGAAAAAACTGAAAAAACAGAGGAAAAGACAAAAATCACCAGCGCAAAAAATCTGAGTAAGATTTTCAAGGTTATTTGTGTTTTAGGAATTATTCTCTGTCATGTCGCAAAATGGCTCGGATGGATTCAGGCTGAAACCGGTGAAATCTGTCTTATGTGGGCGGTAGTTTACGGACTCGGCGCCGGAACTATTGATTTTAATATTATGCTGGATAAGTTCCGCAAGGAGTCATGATGAATATTATAACCGTTGTATTAGTTGCGCTTGCAATCATTGTGATTCTCTGCGCGATTATCAGTGTTGAATACCGTCAGATTAAAAAGCTTGAAAAGCGAAAGACAGAGCTCGAAGCATCTTACAAAGAGGCTCAGAGAAACATTGCTTATTTAGTAAAGCACCAGGAAGAGATCGCAGAAATCAAAACAGAAGAAGCTGCAAATCTTTCAGAAATTGCAGGAGCAAAAACCGATGAAGAAATATTTGAAATTGTTAACAATATTGTTGCCCTTAATAATTCTAAGCTGTAAGACAGTGCCCGAAGAAAAGAAAATCACACTTCCGCCGATGCCGGAGCGGGAAGAGCTTCCGGAAGTTACCAGCATCAAGGATATGGCCGTTATTATTTCAAAGCAGGAAGCTCTGATTGAATCCTGGGAGAGCTGGGGAAAAAACGTTAAGGGAATAGTTGAAGGAGAAAATCCGGATGATAGTAAGTGAGGTTGATGTTTCAGCGGTTCAGGATGCGCTTTCTGAGACATCCAAAAGCCTGAAAGCAATTCAAAGAGATACGCTGCGGGTAGTTGCAAGGGCAACAGCAAAAACAGTGCGGGCGGCAATTATTTCCAGCGATTTGCATGTAAGAACTGGTGAACTCCGCAAGGCTTATACCTATAAGCTTAAAAGAGACGGTTCAGAAGCAAACGTTTATCCGCGGGCGCTTACAAGCGGAGACCGCACAATCTTTCCAAAGGCCATGACTTTGAGTTATGGGCATCAGGGCCCGACAAAGCGGGCGCGGAACTGGAGAATTGCTCCGCGTGGATTCGTACAGCGTGGCCAGCAGTACGCCGAAAATGGCGACTATATGGATGAAGTGCAGAAGCTTATTGATAAAGAACTAGAAAAATACTGGAGTTAAACATGGAACAGATTGCAGAAACAATCAAAAACTTTATTTTGAACGACGTAAATACAGAACTTGCAGCGCTGGAAGATCAGAGCGTTACACTTCCGCCGGTTGAAGCAAAAAATATTGTTTTCGGTACGGTGGATTTGTCGCGCTATGAGCGGCCGGTTGTTGTTTCGATTCTTCCGGAACAGCAGGAGCCGGATGATGGCTATATTGACGGATTCGCGGACCGTTCGGAATTTGTTGTTACTTTCTTATTCCAGAAAGAGAAATATCCGGTGCTGGTGTCGAGAATGTGCCGTTATTCTAAGGCTTTCCGCACTGCCCAGGCAAAGAATCCATCTATGAGCGATGCCATTGAAGAGAGCGAAATCACACAGATTGACTTCTTCCCAGATACAGGCGCGGTTCCTCAGCAAATGACTGCTTTTGAAATCAATATGGCAGTAGTGACAGAGAATCCGCTGGATAACTAACTGACTTTTTTAACAAATCTTTTATAAAGGAGATAAATACCATGGTAAAAAAGCATCAGATTGCGCCTTATCTCAACAGTGCAGTCGGAACTGACGGGCTTGTTGATAAAACAAATCCGACATGGACTCGTATCAAAAAGACAGCTTCTTTCGATTTGAATATGAATCCACAGACTCAGGAGTTCGACTACATCTCAGATGAAGCGCCTACAACTGAGCTGGAGCGCTTCAATCCATCATTCAACACTCCTCTTGTAATGTACGAAAATGAGCCTGATTATGAATTCATTTTCGGCAAGTTCTACAATCTTGCTGCAGGTGAAAAATCAAAGTCAGAGCTTCTGCTCGTATTCTTCCAGGAGCCGGTTGATACAGCAGCAACGACACACACTCACTTTGCTGCATGGCGTGTAGACTGCTCTATTGTGCCAAATGATTTGAATTCTGTTGACGGAACTCTTACATTCGACACAAATTTCAATGGCACTGTAAAGAAGGGATATGTTACAATGTCCGGAACTCCAGCAGAGCCAACATTCACAGAAGGAACTTACTCATCAACATCATCATAATGAAAAGCTTCTTTCTCGAAAAGCTTCCTGACCATGTTTCGGCTGGCGGGAAGCTTTTTTTAATAAAAACAGATTTCCGCTCATGGCTTGCTTTCTCTCGAACTGTTTCCGAGAAGGAAAGTGTTATTGATGATGTAGATTTTATCTATGCAGATGAAATTCCATCCAGAGAACTGAAAAAAGAGGCTTTTGATGCTCTTCTGGAGTTTTATCAGCCGAAAACGGACCTTCCCCGCCCTACCGGAAAAAGTGAAAAAGTTCTCGATTATGTTATTGATTCTCAGCTGATTTTCTGCGCTTTTCTGGAACAGTACGGAATCGACCTGACAGCAACAGACGAAAGCGGGCATTTTATCCAGATGCACTGGCACAAGTTTCTCGCTCTGCTTTCCGGCTTGCATAACACAAAATTAAATGAAGTTATGAGCTGGCGATGCTGGGATGGAGATACTAAAACCGAATACGGCAAACAGATGGCAAAATTGCGGGCCGCCTGGGAGCTTCCGGCAGAGAATCAGGCAGAAATTGACGAAGCTCTTGCTGCTTTCAATGCGCTTTAATATGCATTAATCTTTCTATATAGGCCTTAAAATGACTTTCTTTTTATGGCAAAGAAAGCAACTATAAAAATTACCTCAGATACAAAAGAAGCCGAAAGCGGCCTTGATAAAGTCTCATCAAAATTAAATCAGTTTTCTAATAATAATAAACAGTCGCTCTCTGGATTATCACGCCTTAACGGTTCTATAACAAACGTTGCAAAATCTTTCGGAGCCGTAGGTGCTGCAGTGGGCGTGGCTGTTGCAGCAATTAAAAAGGCGAATGCAGTCATAAAAGAAACTTCAGATTTGTACAAGGTGCAGGCAACTGCAGAAAAGCAGCTGGAAGTTGCGGCAAAAAATAATCCTTATTTAAACGATACATCAGTAATTCAGCTTAAAGCATACGCATCAGAGCTGCAGGCAGTTTCTACCGTAGGCGATGAACAACTGCTCCCTATGATGGCACAGCTCGCCGCCGCAGGCCGTACTCAGGCAGAAATCCAGGATATAATGAGCGCCGCTCTTGATGTTTCTGCATCCGGCATGATGTCGCTTGATTCTGCTGTTACTGCCTTAAACAAAACCTATTCAGGAACAGCAGGCCAGCTCGGCAATCAGATAACTGCAATTAAATCTCTGACAAAAGAAGAGCTCCAGAGCGGAAAGGCCGTTGAAATTATTGCCCAGCAGTTCAAAGGCATGGCAAAAGATACCGCCGAATTAACCGGTTCAAGCGAACAGCTCAAAAACGCAATCGGAGACTATAAAGAACTTTTAGGCGAAACTTTCGAGGGTGCTTTTGCTCCGATGCGTCGCTGGTTTACTGAAGTTATCAAAAAGCATACAGATGCAAAGAAAGCCGCAAGAGAGCATAGAAAGGCGGTCCGCAATATTTACGATGAAGAAGGCGAAATCAAAGCGGATGCAAAGGAATCTGATCTTTATACAGTATGGCAGAATCTGAAAAAGGAAACAGATGAAGCCCGCCAGGCACTTATTGACTATAAAAAAGAACAGGGTTTCGATGGCTCAAATATGGAATTGTGGGATCAGTTTACCATTGAAGAGACATTGAAAGTTCAGCGTCTGCAGACAGAGGCAAACAAGGCCCAGAGCGCATACAGAAAGGTTGTAGAAGAACGCACAAAGGCAGAAGAAAAAGCCCGCCAGGAAGCAGAGGCTCAGGAAGAAATTGCCCGCCAGGTAGCAGAAGAAAACAGCCGCCTTGAACGCCGCGAAAAGCTCCGCAAAGATTATTCAGATTCTCTTGAAAATGTAGAAAAGCAGATTGCTGCCCGCCGTGCGCTGGGTGAAGAAATCAGCGAAGAAGAGGAAAATCAGCTTCTGCTTAATGCGGCAACAGCGGCATATATTAAGATGTATTCTGATCCGGCTTTTGATCGTTCGCTTACTAAGAGCGGAATGTGGGCCGGAGAGCAGGAACAGCGCGATTATATTGCAAGCCTTTCAGAGCGTGCAAAGGCATCTACAGAAATTGCGAAATTAAAGCAGGATGCAGACAAAATCAAAGAAGAGGCTCAAAAGACATTGTTCGGAAAAGACACAAGCCTTTCCGAACAGATAGGCCTTGAAATTAATGCTCTTGATGAATACATGAAAAAGCTCGACGAAACCGGCGAAGCTTATGCCCAGCTTGCAGAAAAGAAGAATGAGCTTGCAGTGCTGCAGACAGAGGTCCAGAAGAGAGAACTCGAAGAGCAGGCAAAAGCCGCAGAGCAGAAGGTTGCAGAAATTACAGATGTTATTGCCGGCTATGTAGACCGCTTTGCAGAAATTACAAACGGAATAACCGCACTTGTAAGAATGAACAACGAAGAAGAAACTGAGGCCGCCATTACAGAACTTTCTGAGCAGTATACAAACGGAATCATTGATTATGAGGAATACTGCGAAAAGAAAAAGCAGCTCAACAAAAAGGCAGCCCAGGAAGAATATAAGGTTAAGATGTGGGAATGGACCGCATCATTCCTTCAGGCAACTGCAAATATTGCGCAGGGTGTATCAAAGGCACTTGCAGAGGGCGGACCGTATGCAGGCCCGATTCTTGCCGCTTTGATTGCTGCATCTGGCGCGGTTCAGATTGCTTCAATTGTTGCAAACAAGCCAAAACCTCCGAGCTTTGCAACCGGAGGAATTGTTCCTGGCAACAGTTATTCCGGAGACAGAGTTCAGGCAAATGTTAACTCAGGTGAAATGATTCTCAATGCTCAGCAGCAGAGAAACCTCTGGGATATGGCAAACAGTAGAGGCGGCGGCGCGGTTGTTAATATGCCCGTTACAATTCAGAATAATGCATCTGATGCAGTTTCTGCATCTGCAGAGCTTTCAACAAACGGGCTCACAGTTTTAATCAATAAAGTAGTTAATTCACAGATGGCTCTGGGCAAATATAATCAGAGTATGGATATTGCACAGAGCCGCCGCCATGGCGTTGAGTATCAGTAGGAGGATAAAATGAACGTTATACAATGGCCGAGTGAAATCCCGAGCCGCTTTTTTTCGGGAAACGACCAGCCGAAGGCAAATACAGAAACTACATCTTTCCTTTCCGGAAGGCAGGTTTCATGGCAGATAAATACAAAAAAGCTCATGACCTACAAAGTAAAACTCCAGTTCACAAAATCAGAGCTTGCCCTCTTCTGGACCTGGTTCAATGATGTATTAGGCCAGAATGCAAACGCCTTCACTTGCTCTGCTTTAGGCTCTGGAACATACCGCTTTGTTTCGGTTCCCTCTCCGGATGATACGAATCAGACAAAGAGAACTCTTTCCATGGAGATTGAAGAGGTTTATTAATGACAAGAGCACAGATTTTCAATCTGCTTTTTAACGGCGGAAACTATGCGAAACAGTATCTTATAAAACTTTCTCATCCGACAGCTGGAACTCTCCGCTTTGTAAACAACAATGAATCTGTTGTTTATGATGAAGCAACATACACTCCGGCAAATTATGAATATACAGAGCCCGACTCGCAGGGTTCAGGCGCATCTCTTGAAATCGGGATTGCAGACAATTATCAGCTTGTTGAATGGGTAGAAAATGCAGATGATCGTTATACACTTGAAGTAGTAGGCATTTTAAACAATGGCACAGTTCAGGAAGTAAGGGCTTTTAAACATTTTTATGGCTCTGTTTCAATGTCAGAAGATGGAAAACTTTCCTTCTCGCTCGAAGATGATGGAAGGCTTCAGATGGTGTTCACGGTATACAAATATGATACAGCCTTGAATCCAGGAAATGCATGATTAATGTTTTTGATCTTATTGGCTTACCATATCAGGAAAACGGGCGCGGCCCGGAAGGATATGATTGTTACGGCCTTGCAATCGAAGTAGAAAAAAGATTCGGCAAAAAGCTGCGCGATGCAGTTTATGAAAATCATAATCTAGAACTTTCTCAAAAGTGGGCGCCCCTCTTAAATGTCAAAAAAACTGACTTTATTAAGGAGGGCGCCATACTTGAAATACATGTCGGAAATACACTCCATATAGCTGTTGCTCTGGATAAAGTCAGAATGATTCATGCAACAACAAATCAGGGAGTAAGAATTTCAAAGATTGCTGCCTACAAAATAGCAGGTATTTATGAGGTTATCTAAATGGGTTTAATTAATATCTATGATACAGTTTCAAACGATATAACAGCAATCAAGGCAAACGGCAGACTTAAAAATATTTTGACAGATATAGATTTTTCTCACTCGCTTGTATTAAAGGCGGGAGAAAAGCTTTCCGGCGATTACGAAGTACAGCCTGAAGATGTTATTTATATCAGAAAGATTCCGGGCTCTACTGCAGTAATGGCGGGAATTGCTATTGCTTTTGCAGTTATCGCCGTAGGTGTCGGCGTAGGCTCTGCAATCTATGCAAAGAGGGCATCTGATGAAGCGAAGGCCGAAATGGAAAAGGCCCAGCGCAATGCAGAAAACATGGCCGCCGCCGTTCAGCAGCTTCCTTTCATTCGCGGTGCTAAAAACCGCAAGGCACTCGGCGAGGTAGTACAGTTCATTATGGGCTCTGTATATAATACGCCTTATAACGTAACAGATGGCTTTTATACAATCGACGGAGTGGATGGAATCAATTCATATTATAATGCGGTTTTTTCAGCTGGTTATGGAAATCAGAAGATCACACAGTTTTTGCTGGGAAATGAAAACATTGCTCATAATGATAACGGAATTTCAGGTGTTCAGCCTTTCGATTCTAATTCCCTTTATTATGATTCGAGCAATTCAAATATGGTTGAGGTCCGCCAGCCTGGCGATTCTCTCACAATTGCAAATGGAAATCAGAAAGTAAGCGCAACCTATGCCGCATCAGAATTAAAGCATGAGTTCGGGCAGGATGCCGAGCCGGTAATTGTTCAGGCAGCAGAGAACGCAATGAAGATTCAAGTCTGCATCCAGTTCAGCTGCTTAAGACAGTATAATTCCGAGGCAGAAACCTGGCAGGAAAGAACTGCTATTGTCCGCCCTTACTGGAGTAACGACGGCGGAACAACCTGGACCGAGTTCTTTTTTGCCGGAACAACTTCAAATACTTTTGTAAAAAACTCTAACAGAAATATCCGCTTTGTTGCAACAAAGACTTTTACAGCTGCAGAAAGTTACGGAAAGAATATTTCCATCAAGGTAGTTAAGGAAACTCCGAAGGCAGAATCAGGCTCCCAGGAAGATTGCCAGCTTTTATGGTATCAGACATTCCAATATGATGCAGTAAAATCTACCTCTTCTTCACTTGTTGCATGTACTCCGCTTGAAGCTGAATTATTCAATAAGGTGACTCGCGTTGCTTACAGAGTAGTTGCAAATGATTCTACTCAGGGAGTTCTCGAAGAGCTTCATGCCATTACAGAAGCCTATGCCCGTACATGGGATGGAACATCATGGAGCGCCCAGAAAACAACAACAAGAAATCCGGCATCCTGGCTTGTTGAAATCCTCACAAGTGATTTCCATATTCCTAGCCGCTTTAACACTTCAGAGCTTGAAATGAACTCTTTCGGCGCTCTCTACGAATATTGCGAAGAAAACGGATTTTACTGCGATGGAATCATCACTCAGAGCGAAAAGAAAGCCGATATTCTCACAAAGATTTTATCATTATGCAATGCAACACTCATAAGAAATCAGGAAGGCCTTCTCGAAGTTTTTATTGATAAGGAAGAAGAGAATCCGGTTGCGCTTTTGAATACCGAAAATATAGTTTCTTTCTCTGCATCAAAATCCATGCAGAAAAAAACAGACGGAACAAAAGTAACATATACAAACAGAAATACATGGACCGTAGACACTTTTTATTCAATGCTCGATGGCGGCTCTTATGATTACACTTCTGACACTGTAGATTCTCTGGGCTTAGATTATGTTACAGATTACGAACATGCCTACAAAATGGCACAGAGAAAACTGAGAGAGCGCCAGCTCCAGCCGCGTGAAGTTAAGGCTGATGTAGGAAGCGAGGGTGACTGGTATCCGCTTTATTCAACAATTCTTCTGCAGCTTCCGCATTTATTACAGGGCCTTGCTTCAAGCGTTATAAAGGGAATTACAACAAACAATTCCGGAGAAATTACACAGATTGCAGTTTCTGATGCGCTTACTTTTGAAGAGGGGGCTCGATACGGAGTTATTATCCAGGCAACAAACAGTTTCGGATTCAAACTTTATGCTGCAGAAGTTGAGGGAGTTTTTGCAGAAGGTGAAGAAGAAGGCATCACAAGAATTCTTTCTTTCCCTACTCCGCTGGATGTAAGCGAGAGCTCTATTGTTCCGGAATTAGGAAATCATCTTTCTTTCGGACTTCTGGATAATGATGGCCAGTTCTCAAAGATTACAAACGTAATGAAGATTTACGGAGTAGAGCCGAACGGAAAAGGCGGATTCACTCTCACTTTAAGAGATTACAATGAAGAAGTTTATTCTTACGGCGGAACTATTCCGGCTTATAAGTCAAACGTTACAAGGCCGCAGGCTGGGAACAGAGGTGTATCAATTGAAGATGTAGCAAGATTGCGCCAGGATATGAACGTACTGCAGGAAGATCTGATAAATGCATATCAGATGCTCGAAATGCCTATTGTAGTAGATGCAGACGTAAAAAGCGTAATCGTAGAAACAAACGAAGAAGGAAAAGCTTCAACAGCTCAGACCGTAGAAACTCAGATTTCATGCCGCCAGGGCTGGGAGGATAGGCCCTTTGTAGTCGGTTCTATAAATGTTCCGGCGGGCTGGTCTTATGAAGTAGTAGGCGGAAAAGTAATATTCACAATTGCAGAAGGCGCGGAAGTTCGCTCCGGACAGTTCAAGATTCCGGTTATTTATCGCCCTATTGTTCAGTATGATCAGTATGTTGATGAAAACGATAATTCTTATGTAGATGAAAACGATGCAAACTATATGGCGCTTGAAACCTCATCTACAACATACACTTATGATATATGGTTTTCATATTTCGGCTTGCAGGATGCTGTATATTTAGGCGAGATTTCAAACATTGATTATATTCCATCAATTACTGGCTTAAACAATTACTTTGTATGGAGCGGACCGGAGACAGCTTCCAGCCTTTCGATTGAGGGCAAGTTCCGCCCGGCACGGTTGTATAAGTTTATAGGAACAAATAAGGCCTGGAAGTGGGAAGTTGATGAAGATATTGCGCACACTACTTTTGCGATGGGCGATGTTTTAGGAGTCGCAGATGCGGACTTGGAGCAGAACAATTCGCAGGCTTATGAATACCTTGCTCATCTTTCTGCAAACAGCATTTTTGCAGAATTACTTGTTGCAAATGCTGCGTTTATCAGTCAGCTTGCTGCTGATTCTGCTTTCATTGATGAACTTGCTTCTAATACTGCTTTTGTAAATGAGCTTATTCAGGTAGGCGGACTTGTAGAAGAATCGACAATCATTGAAGGCGGAAAGATTAAAACAAATCTTATTGATACAGATGCAATCAAGGCAACTCAGGGATTCTTTGATAACATTACAATTTCAGGATATTTGAACAATGTAAGCGGAAAATATACCGGAACTCTTGAAGTCTATCCGGATGCTGATCCGGACGAAGCACCAACCGGATATAAATTTTCTGTTAATACAAATGGAATAGCTTTATCAACTAGAACATATATTTCGCAGGAGGTTTATGATAACGGCGTACATTTTATTAATAGCAGGTATCTTAGAATATGGCCGAGAGTTACCTCAAGACCGTATGGATATGAAGCATATACGGCGTCAGGAGGTGTTTCAGATTTTGAAAATGATTTAAGGATCGTAATACAAGGTTATATTGATAGAATGAATGTATTAGAAAGACCTAAACATGAATTGAATAATGATATACCAATTAGAGGATACTTAAAATTTAATAATTTTTATGGAAACCCGATTGAATTAACATTGACTCATTTAGAACTTATATATCAGGATGGGGCCTTTTTGGATAATGTTTTTATGTTTTGGGGATATTCGGATGTAGGAACTATATATAGAGTTTGCTTTCTGGAAAATAAAAGATTTTATCAATATAGAGAGCCTACCGGGCAGTTTCCAATTGCAGAAAATAGAATAAATTGGTTGACAAAAATGTGTTTCTGGTTAGATTGACATTATTACTATGAACGAAATCAGCGTAAAAATGACAGTAGATCAGGTTGCAGTTATTCTTAGTTTATTAAAGCCATATACAGAGCTTTCAATGAGCCTTACAAATCAGTACAAGGCCCAGCTTGCAGCCTCACAGATGCCGGTTCGGGCCAAAAAGGTAGAAGAAAATATTGAAGGGGTAGACAATGCCAACAACTAGATTCAAGGGTGAAACAGCAGGCGAACGCCTCGACAAATCGTCAATTTCAGACAGCGACATGCTCCAGCTCAGGCACAAGCCCGGCACAATCGAAGATGCCGACAAAGGAATCTCAAAAGCCCAGCTTTTAAGCTGCCCTTTCGGCGTTTCCGACACAGCCGCCGCAACCGCCGCCAAAGCCGCCGACCTCACAGATTCAAATCCAGACTTCACTCTAGTTTCAGGCCGTGAAGTTGTAGTTTGTTTTACGACCGCAAACACAGCCAGCAATCCGACATTAAACTTCGCCGGCTCCGGCGCTATTCCGCTATATTTGCCGAACGGGGCAGCAGTAAGCGCATGGAATGCCGGTGTCTGGATGCATTTAAAATATTTCTACGTCACTGTCGGGAACACTCAGATTCAGAGATGGATTGTGCTTTCCAGCCTTCCGATTGATGAAGTTATAAGCGGAGACAAAAGATCGGTAACATCCGGCGCAGTAAGTGCTGCCATAAGTGCATCAGATCATAATATTCCGCGATGGGTGAACGGCGTACTCGGTAAAGACATCACAAGCTACTACAACGACGGAACGCTCTGGCAGAGACTTGCCGGAACAAACGGATTCCGCCCTCTGGAAGATTTGTATGCCGGAGACTATTTCCAGATGTTGCGTGCAATCACAGCGCCGAATCAGGATTCACAATATGCGACAACCGGAAGCCAGTGGGTTACAATTGCCGGAATTAACACTCTCAGAGGTAACGGCGATAACATCAGTATGGATTACAATCATCTTGTTATGGTTCCGGGCAAAGGCGAAACAGGTTCTTTCCACTTCGGCAGAAAGCGAATGAACTCGACAGATACGACTGTCGGCGGATATGTAGCAAGTGAGATGTACGCTGCTACGCTCGGCGATGTTGTAAGCGCCGGAAGTACTGCAAGCGGCGCGACTATCAACCAGCAGCTCTATGCTGAATTTGGCTCGCACCTGAAAACAACAAGAGAGCTGCTTTCAAACTCAATGGGCGCATCTCTGACAAACCGCTTCGGAAGTGCCGGAGGTGCATCGAATAACTGGGGATGGTACAGCTGTCAGGCTTGTTTGATGAGTGAAGTTGAAGTGTACGGCTCGACAGTCTGGAGCTCTTCGGGATACGACACCGGAACTGGATGCGTGCAGCTTCCTCTCTTCGCCTTCTCGAAAAAAGCCGTGAACAACCGCTCTGCGTATTATTGGCTTAAAGATGTAGCGTCGTCGGCTTACTTCTGCATTGTCTACGACTATGGCAGTGCGCGCTACGGCAGCGCCAGCTATACGAACAATTTTGTTCGCCCCCGCTTCGTACTCGGAGCGTAGGGCGTAGCCCCTAGCGGCACCTTACTCCGACACCCCTTGCGGGGTGTCGGATGACTATTTTAGAGAGTTAAAAATACTTAATTAAAAAGGGAAAAAATATCTTATGAGCGTTTTGAAGAACTTGCGGACGTTGAGCACCATGGAATATTACAAGCTTGCAATATTTATCAGGCGCGACTTAACGCAGATTATGCTGCGGGATTTTGGCACAAGAAGAAATCTGAGAACAATCCACCATGTAATTAAGGATATATCGGACGAAGATCAGAAGCTGATTGACGGTGTATTTGAAAAGTACGGTAAGACAACCGGGCGGCAGTTTGAATCGGAAATGCCTGAATGGTTTATAACATCCGAGCAGAAATATATCAGCCGGCATCTATGGGATTTGATAACTTACATAACAGAAGCTAACAGCATATATCCGCTGATACCCTCTGAGTGGGATTTAAGAAGGCAGTATCAGGATAAGGCTATAAGCTGCTGTTATGGTTTATATCAGGAATTGCAGTATGTTCAGAGCATATTCCCGCAAGATCTGAACAAGCTCGCTCCGGTGCTTGATAACCTGGAAAGAGAAGTACATTTATTAAAAGGATGGAGGCAGAGTGATAATAAACGCCGGAAAACGGCGTAATAAATAAGGGCTCAGCTTGATAGCGTCGTCGGCTAACTTCTGCAATGTCAACAACAATGGCAATGCGAACTACAACAACGCCAGCAATACGAACAATTATGTTCGCCCCCGATTTGAATCGTGTGCAATAGGCTTTTATGCTTGCGCACAATGCGAAGGAAGCTGAGTCCGGTCCTGAAAGGGCAAATAAGATGGATGATGCAATTTACTACGGTAATTATTGCTATATACATCTATCCGTTTTTTTATTTAAAAAGGATTTATAAATTGACAGATTTGTACTCGCGATTGACTGACTTAAATAATTTATATGAAGCCTTTCTCCGCTGCAAGAGCGGTGTTGACTGGAAAGAAAGTGTTCAGCGCTATGAGTGCCATGTTTTTGAAAACCTCACAAAGTTGAAAACGGCACTTGAAACTCAGATCTATAGACAGAAACCTTTCTTTGAGTTCGACTTGTGCGAACGAGGGAAAATCCGGCATATTAAATCAATGCACATATCCGACCGCGTACTGCAGAGAGCTTTGTGCGATTTTGTATTGAATCCGGAACTTTCCCGTTATCTGATTTATGACAACGGCGCGAGCATGAAAAACAAAGGAATCGACTTCTCACACCGGAGAGTAAAAACGCATCTTACAAAGTATTATCGCAAATACGGAAAGAGCGGTTATGTTCTTCTGATAGACTTCTCAAAATATTTCGATAGCATCCCGCATGAAACACTTAAGCAAAAGCTTGCAGAGAAAATCCATGATGAAAAAGTTATGAATCTGGTGTGCTATTTGATAGATTGCTTTGAAGGTGAAAAGGGAGTCGGAATCGGAAGCCAGCTTTCTCAGACTGTTGGCATATTCTACCCGACTGAGCTCGACCAGTTTTGCAAGACTGTAAAGGGTTGTAAATATTACGGCAGATATATGGACGATACTTATATAATCCATCCTGATAAGAACTTTCTGAAGAAGCTGCTGGAAGAATACTGCGAGATTGCCGACAGTCTCGGCATTGTAATCAATAAAAAGAAAACTCAGATTGTCAGCTTAAAAGCTGGTTTCAAGTTTCTGCAGATGCGCTATCGGCTTACCGATTCCGGAAAGTTGCTTGTTGTTCCGGTAAGAAAGAGCATTACAAGAGAACGCCGCCGGCTCCGGAAGTTCTATAATCTGTATCATCAGAAAATGATTACAATCGAACAGGTACACGAACAATATAACAGCTGGCGAGGTAATATCGTAAAATATGATTGTTACAGAAGTGTCAGGAATACTGACCTTCTTTTAAATTATCTTTTTGGAGGAAAGAATGAAAAAGAAAGAAGAAGAAAATCCGGTCGAGAAAGAAATGGAACGTTCACGCATCGAAGGACAGATAAGAGAACTTATCGCCGAACTCGATGCTCCAAATTCGGCTATTGGAGACTGGAAGGTTGTAAAATGCTATGAGGCAAAGCTCCAGGATCTGCAGCTTCCTTATGACCTTAACGAACTTATGGCAGCACGCCAGCAGGTGCGCAATCAGATTAACGAGCTTCAAAATCAGCTTGCGGAGTTAGAATGAAAGAAGCTGTTGTATTGTCGAGAGCCGACATCAGAAAGATACTTGCGCAATGGTATAACGTAGAAGAGAAGGACGTTCTACCATCAAAATATTCTTTTACTGTAATTAAGGACAGCGATATTCCTGATGGACTGGTACACAAATCTGGTACAAAAAAAGCGGACTGAGAAAAACACACCCGAACTCTTGCGAACGATAACTCTTTATGTTATAAAAAAATAACAGGTTATTTGAACGCGGGCGGAACGGTGCGAACTGCAATTTTATGAACTTCTAAGCAGTAGGTCGACAGTTCGATTCTGCCAAGCGTCAGACCATTTAATTCTATATAAAATAAAGAATTAGGCATCAGTTATCTTTTACTGAAAATGTCAAATTTCGGTGATTTTGTAAACTGGTACACAAAATGGTACAAATTTCCGCCCGTCGGTATAAGTGGAAAGAATAACCTGGTAAATCTATTTTTTACGAGGTTATAACATGCAGAAACTTCCCTTCTCTCTCACCATCCGAGGTGATTCGCCGTTTTATTATGTGCGATTCCGTAATGAGCGCACCGGTAAATTTATGTCATGGCAATCCACAAAAGAAAAGAACTACAACAGAGCTCTTCGCAAAGCGTGGGATTTATACAATCAAAAACAATCGGACATTGAAAAACTATCATTTTATGATAGCATCAGAAAATCAGAATATACAGCTGAGGATGTTCAGAAGTTCCTGGAAGATTTTCAGCGCAAAGGCTTTTTGACAAGCTTTGTAATGAACGATTCCAGTCTACAGAATGTAGATGCACTTGAATGGCTCTGCAGCTTCTGGAATCCGGAGCAATCCGAATACCTGAAGGAAAAGGAACGCAAAGGCCAGAGCGTACACAAAAAGCATAGGGAAAACTCGACCGCTTTTATTTTGCGGCACTGGTCCGAAATCCTCAAAAACAAGAAGCTCGGTGAGCTTTCGCGCCAGGATATTCAGGCACAATTCAACAGGCTCGACGGCATACAGCTGAACGGCAATACAAAAAATCATATACTCCGGGCGGTGCTTACACCCTTAAAATGGGCCTTTAATAATGAGCTGATTGCCCGCGACCTTTCCCGCGGCTGGATTATGTACAAAGCAGAGTATAAGAAACGAGTAATTCTGACAATGGAAATGGCCCGTAGTGTTTTCCGTGTTCCGTGGGGAAATGATATGGCCCGGCTTGCATCCATGCTTTCCATGTGTACGGGCATGCGATGCGGAGAGATTCAGGCCTTAACAGCGGATGATCTGGGCGATAACTGCATCTATGTGCGCCATTCTTACAACCTCAAAGACGGGCTCAAAAGTACAAAGAATGGAGAAGAGCGCACTGTCTATGTATATTTTCCTTATATCATGCAGGAACTCAAAAAACTTGCTCTCTGCAATCCGCATAATGGCGGCGTGGGTTTTATATTCTGGGGCAAGCTTGCAGATAAACCTATTGATTGCAATGTTTTCCGCAAATTCTTCCGCCGTGCGCTAGTGGAAGCAGGCATGAATCCGGCAGATGCTAAGGGCATGACCTTTCACGCATGGCGACATTTTTATACTACCTATATGGCTGATAAGGTTAATCAAAGGGCTCTGCAGAGTCAGACCGGGCACAAATCCCAGATAATGCTGGAGCATTATGCCTCGCATCAGACAGCAGAAGAGGCTCGGCTTATTACGGCAGCGCAGGCGGAAGTTTTCGGCTCTATCTTAAATTAAACGTATTTAATCCAGAAGCCGGCATATATTATGCCATTTTTTCAGCTTCTTCCTTAACTTCAATTTCTCTCTCCCATTTATCCAGCAAGGTCCATATTGTATCTTTCTGGATTGCAGTAAGCTTCTGATAAATCATCAGGAGCTTTATTTCTTCATTGCTCATTCCTTCTTCCTTTCCGGTAATAAGCCATACTGCAGAAACTTTCAGATAGTCTGCAATTTTCAAACAAATATCACCAGCTGGAACTGTTCCCCGTCTTGCCCAGTCAGTGATGGCCGTTGAAGAGAGCCCTAAATCAGAGCACAATGAAGCCCTCTTCAGATTCAGTTTTTTAAGGACTGAATCAATCCTTAATACAAAATCTGTCATATAAAAACCTCATTATTATTATCGTAAAAAAAAGTTGGCAAATGCTGATTTTTTTTCTTGACAGATATGGCAATTGCCAGTATAACTATTATTAAGAACTGGCAATTGCCAGTTTTGAGCTGATACCATGGTATCAGTAAATAACAGAATGTTGACAATTCTGTTATTTTGCAGGTCGAGATTTTTTTAATTAGGTTATAGCTTTCCTACCCATTACCGACGGGCGGAAGTTGTAATATATAGGCCCTTCAGGCTGGGAACTCGACCTCTCAACTTGAAGGGCTTGTTTTTTCTCCGGGCATATTGCCCGGAGTTTAAGCAAATATTTTATTTTTCCTTTCGGACTTTCCGCTGGGTCTCCACCCGCGTAGGTCATATAAAAACTTCTGGGAAAGAGGGATGCTCTGCAATGGATAAATCGGCATCCCTCAATCCCTACTCTTAACGGAGGAAAAACTATGGAAAGACAGCGTTTATGCGTGCGCGTTCCTGATGCGTGCAAAATGCTCTCCATCGGTCGAACTACACTTTTTTCTCTTGATATTCCGTATGTCAAGATTAACAGTGTACGGCTTTATAAGGTTGCGGATTTGGAGGCTTATCTGGAAGCCCACACAGTCACAAAGGAGGGAGTATGACTCAATACGTTTATTTAGACACAATGCAGAATCTCTGCCTGAGATTGAACAATGCATTTAAGGTAACAAGGCCCGAAGATCAGCCGCTTATCGACTTATACGATGCAGCTGAAGAGGGATTTTTCCGCAGAAAGGAAAAGCTGGAAATCGGCCTTGCCGGAGTTCCAGTTTCAGACAAACAGCTGGAAAGAGTAAAAGGCTTTGAAGAATATGTAGTAAAAGCCGAAAACGATGCAGCCTATAAGCTGAGGGAGTCAGAGGTTGAAAAGAGGACAACCGCCTAAAGCGGTGATAGCTATCCCGGCGGACCCGGTAGCAAAAGCCGGAGCAAGGGTTCTTTCCTTCAAGTCAGAAAAAGAGGCGGCTGAATATTTCGGAATGAAGCCTCAATGCTTGAATCGAATCCTTACCGAAGGCGATGCGGTCCGCCCTTCATGCGGTTACTTCTTTGACTATGAAATACAACAATGATTGAAAGAATGACTACCAGCGGCACAATCATGCTTTTGGATGAAATGAAGAAACTGGCTGTCAGCGATAAAAAGCGCTATGACAGACAAATGAGCAGAAACAGCAAAATCTATGTAAATAAAAATATGTATGATTCAGCTGTTTACTTTCTGGATGAACAGCTCCCGGTTATCCGTGAGATTCTGGGACAAAGTTTCAAGGATTAAACAATGGCAGAAAAAATTGATTATAAGGAATACCTTAAGCAGTTCGGAAAAATCGAAACCGATTCAAAGAACAGAATTAAGGCTTATCTGGAAGAGCAGATAAAAGAAGATGCTGCTCTTAGGGAACTCTATCGCGCTGAGAAGATAGATGATTGTTATGACTTCATAAAAAATGCAGTAAAGGCGACCGGATGCGGAAGCTCTGCATCTGTTGAAGATGCAATTGTTTTCAAAATGGCGAGAGATTACTTCCTGGATATTTTACCGAAGGAATCTGACGAGGTTCCGGAAGTAAAAACTGAAGGCGCAGAAACAGCGGCAGAAGCTGAAACTGAGGCAGAAACGGAACTGGATGCAGAATCAGAAAATACATCTGCAGAGGCCGACAACGAAAACTCAGAAACTCCATGCGAGGAAGCAGAGCCAGAAAACGAAAAGCCGGCAGAAAGAGAAGAAGTCATGCTCCATCAGGCAGACGACGAGGGGGAAGAATCCGGGGATTCAGAAAACAGCGAGGCAGAAACGGAACAGGCAGAAGAAGAAAAGCCTGCAGACAACGAAAACGAAGTTGTAACTGATGAATACGGATTCGAGGTTTTCGGAGAAGAAAAGGCAACCGAAGCGGGCGCAGAAACAGCGGCATCTGCAGAAACAAAAGCAGAGCCAGAAAACGAAAAGCCGGAGCCTTTCCATCCGAAATATGACGAAGATGGCAACGGCCTTCTTTTCGACTTATAGGGGGCATGAAAGATGCATGCTCCAAAAAATTGGTATGACCGATTAGAAATCGAAAACGGGCAGATTGTCAGAATCTTAACTGCAGAATGGTGGCATAAGGCTCATCCTGAAGATGTGTATACTTGCGATGTCTACAAGGAATCTGATTCCGGCGAATCGTGGGAACAGAATCTTTATTGCAGTATGTGGGGCGGCCATTGCGTAGCCTTTCCTGGCTTGCCTTATAATGATCGCTCATACTGGTACTACAATCCGGACATTGCAGGGCTGGAAGGATGGAGAAAAAGAGCGAGAAAATCAAGCGTAGGATATTCCGATTGCGTAACGGATGCCGACATTGATTTTGTTTGCCAGCTCTATCCGAGTTTCAAATACCTGGCGAATAAGTTTGATATTCAATCTAAGGCTGAGCTCATAAGTACAATTGAATTATGGGTGAATCATAGAGAGCTTGAAATTCTGCTTGCCGCCGGATATGAGAAAGTCGGATTTAACAAAACCTTCTGGAGAATGTCGGAAAAGAACAGAAAAGATACTTGCAGATTTATCAAAAATAATCCGCTTTGTTTGAATCTGAATCTTAAGGAAATAAGAGCCGCCATGCGCTCAGATAATCCTTCTTTATGCGCTGAATACTTTCATTATGTTTCTTCATGGTATAGACCTGACAAAAAATACCCTTATTCAGTAAGTATCAGCTTTGAAGATTTTAAGTACATAAAGAAAGCCCGCAAAAAGTTTGCATCAACTTATGAGGAAGAAGAAAGCGCCATGAAGCAGCTTGTTGATTTATACAGAGATTATCTTTGTATGCTTTCGAGAAGCGACCATGCTTTTGAAGATGAATACTGGCACTACCCTTCAAATCTTACAGAGTTTCACGACAGACTTGTAGAAGAAGAGCGCATAAAAGAGGAAGCAAGAATGATAGAGAGAGCGAAGGAAGAAGAAAAGCGGCTTAAGGAACAGAAGAAAGCTATTAAAAGAATTGAGAAAAAGTTTGCAGAAATTAACAGTTCAATTGATGGCTATTCTATTTTTGTGACTTCTAATTATGACGAATGGCAGAAGCAGGCAAAAGCTCTGCATCAGTGTATTTGCGCATGTGGTTATTATCAGGGAACTGCAGACGGTGATTATACAATTGTTTTCATTCAGAAAGAAGGCGTTCCAATAGCGACAGCTCAGATTTCTCAGAATGGCACAATCGGCCAGTTTTATGCAGATGAAACCGACCGCAACAATTGCAAGCCTTCTGAAGAAGTCTCTGCCGCTCTGGATAAGTGGATGGCACAAGTTCCAAAATCAAAATTTAAGAAAGCTAAACCGCGCCAGCGCAAGAGCGCTAAAAAGGAGGTAGCAGCATGAGTTTTTTCAACAGT